>Ga0307508_10004680_pt1 | contig 13269 bp, 13 predicted proteins | sample 9_EM_MG_FD_203089 | JGI IMG/M metagenome (GOLD analysis project Ga0307508, IMG submission 203089) | Populus trichocarpa ectomycorrhiza microbial communities from riparian zone in the Pacific Northwest, United States - 9_EM | ecosystem: Host-associated > Plants > Roots > Unclassified | place... | reverse complement strand
ACAATAGATATGCAAACAATCAATTGCAATTTACCATTGATAAGAACAGGAGTTACAAGATTGCCATATAATATAACAGATAGTGAACTACAATTAGCCATTAGATAACAAAGTTAACATGACACTTACAATATACCTTCCCAATTTAAACTAATTCTGTAAAACATGTAATGTGATATATTTCCAGCCAATCCTGACTAATTCAGATTGATTTAGCAGGTTTTTCTTAAATTATATTTGTTCTATTTTCCTGATGTAGTACATATAGGGTTCGTCACGGGTAACCCATGGGTAAATTTGGGTCCACCCGTACCCATACCCACGTGAACCCGTACCCGCACTTGTGGGTATGGGTACCATGAGAAAGCACCCATGGGTACCTGTGATGTCACATGGCATCACCACTACCACACCAACCACCATCGTTGTCGCCAGCCACCATGACCTCCGCGGCTACAGCTGCCAACACCGACGAGGACAACAACAACAGCGACAACTGCTGCAACTGTGACTGCAGCTGCCAACGGCGACGGCAGAGGACAACAACAACAGCTGCAGCTGCAGCCTGGCAGCTGCCAATGCTGACGGAGGAGGATGACCACCACCAGCAACTTGACAGCCCTTTCGAGGGTAATGACAAGCAAGCAAGAGGGCGGGTGTACAAGGTGTGCCCACAGTGTTTTTAATGTTTGTTTTTTTACTAACTAGCTACTACAGGAGGAGGGGAATCCCCTCCATTTCGATGCCAGGGGCTCTGTCCCCCTTGTTCACTCCCGTTTCGATGCCAAGACCCTCCCTCCCCCTTGTTCACTCCCGTTTCGACGCCAAGACCCTCCCTCCCCCTCGACCACTCCCGTTTTGACGTGGCGAAGAGGGTAATACCCTTGTCGTCATGTCGAAACCAAACCCGCCAAACCCGGGGCACAGGTATGGGTTTGGGGCGGGTGACTTCCGCTTGACCCATACCCGTACCCACCCTACCTGTACCCACCCACCCGTGCGGGTTCGCAAACCCGTGACGAACCCTAAGTACATAAGTTTTGTGTATTTAATATTGTAAATATAATATGTTTTACTGGCCCAGCTGAAGGACTGCACTACAATATTGTGTTTCAACACATTTTATGCATTAGAAACACGTAAATGTTGTTTTGAGGTTGGGGTCCAATTATTATTTTTTTCGGGACCTGTAAACGGGTACCGGTCCGGGATTTCGGTGTCCCTTGGTGGCAACACTAACTCCGACCCGCCTGTCAGCGGAAAGAAGAGACGGGCATCAGCGATCCGAATCGAGATAGTACATATACTAACGTTCCGGACCGAACCGGTCACATTCCCGTGCCCAAACGGGTACGGGAACGTCACGGGGAAAATATTGGCGCCCGTACCCGGGGTTGTACCCGTGTCCATGCAGCCATCACTACTAGGAATTGAAATTCCCCTCAGGCTCAGGCTGCATTGTATAATAAATACTATCTGGTAAGATTGGCTGTACCCGAACAAAGTGCTATCATGATGGTTCTCTGGCGGCGGGTTTTTCCCTCAAGCTCAGCGCTCAGGCACAAGCGCGACTTCTTTCAATTTGTGCAGTATTTTTACAGTAATGGTGCAGTGTATATTAGAAGCATCAGTAGGAACCTCCGCAGTTCACCGGAATCCCGAACAAGCCTTTGACAAAGTTGACAAAGATGACAATGATTAGCTAACGGAACAGGATGTAACGATAATTACCGCAAAGTCATAAGATCCACGCCCAAGCATACGGTACAAATATTGCTATAGACAAAACACCTTCTGACGCGTGACCGATTCGGATGCTGTGTCAGATCGGAAGATAGCAGCATGTCTGAACGACGGAACTCCGAGTAACGTCAAGATCGTAAAAACTTTTTGTTTCTTTCCTTATAGGGAGATGCAAGATCTAGATTCAATTTACTCGACAATCATTTGGCGGCCTTTTCGGTGACCGCCCATAGTTCTACACCCACTTTAAATCCATGGAGTTACTCGGTAGACCAGTGCTCGGCGTGGAATGGCCTGAGTACAGTACATACACCAATCCTTCAATTCTGCCCTTATCAGCGAGGGTAGAAAATTGAAGCGACCTGTGTGCCCACTGGGAGGTTTCTGCTCCAGGAATGGGAATATATCGTTAAAACAAAAGACATAAGATTACAAATGGAACATGAACGTTTGAACTCTGGTGTCACTCTAAGTAGAATTCGCCTCGTCGGGTTCAATCAAGTTTGGTCCTCATATTCTGCTGGCCAATGAGCAATGGCCCTTAAAAGCATGGTAGAACCCTACCTATCCCAATGGCATTTGCGTTTTGCTGGTGGGCTATTCGGCATGATGAACAGGACGGACAAAAAGGCGTAGAAGGAACCCCACCTTTAGGTTTCAATATGCTTGCTTCGTCAGTTTTTGCCTTTGCCTTGTAGAACTCGATATCGCTCTGAGTGACTTCGGCCAACGTGTTGTTCAGGTAATCTGCGACAGCCTCAGCGCTTCCAGCTGTAAATGCCCCGCCGTTGATGGCTAGGTGGTCGATATTCTTGAAGGTGGGTACTATATGGTAGTTCTTGTATGTGAGTTGAGCGACCATAATGACTGGAGCATACCACTACTCGGTGGTTGGAAACCAGACGTCAGGGTCGTGAACACTCCATGGCTGACTTCCAGTTTCTTTACACCTTGATTAGATTGTGCAGACTGTCTTCTGGCATCCTCTCGGTCTCTGGACTGGTTGAACATTGGGGCGGTTGCTTGGTCTGATGAGGTTAGGTTGGAACTGACATGACAAGGACATCTCAGTCGGTAAAATGTAAATCGTAATATCACATGACTAATCAAAAATAACATTTAAGATCAAAATTATACTATTTATAGTTGTCCAGAATTCCATATCACGACAGGCCCGATACTGATGTTTGTGGATGAAAAAGAAAAGAAAAGCCGAAAAAGGAAAGAGGGAAGGACTCACCAATGCTAACGGTGCTCCCTCACCCAGTTCTGAAGTACAGAAATTTGAACCGGTTCACTAGATGCTCGGTTATGATGTTTGGCAGATTGACATATATCTGACATATTTCGCGTTTTAGGAGCCACATTCGCAGGATACTCGCTTATAACAAACATTTATTGACATTTATCTGACATATCTGCTTTAGGATACATTTTCGCAGGATAGTCGCTTAGATCCCTGATTAGATTACATCTCTGGTGTGACGCGAAAACTCTTGAACTCAATGCAGATCTTCGATAAGACCAGTGATGAGTTTAGGATATTAATTGTGTATTATAATACATCTTTCCTATATATATATGTACAATATATATGATGTGGAAGGGCACTGAACTCGAATGGAGAAGGGATCAAACCATCAAGCTCGACCCGACTGGTCTCAAGTTACCCCGAACTCGCGGCAGCACTACACAACGATATAATTTCCACTGTATGCTCCAAATATAACCAGTTATCCTTTATTGCGATGTGTCACGATGACCATGCCGCGGAGGATGCGTGACCATTGACGCCCATGGCTACTACTGGGTTAGACTACATTGTGTTATCGATTTCTGGGACGCTGACCAGAGTTCCCATGCGACAAAAGGTCATCTACGCCAGTGATAACGTATAACAGAAGAATTAGCCACCAATCCTCCGCTCGGATGATGACAATAGATGTGACAAGATGATCGAACCTGGGCGAACTTACAATCACATTGACTGTGTCAATGGAAGGGAGGTCTTTGCCAATCCTATTTGACCTATATGTGTTGAACTTGGTAAATTTACCTTCTGGACTTGAAACACCATGCAATAAAATTAGGCTAGGACCTAGTAAAGTATACATATGACACTGCAATTGCGTTGTCCGTCGTCTTGTTTTACCTGTCATATCCTTCGTTCCACGACCCGCGATCAGCTTGAGGCTTGTTTAGATGTCCCGTGGATTGTACTTGCTGTTGCTGTTGGGTTATTGGGTAAAACAGGTAAAATGAGATATTGGAAGATAGCAACCGTTTTCCGCTTCACAGACTCTGTGCTATCCATTCCAACCGAGAACGACCCGTCACGGTCAGCAATAGTGGTGCCGTCGATGTTCGAGACAGCTGCAGAGTATTGTGGTATAAGCTATGTCCTTGAGAGCATGGTGGAACCCTACCTTTCCCAATACTAGCATATGCGCTCTGTTGGGCTATTCGGCCTGATGAGAAGACATCGGACAAGAAAACTGTAGTAACCCCACCTTCAGTACGTATTTCTGCGTCAAATTTTGCCTTTGCCTTGTAGAACTCGATATCGTTCCGAGTGACTTCAGCCAACGTTTTCTTCAGGTAATCCGCGGCAGCCTCAGGAGTTCCAGCTGTGAATGCCCCGCCGTTGACTACTACGTGGTCGACGTTCTTGAAGGTAGGTGCTATAGTTCTTTAACATGAGTCGAGCGACAAACCATAATGACCGGCGCATACCACTATTCTGTTCCTGTGGTGAACCAGAAGTCAGGTTCGTGTATACACCACGGTTGACTTCCATTTTCTTTACACGTTCATTAGATTGTGCAGGCTCTCTGGCATTGTCTGGCTTTCCTGAGCTTCTGGGGTGATTGTCTGGCATTGAGGCGATTGCTTGGTCCGTTACAAGGGATTACCGATCAGGTTATGTGGAACGCCGTGTTTTATTGATTTCTCTGAACTCTTTTGGGTTCCCAGGCAATAAAAGGTCATCTCACTCCCCAGAGCATCAATACGCCAATGATAACGTTAGCGTTATGTCAAATTGACAATTGGAGGATGAGCCACCAATCCTCACCCTTGAACGGATGGGGTTGAATGATGACAATGGAATTGACAAGATCGACCGTTGGGCCAGCTTTCTGGGCAACCCGTCAATACTTACGGGCGCTTGGGAGGGATTTTACAATAAAGGGTAAAGATGGGTCAGATCTCGATGGCTGTGGGCCACTGCGATCACGAGGTCTGCACGAATCCTATTCGACCATATGTATTGAACTTTGTCAAAACGTCAATTTCTGGAAATATGCAGTGAATTTCCTTTCTGGACTCAAACACTAAAAATGCGGCTAGGGGGGTTTGGTCAGTCCAAACTTCGATGTTCAAGTTTGCTTGTAACTTTAGTATACTTGTAACTTCACCTGGTTAGTTTGAGACAGTGTCACAAGTTACAACTCTCCCAATGCATTCAATTGACAAATTCGGAACAGTAATTACAGCTACTTCTGCACTGCAGGCCAAGGTTGGAAGACCGCGAGCAGAGCGGAGCGCTCATCCCTTGGCATTTGAGGTCGAGGCCACGAGGTGCGATGGTGGCATGAAATAAATAAGGATAAATAAATAAAAAGGGAAGTCGCGACAGTACCGCAAGGCTTGCGCAAGGCAGTAAATTTAAATGTGCTGCGCCGTTGTGTTTACACTAATGAAGCAAGAAACTAACTCATGTTTGTTGCATGGGGCCACACACACAAACGTACTTTAGCACGTGACAGAAACAGAAATGAAGAATCGTCTTGTCAAAATAAAATTTCGCGGAGATATGAAGTCCAATACCTTTTTCAAGGGTGTCGATTGTATATATTCAGCCAGTCCTGGCGCTGAGCGCGCACACTCGACACGGAACCTGCGCACGCCAAGGAAGTTCTTACTGCTAGTACAAGGGGATATTACGTTCCAACTTCCAAGCGGCGGACTGCGACTTCTGCTGTTCGGCAGCTCTCCATGCCCTTCTAAGATATTGTATCTGAACGGACGGGCAGAAACCTCACCAATTTCGGCTTCATATTTTGACATTGCAATAGCGAACTTGATATCGCTGTCGGTGACTTTATCTACTGTCTTGTCTATCAGATTCTACGTTGCCCCTGATGGTCCAGCTGTGAACAACCCCCCTTCAATGTTTATCGAAGTACCAGCCTAAACAGGAGTTGTTGAAGTATTTTCTCAATGTGAACCAAAAAAATGCGAAAGATCATAAACATAGTTTACCTAACTCGCTGCCCCAGGGTATGGCGTCGGGCGGACTCAGTGACAACGGATAGCACACCGTGCCTAATTCTCACATCCCCCACACCGCCAACAACTGGAGGTGCTCTTGTGGTTTTCATCGGATCGCTGGCAGTTTCAGGGTTTTCCAGTGCGGCTTAATTGAAAGCCTTGTACGGGAATCGGTGCGGGTGTCGTCCTTTTATCTGTTTCTTTAGACACAGGGAGTAGAGATGCCGCTAATTCAATGGGTCAACAAACTGGGGCTCGGACACTAATGGTGGGGTAAGGTTCAAGGTTGGGGTGAAATTTCGCCATACAATCCACATGTTTGGAGGGTGGTTAATCTAAGTTAATGCTGTCGAGTGCGCCATTCACGGTTTTCTGGTCCCAGTGGTCTTAGTAATTCAGTGTGTGAGTCTGGGGGGACTGATAAGCGCCAAAGTTCTGATCAAGCGACTCGATATTTCGATTAGCCGTTCAGGGCAGCGTCTACTTCATCCCGAGGATTTAAGTAGGCCCACGCGGACTCGGTCATAGCGCGTGTAAACCTTCAGGATCCTCAATAAAGCATATAGGAACCAAAGAATTCGACGGCCAATCCCGTTTCAATATGGCAAACGGCAGATGGACAGCATGCCCTGCACGGTTTGCGGCCTGCATCGTGGGTCACGATAAAAGGAATACCCATGAAACGAAGATCGAGTGGATAACGAATACATGACGGCTTTGGTGCATGCTTCGAATGACAAACTTGAACGTCATGACGTCCGTCACGGTGGTGCACAAATTTGCAACTTAGCAATCATTAAGGCTCGGCAACTGCCGGTTCGTTTTTTTTACTACATCCCAGGATATTGGATATTGCCAATTTCGCGTGTGAGGTGCTATCTGGCATGTAATCCAGCATAACTACTGCAAAGCTCAGCCTAAATGAATCGAATCACGACTAAACTCCCCGCACACCACAACTACGGCTCACTACAATACTTAGTAATATAGTCCAGTGCCACCCAATTCAAGACCAACACCCTTACCATGCTTACTCATGGGAAAAGGGGAGCTTCGTTCTCATCGTCGACAAACGAATATGTTCACAATTCCGAGGGTATGTTTTATCGACATATTCCCTTAACACATTCAACTAACCAGCGATTAGTTGGACCACTTTATCACAACTTATTGGAGTATCGCCCCTCTTCAAGTGAGCATGCTACTTCTCGGCTAGGAGGATTGTACGTTTTGTGGCCGACCTAGGATCATACGACCTGCTAATTTCCTGTGGAAGTTACTACGTAGCAAGATCCCCAACAGATATATTCCCATTCACCAACTGTCTTGCAGTTCACCCTTCTGATTTTCCCCGAGAACTGGTGCACGTCCTAGTCGATGGTTACCCACTGACCGTCCGGTATGTCAAATCAAATCACGTTGTTCATGGCTTACGGTTATCAAGGCACGACGGACAATTGCGAGAAGGATTTGTTGGTGTATCTCTTTCACAACGACAATGGATTGGAATTGAGCTAGGTGCTCAGGTCACAGTCGAAGTTCTTCCTGATCCACCGCACCTCGATGCACCGTCACTCATTGAGGCGATAGAAATTGAAGTCGATTTCCTAAAGCCAGGCTATCAGAGCTCCGAGGAGTACTCCTTGCATGACATGGCCACGACCTTCCTGGATGACTTCAAAAGAATACAGATGACCAAGGGTCAACCGATTGTCTGTATATATCGCAAGGAGAAACTCAGGGGATTAATCAGGTCTATGACTCTTGTGGAAGACCCTCCACCAGCTAGAAAGAATACAGGGATCATCTTCACCGAAACCAGTATGACAGTGTCCAAGTTGCCAGACTCCACCATGAAAACAAAGCTCGGCGTCAAAAGGTCAAGTGTGACCCCTTTAGATTTGAGTATATCATGAATCTTAAACTCGTTGCAGAGCTCGCCCAACTTCGTTGCTCGCTTCGAACTTCAAACTCGAAGATATGGGCATTGGAGGTCTGGACAATCAAATTGATATGTTCCGCCGTGTTTTCGCGTCTCGCCTGCATCCCCCAGAGTTAGTTCATACACTCAGGATACAGCACACCAGAGGTCAGTCATCGACCTATGTACAGCCGCTTTCATCCTCTGAAGTATAGTGTATCAGGTCTCATTCTATACGGGCCATCTGGAACAGGCAAATCGCTCATTGCCCAACAAATTGGGGTGATGCTCAATGCTCGGGATACCAAGTTTCTGAACCCGCTCCGATTTTCGCAGGATAATCCGGCAGACATCATCCGTGACCTTTTTTCGGACGCAGAAGAGGAATACGGAAATCAGGGTGCCAAAAGCGGTCTCTATATTGTCGTTTTCAACGAGTTGGATGTTATTTGTGGGCATGGCGGGCTTAACTGGAACGGTGGTAATAATGTGGCCAATTTGCTCCTTTCTAAGGTATCCAGGCAGAACTTCCTCCCATGACATTGACAACAACATTGGGACATAGATGGACGAACTCAACCTACTGACTAATGTCCTCGTTATTGGCGTGACTAACCGTATCGACCTGGTTGATGAAGCCCTCCTGCAACCTGGCTACCTCGAAGTCCATATGGAAATTCCATTGCCAGATGAAATGGGGCGTCATCAAATCCTCGGAATTCACACCACCACGATGCAGAAGAGCGGAGTAATAGACGGTGATGTTGACTTACTCGATCTAGCATCTCTCACAAAGAAATTTTCTGGTGCTGAGATTGCAAAACTAGTACGTAGCGCCACTGGTTTCGGAATAAGCCGTCTAGGGACCACGTCAAACATCCGGAGCCTGCTCATCAATAGGCAGGATTTCTTGCGGGCGCTTGATAATATCATTCCTTCATCGGGACAATCAGTTGCACACATACAACAGCTCGTCCGCAATGGTATAATACGTTATGATGGAGCTGTCGACGTAGGTCTCTTACCGCTCCTCGATGTTTATTGCTGCTAATATCCCTCAAAGGAGATATTGAAAGCAGGAGAACAATATGTCAACTACGTTCGGACATCCGCACGATCCACGCTATTCGGTATGCTTTTATATGGACCTCCTGGTTCTGGAAAGTCCGCGTTGGCAGCATCGATTGCACTAAATTCCGATTACCCAACCATTAATCTTCTGTCTCCCGACAACATGATCGGCCTCTCCGAAACACAAAAGGTTGCGACGATTACAAAGGTCTTCACGGACAGTTACCAAAGTCCGCTCAGCGTAATCATATTGGACAATATTGAACGTCTCATCGAATGGGTTCCCAAGGTGTCGACGTTCTCAAATCCGATCTTGCAAACATTGTTGGCGTTATTCCAGCGGCTGCCACCCATGGTATTACTTCTCCACGTGCTCGTAATTTTCGCTGATTGGATTGCAGAATAGGCGCCTTTTCATCATAGCAACATCGCAAACACCAATATTCAATGACCTGGGTTTCACGAAAGTGTTTAACTCCGAGCTGCTGGTACCTTTAATTTCCTCACCTCGTTCGGTAGAGATGATCTTCCAAAAATCGGACATCTTCTCGTCCGAACGAGATCGAAAACTGGCGCTCAGCACAATGGAGAAGCAGAAGATCCTTCCGAAGTCGAAAATAGGTATCAAAGATTTGCTGAGCAGCATCGAAGTTGCAAGGCAAACAACAAATGATACCGCACAGCGCCTCAGCGTTCTAATGAAATTGATACGGATATGATGAAACTTTGCGAATATACTGGAGGTTCTGATTTGGAAACCGCTCTCTGGTTTCTTTACTGTGAATTGGATCCATTCAATCTCCATCAGTAGCATGTTATTCCAGGCCCTTTGCACATGTCCGATTTTTCTCCACTTTCTGAGCGCCTAACGATTAATGGCGTGCGACGAATGTAATTGGGGTTAAGATCGGAAAGGAAGAATATAATTGACTGGAACCTTATTCACAAGTAGACGTCTAGACCTAGTCACCCTGTTCTATTACCGTTCAACCCGGTCTCGGAGGAAGTCGCTTTCTATATGACTACAATACAATGTCGGAACAATTTCATGCCGGCTCATAACGCATAACGTGTTGATTATACAGAATGGTAAAGGTACCTGCCTGTGATATACTTATCTGAATTGCATACCTGACCAGGCAATCGTCAGCAGGTAAGAATTTGACAACTGGACGATTCCGATTATCTGAGCGCCGTTTTTCTGTGAATAGATAGCATGAAATAGGTCAGAAGGTAAAGCGAAAAATGGGTTATTGAAATGGCGATTCAAGCAGTAGTCTTAGCAGTTTGACGTCTATGAGTTTTCCATCTGGGAGCAGGGCTCTGCCACTCTCAACCGAGAGGGAGAAATTGGTACAGCCACTGCAGCTGGTAGCCCCTTTATCGTTTCGATGTGTCCAGTAAATGGTTGAAGGATGGGAGATTCTCTGTAGGTCTTTTCCCTTCACAAATTCCACCAGTTTCCTTGTCAACGATTGTTTTCCTTTGACTATAGGTTTCCATTTGTGATGTCTACGACGCTGCTCAAATTCAAATGGCAGATGTGATCATGCCAAAATTCAAGCCAGATTGGAGTCTGGATGTATCGGGGCTTCTCTTTTACAGCGAAATTATCAATTTAGATGACAAGGTTTCGCTGGTTACACTGCGCACCAAGAAGCTCCAAAGTTTATTCCGTCCATTGGAATCGAAGTGGACTTCATGAAAAAGGCACTGTTCATACCACCGAAGTATACGTATACGACATGGCGGAAGTAACTTCTGTCCCCTTGGAGACAACGCCTATCTCCTCCCTGAGCAACATTCTACAAGCAGGACTGTCAACAACAGTCAAAGTCGTAGTTTTCCCCTGAAATCTGTCTCGATGAAAGATGAAAACCATGTGTTGGTCTTTGGCCATCTGAACCCCCTGGAAAGTATCACCGAGCATCTCGAAGGTGCAAGAATCATTTATGCAAATAAAGCTTAGCACAAAGTGGTCAGTTTCAATGCCTGAAATACGCGCCCAAAAATGGGCGACTTAGCGACTTAGAATTTGCAGAGTTCTACCAAATATATTATTTGCTCCCAATTTCAAGCCCGAGTTGAACCTAGGAATCGGTCTAGAGACTGAGCTCAGCGACATATTCCGCCGTGTTTTTGCGTCTCATGCGTTTCCTCCAGAACTAGTCAAGAGCCTCGAGATACAGCACGTCAAAGGTTGGCTCGGAGATTGGTACAGGCCCTGTATCTGATCGATTTCAGGTGTTATTCTGCAGGGACCGCCTGGCGCTGGTTAAACCCCCACTGCTCGTCAAATTGGTAGATTGCTTCAGGCCAAGGAGCCTAAAATTGTTAATAGACCCGAAATTTTAAGCAAATTCATAGAGTCTTCGGAGGAGAATATACGCAATCTCTTTCTCGGAGGCCGAGTATACTAGTAAAGAAAAGGGCGACAGCAGTGACCTTCATATCGATGAGCTGGACACCATCTGCAAGAAACGTGATTACAACAGCGGCTGTAACGTTTACGGTTGGCGGGAACTCCACGGGAGGATTGTAATTTGCTTTTGATGTTTGCACGTTGTTTGGCATCATCCACCAAAATTTTGCTATGGTTCCTTATTATTGGTCACAAGAGGGTTTTCAGACTACCATTCAATGATTTTTCATACATTGGCAATTCTAAAGCTTGGAAAATGACGAAGCAAAAAATAAAAATAACATAGCCGAAATGATTATTTTTTGGGGGGGTTTTGATGGGTCATGTCGCCATCAGAGTACGTAATTATCATGAAAAAAAAAATAGCCTGATGGAAAGCACGTGAACGGCAATTTAAGATTATGTAATCTCTTAATGTGGTGTTGTAAAAAAATAAAATAAAAATACATACATGATTCAATAATATACATTTATTTTTAAAATTGGAAATCAATCAAGACTTCAAAAGAAATGGGACAACATGACAATATATCTGTATTTTATTTTATTTTTTACTTTATCAATTAGGAGAGATGATATTATGTGCCACTCACGTGCCTTAAAAACATTCGGCTGCCAGGCTATCTTTTTTTTTACAATAATTATGTACTCTGATGGCAGCATGACCCATCAAATCCCCCCAAAAAAATAATCATTTCGGTTATGTTTATTTTATTTTTTACTTTCGTCATTTTCCAAGCTTTAGAATTGCCAATGTATGAAAAATCATTGAATGGTATTCTGAAAACCCTCTTGTGACCAATAATAAGGCTCGGAACCATAGTAAATTTTTGGTGGATGATGCCAAACAATGTGCAAACATCAAAAGCAAATTACAATCCTGCCATGGAGTTCCCACCAACCGTAAACATTGGTGACATGTAGTCAATCAACTTCTTTCAAAGGTATGTCAGCCAGATCATCATTTTCGAGATCCAGAACTTGAATTTACAAGTCATTCTTATAAGTGAGAAATTTAAGGTTTAATCAAACCCTTCATTAGCTGACGGTTGCCGTGATCATTGGTCACATGCTTGATCTGATGGGTTGTGGCACTGCGGGCATAACCGTATTTGTCGACGCCGGAAATACATTAGAAATACACAAGTAATTAATTACAGCTGTTTGTAAAAATAATGGCAGTAGAGCCATCGCGTGAATATATTACATCAGGGATGGACTTAGTAAAAAATTTGGCTCGTTTTCCAGTGCTGCTTCTTTGATCTATTGCTCGATGGTCCACACTCAAGTCAAAAGCAAGAAGTTCATCTCTAGTGAGGATGAAGCCATGGGTGACGATGATTCAAACCCTTCCACTGGCACCGAATCCTCTCAGGAGAATGAGGAGGATGCTGTGTTGTCAAGGTACATGCTGTGATCCCATAAATATTGTGTCGACATCTGGGATTCTAATCCTCATAGATTTCCTGTTGTATCAACATATGTGGAGTCTTCCGTGAACCACATTCTAGACAATATTGGCAAAGGCAAAAAGATAAAAAGCTTGAATGACAAACGGTCTAAGGGAAAGGGAAATGGTGGAACGAGAAAGAGTACACAAAAGGCAGGGAATTCTCAAAGTACGCTATGTCCCACTTCGTTTGCAGTACATTCTGACTGATTGCAATATTCTGGCAATACACAGATGATACCACAGACACTGAGGAGCCGCCGTTGGCAACCAGGTAGTTGTCGTATATGCTCATTATGCTCCCAGCATCGGAACGCACTAAAGTCGACGTCAAGAAAAGAAAGGCCATAACGAGCACATTCATGAAGCTTGATTCTGATGAGCCATTCG
>Ga0307508_10004679_pt1 | contig 13272 bp, 14 predicted proteins | sample 9_EM_MG_FD_203089 | JGI IMG/M metagenome (GOLD analysis project Ga0307508, IMG submission 203089) | Populus trichocarpa ectomycorrhiza microbial communities from riparian zone in the Pacific Northwest, United States - 9_EM | ecosystem: Host-associated > Plants > Roots > Unclassified | place... | reverse complement strand
TGGGTTTGTCGTCGGGATCACCCGAGGTGATCGGCGTGGCGGTCGGGCGCCGCCGCGGCGCGATGATCACGATCGGAGCCGGCCCTGGTGGATCGCGAAACGGATCGTCACCGAGCCGCGGCGGCGAGCCGAGGCGCACGGCGGCTCGCGTCGTGCCGGGCGCGTCCGCCGCCTCTGGCGCCGGCGGATCGGCGTCCGGCGGGTCCGCGAGCTCGCCGCGGCGCACCGCGCTGCTGTGCTCGGCCGCGGCCCGGACCGCGATGACCCCGACGACGATCAGGAGGAGCCCGAGCAGCCGTGGCCCGGTGCGCCCGGAGATCCGGAGCGGATCGACCCACGGCCCGGTGAGGATGCGTAGCCCGAGCAGCACGCACGCAGCCCCGAACACATGCATCGGCCAGACGCCACGCCGCTTCATCGCTCAGAGCTCCATGATCTCCTTCTCCTTGGTCTTCGCGATGTCGTCGACCATGGCGATGTACTTGTCGGTGAGGTCCTGGATCTTCTTCTCACCGTTCTTGCGCTCGTCCTCGGTGATCTGCTTGTCCTTCTCGGCGTCCTTCACCATGTCCATGGCGTCTCGGCGCGCCGAGCGCACCGCGACGCGCGCCTCCTCGGTCTGCTTGCCGACGACCTTGGCGAGCTCCTTGCGGCGCTCCTGGGTCAGCGGCGGGATCGGGAGCCGGACCAGCTCGGAGTCGGACACCGGATTGATCCCGAGATCGCTCGCCCGGATCGCCTTGTCGATCACCGCGAGCATCGCCTTCTCCCACGGCTTCACCGTGATCAACCGAGCGTCGACCACCTGGACCGTCGCGACCTGGTTCACCGGCGTCGGGGTGCCGTAGTAGTCGACCTTGATCCCGTCGAGCATCGCCGTGTTGGCCCGGCCGGTGCGGATCTTCTGGAGGTCGCGCTTGAACGAGTCGACCGCCTTCTTCATGCCATCTTCGGTGTCATTGGTGATGTCGTTGATCATGGTGCCCTCTCGCTCGCGAACCGAGTTTGCTGGTTGTCCTTGACGATCGTCGTCCCCACCGGCTCGCCGCAGACCACGCGATGAATGTTGCCACGCGTGGTCATGTCGAACACGATGATGCGCATTTCGTTGTCGCGGCACAGGGCGAACGCCGTGCCGTCCATCACCCGCAGGTCTTGCTTGAGGGCATCCGTGAAGGTCACCGTGGTGTAACGCCTCGCGTCGCCGTGCTTGGCCGGATCCTTGTCGTACACGCCATCGACCTTGGTCGCCTTGAGCAGGATCTCGGCGCCGATCTCCATCGCGCGCAGCGCCGCGGCGGTGTCGGTCGTGAAGAACGGGTTGCCGGTGCCGGCTCCGAAGATCACCACCCGGCCCTTCTCGAGGTGCCGCATCGCGCGGCGGCGGATGTACGGCTCCGCGAGCTGGGACATCGGGATCGCCGATTGCACGCGCGTCACCACCCCGTGCTTCTCGATCGCTTCCTGGAGCGACACCGCGTTCATCACCGTCGCCAGCATGCCGACGTAATCGGCGCTGGCGCGATCCATGCCGCGCGCCGACTCGGACACGCCGCGGAAGATGTTGCCGCCGCCGACCACGACCGCGACCTCGACGCCGAGCTTCGCGGCCTCGGCGATCTCGCCCGCGACGTGGGCCAGGACCTCGGGGTTGATGCCGTAGCCCTGGTTCCCCATCAGCGCCTCGCCCGAGATCTTGAGGAGGATGCGCTTGAAGGCTGGCTTGGACATGGCCCGGCGACAGTAGCGCCAGGGCGCACGGTTGGGAACCGACGACCATGGCTCACCGACGATCGATCGATTTTGTGAGTATCCTCCGCGCATGACGTGCCCACAGCTCGAGGCCATCGCCGCGGGATGCGAGACCGCTTTCACGATCGACTCGTCCCGCGTCACGTTCGGCCAGGGCGCCCTCGCCGAGGTCGGCGACCGTGCGCGCGCGCTCGGGATCCGGCGCGCGGCGGTGTTCACCGATCGCACCGTGCGGGCGCTGCCGTGGTTCGCCGAGCTGTCCGCCGCCCTCACCGCCGCGGGCGTCGAGGCGGTCGTGTTCGACGACGTGGCGATCGAGCCGACCGACGGCGCGTTCGAGGCCGCCGCGCGGTTCGCGGCCTCGGCCCGGCCCGACGGCTACATCTCGCTGGGCGGCGGCTCGGTGATCGACACCTGCAAGGCGGCGAACCTGCTCGCGACCCACCCCGCCGCGCTGCGCAGCTACGTCAACGCGCCGCTCGGCGACGCGCGTCCGGTCCCGGGGCCGCTGGCGCCGCACATCGCGTGCCCGACGACCTCGGGCACCGGCAGCGAGGTCACCGGCATCGCGATCTTCGACTGGGCCCTGCACCACGCCAAGACCGGCATCGCGTCGCCGCGGCTGCGCCCGAGCGAGGCCGTCGTCGATCCGCGGTGCGCCCAGACCTTGCCGCGCGAGGTCGTCGCCGCGAGCGGCATGGACGTGCTGTGCCACGCGATCGAGTCGTACACCGCGCGGCCGTTCTCGCGCCGCGCCGCGCCCGTGCCGGCGACCGCGCGGCCGATGAGCCAGGGCCAGAACCCGTGGAGCGACGTGGGCTGCCGGGAGGCCCTGCGGCTATGCGGCCGCTACCTCGCCCGAGCCGTGCACGACGCCGGCGACACCGAGGCTCGCCACCAGATGATGTGGGCCGCCACGCTCGCCGGGATCGCGTTCGGCAACGCCGGCGTCCACGCGCCGCACGCGATGGCCTACGCGGTGGCCGGGCGGGTCCGCGAGTTCCGGCCGCGCGGCTACCCGGACGCGCCGCTGGTGCCCCACGGGATGGCGGTCGCCGTCACCGCGCCAGCGGTGTTCCGCTACACCGCGAGCTCGGCGCCGGATCGCCACCGCGAGGCCGCCGCGCTGCTCGGCGGCGACCCCCACGCCCCGGGCGACCGCGCTCCCGGCGAGGCGCTCGCCGACGCCGTGATCCAGCTGATGCGGACGATCGGCATCCCGAACGGCGTCGGCGGGGTCGGCTATGGCGCCCCGGACGTCCCCGGCCTCGTCGCCGGCACCGTGCCGCAGCGGCGGCTGCTCGACAACGCCCCGTGCGAGCTGTCCCCGCCCACCCTGACCGCGCTGTTCGAGGGCGCGCTGCGCTACTGGTGACCATGCCGCCGACCGAACCGCCCGTCCTCACCGAGTACCTGTTCCATGCCCCGCTCACCACGCGGTGGTCCGACAACGACATCTACGGCCACATCAACAACGTCGCCTACTACAGCTACTTCGACAGCGTCGCGAACCTCTACCTGATCGAGGTCGGCGGCCTCGACATCGTCCACGGCGCCGTGATCGGCCTGGTCGTCGAGTCGCACTGCGAGTACCACGCGCCGCTCACCTACCCGACGCCGCTGGTCGCAGGCCTCCGCGTCGACCGGCTCGGCAACCGCGCCGTCACCTACGGCGTCGCGATCTTCGCCGAGGGCGAGGACCGCGCCGCGGCGCACGGCCACGTCGTCCACGTGTTCGTCGAGCGCGCGACCCGCAAGCCGGTCGCGATCCCGCCGCCGTTGCGCGACGCGCTGGCCCGGCTGGGCGCGTCGTAGCCGTCATGCGCCCGCGTCCAGGCCGCGAAGCCCTTGTAGTCGGCCTCCGGCGCGAGCAGCGACGTCCTGTGCTGCGCGACCACGCCGCGATCGGTGACCTGCACCGCGCAGTTCGAGCCGTGCAGCTTGATCTTCGCCCGGTACTCGACCATCCGCGCACGATGGCGCTGAGTTGAGGCGCTGGCCCGCTGGGGCGCGTCTCGGCCGGCAGCCGGATCACCGCCACCGCGCCGAGGCCAGCTCCGCGACGCTCCGCATCCGGGCGCCGAACATCCGCACGGTCGTCGCATCGAGCTCGTCGAGCCGCCCCAGCGGGACCGCGACGGTTCGCTCGACGGTGCAGGTCTCCGGCAGATCGGCGCCCTGCCAGGTCTTGCGCTGGGACCAGAACGCGAGCGACAGCGTGAGCTCCGCCGTCTCGGTCCCCGGTGCGATCGCGACGAACGCCCTGCACGTCACACCCTGCTGGCCCTGCTGGCCCTGCCGGCCCTGCTGCCCCCAGCCCTGCCGATCGCCGGCGGCCGGGACCCAGTCACACCCCGTCCTGGCCATCGCCTGAAACAAGGCGTACGCACGCGGCGCCGTCGTCCGATAGTCGTCATCGGGCGGCGGCACCTCCACGGTGCGGCTCGACAGCCCGGTGAACGGGATGGTCATGCCGAGCGTGAGGATCGCCAGGAGGTTCCGGCCGGTCGCATACGAGGTGCCGGTGCGGTTGGGTGGCCGCGCCTCGCCGGTGATCCGCAGCAGCGCATCCCACGCCACCGGCGCGGAGGTCCGCCCGTTCGCGGCCGTGATCGCGACCCGCGGCGAGACACCGTCCACCGGCAAGGCGTTGATCTGCAGCGAGATCCGCGCGAACCGGCCGCGCGCGCTCATCGCCACCGCCTGGTCGCCGAGGAGCGGTTCGAGCTGCGCGGTGGGGACCATCGCCACGTGCACGGCGAGCCCGGCGTCGGCCTCGAGCGCGGCGCCCACGACCTCGCGATCGCCGCGCGATCCGTCCTGCGCACCGCAGATCGCCTCGCGGTAATGGTGATCCGCGACCAGCTGCGAGAGGTTGGGCCCGCAGCCGGCGAGGCAGCACAGCGCGGCAGCGAAGCGGCGCATCATCGCTCTCCCTCCGTCGCCGTCGCTCCCACGGTCAGCATGACGCGGACCTCGTGGATCCGCTGCGCGCCGACCACGAGATAGTCATGCGCGAGCTCGAGGCCGAACAAGCTGTAGCTCGCCACCGCGCTGGTCCGGACGCCGTAGCCGAAATGGCCGTCGATCGAGCCGATCACCGCGTGAGGGACGAGCGCGAACGACAGCGCTCCGTCGTGATCGTAGGTCCCGGCGCGCGGCCCGATCCGATCCAGCGCCGGGCCTGCGCCGAACGCGACCAGGTGGTCGTGGAACCGCGAGTAGGAATAGCCGCCCTCGATCCACGCCCCCAGCTTGGCGCCGCGCCCAAACCGAATCACCCTGCCGGGGAAGACGTCGAGCGCGAACGCGGCCCCCGGGGAGCGCAGCGCCACCCCGAAGCCTTCTCGCAGCAGCGGCGTGGACACATCCGAGGGAACGCGGTAGTAGAGCGGCCCCGGCGTGGCCTCCTGGATCTGCCGCACCGGCGGGGCCTCCGGCTCCGCGAGCCCGAGCGCAGGTTCGGCGACCGCTGGCGCCGAGAGCGAGATCACGACGAGGCTGACGACGATTCGCATGCTGTGCCGGGCGGTATCGCACGCTGCGTGCCAGCGCGAATGACCTCCTGTCGTGAGGCGGCTTATCGGATATGCAATCAAGGTGGCGCATCACCGTCACACGGTGTGACGCCGAAGCCCGTGCGGCGGAAACCGGCAAACTCCGAACGCCCTCAGTACGACTTGCCCCACACGACGCGCTTGGCGCTCGGCTGGCCGGTGAACGGGCAGGTGCCGGACTCGCCCGGAGCGAGCGGGATGCAGCGCACCGTGACGCTGAGGTCGTCCTTGATCTGGGCCTCGAGCCTGGGATCGCCGTTGAAGTGCGTCATGGCGAAGCCGCCGTGGATCGGCGTGGGATCGTTCGGATCCTTGGTCGCGGGCGCGGTGAACCAGGCGTAGAACTCGTCCTTCGAGTCGATCGTGCGGGTGTGCTCGGTGCGGAACGCGAGCGCGCGCTGGTACAGCGCGTCCTGGATGTCCTGCAGCATCGCCGCGGCCTTGGCGACGAACTCGCCGCGCGCGACCGACTGCTTGTCCTTCGGCTTCTTGTCGCGGCGGCCGAGGAACACCGCGCCCTTCTCGATGTCCTTGGGGCCGATCTCGAGCCGGATCGGCACGCCCTTCTTGATCCACTCCCACACCTTCTTCGAGCCCTGGATGTCGCGCGCGTCGAGGTGGACGCGCAGCGGCGTGCCGACGAACGTCTGGCCCTCGAGCTCGCGCTTGAGCTCGGTGCACCAGGCGAGCACCTGGTCGCGGACCTCCGGCTTCTGGATCACCGGGATGATCACGATCTGCTGGGGCGCGAGCCGGGGTGGGCACACCATGCCGTCGTCGTCGCCGTGGGTCATGATCATCGCGCCGATCATGCGGGTCGAGAACCCCCACGACGTCGTCCACGCGTGGCCGAGCGCGCCCTTCTCGTCCTGGAACTGGATGCCCGACGCCTTCGCGAAGTTCTGGCCGAGGAAGTGCGACGTGCCGGCCTGCAGCGCCTTGTGGTCCTGCATCATCGCCTCGATGCAGTAGGTCTTCACCGCGCCGGGGAACCGCTCGCTCTCGGTCTTCTCGCCCTGGATCACCGGGATCGCCATCCACTGCTCGGCGAGCGTGGCGTAGACCCCGAGCATCTGCATGGTCTCGGCGACCGCCTCCTGCTCGGTGGCGTGCGCGGTGTGGCCCTCCTGCCACAGGAACTCCGTGGTGCGCAGGAACATCCGCGTGCGCATCTCCCAGCGCACCACGTTCGCCCACTGGTTGATGAGCAGCGGCAGATCGCGATAGCTCTGCACCCACTTGGCGAAGCTCTCGCCGATGATCGTCTCGGACGTCGGCCGGACCACCAGGGGCTCCTCGAGCTCACCTGCCGGCACCAGCTTGCCGTTGCGCAACTCGAGCCGATGGTGGGTGACCACGGCGCACTCCTTGGCGAAGCCCTCGACGTGGGCGGCCTCCTTCTCGAGCAGCGACACCGGGATGAACAGCGGGAAGTACGCGTTGACGTGGCCGGTCGCCTTGAACATGCCGTCGAGCACGCGCTGGACGTGCTCCCACAGCGCGTAGCCCCACGGCTTGATCACCATGCAGCCCTTGACCGTCGAGTTCTCGGCGAGGTCGGCGGCCTTGATGACCTCGAGGTACCAGTCGGCGTAGTTGTCGGCGCGCGTCGGCGTGATCGCGGTCTCGGCCTTGGCGTTTGTCATCGCCGGGAAGACATACCGCAGCGCGTGGGCCGCCGCTACGCCCGGCGATCGGCGAATCGCGACATCGCGCCGGCTCAGAGCTCGTCGAGCACGCGGCGCCACTCCGCGGCCAGGCCGAAACGGGCGATCCAGTGATCGAGAAACGACCGATCGATCTGCGCGGCCGAGACCTCGAGCATGCCGCGGATGTCGCGCACGTGCTTCTCCGACCTGCCCTCGCGATAGTACTCGAGCTTGCGCAGGATCACGTACTCGACGGGCGCGACCGCGAGGTTCAGCCCATCGACCGCGACGGTCCGGCGATGCGCGAACGCCCAGCGGTGCAGCTCGTCGAACGCGATGTAGATGTCGGCCTTGAACCCGGTGTCGTGGCGGATCAGGTTGCAGTGGCCGCGCTGGCCGCGCCGCACCTCGATCGCGAGCACGTCCTCGGGCGGACAGTAGAACTCCTCGAGTGGGAACGCCGCGACGAAGCGCCCGACGTCGCGCGCGGTGAGCGCGACCACGATGTCGACGTCGTGGGTCATGCGCGGCTCGCCGTAGAGGATCCCTGCGGTGCTGCCGGTGACGAAATACGGCAGGCCAAGCCGCTCGAGCCGGAGGATGAACGGCTCGAACAGGCTACGTGGCAGCACGCAGGAAGATCCTCCGCACATGGTCGGAGATCTGGGCTTCGGTCCAGTCCGGATGCTGCGTACGCTCGTACGCTTCGCGGAGGCGGCGGGCCGACCAGTAGAGCTGCGTGGATTGCTGCAGCCGCTCGCTGGGCGTCATCGCGCGGTAACGCATGATCTGCTCGGGAGAGGGCCGGTCCACGGTCCTACGATACCACGCTCGCCAGGCGCTCGGCGCCGCACGGCGTGGCGCCGGCACACCGATCGGCGCGAAAGCGATCGGATCTCGGGAACTTGCTCGTCGCAAGACCTCGGATCGATCGGCCGACGCGCGTCCGATCAAGCGCCGCTGCCCGCGCTCCGACCGGTCGCGGCCGGCGATCAGGTCAGGCCGGCCTGCTTGGCGACCTCGGCCGCGAAGTCGTCCTTCTTCTTCTCGAGGCCCTCGCCGAGCTCGAACCGGACGAACCGGCGGATCTTGATGTTCTCGCCGATCTTGGCGATCAGCTCCTGCTGGACCTGATCGATGGTCTTCTCGGCGTCCTTGACCCAGGACTGATCGAGCAGGCAGATCTCCTTCATCCACTTCGAGATCTGGCCGTCGACCATCTTCTGGACGACCTGGTCGGGCTTGCCGCTCTCCTTGGCCTTCGCGACCAGCACCTCGCGCTCGCGGTCGATGACCTGCTGCGAGACCTCGTCCTTGCGCACGAACTGCGGGTTCATCGCCGCGATCTGCAGCGCGACCTCGCGGGTGAACGCCTGGAAGTCCTCGTTGCGCGCCACGAAGTCGGTCTCGCAGTTGATCTCGACGAGCACGCCGATCCGGCCGCCGCCGTGGATGTACGACACCACCGCGCCCTCGGTCGCCTCGCGGCCGGCCTTCTTGGCCGCCTTGGCGAGGCCCTTGGTGCGCAGGTAGTCGATCGCCTTGTCCATGTCGCCGCCGACCTCGGTCAGCGCCTTCTTGCAGTCCGACATGCCAGCGCCGGTGCGCTCGCGCAGATCCTTGATTAGCGTCGCGGTGACTTCCATGGCTCAGGGCTCCTGATCGGGAGAGGCAGACGCCTCGGGGTTGAACATGCTCCCGCCCGTCGACATCTCGACGCGCGGACCATCACCACCCGAGGACACGTGGATCACGCGCTCGCCGGTCTCCTCGCGCTCCTGGCCGCGGTTGCGCGCGGTCTCCTTCCAGATCTTGGCGCCGAGGATCGCGGCGTCGGCGATCTTCGACGCGAACAGCTTGATCGCGCGGATCGCGTCGTCGTTGCCGGGGATCACGTAGTCGATCTGATCCGGATCGCAGTTGGTGTCGGTGATCGCGACGACCGGGATCTCGAGCTTGCGGGCCTCGTCGACCGCGATGTGCTCCTTGTGGGGATCGATCACGAACAGCATGCCCGGGACCTTCGACAGGCCCTTGATGCCGCCGAGCGACTTCATGAGCTTGTCGCGGTCGCGCTTGATCATCACCTGCTCGCGCTTGGTCAGCGCGAACAGCGTGCCGTCCTCTTCCATCTTCTCGAGCCCGCGGAGCCGCTCGAGCGAGCCCTTCACGGTGCGGAAGTTGGTCAGCGTCCCACCGAGCCAGCGCTGGGTCACGTAGTGCTGGTTCGACCGCGTGGCCTCCTCGACGATGACGTCCTGCGCCTGCTTCTTGGTGCCGACGAACAGGATCGTGTCGCCGCGCGACGTGGTGTCGACCACCGCCTGGAACGCCTGGCGGAACAGCTTGACCGTGTGCTGCAGGTCGATGATGTGGATGCCGTTGCGGGCACCGAAGATGTACTGCTTCATCTTCGGGTTCCACCGTCCGGTGTTGTGCCCGAAGTGCACGCCCGCCTCGAGGAGCGCGCGCATGCTGATGGGGTTTTGCCCCGTCGCTTCTGCCATCGTTTCCATTGTCAAATCCTTCGTTGGTTGCCACCGACACCGTCATCGATCCGCGGAAACTTCGCCCCTCGAAAGGGCTGGCAAGCCACGGCCGCGGATCTCGGATGTCGTGCGTAGTTCCCCGATGATTCGAGGAGCCGGGGATCTACCACGCTCGCGTCACACCCAGCAACCACCGGGGACGGTTCCAGGCCCAGGCCGGTCGCCTGGCCCGAGCTTCGAATAACTCGTTGATATTACGTGGATTCACCGGGCCGACGTCCGTGGTCACCGCCTCCGAGGCTCACCGAGATCGGCGGCGTGGCATCAGCCGCATCACCAGGCCCACACCGAACAGCCAGCTCGCGTCGCCGCCGGTCGGCGCGGCAGAGCAGCCCGCGCTCGCCACGCGACGCCCCGCGGTCGGGGTACCGCCGTCGCTGCCGTTGTCGTTGCCGCCGCCACCGCCGCCGTTGCCGCCGTTGCCACCGCCACCCGCGGCCGCGGGGACCGGGACGTACTGGTCGATGAACGGCAGCTCGCGCGCGACCTGGGTGTGGATGTCCCAGGGCTGATCACAGGCGAGGCTGGAGCCGCCGCCCACGGCGGTGGAGGTGAAGCCGGCGACGCTGCGAACGCCCGCGACATCGACGAAGTCCGGCCCACCGCTGTCGCCGTAGCAGGTCACCTGGCCGGTGCTGGCGTCGAAGCACAGCACGTTGGTGCCCGACACCGTGGTGTCGTGGGTCAGGGCGCAATCGACGGTCCGGTTCTGCAGCTTGTGCAGGACGCCAGCGTCGGTATAGCCGTCCGAGATGCCATAGCCGACCTCCACCACCGAGGTGCCCGACGGGATCGCCTGGCGCGCCACCGGCGTCGCCGTGCGATCGGCGACCGGCGTCGCGAGCCGGAGCAACGCGATGTCATGGTCCAGGACCGGGTCGCGGTAGCCGGGGTGGACATGGATCTCCGTGATGGCGACGACGCGGCCATCGGTCGCGTCGAGCACGTCCTGGTCATCGAAGTTCACCTCGACGTCACCGGCGGCGAAGTCGACCACGCAGTGCGCCGCGGTCATCACCCAGGACGGATCGATCAGCGAGCCCGAACAGAACGGGATCCCCAGCGTGGAGTCCTGGACGGCGATCACGGTTGGAAAGTCGGCCGGCGAGGCCACCTGGCCGCCCAGGATGGCCGGGTGCTTGGCCGACGTGGGGGTGACCTCGACCGGGTCGGCGTCGTCGACGCGATCGACGCAGCCGGCGAGGCAGAGCACGCAGACAGCGAAGATCACGGGGTTTCGAGCTGTCATGACGGTCATATCCAGCCGATGAGCAATCGCAGTGCCACCGGCGGAGGCGACGCAACTCAGCGGCATGTAAGGCGGGAGGCCAGCGCTCCTGGGACCCTGCCACCGGCTGATTGCGCACAACTGACCACACTATCTCTCACCGGCTCTCACCGGGCTCCGCCGGCCTTGCCCTCCCCGGCCCGGCTGGACGCGGGGCTACCTCGCTCCCGGCCAGCGACCACGGGGCTGCGCTCGTACGTCCGACGCGGCCGACCAGGCCAGCGCTGATCGAGCGAGCCAGTCTCGCGCGCGCGGGCACGGGGCCGCGCTATCGTGCGGCATGACCACCGACGACGAGACGATGGTCGCCCCCCCTACCGGCGGCGAGGCGCCTGCGGACCAGCTCGAGCCGTCGCCCGGCCCCGCCGGCCACCGCGCGCCGCGCCCGATCCTCGCAGGCCGCTACCGCCTGGCCCGCCGGATCGGCAAGGGCGGGATGGGCGAGGTGATCGCAGCGCGCGACGAGCAGGTCGGGCGCGACGTGGCGATCAAGCGAATGCGCGCCGCGACGCCGGGCGAGCGCGCGATCCAGCGGTTCTTGCGAGAAGCGTCGATCCAGGGCCGGCTCGAGCACCCCGCGATCGTGCCGGTGCACGAGATCGGCCACGACAGCGACGGCCTGCCGTTCTTCGTGATGAAGAAGCTGACCGGCACCACGCTCGGCAAGGTCCTCGTCGCCCCCTCCCTGCGCGAGCAGTTCGGGCTCCAGCGCATCCTGCGCGCGTTCGCCGAGGTCTGCCTCGCGGTCGAGCTCGCCCACGTCCGTGGCATCGTCCACCGCGACCTCAAGCCCGACAACATCCTGCTCGGCGATTTCGGCGAGGTCTACATCCTCGACTGGGGGGTCGCCAAGGTCATCGGCGAGGCCGATGACGGTGACTTCGCCGACGTGATCAGCGGCAGCGGCGAGCACGCCACCGAGGTCGGGACGACGATCGGCACGCCGGGCTACATGGCGCCCGAGCAGGCCTGCGGCATGCCCGACATCGACGGCCGCACCGACATCTACACGCTCGGCTGCGTGCTGTTCGAGATCCTGGCCGGCGAGCCGCTCCACCCGCGCGGCATCGAGGGCATGCAGAGCGCGCTCGCGGGCTGTGACGCCCGGCCATCGCGCCGCGCGCCCAAGCGCACCATCCCGCCCGAGCTCGACGCGCTGTGCGTCGCGGCGACCGCGACCGAGCGCGACGAGCGGATCCAGACCGCGCGCGAGCTCGGCGACCGCGTGCAGCGCTTCCTCGACGGGGATCGCGACCTGGCCTTGCGTCGCGACCTCGCGCGCGACCACTTCGCGCACGCCCAGGCCGCGTTCGGCGCGGGCGACACCGACGAGCTCCGCCGCACCGCGATGCGCGAGGCCGCCGCCGCGCTCGCCCTCGATCCGGCGCTCGACGGCGCCGCCGAGCTGGTCGGCCGGCTGATGCTCGATCCGCCGCGCACCACCCCGCGCGAGGTCCACGACGCGATCGCGGCCGACGAGATCCTCACCGTCAAGGCCAACGCGCGCGCCGGCCTGTGGTCGCTGATCGCCTGCCTGGCGTTCACGCCGCTGTTGTGGTGGATCGCCCCGCACGGATCGCTCTACGTCGCCGGGTTCACCGCCATGCTGGTCCTGAGCTGCGTGGTCTACCTCGCCGCGTACCACGGCGCCTCCCCCAAGCCCGGGCTGGTCATCGTCGGCAACGCCGTCATGATCGTGCTGGTCGCCCGGATGTTCTCGCCGCTGTTGATCGCGCCCGGCATCGCCGCCGTGTTCGCGCTCGCGATGGTCATCACGCCGCGGCTCTCGGTGCTCGGCTCGGCGTTCGCGGTCGCGCCGCTGTACATCGTCGCGGCGATCACGCCGCTCCTGCTCGAGCGTGTCGGGGTGCTCGAGCCGACGGTGATCATCGATCGTGCGGGCATCCTGCTGCGCGCCCCGGCGGTGGCGGGCGAAGAGGGCCCGTCGATCCTGGTCGCCATCCTGTACATGATCGGCCTCATCATCTGCACGTGCTGGATGGCGCACGCGATGCGCGACCGCACCCGGGCCGCCCACCACCGCCTCCACCTCCAGGCCTGGCAGCTGCGCCAGCTCGTCCCGCGCTGACGCTTGCGATCGCCGCAACGCGCGGCACCCCCCGGGCGGAGCGCTCGGCGTGCCGCAAGTCCGGCCCAAGTCGCGTATCGTGCCCCGCATGCGTGTTGCTCCGCTCGCCGCGCTCGCCGCGCTCGCCGCGCTCGCCGCTTGCTCGACACCCGAGATCGCGAGGCCGGTCCCGACGACGCCGACCGCCCCGCCGCCCCCTGCCCCGGCGCCCGCACCGGTCGCCGAACCCGTCGCCGATCCGCCCGCCCCCGAGCTCCGGCTGCCGGGCGACGTCAAGCCGACCAAGTACGCGCTCGACGTCACGATCGTGCCCGACCAGCCGGCCGCCGCCGGCCGCATCCACATCGCCGCCGAGGTCGTGAGGCCGGCGCGCGTCGTGTGGCTCAAC
>Ga0307508_10004678_pt1 | contig 13273 bp, 10 predicted proteins | sample 9_EM_MG_FD_203089 | JGI IMG/M metagenome (GOLD analysis project Ga0307508, IMG submission 203089) | Populus trichocarpa ectomycorrhiza microbial communities from riparian zone in the Pacific Northwest, United States - 9_EM | ecosystem: Host-associated > Plants > Roots > Unclassified | place... | reverse complement strand
ATCCCGTCGCCGTTGATCCCGCAGAGCCACCCAAAAACGCCTTCATCCATGACTCCTACTGATCATTTTATCTTGTGTCGCAAGCCCTCTCCTTTCTGATAGTTGTGGAATTTCCGAGACGTAAGGTAAGCCTGCGGGAACAAGCCTACTTGCTCTCAATACACGCTTCCTTGCTTTGCGATTTAGGGCAACTTGAGGAGTCGATCTCACTTGTGAGCCAGGCGGCTAACCTCTATCAGGCCGCTGACGATCTGAAGGGCGTGGCAACCATGAAGATCCAGGCTGCGGATGCGCTTTTCGGGGCCGACCAAGCAAGTGAAGCACTCATAACTGCCGAGGGCGCCGTGGCCATGTTGACGCACAAGGACATCCGTTTAGAGTTGTTGGCTCGGATCGTCATTACGGAAAGTCTGATCGTCCTCGGTAGGCTTTCGGAAGCGACGAGCAGTCACGAGGCCGCCGAGCATCTCTTTGAAATGGGAGGCGATGTGGCCTATTTCAAGGGGGAGTACCTGGAAGCCAAAATTCTGGACGCCCGGGGCCATGCTCGCGAATCCGAGAAGCGTTTCAGGAATGCGATCGATGGATTCACGGAGGCCGAGGTCTACAAGCCTGGTCTGCTCGCCAGGTTCGCTTTTTTCGAGTCCCTCTTCAAACGGAGTGCTCTCGGAAAGTGTGCCCGCCTGTGTGAAGAGACGATTGAGCTGCTTCAGAGGCCGGACACAGCTCACTCTCAGATGCCCCTGGTCTGGAAAGACCTGCTGGCCGCCGTGCAGGCGGAGATGCTGAGGGAGCATCATTTGGCGGAGATGAGGCGGTATCTGGCTCGTCATTGGGCGGTGCCGGCGGCAAGGGTGCCGGACTTTGCGCAGCTCCGCCTCCAGACACCAGGAGATCGTCCATGACCGGGCCAGACGCGGGGTAGGCTCAGAATTTTTAGAGGCTCTTCAATGAACGTGTCTTCTGGTGTACCATCTAGCCCAGCGTAGTTACCCAAATACTTGGTCGGCGGGTTTGACGGCAAACCTCGCTACTCGGTTATGGGGGGAAAGGACGCTGAAATGGTGGTTTCAACGAAAGGGCCGGGTCCTTCGCTTCAGCGGTCTAAGGCAGAGGATCTCTCGTCGATCGAGGCGTTGACGCGGGATCTGTTGCCGAAGCTGATCAAGGACCGGCCGACGGAGGCTTCGGTCCGGCTGTGGGTGCCGGGTTGTTCGACGGGACAGGAGGTGTACACCCTCGCCATCTGTCTGTTGGAGCTCCTGGGCGACACCACGCCCCATCCGCCGGTGCAGATCTTCGGCACCGACGTCAGCGAAGCCGCGGTCGCCAAGGCGCGGGCCGGAATCTATCCGGAAAAGATCGCCGACGACGTTTCGCCCGAACGGCTGGCACGCTTCTTCGTCCGCCGCGACGGCAAGCTCCAGGTCAGCAAGGAGGTGCGGGCTCTCTGCGTCTTCGCCCGCCATGATCTGATTCAGGATCCTCCCTTTTCCCGCCTCGACCTGATCAGTTGCCGCAATGTGCTGATCTATCTCAAGCCCGAGGCGCAAAAGCGGGTGATCGCCAGTTTTCACTATGCTCTGAAGCCGACTGGCTATCTGATTCTGGGACAATCGGAGAGCCCGGCAGCGGTCCTGGACCGTTTCCGGACGGTCGACCGCGAGCACAAGATCTATGCTCCGGAGGAGTGCGGGAGCCGCTTCTCCTCTCTTTCAGCTCCGGCTGCTCGTCCCCGGGAGGCGGCACGGTTCGGCGTTCCGGCAGGCTGGGCCGCCCAGGAAGCCGCAACGCGTGCCGTCCTGCAAAAGGGGGCCGACCGGCTCCTCCTCGACCGCTACAGCCCGCCAGGCGTGCTGATCGACGAGAGCCTGGAGATCTTGCAGTTCCGCGGCGACACCCAGCCTTATCTCAAGCCTGCCCAGGGCCAGGCGAGCCTCAGTCTGTTGCGCATGGCCAAGAAGGGGCTTCTCGCCGGCTTGAGGCGGGCGGTTCAGGAAGCTAAGGCCGCGTGCATTCCCGTGCGCAAACCGGGTTTGAAGCTGCTGGAGGGGCAGGACCTCCGCAGCGTGGACATCGAGGTCGTTCCGATCCAATTGCCGTGGACCCAGCAACGCTGTTTCCTCGTCCTCTTCGAGAATACCGCCGCGGCGGGCTCAAGGCGGAGAGAGACACAGCCCGGCTCCGCACCGAGCGACAACGCGCTCTCGGAGGAGCTGGCCGCGACCCGCGAGTATCTGCAAGGCCTGGTCGACGATCAGGCGGACTCGATCCGGGAGCTGCAGACCGCGCACGAGGAGGCCCTTTCGGCCAACGAAGAGCTGCAAAGCTTGAATGAAGAGCTGGAGACCGCGAAAGAGGAGCTTCAGTCGAGCAACGACGAGCTGACCAGGCTCAATGAGGAGCTGCGCCAGAGCAACCTGGAGCTCCTCCGCCTCAGTGACGACCGCGTTGCCCGCGAGCTCGATCAGGGAGCGACGTTCACCGTCGCGTTTCCGGCCTCACCGCTCCTGGTCCGGTCGCTGGAGACGGAGGCCGTGGAGGCGCCCACGGTCGAAGACGGGCCGGCGCTCCATGGGTTGCGGCTTCTCGTCGTGGACAACGAAGACAGCAGCCGGAAGATGCTGGCCGAGCTGCTCGAGCGACTGGGAGCGGAAGTGATCGCCGCCGCCTCGGCCGCGGAGGCTTTCTCCGCTCTCGAAGACAGGGTCCCGGACGTGCTGATCAGCGATATCGGGATGCCGGGCGAGAGCGGCTACGACCTGCTGCGCAAGGTCCGCGCGCTGCCGCCGGCTCGCGGCGGCCTGGTCCCCGCCATTGCGTTCACCGCCTACTGCGCCGAGCAGGATCGCCTGGAAGCCCTCGCCGCGGGCTTTCAGATGCACCATACCAAGCCTGCCGACCCGGCCCGGCTGGTCGCCGCCATCGCCATGCTCGGCCGGCGGCCCGCGGTCCTGTGAATCCGGCCATGGGTGTATGATGGCGGGCGGAGTGATCCCATAGCACAAGGCCCCTGGCCGGTTTGTTGGCGAAACCCCCCTGCTCGGCCCTGAGAAGAGAGCGGCGAGACGATGGCGGTTCCCACAAAAAGCCTCACGGTTGGTAGGCCGGTTCGCAAACGGTCCGCGTCCAGGCGCGCGGCGGAGGCAGTTTCCATCCCCCAGAGCCCTTTCTTCGTGGTCGGCGTCGGTGCGTCCGCCGGCGGGATCGAGGCCTTCAAACAGTTGTTGCAGAGCTTGCCGGCGGATACCGGCGCGGCTTTCGTGCTCGTGCAGCATCTCGATCCGGCGCACGAGAGCGTCCTCCCTTCGCTCCTCTCGTCCGCGACCCGGATGCCGGTCGGCGAGGCACGCGACGGAATGCCGATCGAGCCGGACCACGTCTATGTCATTCCCTCCGCCATGGATCTGGAGATCGGGGGAGGACTGCTCAAGCTTCTACCGCGTTCGCGGGCGCGGGGCGCTCAGCACATGCCGATCGACGGCTTCTTCCGGGCGCTGGCGGACGCTCAGGGCGCGAAGGCCATCGGGGTGATCCTTTCCGGAATGGCTTCCGACGGGACCGTGGGGCTCGGAGCCATCAAGGCGGCCGGAGGCATCTGCTTTGCGCAGGAGCCGCAGTCCGCCAAGTACGACGGCATGCCGCGCAGCGCCATCGCGGCCGGCTGCGTCGACGCCGTCCTCTCTCCCGGCGAGATCGCCGGGGAGATCGTCCGGCTGGCCGGCGGCCTGTTGCTCTCGGAGCCGTCCGCCATGGGCTTGGGGGACGGCCCGCTGCGGCCGGCTCAGGAGGAGGAAGCGCTCGCGAAGACGTTTCTCCTGCTCGAGAAGGCGACGGGCAATGACCTCAGCGCCTACAAGAGGCCGACACTTCTGCGCCGCATCCGGCGGCGCATGGGGCTCGCCAACGTCGAGCAGATCCAGGATTACCTCCGCCATCTCGAAAGCCATCCAGGCGAGGTTCAGGACCTCTATCAGGACCTTTTGATCGGCGTGACCTCGTTCTTCCGCGACCTCCCGGCGATCGAGGCCTTGACGCGGGACGTCTTCCCGAAGCTGATCGAGAGCCGGTCGGCGGAAGCTCCCCTGCGGCTCTGGGTGCCGGGCTGCTCGACCGGTGAAGAGGTGTATACGCTGGCCATCTGCCTGCTGGAGCTGCTGGGCAGCACCGCCACCAACCCGTCGGTCCAGATCTTCGGCACCGACGTCAGCGAGGCCGCGGTGGTGAAAGCGCGGGCCGGCATCTATCCGGAGAAGATCGCCGCCGACGTCTCGCCCGAGCGGCTGGCGCGTTTCTTCACCCGCATCGGCGGCAAGTTCCAGATCAGCAAAACGGTCCGCGCTCTCTGCGTCTTCGCCCGCCACGATCTGGTCCGGGATCCTCCGTTCTCCCGCCTCGATCTGATCAGTTGCCGCAACGTGCTGATCTATCTCCGGCCCGACGCGCAGAAGACGGTAATGGCCGGCTTTCACTACGCTCTGAAGCCCACGGGTTATCTCATCCTGGGAAAATCGGAGAGCCCGGCCGCGGCCCTGGACCGCTTCCAGGCGGTCGACCGGGAGCACAAGATCTATGCCCCGGCGGCGAACGGGAGCCGTTCCGTGCACGCTGCAAGCCCGGCCGCTGTGCTGCCTGAGGTGGTCCGGCCCGGTGTTCCGCCGGGCGCGGTCGTCCAGACTGCCGTGGCGCGGGCGGTCTTCCGCGGCGTGGAGGTTGAGGTCATCCCGGTCCAACTCCCCGCCGCGGCCGGCCAGCGCAACATCTTCGTTTTTTTCGAGGGCTCTTCCGCGACGGGCTCCGGACGGCCCAAGGCGGAGATCGCTGCAACGCAGGGTGGAGACGCCGGGCTCGCGGAGGAGCTGGCCGCGACCCGCGAATATCTCCAGCATGTCATCGACGACCAGGCGGCTTCGAACCAGGAGCTGCAAGCCGCTCACGAGGAGGCTCTCTCCGGCAATGAGGAGCTGCAAAGCCTGAACGAAGAGCTGGAGACCGCCAAAGAGGAGCTCCAGTCGGGCAACGAAGAGCTGACCACGCTCAACGAGGAGCTGTACCACCGCAACCTGGATCTCGTCCGGCTCAGCGACGACCTGGTCAACCTGCTAGGCAGCCTCCACGTCCCGGTCGTCCTGCTCGGGCCGGATCTGCGGCTGCGCCGGTTCACCCCGGGAGCCGCGAAGCTGTTCAACCTCCTTCCCACCGACCAGAACCGGCTGCTGACCGATCTGCGGTCGAGCTTCGACCTGCCGGACCTCGGGGCATTGATCCAAAGGTCGATCGCGACCGTCGCCGCCGTCGAGCGCGAGGTGCAGGACAGCTCCGGCCGCTGGCATTCATTGCGCATTCATCCCTACAGGACGAGCGATAACAAGATCGACGGCGCGGTGATGATCCTGGTCGACATCCACGACCTGAAGATCAGCGCCGGAGAGGTCGCCAAGGCCCGCGACTTCGCGGACGCCATCGTCCAGACGGTCCGTGAGCCGTTCCTGATCTTGAGTCAAGACCTGCGGGTGGAGCAGGCAAACCGCGCGTTCTATGATTTTTTCCAGGTCTCGTCCGAGGAGACGGAAGGACGGCGCCTGGACAGCGTGGGGGACGGTGAATGGAATGTTCCCGCGCTGCACGCGCTGCTGGAGAACGTCCTCTTGGAGAGCGCTGAAATCAACGATTTCGAGGTGGAGAAAATTTTTCCCAGGATCGGTTGGCGGACGATGGTGCTCAGCGCCCGGCGGGTCTGGCAGACCGGGGACGAGCCGGCGAAGATCCTGCTCGCGATGGATGACCGCACCGAGCTCAAGCGGGTCGAGGAGGAGCGCGCCGGCCTGCTCGCCCGCGAGCAGGCGTTGACGCGCGAAGCGGAACGGGCCAGCCGGATCAAGGACGAGTTCGTGGCCACGGTCTCGCACGAATTGCGCGGTCCGCTGAGCGCCATGACCGGCTGGATGTACGTGCTGGAGCAGAATCCCGGCAACGCGAAGATCGCCGCACGCGGCATGGAGGCGATCCAGCGCAACGTGCTGGCGCAGATCAAGCTGGTGGACGATCTTCTCGACACCTCACGGATCATGACCGGCAAGCTTCACCTTGCGGTTCATATGATCAGTCTGCAATCGGTCGTCGAGGCTGCCATCCAGGCGGTGAACGCGGCGGCCGTTGCCAAAGGGATCACCGTGAAGCTCACCTGCGTCGGCATTGCGACGCAGATTCTTGGAGATGCGGACCGCATGCAACAGATCGCGTGGAACCTGCTGTCGAACGCCGTCAAGTTCACTCCCGCCGGTGGCCGCGTCGATGTCCTGCTGGAGCGGACCCGGACTTTGGTGCAATTCAAGGTGCGTGACACGGGAAAGGGCATCAGCGCGGAGTTTCAGCCCCACGTCTTCGAACGGTTCCGCCAGGCGGAAGGCTCTCCGGTCCGCGATCAGTTGGGGCTCGGCCTCGGGCTGGCCATCGTGCGCGACCTCACCGAGCTCCAGGGGGGAACGGTGAAAGTGGAGAGCGCCGGCAAGGATCAGGGAGCGACGTTCACCGTCACTTTTCCGGTCCCGCCGCTCCTGGTGGAGCCGCCGGAGGCGAAGGCGGGGGAGACGCACGCCACGGCCGGCCGGCCGGCGCTCGCGGGTTTACGCCTGCTCGTCGTGGAAGACGAAGACAGCAGCCGGGAGATGCTCGCGACGCTGCTCGAGCACATGGGAGCGGAGGTGACCGCCACCGCATCCGCCGCCGAAGCCTTCGCCGCTCTCGAAGCGGCAATTCCGGACGTGTTGATCAGCGATATCGGGATGCCGGGCGAGAGCGGCTACGACCTGCTGCGCAAAGTTCGCCTGCTTCCTCCGGCGAGCGGCGGTCTGGTCCCCGCCATCGCGTTCACCGCGTATTCGTCCGAGCAGGACCGCCTGGAAGCCCTCGCCGCCGGCTTCCAGATGCACCACACCAAGCCCGCCGATCCTACCCGGCTGGTTGCCGCGATCGCGATGCTCGGCCGGCGGTCGCCAGTGATGTGAGCCCGCGCTATAGTTGAAGGGGTGAGGACACTTCTTTTCGCGCTCACCCTCTGGGCCGGACCGGCCGCGGCTGCCGCCGGCCCATCCCTGGTCCTCCACCCCTGCCATCTGCCCGGTGTGCCGGACGAGGCCCGCTGCGGCACCGTGGAAGTCTTCGAGAACCGGGACGCCAAAAGCGGACGCCGCATCGCGCTCGCCGTCGCCGTGCTCCCGGCTCTCGGACCGGACCGGCTGCCCGATCCGGTGGCCTTTTTCGACGGCGGTCCCGGTGAAGCCACTCTTGAGGACGCGGGCTATTTTCAGGATCATTTCAAACCGCTGCGCGGCCGGCGCGACATCCTCCTCGTCGACGCCCGCGGCACCGGCCGCTCAGGCGCGCTCAACTGTCCCGAAGACCCCACGGCCCGCGTCCAGGGATTCCTGGATGATTTCTTCCCGGTGGCCCAGGTGCGTGCCTGCCGGGACGAGCTGGCCAAGCGGGCGGATCTCTCCCAGTACACCACGCCGCGAATCGCCGACGACATGGCCGAGGTCGCCGCGGCTCTCGGCTACAGCAAGCTGAACGTGATGGGCACCTCCTATGGCACGCGCGCCGCGCTCGTCTTCCTGCGCCGCCATCCGGACCGTGTCCGCACGGTCACCCTGTACGGTGTGCTGCCGCCGGATGCCCGCGTCCCGCTGCCGGCGGCCCGCAATACGCAGAATGCGCTCGATGCCCTGTTCGCCGACTGCGTCGCGCAGCCGGCCTGCGCCGCCGCGTTTCCTGCTCTCAAGGCCGATTTCGCGGCGGTTTTGAAGCGGGTCGAAGCAAAACCGGTGCCGGTCGAGGCGACCGATCCGGAAACGGGCGCCAAGGTGAACATCGTTCTCTCGCGGGAAGGTGTGACACAGACGCTCCGCTACATGCTCTACGGTGACTTCGGCATCGCGCGCGTCCCGCTCGCCCTGCACACCGCCGCGGCCGGAGACTTCCATCTCCTCGGCGACATGGGCGTCCTCTTCGGCTCGCAGGTGGGCGGCGCCCGTGGCCTCTATCTCTCGGTGACCTGCGCCGACGACGTGGCGTTCATCCGGCCCGAAGAGATCCCGGCCGCCGTGGCGGGCACCTTCCTCGGCGACTTCCGCATCCGCCAGCAGATCGCCGCCTGCCGCGAATGGCCGGCCGCGCATCTCGGTCCTGACGCCCTGGAGCCCGTCGTCTCCGACGCGCCGGTCCTCGCCTTTTCCGGCGAGCGCGATCCCACGACCCCGCCAGCCAACGGAGCGGCCGTCGTCAGCCACCTCAAAAACGGCCGCCTCGTCGTCGTGCCCCACCGCGGCCACGGCGTCATCGGCGCCGAAGGCTCCGACTGCATCGTCGGAGTCATCGACCAGTTCCTGGCAGCCGGCTCGGTGGAAAAGCTGGATCTCGCCTGTGTCTCGAAGATTCGCGCGGTGCCGTTCGTGGTGCCGGGGGCGAAGTGAGGGGGGAGAAGCGGAAGCGCCGCGGAAGCGCCGCGGCGCTCGACTTAGCTTAAGGAAGGGGTCCGTACCAGCACTGGCACGCCCAACCTCCGCTGGTGCACTGATCACCCAGCGGGCTCAGGCAGTGCCCGAACAGGCCACCCCGAAAGCCGCAGACCGCATTGTTGGCCGCTCCGGCGCAGGGGCTTGAGCTGCACGAGCCGCAGGAATTGTTGAAGGCACGCGCCGACGGGGCCGGGCTGAAGATCGCGGCATCGAGGGTCGAGGTGCTGGAGCCGCAAGCCGGCGCGTCCATGCTGGAGGACGCGGCAGCGGAGACGGCCGGGGCAGCTACGGGTGAGGCGTCCGGGGCCGGTGCGGCGCCGGCAACGCCGGCCACCAGCAGCAGTGCAACGAGGACCAGCAGCATAGATCTGAGTTTCATTGCTCCTCCATCGAGAAGTGATGCGTTGAAATCGACCTTCACCGAAGGAGAATACATGCAGTGACCGGTGCACGCCAGGCCCTCCGGCGAGCACGTTGAGTGCACGCGGAGCGGCGATGAGCCGGGGAAGCGCGGAAACGAGCCGTTGGGATGCGGCACCGAGCGGGTAGGCTGAGCTACCGAGCCGGTGGGCCGCCGCAACGAACGGATTGACCCCTCTACCCGACGGGTAGCTAAAACAACCGAGCAGGTAGACCGCTTCACCGGCTCGGTGCGCGGCCGTACCCACTCGCTGCGTTGCCGCACCGGCTCGTTGCTCGCTTCCCCCAGTCGCCGTGGCATGGCAATTCCACGATGGTGGTTCTCAAGAAGCGGGATTCGCGGTGGAATGATTCGTGCCAGCCTTGCAGGGCCACGTTGCCGTGGCGCCCCACGCGTCCTCTCACCGCACTGCGTCTACTCGTATCCGAACTGTCTTAGAACTTTGGTCAATCGACAGAACTGAGACGTAGTAAGGTCTCCCTTTGGAGGAAAACTTGAACCGCTCGCCGGCGCCAAGAAGAGCGTGGGGAGTCGACTCGTCGCCTACACTGAGACGTAGAGTCGGGAACTCCTCTCCGGCAACATTGTTGAATTGGATGGACAGAGTCACACGGCCGGATAAGATCACTTTCTGTTCCCCGTCTTCCAATCCGAATTCCCAGGGCGGTTCCGTGTGCGGGATCGTTGGTGCAGACCTTCTGGTAAGGCTCTCTGGTGGACTTTGTTTTTCTGCACGAATGGGCGGCTTCTCTTGGCTCGAGGGAACATTTGTGGTGGGGCTTGGAGTCGATTGTTCTGAAACCGTGGCCTTTCCCGACGGGTGAAGTCCCCCTGGTCTGAGCCATAGTCCGAACGTCGCGACCGCTATCGCGATTGTCGCTAGGACCATGAATGCGTTCAGTGTGGTGTCTTTCATGTTTCTAGAGGCCAAGGGGTAAGTCTTGAAAGACCGGGTTGGAGATCCATGTGCGAGACCCGTCGGAGACTTGAATCCTGCCAGTCATGGAGAATTTTGTTCCAGCGTTCGGCTCATCCTGCAGCTTGAAAACGAGCCGACCAGTAATGGAGCCTGAGGGGGTAAGCGTAGTGCGGCCGCCGTTGCACTCAACGCCTGATTCTTCAACCAGTCGCCATCGTGCCGCTTGATCATCGACGAATTCTGGACCGAACCATGTGATATCCAAGGCGCTGGTCTTGAGGTTTTCGATCAGGAAAACAGCTTTTATCTTGTTGTCGGTGTCCTTCCGGAAGTAGCGGAGCGTGACACGGAGAGTTCCGTCTTGGAACACATACTTGTTCTTCTTTACTTGACCGACTGACTGCGATGATGTCGACGTAGTGGCGCCCGCCGAGCCCGCAGAATCCTCGATCACTCCACCGAGATTGTCCATGGCGCTGGTCTTGGGGACCACTCCACGGGCCGCTCCGACGATCTCGGCCGTTTCTACCGCGATGATCTGGATAGTGATGCGGATACCGTCACCGAACGGCGTCAAGGTCCCACGGATGAGGCCGTCCACTCCGGAAATTTTCAGCTTCCTGGCGTTTTCAGGGTTGATCAGGCCGGTCATCGTAAGCTTCTGCTCGGCGAGGATGTTTCTCAGATTTGCACGGTCGATGGTTTTGAAGCTCCTGCTCTGCAACACGAGGCTGGTCGTTAGCTCTTCGGCGATGAAGCGGCCGATCTCCTGTACGTTGCCCTGGAGGTCGGTGAAGTCCATGACGGCGACATTCCGAAGTTGGGACTTGGTGACGGAAGCCGCAATTTCCTCGGCAAGCCTGTCAGTCTCCCGCTGGTAATCTTGCGCGGCAGCAGGAGGTAGAAGAGTGAAGGCTGCAATGGCGACCAAGAGACCAGCAGTGGCTCGGCACGAGATCATGCGTCAGCTCCTCCGAAGAGTCTTGATGGTGCTGGGTATTCTAAAACGAACTCTTGGTGCGGCGCCAGTCTTCTTGGGAGTTGGGTCCAGGCGCCTTCAGACGGCCCGTACTTCGAGGATCTCGTGAAGCAGGCGAAAGTCCTCGCTGTTCCGCGTATAGAGCGGGAGCTTGTGGGCGAGAGCGGTGGCCGCGATCCACAGGTCCATGACCCGAGCCCGCGGTTGACCGCCCGCGGTTTTCACGGTCCAGGCCACCGTAGCGAAGGCGCGCCCGACCTGGGAATCGATGGCGATCGGCTCGAACAGGGCCTCGATTGCACCCAAACGGCGGAGGCGGTCCCGTCGTGCCTCCTCGGTTTTAGCGGCGAGAACGCCGTAGTGGAGCTCGGCAAGGGTCGCGACCGAGATGGCCGCCTCTTCGGGGAGCTCCACTTCCAGCCCTTCGTCGGCCTGAGCGATGACAACAGACGTGTCGAGAAGACAGCGGCTCATCGTTCCCATGGGTCTGTGATCTCCTCCAGCCCCCCAAGCTCTGCAACATCAGCAAAGAAGTCGGGATCCGGCTTGTTGGTGCGAAGGAGCTTCAGGACTTCCTCCCTGGAGACCCATTGGCGTTTTGGGCAGGGTGAGAGCAGGGCGACCGGCCGCCCTTCGACAGTGATCAGGAACTGCTCTCCACCCTCCGCTTCGCGGAGGATTTGGCCGCTCTGGTTCCGCAGCTCCCGTTGGGCGATCGTCCGCATAGGTTGAGTGTAGCAGATGTGCTACGCCAGAGCAACGATGCGAACGCCAAACGCCCGCGGACCGTTTCACCGGCCCGCGGGCGCCCCCTGCGGATCTCCTACTAGAAGCGAAACGACACACCCGCGGCGACCTGTGCACCCGAGAGGTCGAGTTGGGAGTCCGGCTTGAAGTCGCTACCGAGATCGACGTTGGCGACGGTATAGCGGCCGTCGAGCAGGAGAGCGGAGTGTTTGGTCATCGCAACCTCCAGGCCTCCCTCGACGAAGTAGCCCAAAGTGTAAAAGGTCCGGGACCTTTCGTCGGTGTGGCCGGTGCTTCCGCATTCAGAGACATCTTCGCAGTCGTCGGGAGTCGAGTCGAAGGAGCTGCGGAATATATCCATGGTTCCGAAGTAGAGGCCGGCTCCGGCTCCAATGTACGGCACGAGCCGGTGATCGTTGCCGGCCGGGAACAGCAGATAGCTGGCGGTCACCGCGGCCACCTTGATCTCCAGATGGTGTTCGAGGGGGTTGCCTGATTCGTCGAGAACGTTGCGCGCCGGTTCGGCGAGTGAGCTCCAGTAGAGACTGCCTCCCACGGAGAAGGCGTTGTGACGGTCGAGCATCTTCACATACTCGCCGCCGAGGATGACACCGTCGAGCTGGCTGCGGTCGGCGGTGAACTTCTGGAAATTGCTGTCCCAGAAGTCGCTGTGCGCGTTCGGCGAAAACTGACCGATCCACAGGCGAGCCTCCGTGGAAAGGCTGTTGCCGGGTTGCGCTTCACTTTGTGAATCCTGCGCCGAGGCCGAAACTGCACTGGTCAGCACGATCGCCAGGATCGCTAGGATGTTTCGTGTCGTGGGTCTCATGGTCGGATCTCCTTGAGCTATGCCCCTCGTGGGACATGCTGAAAGAAATCTACAGGGAGACCCAACGGTCCGGCAGAGCACGGAGATGTGGGCGGCAAGCCCCGAAAAGATGCCCTTTTGAGGATTGGCGAGAGCCGCCGAGCATGACCATGCTCGGCGGGTCAGCTCGCTAGTCGCCGTTGTTCTTGCAGGTGGTGGTGGTCCCGTCCGCGGCGCCACCCCGGTACAGATGAGTGCTCGTTGGAGGCGAGTCAAGACTGAATTCCACGGCTGCGGCGTTCGGACTGTCCTTGAGCCGTGCAATGCACGTTGTGTCGTCCACCTTGGGAGACCCTGAGCTCAGATCGAGCAAGACACGGGAGGGCGACCGTCCGGAGGAATCGACCGCGGTGACCTTGATCGCCTCAAGATTCCAATTGTCGCTCGTGCAACCGAGGCAAGGACCCTGGACGAGGGTAATGGTGATCGGTCCGAAACCGGCCGGCGAGGTTTTCGGCGTGGCCACGGTGAAGGTCTGCGAGATGACTCCATCCGCCGAGTGCCACGAGTTTTTCCCGGTTTGATCCGTGGCGCCGTCACCGTTCGAACAGATGCCGTCGGGGGCAAGGCTCTTGGACGGTTTGAGACACAGCAGGTTCGTTTCGTTCAACACGCTGGCATAGATCTCCGACGAGTCGCGGGCATCGTCCTCGCCGGTGGTGATGTCGATCTGGAGTTGGTCCCAGCTCAGCGACGCATTGGGCTGGAGTGGCACCACGCGCGAAAAGATGGATAAGCCGGGCACGGGTGGCAAGCCCGTCGGGGCCGTCGCGGAGGTCCAGGCGGTAATGACCTGGTTCTCCGCGCAGGCGATCCCGTTGTA
>Ga0307508_10004677_pt1 | contig 13274 bp, 10 predicted proteins | sample 9_EM_MG_FD_203089 | JGI IMG/M metagenome (GOLD analysis project Ga0307508, IMG submission 203089) | Populus trichocarpa ectomycorrhiza microbial communities from riparian zone in the Pacific Northwest, United States - 9_EM | ecosystem: Host-associated > Plants > Roots > Unclassified | place... | reverse complement strand
AATCTTGTCAAAATTGACAGATTTCTGTTCCAGTTTATTCGTCGGCGTTTGAGGCGCCAGCTCAGCCTGCGGCGTTACACGTCGGCCATACTCCGCGACTTTGGCGAAATCTTTGCCTCCCAGCAGAAGTGAGAATATATGTCGTCCCACGGCGCCGGTGGCGCCGACGATGAGCGCGGATTTCCCTAAGGACATTGTTGTCATTCTTATAGCGCAGTGCGTGGACAGCGTCTACTTGATACAGACCAGACATGGGTGGAGCTTGCGTAGTGTAGCCGTGGCCGGCCCGGGTGTAAACACAACCACATAAACATCAAGCTCCGGCGGCCACGGCACCGATGGTCTTGCAAGTTGCCCGTATGACTTCTCAACACGCAATTATTCATGGCTCGGTCCCCCCCATCCCACACGGAGAACGGCTTGGACGGGAGCTCACCGTCGTGTTCACTGAACGAGATGCCTGGCGCTTCATACTGGAGAAACAAGAGGAGCGTGGTTAGGGTATGGAGAACCCAGTCTCAGACGAGGGTGAGCAAAGCAAGGTGATTCAAATGGTGAGGAGCCAACCGAGTAAGGAAACGCGGACAATCCAGCCGACACCGTGCCCGGTCAGCCTCGATACCAAGAAGTGGAACTACTGATACACATCAAACATGTTTTCAGAACCGGGGTATCACCCTACAAATGCTGCTATTCCTATCGGGCCATGTCAAGGTCAGCACCGTGGGCAAGCTATCCCTTATTCGAGAACTCGTTACGGAGCGAACGAGCCAGAACACGCAAGAAAGCGGCTGTAGGGCAGGATATACACCCGGAGTCTCGCATCCAAGCGCATAAAAATCCGCGAACATTGGGGAACTATAGAGTATTTGACGTGAGTCATGCGGAATCTTTAGGTACATGTAACATCAATAGACATACATTTTAGGCAGTTGCTTCAATTCTTGGCGCGGATGTTGGGTCAACCAAAATATTATTCATGGGGCCAGGAGGGGTTGTCGCGCACTCAAATTGGGTGCCAAGAGCATCTCCAAGGCGATTGTCCCAATCCATGATTTTGACTTTTCTCCTACGCCATCGTTTCGTTTTATTGTGCGCAATGTCGCGCGCTGTGACGAGCGGGGTCCACTCGCCCTGCGAGGCACGATGCCACCGAAGCCAGGCGGAGAACGCCACACGCTCAATCGACCCCAGCCGAGACCATTGATCAACAATCTCACGCTGCCGGCTTAAGTCCCTCTCGATCTCAGGTTCACTGAAACCTGGCGGGGCAGATATCCGTATCTCCCGGAGGGTTGTTACTGACGACAATGCAGTCGTTGCTCCCTCAAGACCGTTCTGTACGCCGAAATGAAGTTCTCAGTGATATTTTGTGGTAGTGCGTGTCCAGGATGAAATACGAACCGTGTGGCCTTCCGTTTCCATGCATTTTACACGCAAATCAGATAGATGCACTTTGCAATCTCCAAGCACTTCTTTAACCGAATGAGATGACGCGAGAACGACGTCAAGCGTCTGCAGCGATGACGGCTGTGATACCAGGGATTGTATTGCGAAAATGCGGGCAGTCTCGACTTCTGGCGAGGTTGACAGATTCCGAGGTCTGAGCAGTTCCGCATACGGCGCGTCGTGGTTGCCGTCCGAGGCTATGAGTTGATCCATGACGACGTGCCTTAGCCGGTGTTGTCCTTTCCGGGTGAAGTAACAAAGGTGCATGCTTGGACCGGTCCAGTGAGTTATGTGGCTCAGTGCAGTGATCGACTCCAACGCAGCAAATGGCTCTTCCTCGAGGGGCAATGATTTGGATCCATGACTGAAGCCGAGGCGCACCAATTTGGGGCAACGAGCCAGAGCATCGCAGAATAGTCGTGTGTCGTCTCTGCAGGGTTCGGCATAAAAATATCGCAGTCTGGAAAGATATCTCTCCCGTAAGGCGCGCAGCCCTATCGCGGTGACTTGGCTATCGATGGAAAGTTGCTCCAGCTCTTCGGTACCGAATAATTTACCGATGACCAAGTCATATCCTAGGGGTGGGCATCCCAGCATCGTAAATTTCCTGAGGCGAAAGCTTAGGCTGACTCGCGCCTGCTCCTCGAGCGACATCGTGAAGAGGCATTGAACGAGTGACAGAGTTTTCAACCTGTGCCGCGCGGCAATCGAATCAAGGAGCGGTGTCGTGATGTCCACGGAGCGTAGGTGAAGGGATGTTAGGCTGACCATGTTGCCGACCGCCTCTGTTAATTCGGGCAGTTCAAAAAGGCTTATTTCGTCGTAATAGTTACTCCTCCCCGAATAAGCCCAGCACGACCGCACGTATGCAGCAAGGTCTCGGTTGGCTCGAAGCGTCTCGCAGAGCTTTCGCTGGCTTTTTGCAGAGAATGCATCTGAAAAGATGATGTCCGCGTAAAGGCGGGGCGCCACGTAAGCGTACCATTGGGACGAGACTTGGCCGAATGATGCGAATTGCGCAAGATCTTGGCGGCTTTTCGCAGGGCCATCCTGCGGTATGTGATAATCTAATACCATGGCGATCACGTCGTAAGGGAGATGTGGATAGTGCGGGTTACTTGGTACCGTCAATCGAGGAAATGAGATCATCGCAGTTGACGCCGAATGGTTGGGCAGTGCGCAGGTGGTCAGGGAAGGCTGTGCTACGGGTGCGGGTTTGGCGTACGACAGCGTAGGGACAGACGAGAAGACGGTAGGAACGTCACTCGCTGGGCCAACACGTGTGCACTCCGCACCACCCGGCGGGGACGAGCCCGGAAAGATGAGCTGACCCCTGCGCGTCGAATGAGGGGCGCATGAGCTTCGGTTCATCGAGACGGCAGGCCGGGTGCTACTTCGTCCATGCAGGTGAGCCTTTATATCGATCTTCGGTGATCCGAGTAGGAAAATAGCGATATGGGCGTCAAAGTCGATTGAGCGCCCAAGAGTTGCAGGGGAGAAAGAGTTTGCGCTTATTTGTGCAGATCAAAAATGAGATGTCACCGCCTGTACAGCTGTTCCTAACAACTATAGTTTCCAATGTCCGTCTAAGGTAATATTGAGCGCTCACAGGGGACTGTGTTTCATGTCGCTCACTCTACTATATCAGGCAGAGGCAAGGTACAAAATATCCCGATCGGCTCATAACGGGTCTATAACGGGTCTGACCATCACGACGATCCTCAGACTACATACTTCGCATTCTGCAAGTAAAGAAGATACATTATCAATCCTTTGATCTCGCCTCAGATGAAAAGGCAAAAAGTTTGTGGAAGCGCAAGGCGCCTGCAAAAAATCAAGATCTCCCCGGAATTCTCGTTGGCTACAAATGGCCGGGAGTGCGTAGCCCTAATACATGCGCTAGCACGCGAAATAAAGTGCTATTCTTTCCTTCGGCCTGTTGTCAGACTTTTGAACAGTTTGAAGAAGCTGTTGAATACGACGAGCTCGATATTTTCCTTCGTCGCAATGAAGAATGGAATCCCGATCTTGACGATGACTACGGTCTCACGGAACAGCCTACAGGGGTTGCTGGTGCCTACACGCCTTATCAAATGACTGGTCAAACCCCCAGTCATGCCCCAGAGGGCTCTGTGGCGCAGCCAGCCGTGCGCCCGGGCGAAATGGATATGGGAGAACATCTATCTGGTTATGGACTGTAAGATGTGGAATTTTACGCACATTCCCCGAAGTCAAAACGCGCATGCTAATGTTCCACGCTTGCGATTTTATTTCTTGTTGCTGCACAACTGCACAGCCAAGGTGTCAAAGTGACTGCGGACGACCTCGAAGAGCTTGTAAAATCACTTGGCCTGGACGACAAGGACGCTAAGGATCTGGTGGGCGGGCTCGATTTCTCGATACCGGCGCCGGCGCCGGCGGGCGCGAAAAATAGCCCCGCTCCGGAAACTCCACACCCACCTCCTGGATCCCAGTCCGCTCCGGGCTCTTCAGGGGCATATCACGAAGATGCCTCAAAGGAAGCTACGGCGTCGGATGGCGAGGAATCAGACTCTGGAACCGATGTCTCAGATGTGGGGGAGCTGCCACCTGCCCCAAGACTCCGACCGGGAATTCAGGCCCGCAAGCGCACCGACGAACGTCCCATGGTATCTCCCCTCACTCCAAGTGGAGACTCTCAGAGTGAAAGTACCATTCAAGGACTCAACACCCAGCCGCCAAAATCTCCACAGCCGCCAAATACATCTCAATGATCCTTCCCTTTGTTGGACTCTTCTATGTTGTTTAAGAATTTAGGTGTTGTACTGTTTTAAAGATCACTTTCCTTTCGGTCTTGGCGCTCCTGGATATTGCCATGCCTCCCCCTAAGTCTCACACCGCGTTGTTCGGGAAATCAAGCTAGGAGGCTGCGTTGTATGCCGTCCTTAATCGGCCGAAAATCGCTTGAATATTGAAGTCCCGAGGCTGTGCCAGACAGCTGATATTTGTGCCCTTTTGCTGCTGGTGGAACGCTTACGCTGAATGCGATCGCGCAATTGGAATGCGCCTCACATAATTTTGGCCCCCTCCCCCGTTGAAAACCAGCCGTTAGAGTCTGACTCTGTCGACGTGACTCGGCTCGCTTCGATATGCCGGACTATCTTCCGGTGCTCCGGGGGAGGGGCCTTATCCTGAGTGCGCCCCTAGGCGGAATTTCTTACTCCGCATTGCCTTCCGTTCCGCCGATCAATTCCTGTTTCTTTTTTTCTTGCCGCAATTTCTGGCGCACAAAGGTACGGTTGTGGCCCTTGAGCGCGCGGGCGTGATTCACCCAAGTGCATGTCGTGAGACAAATTTCCACCCATTTTCAGAACACCTTGACGACGTCTGTATTGACCGATGACTTGCAAGAGCGGCTGGTTGGTCTTGTTCATGAAGGATATCGATCAGTGATCCTCAGAATTCAAGCTATGAATCACGTATTGCTACAGTGGTGAACCCTACTATAGGCGCCAAGTTGATTTGCTAACGTCTTCCAAGCTATGTCGACAATGCCACTGATCCGCTCCTTGTTCCTTGTGGCCTCCTGAACGGTGTTATGGGCGGCTATTTTTGGCTTCTCGTATGGCAGTATAGTACTTATTTCCTACATCAGATTCCCTGGTGTAATGCTTCTTAAACACAATCTGTTGATCTGTTATTATGCACCATGCGCAGCGTCGATTCGATTGGTTGGCTTATCATCACCCCTGCCGGCGATTTTCCATGTGATGGACAGTACAAGAGCTCAACTTCAGCATGTTAGAGGGATTCAGCGTATACTCCCTTATTGATGTGACTCAAGGTCTAAGCCATACACGACGACTTGAATTTTCTTCCGTCATCTGTGAAATACAACAATGTTTTGCTAGCGGATCCCGTGGTACACTCCTGACGTATGGCGGCCCCGGTTGACAACTTGGGAGTATTGGACAGATGTTATTATTTTACGCCAAAACTGGAACAAGGCCCCTGTCTTTGTTTCACCCTAACTCCATGGATCCAGACAACACCGGCGTCCAACGGCGCCCGCCCTATCTCTTCAACAGCGAGATTCATTGTATTCAAGGCATAAAAAGGTACGCGGTCTCCACCGGATAAGCGAACGTCATGTTATAGCTGCGCTCACATTTCCACATTTACAAACGGTGATAAAAGTAGTACAATTTTGGCTCAGAGTTTGGCTACTTCTGCCGTACCGTCCCGAATCGATTTGGCTATAGTTGCCCATACTGGGAACGACTCCGCGAATTCTGAAGCGTTGGCGGATGATGCCTGTCCACGCGCGACGCGTGCCGCAATACCTTGTATCCCAACAGCAAACTGCGAATTGCACGACACGAGAAGTCAGTGATTGGTACTTAGGATAACTGTGATTATGTTTTTGAATGAATAGTTGGACGCACTCTGAACATCATCCAGCTTCGGACTGCAACGAAGTCAGACCCGAGGGGGCCTTGTCGTGTGACCTTGCAGTACTCCAGCTCTATTTCTTCCAGAGATATCGGCGCTTCGTAGGCAGGTGCACCAACAAAACCAGCGGAAAGATAACCTTTGGATGCAAAGGCTGGTCCGAAATTGAAAGGTAAGACGAGATTCCCCAGATCAGATAACTGAACAAGGGAAGACGATTATCGTTCCAGGACCAACGAGAAAGGAGGATTGAAACATTTTACGCACCGGGTTTCCAAGGGTGCTGAGCTCCCAATCTAATATACCAATCACACGAGGTTCAGTTGGGTGGAAAACAAGATTGTCAATCTTGTAGTCGCCATGAACAATTCGGAGACCGGTCTTCCTCTCGTTCGGCAAGTTCTTTTCGAACCAAGAAAGTGATTCATCAAAGAAAGGGAGATCACCAACACGTTCGTTCGTAGTACCAGCCTCGTCGACGATGATCGTACTTGCTTGGGCACGGGAGAGCTTTCCGATAGACCGCAGCTGACGGGGAAAGAACGGCGCCCGTGATCCAAATGACGACAAGCCGATCTCATCGGGATCGAGTACCGCAAGCCGTCCGAGGGTCTGTACTGCGGAGATCCAGCTGCGTTTTTTACATATTTATTTTGTGAAACAAACCCGCAGCAACCAAGTCAAGTCGAGTCAGCACAGCCTCCCGGCGCCGGTATCATGTCAAACGGTGAATAAGGGACGGGCGCAACGCACCAAGCTCGGCGTTCTGAGGCGGTGAGTTCCAGCATTTTGGGATCTGTGAATATTCGACCTTGGAGGAATTCCATGATGTAAAATGGTGTGCCGATCACTAAGGGGTCGTTGCAAAGTATAATAGGCCGTGGCACAGGTATACGGCACAAGGGAGGTGTTGATGGGCGCTTGTTATATGCATATAAAGCAGACAGCACCCGGTATTCACGCTCGACAGCATGTGCTGTGGAAGAAAGCAGTTTCCCAGCAGGCTTCTTGCGCATCACAAACCGGTTGTTTCTTCACATCCCAGATGAATATCACACGGAAATATGTTCCACATTCCAAAGGAAATATCACCTTCGGTCTATTAAGCAATACGTAGGATTGGACTGTATCAAGTTTGTCAGAAATACGTCCTGATTTAAGACATGTTTGACGGAACGAAGCTGACTTGGCCAAACTGCAGGGAACATACGTCTGGAAGGTCATTGTGATATTCGACAGAGCCAAAGTCTTCTCGTACATACTCCGAACTGCTTCACGGCCACAGGCACTGCGATTGCTGGTGCATGGTCGGCAATGAATAGGTTGAGGGCGTCTATATCGAAGGCCGCGCGAACATCGCTACATTGTCCTCCAGTAGAATACGAAGACGCTGCATCGCCCATACAAAAAGAATACCGCAGTGTGAGATTAGATGTCAGGGGTTAACCAAACAATACACAATATTATTCTTACTTCGGCACCAACACTACCCAATAAAAAAGGGGCATGCCCGCGATGCGGCGGACCCTGACACATGAAGGGGGATTCGCCGCTACGGCGCTAGGGGCAAGATTGACGCTAGTATTACATTAGACTCGGGGGGTTTGATTCATTTTTTGGCCACGACGAAAGTGTATCAAGTAGGGGGCGGTGATGTTCGCTTAACCATGGCGAAAACACCTTCATAGCCATTCGTTGCTTCTTCGGTCATGGTATCACGCCATCTGCCCACCCAAATTCCTCCATTTAAAATATATCCGCGATATAGCCACGTCCCTCTTCCATCGTTCCCAGCCTGAAAGAGTTCCACGTTCAATTGAGAATTAAAAAAAACTAGTGGCGAGATGCGCACATATGATTTCACAAGATTCACCATACCATCCCATGGTCGTACTCTTCCTTTAAGAACGAACGGGCCCCACGCAGAATGACCCTTTAGGTGACGTGAATGTGAGGGTGATATGATGCCGTGAAATCACGCCACACACCTTGCCAGTGAGAATGATATCTTGATGTATGGCGTCAGTGAAGCCATCCGTTGAGTCGGAATCCCCATACAGTTCGTGTTCCATGAGCTCACCATCGAATGAACCCCTCCTGCTTGACGGGCGTGAGATTGGATGCGACGCCGGGCCAGGGAATTCGTAAGAGTCCGCATGGCTCGCGGTGGTGGGATCGTCGCGCGAACTGCTTGCGCGGTTGCCTGCTAGGTGGCGTTGTCTCCGCCATTCGACTTCGGGCGATACGTTTGCGTTTGCATTCTGGTCCACCCATGTCGAGTAAATCGATTGTGTAGGTAACCCTGTAGAGGGATTGACATAGCTAGCCAGGAGAGTAGGAGGGGCCCTAGGAGGCGTGCCGGGAGGTGAGGCAGACGGGGAGTGACGAGAACTCAGTGTTCCGCGGGGCGGACCAGTATGTGGCCACGTTTGTTCGATAAGCTCGATACCAATTGGGAGATGCCCGTTTAGTGAGGGTCCAAGCATGACGGGCGGATCCAAACCTGCTAAGACACTACTCCGCAGCTGGCCACCTTCGCGCCGGGCGGTAGTGCCGACATCAGATGGTTGTCTTGATGACAGTCCCGATTGACTGCGTAGGTGGTGGTGCTCTTTAACGCTCCATACTTGTGGTTGCTGGGCAATCGTGGACGAGTGAATAGCTTCGTCATCTCCGTCAAGCATATCGCGGAAGCTGTCAAAGTCGGTGAACTGTACATTGTAAGTTGACGATGTAAGATTGGATAATAATAAGTTGGATATACCGAAAATCTCCCCTCCCAGTCTCCCGCGAACACACCGTCCAGAAGTATTTCGTCGACACCAGGGGAGGATCGAGGATCGAGGCACGCGCGCATTCTATGGATGAATTGAACAGATATTCAAGACAGACGACACATCCAGACGTACCGGCGAAAATCGCGATCGTAAGCCCTCGAGTCCCTTAAATTCGGCAGACGAAAGGAGAAAGCGGAAGCTTGCTGTTCAAAGTTGGAGGGGGCGGCATTGTTCTCTAGATTCTCGAAGATAGATCGCTTCTCCAATCGAGCGAAATACGAGAGGAGAGACGCGTGCACCATCAGGGGTGGTGTAATGCGCAGTGGTGACCCGTACAAGATGATCGTGCAGGACCGATCTTTGGGATCAATGTCTGCGGTATATCGGTTTTGTCGAGAAGGGTCATATTCTGCGGAGGGACTCGCCGGTAGATCGAACAGCATCCACGGTGCGAAATACGCGTTATACTGAAGCAATGGGTGTCAGGAACGTTGCATCTCAGAAGGCAGAAGGGCAACCCACATTGAAATTGGAGTAAATTATGGGTCGAAGAAACTGTACCATCTTGTTCTCTTCATGGAGGTCTTCGTTGCACAACGTTTCTAGTCAATTGACTTCAGTTTGACGTATTCCAATGTGTGACGGCAAACGTACCCCAGGATGTGCTGAACCATGATATCCACATCATGAGGGTGCGGTCCATAGTATCTGGCAGAAGACTGATGGTGTCCAGAGATTGGAAAAGGTACTGATCTAGACAGAGCTTGGCGTATGCTTGCATATGACCATAACGGAACAAATATCTGTGGTTCTTTGAATCGCTCTCGATGCACATGAAGTAAATTGTCCAGAGGTGGAGCAATGTGTCCTGTCCCGAAAACTTGAATATGTTCTGCGCATTCACCACGGCACGCATGTAATGCAAGGCAGCAAATCGGGCGCGCAATTCCGCCGCGAGGCCTGAGGAGCCAGTCCGGGATGCATCGACGTCAGATGCGGTACGAAATCGTCGAAGGGGGGCAGTAATGTCGAAATTGAGCCGGAAGCAATCCCCATAGACTGGTGTGTTGTTATGAATGGAAAGAGAGTAGTACAGGGTTCGGCAAGTTGACGAGAGGGCTATAAGACCACGTGGAGGACCCATAGGTTCCCTTGCGGACACATAATGCACAATGAGTTCGAGTATGTCCACGGGAATCGTGGTCAGGGACAGAGGGCTGGTAAAAAGATGGATAAGACAAGGCACCGGGAAACACCCCAAACCGATGAACGCGGGCACCTGGGCATGGGGTCAACACCTGGATCTAATCGATTAGGTGCAAGGAGAGTTTTAAGAAGGCAGAGAGTCGTGCTGGGAAGGGGGTCACGAAAACAAAGACCAATTTGACGTGGAACACTCCGAGGAAATGGAAACTTCCAAGTAGGGCTTAGCGCGGAATCTATCTGCCGCGCGGTAGCTCAGACAGGTATCCTGAATGCGCATCACGTGATATTTGAACCACGACGTTGTGGACGAAATTCAGGGAAATTTTCGCAAATTGTCTTTTGCCGCATGAACGATGTATGCTGCACTATGAATCGTATTTCGTCGCTTACATGCGGATAGGTTTGACATATTTCCAGATCTGAAGGTGAAGGAACTCGATTTGCAGAGGGCAACCGTTGTTGGAGTGGGGGTAACCGACGACCGCATTTTATGACGTATCACCGACGAAAATGAATGCTATGAATTGCATAATCGACCACGCGAGCCGGCCCTGGATCTCCGGCCATGCGAAAATGCGTTAAGCTTTTTATAGCCGAAAATCGCGAGCTTTCGGAACGCAAATCGCTAGTTGCCAAGACCTTTTCACTGTCACCTGCACAAGTTCGTGGGGTTTTTCCCACCCCTTGCCCCCAGAAGAGATCACCACCCAAACTTGGTAAAACCGGCAAGTCACCCCCACGCCTTACAAGTCCGTCACACTGAATCCTCCAGGCACCACTGAGGAAATGGACGGCGGGCACCGCGACTGCTGCCTTCTTTGGTCTCGAACCACGAATTCAAAGCGTCGAAGGAAGAATAGCAAGATAACTCTGAAACCACTTGAACACTAGCCCTCACTTTCCACCTTCCGCGTCGGCCACTTGTGTGGAGCGTCGGGCTACCCAAGTATTCAGGGAGACCGCTTTTATAAGTTCAGCCTATTCGTACCATCCCACAAGATTAGGGGTATGTGCACCAAGCCTCCGAGAGTTCAACCCAAGTTGGATATTTCGTCAAGAGAATTTTAACGCCACCGTCGAGAGACAGGAGGGGCGGGGCGTTATCATTTGGGCTGTATGGGTGCGAGAGGCCGACCGTCACCTCATGATCTTTTCATAATACATTCGGGAGATTTCGGAAAGCCTCAAGAACCACAGATAAGACGCCTAAATTTGAATTTTTGGGGCCGAAGCTTAAACCCCTAGCCCTGCGGAGACACCAAATAAGCAGCCGGGAATAAGCAACCAAGCGGGAGGTAAAAAAAAAGCGAGTATAGTTCAGGGCCGCCGCGGCATTTGCCTTAATGGGTCATATGCGCGTTCTGCAGCTGTTTTGGGAATCCGGGGGCGCGGGGGGTGGAGCGGTCGCGTCGCGCACGTCGCAACTGATGTCAGACATTGTGCAGCTGCCGTGAATTACCAAAAATACCGTAAATTATCATGCACAGCCGGGTCCTTATATACATGAGCGCTATATTACTAGAATATTCTTGAAGTTTCTACCAAAATTATTATATAATATTCTTTGTCCTTCTCGGACATTCTCCAATATTCCGGGTTAGTCTGGCGCTTGGAGCATTTATTTCAACACGAGGCGGGGCATATTCCTTTTCACAACTCACTCGTTAGCTTCTGACAAAGCTGTGATCACAACCATGAACTCGCCCAAAGCGGGCACGAACACTCACATGCTTGACGCTGGTTGACGCCATAGATCAGGGGGGAAGCGTTGTATCAAAGCATTCTCACAACCAAGGGGCAAAGCATTACAATGAAGCGCGGACCAACCGAGACATCCTCGGCACAACACCTATCAAACAACGGCGACGTTTGTCTAGCCTACGATGGTACGTCGTCGCCGCGTCGCTGCCGTCTCGTGCACATAAGCATGCTGGAGAGCGGAATGATATACCATGGCAGGGCGATCCAAGCGACGAGGGCACCAGCATTGAGACCCAAGTGGGGCTTCGTGTTGAATATAATAGCACTCGTAGCTTGAGGGGGAAGCCGTACCCCATATCTGAAAAGGGATACAGTTCGGTATCCAGTATTTGTATCCTAAGAAGTGCAGCGCACCCGTAAGAACCAGGGCTGAATCTTGATGGGGATGCCTCCGACGGACGCATTGATAATAATCTGCGGATGCACTAAGCTGAGTCCGCCTAGTTGGTCGCCAAATATAAAACATTATCCTTAGCCATCTGGGGAGGAAGTAGGCAGTGTAGTTGACTCTGAGGAAGGTTGCCGCAGCCTCTCCGGAGAGGCCAAGAGCACTAAAGTTAAGGTACTGTAGGCACCAAAAGATGAAAAATCCCTAAGCATAAATGACAATTAACATATGTGTCGACAAAACAATGGAAACCGGATACTTGCTCGTCCGTACTGGAGTAACTTAATGAACGCATCAGTAAAAAAGTCACAGTTATTACCAACAAACGTACTGGGCATCGAAGGGCACTTCATGAAGTCGGCAAGACATATGCTACAACAGAGTTCAGAGTTTCACATGGGGCAAATGACTCTGAACGACCGCATCGGAGGCACGGCTCGACGACTGCCCTAATAGCCGCTCTGGCGACAGTCTCTGGCCAGGCACTGAACGACGACCGGAGCTTGAAAGAAACACATGATGATCTTCCGGAATTACAATGAGTCCGTTGGATTGAGAAGATACCAATGAAAATACCTATAACCCAAATATTTCCGCCAATGAGAAGGGCACCAGCAACCGGGAGCATGAGTTAGGTGAAAAGTATGACTTGGCCGTCTGTGCGCACTTGTATGGCCGCAAGTTTCGCAGTGTAGGAGATGGAGCGAATTGAGGGGCGGTGATCAGGCCGGCTATTGCTGTGGAATTCCCAGATTGCACAGCAAGGTATCGGCCACCCTCTTCGATTGTGAATTTCGCAATACCTTGAGCGACGTTAGCGCTGGTGTATGGCATGGCAAAGTCGTTGGTTGCAACTTCGTTACGCGCCTCATTGTAGTAGACATTGATAACCCTCGATCATACGTGGCACTGTCGAGCCGAGATGAAGGTAGCACCACCGCCGGGTTCCACTTGAAGGTAGCACGACAGGGTGAGCCTGGTCAAAAGCCAACCTTATGAGACCAAAAAACGTACCAACGACAGCAACCCAAGCGCGTTCGTCAAAGATGGCAACCACAACAGCCTCTGAAGTAGTGAGTCCAGACGCGTCAACGATATCCTAGCCTAGATCTTGAAGTTGATGTTCGTTTGGGTGATCTACTAGTATAAAAAATATAGGAACGACCCGGTCCGCTCGCGGCCCGTTGATCAAATTCCATGTAAATCATATCGTCTTTCCAAGGCATTACACCGCAAAATCCAAAATCATATTGCGTTTTGAA
>Ga0307508_10004676_pt1 | contig 13275 bp, 8 predicted proteins | sample 9_EM_MG_FD_203089 | JGI IMG/M metagenome (GOLD analysis project Ga0307508, IMG submission 203089) | Populus trichocarpa ectomycorrhiza microbial communities from riparian zone in the Pacific Northwest, United States - 9_EM | ecosystem: Host-associated > Plants > Roots > Unclassified | place... | reverse complement strand
GAACAGCTATAATGTGCGTGGCGTATATACAGAGCCCATCTTTAAACGCTCGCTGCTCGAATTCAGCCTTGGCAGAAGCAATACAAACAGCACATCGGAGAAAACGACCTACGACTACAACAAACAAAACGGCAAATTCGACCAGCTCAACAGCGCCCTTACCAGCAATTTTGAAAACAGCTACAGTTATACCAATACAGGATTACGCCTGCGCACACAACAGAAAAAGTTTAGCCTCGCCGGCGGCTTCAACTGGCAACGGGCGGAACTGGAAGGAAAAATCATTGCCGGCGCCAAAGACTCGCTCATCCGGAAAACGTTTTACAACCTGCTGCCCACGGCCCGGTTTAAATATGATTTTACCCGTTACCGCAATCTTAGTATCAACTATGCGGCTATTACCAACCAGCCCGGTATGTCGCAGCTGCAACCCGTGCCCGATATTACCGACCCGCTCAATATCCGCGATGGCAATCCCGATCTGAAACAGGAGTTTACCCATGCATTGCAGTTAAATTTTATTTCCGTCAATCCATTCAGGAATAAAAACCTGTTTGCTTTTTTCAACCTGCAGGAAACGGAGCATAAAATAGTCAACTACGACGTACTGGATACCCTCGGCATCAAACGAACCCGGCCGGTAAACACAAACGGTGTATACAATATGACCGGCAACATCAACCTGGGCCTGCCTCTCCGTCTGCTAAAAGGCACGGTCAACCTGAGAACCAATATGGGCTACAGTAAATCAAAGCAGTTTATCAATACCGCCCCCAATACCATCCGTACCCTCAGCTTTGGACCAGAGCTGCGTTTTGACCTGAACCCATCCGATAAAGTAGATTTCTCGGTCAGCGCCGGCTTTAACTATTATAAAACCACGTATTCCCTGCAGGCGGCGCTGAACAGCCGCTATTTCTCGCAGCAGTATGAAGGCGAAGTCAACTGGCAGCTGCCCGCGCATTTCTTCCTCACCAGCAGTTTTGCCTATACCATTAACAGCCAGCGCGCCGCCGGTTTCAATACGCGTGTGCCGTTATGGAATGCCGCTTTCAGCCGGCAGTTCCTGCGCTTTAGCCGGGGCGAGCTTAAGCTGAGCGTCTTCGATTTGCTCAACCAGAATGTGGGCATCAGCCGTACCAGCAACCAGAACTATATTGAAGACAGCCGCACAAAAAACCTGCAACGTTTTTTCCTGCTCAGCTTTACCTACAGCCTCAGCAAGAATGGTCTTTCCAACAACAGCTCCGGCGGACCCGGCCTCAGGGTCATACGCAATTAATCCGGGTGAAACTTCAAAGCCCCGTAGGGGCGGCATGTTCCCCACTCGCGCACTCGCCCGCCTCTGGCGGGTGAGGGTTAGTGGTGAGCCTCTGGCTCACAGGGAGAGCCGGAGGCTCTCAAATAGTCCTCACCCGCCAGAGGCGGGCGAGTGGTTTATCGCAGACCCCGCAGTGAGCGCTTTTGTTTAATTACTGATGCGTATCGTTTGTCCCCTGCCCCCATTATTACGCTGCATCTCTTCCATCATCTTATCACGCTCTTTTGCAAACGCATCGGCGCTTAGCTTTTTTCCCTTGGTAGGTTCTTTAATAGCGGCCAGATCTGTTTTATCCGATACCTCGATGGCCTTGTATATGGTACGGCCGTTGTTGATATCGATACCCAGTATCAGCCCCGGCAGCTGTCCCTGGTACTCAGGACCGGCAGGCACCGGTATTGAAGGCGTAAACCATGCCGTGATATTCGATGTATCGGCCACTTCCTCGCGTTTCATCTGCCCGTTGTCCATCGACATCATGGTGCGTTTGCCGATGCGCTGGGCCACCGCTTTCTGGCAGGGATAATTAAGGATGCTGATGGTTTCGCCGGTGAGCTTCCAGCTCATTTTGCGAATGCTGTCGGCAATGATATATTCCTTCCCGGCAAATTCACGCTGTTCTGTCACCTGCCCCGTGGCGAAATTCATAAAGCTCACATCATTGGCGCCGGCTATCATCGTGCGTATCTGCATACCGCCCTCGCCGGGATTCTCATCCGGCATTTCATCTTCCACGGTACGACGCAGCGATTTGTCGCCGGCAAACAAAACTTCCAGCTTATCCTTGCGCATACGGGGTATGACATGTTCCGCGTCGCCGCTCATTCCGCCCATCCCCATCATACGCATCTGCAGCTGTACCGTACGCTCGTATACTACCCTGCCCTGCTTTTGCTGGGCGCCGCACGACAGCGCCAGCAGGCCCATCGAAATTGTAAACACTATTTTTTTCATACCGTTTATTTTTTATAGCTGTAAAGCTATCCCCGGCCATGGGCAAGACAGGTTAATACGCCTTGCTTTAATGTTAATTAAGGTTAATGGCCGTATGCACGGGAAAAAGGAAAAACTACCTTTGCCGGGAACCGGTCTTTATAAACCAATCAACGCCCGTAACAAGTGCGATTTAAACGCTCCATATCTGCAACTATTTTTCTCATGGTGCTGACCATTGCGGTCATCACGGCATTCCAGGCATGGTGGATCCGCAAAAACTACCAGGATGAGAAAAGATTGTTTACCGGCCACACCAACCTGCTTTTCCGGGAAACGGTTTTCCGCCTGCAGGCGTCGAAACTTAATATGGACTCCAATATCAGTATCCGGGTGGATGCCCGGGAAGGCGTTGTCAATATTTCCCGCGAACTGCAGGAAAACCTACGAACCACCGATACCAGCCAGCCAGGTCCAAAGCGGGCGATGATCATCGCCATGAAAAGCAACCATGCGGCCGGCGGTATCGCGGGAGATTCTTTTAATATGCGGTACAGGGTCAGGGGGCCTGCACCGGGAGCAAGGGTATTCAATTTCCTGTCAGATGTAGATTCCCTGCGCGACCCGATCACGGTCAGGGAAGTCACCGACCGGTACAGGGCGGTGCTTAACAGGGAGAAAATAAGCCTCCCTTTCAGTATAAAAAGCACGCCCGTCAGCAGCGCGCAAAGAAGCCGCGATCCATTTCCGTTCGATGAAGAGGGAAATATCGTCACCGTTGGTTTTACCAAACCGGTTGCCTACGAGCTGTCGTTTCCCAACAGCACCTGGTACCTGGTCCGGCGCATCGGCCAGCCCATTCTTATTTCGGTTTTACTGCTGGGCGTTACCATTGGCTCTTTTCTGCTGCTCTACAGGAACCTTAAGCAGCAGCAAAAGCTGGCCCACTTAAAAAACGATTTTATCAACAACATGACGCATGAGCTCAAAACGCCCATTGCTACCGTGAGCGTGGCCATTGAAGCGCTGCGCAATTTCAATGCGCTCGAAGACCCGCAGAAAACAAACGAATACCTCGATATATCGGCCAATGAAATGCACCGGTTGGGCCTGCTGGTGGATAAAGTATTAAAACTGTCCATGTTTGAAAACAGGGAAATCGCTTTAAATAAAGAACAGTTTGATTTGATAGAATTGGCAAACGCCGTTATGATCTCCATGAAGCTGCAGTTTGAAAAACAGCATGCCGTGGCCACGCTGGAAACTACCGGCCGGAATTTTATTATTATGGCCGACAAGCTGCACATGACAAGCGTACTGTATAATCTCCTCGACAATGCCTTAAAATACAGCACCGGCATTCCTGAAATTATTGTTCATATCATCGATCATACGCAATACATTGAAATACGCGTTACCGATAAAGGCATCGGCATTGCAAAAGAATATAAACGCAAAATATTCGAAAAGTTCTTCCGGGTGCCCAGCGGCAACAGGCATAATATAAAGGGGTATGGCCTTGGCCTGAGCTATGTATCGCATATCGTTCAGCGCCATATGGGTTTTATAGAAGTAGACAGCGAATTGGGCAAGGGCAGCACTTTTTCTGTGAAGATGCCCTTTGCGGAAGCCCCGGTTATCTACTATGACAAAAATCGCCGGGTTATAAAATTAAAAATAGGATGAGCACCAAAATTTTATATGTAGAAGACGAACTGTTCCTGGGCAAGATTGTAAAGGAAAGCCTGCAAACCCGGGGTTACGATGTAACCATGGAAAGCGATGGCGCCAGGGTGCTGGACGTGTTTAAACAGCTCAACCCGGCCGTATGTGTGCTCGATGTAATGCTTCCCAATAAAGATGGGTTTGAAATAGCGGAAGAAATACGCGCCCTCAACCCACAGGTGCCCATCTTATTCCTCACCGCCAAAACCCAAACGGCCGATTTGGTAAAGGGCTTTACCTTGGGCGGCAACGATTATATCCGCAAGCCCTTTAGCATGGAGGAGCTGATTGTGCGCATCGACAATGTGCTGCGCAAAGCCGAAAGACCGGCATCGCCCGCCGCCGATCATATCAGGATAGGCCGGTTTAAGTTTTATACCAACCGGCAGGTGCTGGCCAATGGCGCCGACGAAAAGAAACTGTCTTACCGGGAAAGTGAATTGCTCAAGCTGTTATATGAAAACCGCGACGGCATTATCGACCGCAAAAATATCCTCAACCTGCTCTGGGGTAATGATTCGTTTTTCAACAGCCGGAACCTGGATGTATATATTACCCGCCTGCGCGTATGCCTGAAAGAAGACGAAAGCCTGGAAATATTAACGATAAAGGGTGTTGGTTACCGTTTTGTGCTCGGTTAAATAGCGTGCTATCCATGCAATCGTAAACGTAGGAACAAAATCAGTACCGGGCAGCAGCTCTTCTGCAAAATTAAACAGGCCGCCAAACGCGCCCTTCCATCCCCCAAAGCTGATAAAGAAGATAAGGCCCGATACCGGCGCCCAGAAAATATCGGCAAACTCACCGATACCCGGTATGGCATAGCTGGCGCAGCCAATCAAATCCATGATAATGCAGAATAGCAGGGAGGGTCGTTTCTTTTTCATAGCGCACCTGTTTGACTATAAGATGCAATTGGAGTGCCAGAAGTTGTACCCTTTCCTTCCGCCCATGTGCGCGTGAAACCGCTCATCTTGTAAGCGCCAGGTATACCCCGTTCGTCCACCCAAATCCATCCTGGTTTTCATATTCTCCCCCGCCTGCCGCCGTATGCATATCCATCACATTGTATTTCTCCATCATCTTGCCGGTAGCTGCATATACCTTCTCATTGGTGGCCATCCAGCGTTCTTTTATGGCGCCGGCCAGTGTTGCGTGCCCGTAGTTGACAAGCCCCTTATAGGCCATCCATTGCAGGGGCGCCCACCCATTGGGTGCGTCCCATTGCTGGCCGGTTTGATAAGGCGTGGTCACCAATCCGCCTTCGTGCAGGAATTGCGCTTCCAGCACGCGCGCCACCTGCTCTGCCTGTACCGCCGTGGCCACCCTGAAAAACAGGGGATACACGGCCGCGAGGGTATATAAACCCGACTGCCGGCCCGCAGCATGGTTGTAATCGAAATAAAACCCCGCTTCTTCGTTCCAGTTGTATTGCTGTATCGCCTGCCGCCGGTCCTGTATTTTTTTGTTAAAAATAGCTGCGGCGGCTGTATCGCCGTTGAGCATATATGCCCGCTGCAGGGTTTGCTCCAGGTGCAGCAGCAGGCAATTCAAATCCACGGGAATTAAATCGGTGGTTTGTATGGTATGCATCCGCTGCCCGTCGGCAAACCAGCGGCAGCTGAAATCCCAGCCCGATTCGGCGGCGGCGCGCGTATGACGGTATACCACACCCCGGGGATTGCCTGAATGGGCCGCCAGCTCCACGTCTTCCGTGTATGCCTCGGGGCGGGGCGTATCATAATCATCCCAGTAACGGTTCATGTGCAGGCCTCCCGGCATTTTTACCAGGTGGCGGTGCGTGGCGGCGTCCATTTGCTGCCCTTCCATCCAGAAAGCATATTCCTTTTCCAGCTGCGGCCGGTATTTGTTTAAAACACTCTCCCCGTCTTCCTCGCTTAGCAGGGTAACCATCAGCGAGAAAAAAGGCGGTTGCGAGCGACCGAGATAATAGGTTCTATTGGCATTGGGTATAAAGCCAAGATGGTTCAGCAGGTAAGAAAAATTGTCCACCATATTGCGGATGATATCCACCCTGTGCGACACCTGCAGGCCCAGCATCGTAAACCAGGTATCCCAGTAATACACTTCCCTGAACCGCCCGCCGGGCACGATATAAGGATAGGGCAGCGAAATAAGCGTTCCCCCGGTATCGGCCGGAAGCCGTTTTAATACATCCCATAAATCAACGAGGTGCAGCAGCAGCGGCTTATTGTTTGAATGATAGCCCGTGTCCATATCGGGCTGAAATACGAAATAACGCTCCACGAATGCTTTTAAATCGAAGCCCGGCAATTCCTTTTCTTTTTCATACCTGTCCAGTATCACCGCCGGCGGCGCAGCGGGGTTGCCATCTACAAAATGCTTTGAATCGGTAAATATCCTTTGCGATTGCACATCGGTATAAAGCCGTGAAAGGCTTTCAATAAAAAAATAGGCTCGTGTAGGCATAGCAATGCGATGACTTGTTGTTGTAAAAATCCCGGCTAAGGTTTAGCGCCCCGCCTGCAGGCGACGGAACAATACAAGGCAAATGATAAGGATGGTTATAGGGATAAGCGAAAAATACATGGCGTGCTGCCCGCTGTAATGCTCGAAGATGACGCCTGTAATAATAGAACCCAGCGAACCGCCCAGCGCGGAAAAAATAATGATAAGCCCCGCCATAAAACCGTGTTTGGGCCTGGGCAGTGAACTTAATATAACGGAGTTGACGGCCGGGTAAATAGGTCCGAGCAATAACCCAATCAGCGGAAATACAAAGGCCACCAGGGGTACTTCGCCCAGCGTGGAGATGCCATTACCCTTGTATTGCGTCACGAAGCGGCTGATAATGGGCAGGCTGATCAATAAAATGGCGGCGGCCAATACCAGGCAGCCCATCAATAGCCAGAGCCAGCTTATCTTTTTCAGCAGGAGGCCTGCCAGGAACCGGCCCAGTGCAATGGCGGCGGCTAATATGCTGGCCATTTGTATGCTCAGGCTTGCATCCAGCTTCAGCACCTCTTTATTGAAGGTGGGCAGCCAGCTCATAATGCTCTGCTCGATGAGCACATAAAAAAAAGCGCATAAGATAAACACCAGCACCAGCGGTATGGTAAACAGCCTGAACATGCTGGCCACATCCTGCAGCATATTGGCCGGCCCCTCGCTTTTGGCTGCCGATTCGTCCAGCGGCGCACCCAGCAATAAAACAAATGCCAGCAGGGAAATGCCGCCCAGCAGGAAATACACCTGCAGCCAGCTGGTGGAGGCAGGATTTGATTTGTTTACAAACCAGGAAAATATAAAATAGGAGCTTACAATGCCCACGCCGAAAAACGACTCCACGAAATTCATCAGGCTCGCATGCCCGTGCGCGTCGCCGGTAACCAGCCCGATGGAACTATACACCGACATCTTTATCAATGCAAAGGAAGCGCCTACTGCTATAAATAATAGCTGCACTGCCACAAAGCTGTTGGTAAGCGGTATCACAAAACAAATAAGACTGATAAAGCCCAGCGCCATCAGCATGGCCCTTTTATACCCCAGCCGTGTGATAAAGGAAGTAACGAGAAAGGAAACGACGGCAATGCTTAGATCCTTGCAAGGCTCTAACACCGAAGCCTGGGTCTTGCTCACGAAAAAACTTTGTTGCACAAGGAAGATAACAGTGCCCACACTGTTAAGCAGGATGGCAAAAACGAAATAATTGAGAAACAGCGAAGCTTTGATTCTCCAGGTTTGCATTCGTTCGATTTAGTCGGCTGCTGAAAACAGCTTATACAGCAACAGGTCAGCAATCAGCTAAAGTTAAACGAATTTTTCAGTATAAGGTATTTTCTACACGATGTGCTTTTTGAGGGCCGTTTCTATTTCTTCCAGCCGGAAAGGCTTGGAGAGGTAGTCGTTCATGCCCGCCTGCAGGCAGCGCTCCCTGTCTTCCTTCATGGCATCGGCCGTCAGCGCAATCACCGGTATCGACGCCACCGGGCCCTGCAGCCCGCGGATAATGGCGGTAGCGGTAAAGCCATCCATTTCGGGCATGTTTACATCCATAAATATCAGTGCCGGGCGGGCGCTGCGCAGTAATTCGATCGCCTCCCGGCCGTTGCCGGCTTTTATGACACTAAAGCCCATTTTTTGCAGCACTTCCGAAATCAGCAGCATATTCAGCGGCTCGTCTTCCACCACCATGATGGTTTCGTGGGTGGCAAATTGTTTAATAGTCGGCTGCTCCGCCTGTTCGGTCAATACCGGGGCTTGTTTGTTGAACATCGATAATAAGGTCGTGTTCAGCTCATGCAGCTTTACCGGCTTCGACAGGAATTTATGGATGCCCGTTTGCTCCGCTTCATGGCGGTACATGCTTTTTTCGAGCGAAGAAAGCATCAGCACCACGGGGTGATGACTGGCATAGGTTTGTTTGCCTATTTCACGCGCCAGCATGATACCGTCTATACCCGGCATATGGTGATCGGTAATGACCAGGTCGAAAGGTTGTTTGTTTTCTTCCGCCTTTACAATGGCCGCCAGCGCTTCTTCGCCGCCGGCGCTCAATACACAGGGTATCTGCAGGTAAGCAAAAATACCTTGCATCAGCTCCCGGTTGGCGGCATTATCATCTACCACCAGCACGTTCTGCAGCAAAGGTTTTTCGCCCGGCAGCTGTTGGGGCTGCTCATCCAGCACTTCCAGCGCTATGGTAAGCGTAAAAACGCTCCCTTTTCCCTGCTTGCTCCTGGCGCCCAGGCTTCCTTCCATCAGTTCCGCCAGGCTTTTTGATATGGTCAGGCCCAGCCCTGTGCCGCCGTATTTGCGGGTGGTAGAAGAGTCGGCCTGGGTAAAGCTTTCAAACACCTTTCCCAGCTTTTCTTCTGCTATCCCGATACCCGAGTCCTGCACATGTATGGCGATGCCCGTATATTTTTTTTCATCCCGGTAATACAAGTCGGTCGTCCTGTGTACGCGGATAAAGATTTCACCCGTTTCGGTAAACTTAATGGCATTGCCCATCAGGTTCACCAGTATCTGCCGGATACGCGTGGCGTCGCCGTTGAACAGGGCAGGCAGCTGCGGATCAATCCAGAAAAGCATTTCCAGCTTTTTCTCATAAGCTTTTACCGACAGCAGGTCTACCGTTTCCTCTACCAGCTCGTTCAGCTTAAACGGAACGTGGTCTATAAACAGCTTGCCGGCTTCTATTTTCGAGAAATCAAGGATATCGTTGATAATGGTGAGCAGTCCATATGCCGATTTGCGTACGTTTTGCAGGTATTCCCTTTGCGGCCGTTGCAGGTTGGTGGTCAGCACCAGGTCGGTAAAGCCGATAATACCGTTCATGGGCGTACGCAGCTCATGGCTCATATTGGCCATGAATTCGCTTTTGGCGCGGCTGGCGGTTTCGGCTATTTCCTTGGCATGCACTATTTCCTGCTCCATCTCTTTTTGTTCTATACTGGCGGCCAGCGTAGCGGCAAATGACTGGAGGATCGAAAACTCTGTGGCGGTCCAGTGCCGTTCCTCTTTCTTTTCATTGAAGGATACCACGCCCCACAGGCGGTATTGCGTAAACACAGGCACCAGCACGATTGATTTTACCTGCCGTCCTTTATACCATTCGCGCACGCTTTCGTTGGGTATATCCGTTACAAGAGAAGCATAAATTTCGCGGTTTTGGATCGTCCTCATAATATCATTGGCCTCGGCAAAAGGAAGAACATGCGTGTCCTCGTGCGTATAGTTTATTTCGTTCATTTGCGTATCCCAATACACGATACGCGTGGCGCTTTTTAATCCCGTACTGTCCCAAACCTGTTTATATACTTTTACCGTGTCCACCTGCATCTTTATACCCAGCAGGAAAATCGCTTCGCCGATGGCGGCTTCCAGGTTTTTATTGCTGATAAGCTCATGCGTAGCTTCGGCCACCGCCTGCAGCAGCTGGTCTTTACGGCGGAGGTGCGCCTCCACTTTTTTACGTTCGGTAATATTGCGTGAGGTGCATATCAGCCGTGCGATGCCCCCGTTTTCGCGTATCGGTTTAATGATGCTCTCCAGCCAGATATGCTCCCCGTTCTTATGCAGCATGCGATAGCGCAGCATCATCGAATCCGCCGTTTCCAGCGAAGGCGTTTCAGCGGTGGGAATAAACCGGCTGGTATCTTCGGGGTGTACAAAGTCCATGATATTACGGCCCAACACCTCTTCGGGCGTATAGCCCAGCACTGTTTTAACCGAGGGAGAAATATATTGAATGACCGCATCGGGGCTGTGTACCGTAATAATATCTTCCGAATGTTCGGCCAGCAGGCGGTACTGCTGCTCGCTGCTCAGTAACAATTCTTTCGATTGTACCTGTTCCGTTACGTCTACCCCAATACCCTGTATTTCCGTTACCTCTCCGTTGTCGTTTGCCAGGGCAATGAATTCCCATTCCGTCCACAGGCAGCGCTCGGACCCCTTAATGGATTTACGTATCAGCAGCTTGTGAATGGTGCCCGGGTCTTTCCAGCAATCGTTGGCCACCTGCCGGCAGCGTGCAATATCTTTTGGAAAGATGACAGCATGAAAAGGCGTGTTGATCAGCTCTCCGGCCGTATAATGGAATGTTTTGAGGAATTCAGGGTTTACATAGGTAAAGCGGCCGTGGCGGTCCAGGCGTATTACATAATTCGTTTGCGAGTTAAGAATCGAGTACAGGTATTTCTTTTCCTGCAGCAGCTCTACTTTTGCCAGCTGCAGCTGCGATAAGTTTCTCCGGTTGCTCTTAAACAACGGCTCTATCACCAGCATGATCAGGCATACCAGCGCCACCAGCAACGAAATAAGCTTGCCCGTATTAATGGCAGACGTTTGCTCCATCGTATCCTTGAGCACGGCCGTATACACATGGGTGATTTCTTCCAGCAGCGGGCGGGCTTCGTTTTCATACCTAATCAGCTCCTGCAGGTATTGCTCATTGCCCGGGCGCAGAATAACCTTGTCATAAGCGGCCACCTCCTTGCTGATATGGATGATGCTGGTAATAGACGGTTGCGCCTGGTATAGCAGCTTCGCCACATTGGAATGAGCGTGGATATCGGCGGTGTCCGACAGGGTCGTGACCTTTAGCAGCGATACATTTTGCTGCTCCAGCTGCCGGCTGTATTTAATAAGGTTGTTGCGGGTGATGAATGATTCGGATTCCTTGTGATTACCGTTGAGCAAAAGAATGGTTTCCTGAGTTACACGTTGAACAAGATTTAGCTGGCTACCCGAAAGCGCTACCTCCTCAACGAGGTCTTCATTCGCTTTGGAGCGGGTATACAACAGGTAGTAGGCAAAAAAATTAAACAGGAGCGCCAGCGCCACTATAACAATGGCAATACGCATCAGCTTTCTGAAATGGGTCTGGGTCATGGGCAGTGTGTCACAGGATGAAAGGGGGTCTGCAATCGGGTTTCTACGCTTCCGTGGGAAACGCTTTTTCCAGGGGATAAAGGTTAGGTAAGTGATAAAGCTTAGTAAGCAGCGATAAGGGGATTACATTAAATGCAAAAACCCTTAGACATATTGCACGCCTAAGGGTTTTCTGTTATAAAAAGTCTTAATAGTTAATCACCTGTTCTTCAATTGCCTCCGGGATGGCCCTGTACTCATATTGCTGGTTGCGCAACTGGGGTTCGAAGCCTGCCTCGCGGATGGCTTCCTGTATACCCTTATAGGTAAAGCGGTGGGGGGCGCCTGCCGCGCTCACCACGTTTTCCTCGATCATAATAGAGCCGAAATCATTGGCGCCGGCATGCAGGCAGGTCTGGGCCACCTGTTTGCCCACCGTTAGCCACGATGCCTGGATGTTTTTCACGTTGGGCAGCATAATGCGGCTCATGGCGATGGTGCGGATATATTCCTCCGGTGTGGTCAGGTTATGTACGCCGCGTATTTTGGTCAGCAGGGTATCTACATCCTGGAAAGTCCAGGGAATAAAAGCGATAAAACCTTTTGCATCGGCTGGCTTCTTTGCCTGCACCGTCCTGATCTTCACCAGGTGCTCAAACCGCTCCTGCACCGTCTCCACATGACCGAACATCATCGTGGCCGATGTGGTCAGGCGCTGCTGGTGGGCTTCCTCCATAATGGCCAGCCATTCGTCGGAGCCGCATTTGCCCTTACTTATGAGGCGGCGTACCCTGTCTACCAGTATCTCTGCGCCCGGGCCGGGCAGCGAATCCAGTCCCGATTCCTTCAGGGCTGCCAGCACTTCCCTATGGGTCGATTTTTCCAGCCGGGTAATATGCGCCACTTCGGGCGGACCCAGCGCATGCAGCTTCAGGGTGGGGTATAATTTCTTTAGCTGGCGGAACAAATCGGTATAAAACTGCAGGCCCAGCTTAGGGTGGTGACCTCCCTGCAGCAACAGCTGCTCGCCGCCATAACGGAAGGTCTCATCGATTTTCCGTTTATAGGTCTCGATATCGGTAATATACGCTTCCGCATGACCGGGAATGCGGTAGAAATTGCAAAACTTGCAATTCGCCACGCATACATTGGTCGTATTCAGGTTGCGGTCGATGATCCAGGTTACCTTGCCCGAAGGCACCTGTTTTTTGCGCAGCTCGTTGGCGATGTTCATCAGCTCGGTGAGCGGCGCCTGTTCAAAAAGAAAAACCCCTTCTTCTACGGTCAGAAATTCAAAGTTCAGGGCCTTCTGGTATAAATCGGGTAATTGCATACGTTTGCCGTTAAAGTCCACCAACAAAAATAGGACAGTAATGTTGCATGACCGAAAATTGTATAAGCGGCGTGGGCTGGTTGGCGATCTTGTCGTAACTTAGGAAACGATCGCCCGGAGTTAATTAAACAACTGCACTTATCTTGCAACGCACCGATTGCTTCATAATAGCCTTGCTGCTCACCCTGTTATCGACTACCCGGTTACAAGCCCAGGAAGAGTTTGTCATTCCCCCGGCCAAACTTATCACGCAATTTTCCTTTCGCCAGTTCAGCGGCGGGGTAGTGGTCGTGCGGGCAAGGCTGAACGACCTCAAAGACACCCTTAGTTTTATTCTCGATACCGGCAGTGGCGGTATTTCGCTCGATTCGCTTACCGCGGCCGAACTGAAAATACCCAATTCCCCTTCGGATAAAACCATTCGCGGCATTGCCGGCATACGCACCGTTAACTTCTCCAATAACAATGTGCTGCACCTGCCGGGGCTAAGCGTGGAAAACCTCAATTTTCACATCAACGACTATGAAATACTCAGCAGCGTATACGGCGAGCATGTAGACGGTATCATCGGCTATAGCTTTCTTAACCGCTATATCATAAA
>Ga0307508_10004675_pt1 | contig 13275 bp, 2 predicted proteins | sample 9_EM_MG_FD_203089 | JGI IMG/M metagenome (GOLD analysis project Ga0307508, IMG submission 203089) | Populus trichocarpa ectomycorrhiza microbial communities from riparian zone in the Pacific Northwest, United States - 9_EM | ecosystem: Host-associated > Plants > Roots > Unclassified | place... | reverse complement strand
CATGCTCGGCGAGGCCGAGCTCAGCGAGGGCGGCGAGACCGCGCTCGGCGAGAGTGAGCTTGATCGAGCGGCCGGGCTCGGACGGCTCACGGCGCAGGTCGCCCCGCAGCTCGAAGAGATGGACCTCCCAGCCTCGCCGGGCGAGGAAGATGCCGAGCAGGGACCCGCAGAGACCGGCTCCAACAATCGTGATCCTGGGTGTGGGCATGGCCGTTGCTCCTCTACGATCAGATGATCAGGCGGTCAGAGCTTCTCCCTGGTGGTGCCTGCCGGGGGCGGTCTCGGGGTCTCCGAAAGCGTCGGGAAGATCGGACTCGACCTTGCGCAGGCGCGGGTTCAGGGAGGAGAGGACGACCACGAGCATGATGAAAAGGCCGAGAGTGATGAACAGCAGCCCGACCCCCCTCCCCTTGCCGACCCCGATGACGTGGCCGACACTCCGCGCGAGCGCCCCCCCGGGAGCCATCAGGGGCTCAAAGACCCGATCCGCGAGCGGTCCCGCGAGGAGAAAGGCGAGCGGCGGCGTCGAGCTGGCGACGAGGTCTCGCATGGCGAACACCCTCCCCTGGATGTCATGCGCGACTTTGCTTTGCCAGATGGCTTGGCTGAGACCGCCGATGAATGGGTTGAGCGCCATGAAGACAAACGTGGAGGCGGCGATCAGCATGATGCTGGGCCTGAGAGCACCGAGCAGGAGGATGGGGGCCTGGAGGAGGAGGAAGAGCAAGATGCCGCTCACCCGCTTCCGTGGTCCACCCCAGACGCCCAGAGCCAGGCTGCCGAGCAGGCCGCCGGCTGCTGTGGCCGAGCTCACGAAGCCCAGGTTGGTGGCTGATCCGAAGCTCAGGATGAGAGGCGTCAACAGCACCTGGACGATGGAGAGGGCGAAGTTGGTCGCCGCGAAGACCCAGAGCAGACTGAGCAGCCCCTGCCGTTGCCGGAGGTAGTTCCAGCCGAACCGGAAGTCGCCCAGGATGGAGCGGCGCTCCCGGTGGCTCGCCGTGGTAGCCGCCGGGCGCGGCAGGCGGATGAACAGGAGGACCAGAAAGGCGAAGAGGAACGTCGAGATGTCGATCGCGATCACTCCGGAGTAGCCGAGGATCGTGACGAGGACCCCGGCGAGGGGAGGGCAGATGAGGCCGGTGGCGATCCTCGCGGCCTGGGTCATGCCGCTCGCCCGGCCGAGCTGATGCCGCGAGACGAGCATGCTGGTCGAGGCGACCAGGGCGGGTCCCTGGAGGGCGCTGAAGCCGACCATGAACACGACGATGACGTAGACGTGCCACAGCCGCATCTGGCCGGTGTAGAGCGCCAGTGCCATCAGGCCGGCCATCAGCGCCGAGCCGGCGTCGCCAAAGAGGATCAGCCGCTTGCGGTCCCAGCGGTCGGCCAGCACGCCGGCCAGGGGGCCGACGAGCAGCCCCGTGCAGGTGGCGGCGAAGGCGAGCATGGCGTACTGGGTGGCCGAGGCGCTCTGGCGGTAGACCCAGACGCCGAGGGCGAAGCTGCCGAGGCCGGTGCCCACATTGGAGACGAACTGGCTGAACCAGAGGATCAGGTAGAGGCGCATGTTGTAGGCCGGGCTCGTGGACGGCGGGAGGATGCGGGCCTTGAGGGCGGCGAGGGAGTCGCGCAGGCGCTGGAGGGGGGAGCGCTCCGGCGCTACGCTTTGCTGCTCGTCTCTCCGCGTCCTCTCCGCGAGCGCGCGCTCGACGAGCTCGGCCAGGCGGCCGACGGTCGGCCGGTCGAGAAAGCCGGCGAGCGGCGCTTCCAGGCCGAAGCGCGCGGCGACCCGGCCCAGCAGACGGGTGGCGAGAAGCGAGTTGCCTCCCAGCGCGAAGAAGTCGTCATCCAGAGCCGCCGGGCGCTGCCCGAGGACGTCTTCCCACAAGCCGGCCAGCGCGGTCCCGAGAGGGCTCCACGCGGAGTCCGCCGGCTGTGGGGCGACGGCGGCTGGAGCCGCCAGTGCGGAGCGGTCGACGCACCCTTCGGGGGTGAGTGGGAGCTCGTCCAGGCGGACGAAGGCGGCCGGCAGGAGGTGCTCGGGAAGTGCCGTCCGGAGGTGGTCGCACAGCGCGCCGTCGGAGGGCGTCTCGCCGGAGCGCAGCAGGAGCCACGCCAGCAGCCGCCGTTCGGTATCTCTCCAGACGACGGCGGCATGGCGCACGGCCGGGTGCCGCTGCAGAGCCGCCTCGACGCGCCGGGGGTCGGCGCCGTAGCCGAGCGCCTCGACGGGAGGCGCCGGCTCGTCCCCCAGCAGCTCGATGCGGTCGCCCGGCAGCCGGCAGGCCCGCTCTCCGGTGCGTTCGAGCCTCTCGCCGGTCTCCGCACCGGCGCTGAGGTACAGGTCGCCCGGCACCCAGGTGGGCCTGGGGACGAGATCGCGGTCGAGCACGTGGAGATGCCGGCCCGCCGCGGCCCGCAGAGGCGGGCAGCTCCCGGCGGTTTCGGCATCATCCACCTCGCCGAGCGGTCCGGCCGCGGCGATCGGCGCTCCCGCGGTTCCCCAAGTGGCCACTGCCCGCACGTCGCGCCCGAGCGCGCGCAGCCGCTCCGCCAGCCTGACTGGAACCCGGTCGCGGTGGAGGAGGACCCGGCGCAGGGTGCGGGGCGCCAGCCGGCTGTCCTGCTCCATGCGGTGGAGAGCGGCTTCGAGCACAGCGGGGGCCGAGCTCCAGACGGTGACCCGCTCGCGCGCGGCGAGGGCGGCGAGCGCTCCCGGCTCGCGCTCGGCGGGGGTGGGGAGGACCACGGCGGCGCCCGCGGCGAGGGCGCCGAAGATCTCGCAGAGCCAGAGGTCCGAGCCCGGGAGGGAGAGCGCGAGGAGACGGTCGCCGGGGCTGAGCTCGGCGAGGCGGCTGAGCTCCTGCGCGGCGGCCTCCACGCCGTCGCGGCAGTTCCCCGAGCGCAGGCCGGCCAGGGCGGCGGCGGCCTGTTGCCAGCCGGGCTCCGCACCTGCCAGGCCGAGAGAGAGGTCGAGCTCGCGGTAGGAGACCGTCCGCTCCGCCGTCACCAGTGCCGGCGCCTCCGGCCGGGTGCGCGCCTGGGCCGAGAAGAGGGCTGCCAGGGCAGGCTCCCCGGCTTCGCCGGTGATCTCCGGCGCCGCCGGCAGCCGCAACGGACGCGGCTCCGACCAGGCCGCTTCGTCCTCCGCGAGCCGCAGGGCGAGGCGGCGATAGCCGTCGATCAGGTCGCTGACCAGATCCGGAGGGAAGAGCTCTTCGACGGCCTGGCTGATCAGGAAAAGCGATCTGCCGGGAGTCTCGCCCAGCACCCAGAAGAGCAGCACCTGCGGCAAGGCGATCATCAGGTCGATCTGGCGGAGCTCGACGTCCCCTGCCGGTGGTCTCTCCGGCCCTTCCGGTTGCTCCTCCGCGCCGGCTTCCGGCGCGCCGGAACGGAGGAGGCTGGTGAAGTGGATCGGGAGGGTGGCGCGTCCGCCGGCGCGGCGCGTCCGGTTCAGCTCGCGGAGCACTTCGTGGCCCGGGAAGTGCTGATGGTCGAGATCGGCGGTGAGCCGGTCCTGCAGCCGCCGGGCGCGCTCCGCGAAGGGGCCGGCGGCCTCTTCCGCCTCCAGCAGATAGAGCGTCGTGAAGGTGCCGATGACCTGCCGGATCTGCGGGTGGACCGGCGGCTGGTAGGAGCCCACGACGCCGAGGGTGAAGCTCGGCTCTTCGCTCCATGCCCGCAAAGTCTCGGCGAGCAGGGCGGTGCCGATGCCGCTCGGTGTGAGCCCGCGTTGCGCGGCGCGCCGGCACAGGGCCGCCCAGGGAGCGGGATCGAGGACCGTGACATTGCGCCACTCGATGCGCGGCACCGTCGCCGGGCCGAAGTCGCGCGCCAGCGGCAGCCGGGGGGCGGCCGGCAGCGACGGCAGGCGCGCCAGCCAGTAGGCGCGGCAGCGTTGCCAGGCGGCGCTGTCGCGGAAGGCCTGGAGCGCCCGGACGAAGTCGAGATATGAGACCTCGAGCGCCGGCGGCGGGGTGCTCCGGCGCGCCCCCTCCCGTTCCTCCAGCACGCCGCGGACCAGCTCATCGATCAGCAGAGCCCGCGAGGTGCCGTCGACGAGCATGGCGTCGAAGCGCGCCTGGTAGCGGACCTGCGCTCCCGGGAGCTGGTGGACGACCATGTCGAAGCGGGGCCAGCGGTCGGCGGGGTGGCGGGTGTAGCGCAGCCTCTCGCGCGTGCTCGCGAGGTGGCGCTCGATCGCTTCGTCGGACATCCGGCTGAGGTTCACCAGCTCGACCTCATAAGGCGGCGTCTCGGCGAGGACCCGCTGCATCCCGTCCGCCGACACCACGGTGCGCAGCATGGGGTGGCGGGCCACCGTGCGTGCGAGCACCGGGTTCAGGCGGCCGGCGAGCTCTCCGGCGCTCCCCGCGACCTCGTACTCGACATAGACGTTGGCGCTGGAGCCGCCGAGGTCGTAGAGACCGCTGCCGCCCATCCAGAAGGCCGCCTGGACGTCGCTCAGCGGCGACGGCTCCTGAGGGTCGAAGGCGCTCTCGGGAATGCCTGGGATCTCGCTGGCCGGAGGGGAGGCGGCCGGCGCGGGAGCGGTCCGTTCGCGCAGGCGGCGCAGCAGCAGCTCGCGCTGCTCGGGGGAGAGCGCGGCGATGCGCTGCTCGGCGTCGGGCACCGGCGCGGTCATTCCTCGACCTCCGTCTGTGGCCTCTCCTCGGCGGAGAGCGCCGCGCGAAGCGTCTCGGCTGGCATCTGCTCGACCTCCCGGAGAAGCTCGGCGAGGAGCTCGGCGTCCGCCTTCTCGGCCTGCGCTTTGACCACGGCCACCGCCAGCGCGGCAACGGTCCGCGCCGAGTAGAGGATGTGCAGTGGCAGATGCACGCCGAGCTTCTCGCGCACCTGCTGCATCAGTTGCAGGGCGAGAAGCGAGTGTCCACCCACCTCCAGGAAGTCGTCATGGACGCCCACGCGCTCCACGCGGAGCACATCGATCCAGATGCCGGCGAGCAGCTCCTCGGTGGGAGTCCGCGGTGCCACGAAGGCCTGGCCGAGATCCGGCCGCGGCAGGTCGGAGAAGGACGTGATGCGGGCCAGCTCCCCGCGGTCCACCTTGCCACTGGGAGTGAGCGGCAGTGCCTCGACGGTCAGGAATGCGCTCGGCACCATGTACTCCGGAAGCCGCCCGCGCAGCGAGGCGGCGAGCTCGGCTCCGGCGGCCGGAGCCGTTCCGGCGGCCACGACGAAGGCCACCAGGCGGCGGGCGGGTCCGTCACCCTGCATCACGACCGCGGCCTCCCGGACGGCGGGATGGCTCGACAGCACCATCTCGATCTCGCCGGGCTCGACGCGGTAGCCACGGATTTTGACCTGGCGGTCGGCGCGGCCCAGGAACTCGAGCTCCCCGCCGGGCAGATGGCGGGCCAGATCGCCGGTGCGATAGAGGCGGGCCCCCGGCTCGCCGGAGAAGGAATCGGGCACGAAGCGCTCGGCGGTGAGGTCGGGACGGTGCAGGTAACCGCGAGCCAGGCCGGCGCCCGCCACGAAAAGCTCGCCCGCAGCGTCCGGCGGGGCCGGCTCGCCGTGGGAGTCCAGCAGGTAGACCCGGTGATTGGCGATGGGCCTGCCGATCGCGGGCAAGCTCGGCCAGGTGCCCGGGTCGCCGCTGAGCAGCGCGGCGGTGGTCACGTGGGTCTCGGTGGGCCCGTACTGGTTGAACAGGCGACAGCCCGGAACCCGGCGGAACAGCTCTGCCACGGCGGGTGTGATCTGGAGCTGCTCGCCGGCGGTGACCAGGTCGTGCAGGCCGGCCGGGAAGACCGCGCGCGCCGCCGCCGCCTCGGCGAGCTGTTGCAGCGCCACGAAGGGTTGGAAGACCCGCCCGATGCGGCGCTCGATAAGGAAGTCCAGCAGGACATTGGGGTCGCGCCGTTCCTCCTCGGTGATCATCACCAGGGTGCCGCCGGAGCCCCAGGTCGAGAGCATCTCCTCGAAGGAAGGATCGAAGCCGAGGGAGGTGAACTGCAGAGTGCGCAGCCCCCGCTCGGGGCGAGGCCCGCCGAGTTGCCAGCCGATGAGGTTGACCAGGGCGCCGTGGGGCATGGCCACCCCCTTGGGCCGGCCGGTGGAGCCCGAGGTGTAGAGAACATAGCCGAGGCTGCCGGCCGTGGCACCCGCTGCCGGCCGTTCGGGCGCGCCGGGCGCAGCGGGCGCGCCGGCCTCGCCGCGGGAATCGAGGCCGACGACCTCGACCCCCTGCGGCAGCCAGCCGGCCGGCAGCCGCTCGCGGGCGGAGCCGCCGGTCAGCAGCAGATTCAGCCCGGCCTCCTCCACCATCCCGGCGAGACGGTCGAGGGGATAGGAGGGATCGAGCGGGAGGTAGGCGCCGCCGGCCTTGAGGGCCGCCAGCACCGCCACGGGCAGGGCGAGAGAGCGATCCAGGCAGATCCCCACCGGGTTGTCCACCGCCACGCCGCGGCACCGCAGCAGGCCGGCCAGACGGTTGGCTCGCTCCTCGAGCTCCCGGTAGCTCCAGACCTCGCCCGCCATCTCCAGCGCCGGAGCGTCGGGCGTGAGATCCGCCTGGGTCTCGAAGATGTGGTGGATGCACGGCGGCAGCGCGAAGTGCCGGGCGGTGTCATTCCCCCACTGGAGTACCTGGGTCCGCTCGGCCGCGGAGAGCAGCGGCGAGGTCTCGTAGCGGCCGGCGGGGTCCTCCGCCAGAGCCGTGAGGGCGCGGTCGTAGTAGCCGGCGATGGCCTCGATCTGAGCGGCGGGGAAGGCCTCGGGATCGTAGTCGATCCGGAGTTGGAGGCGCGAGGTGAAGGGGTTGAGGTTGAAGTTGGCCAGGAAGGTGAAGTTGGTGCGGTCGAAGAACTCGCCGCCCAGGGAGCGGACCTCGTCGTGCCGGGAGAAGCTCTGGTGGACGTGGAAGTGGACGAAGTTGAAGACCGGCTCGAACAAGGGCCGGCCGCCGGCCTCCCGGAGCAGCTCGGCCATGGGGTAGTGCCGGTGGGGCAGCATCTCGCGTTCCGCGGCGAAGGTGGCGCGCAGCAGGTCGTTCCAGGTGCCGCCGGGGGTGGCAAGGCGGATCGGCAGGGTGTTGAGAAAGAGGCCCAGGGCGCGGTCGGCGCCATCCTCCTCCGGCCGGCCGTTGGTCACCAGGCCGGTGACCACGCCGGAGCGGTTGGCCAGCGCCGAGAGCACCCGGGCGTGAGCGGCGAGCAGGGCGCTCTTGATCGGCACGCCCAGAGGGCGGGCCACGGCCATCAGGTGGGCTGCAAGATCAGCCGGCCAGTCCGTCAGGCAAACTCCCGATCCTTGCTCTCCAGTCTCCGGCTCGCGGCGCGGCAGCCGCGTGGCCTCCAGGCCGGCGAGTTGCCGCCGCCAGTAGTCGCCGCTCGCCGCGGAGCTCAAGGTCTCCCGCTCCAGCGCGACGAAGCGGCGGAATGACCGGGGCGGCGGCGTCTCCGCGATCTCGTGCCGCTGGATCAGCGCCAGGTAGATCCGGATCAGGTCGGCCTGGAGCATGGCCAGGCTCCAGCCGTCCAGGATCGCGTGATGGAAGCTGAGGATGAACTGGAATGTCTCTTCGCCGCGGCGTAGGACACGGAAGCGCAGCAGAGGCGCTCGTTGCCAGTCCAGGGGCTGCGTCTTTTCGTTCTCCATCCAGGCGGCCAGGGTCTCCTCCTGCTCGGCCTGGCCCAGATGGCGCAGATCGTCGACCGCAAAGTCGACCGCCGCGTCCCGGTGGACGAGCTGCAGCGGCTCGCTGTACCCGGTGAGCGCGAACGAAGTGCGCAGCAGGGGGTGGAGGGCGGTCACCTGCTCGGCGGCCTGGCGCAGCAGGACGGCGTCATAGGGCGCCTGCAAGTGGACGCTGGAGATGTCGTGGTAGACCGCCGACTCGGGGTCGAGCTCACTGTGAAAGAGCGTGCCGGCCTGGAGCCGGGCCAGGGGATAGGCGTCCTCCAGCCCACCGGGGAGGCGGTCGCGGTCTTCCGCGGAGAGCAGGGAGAACGGCGCCGGGTCCCCGCCGGAGCCCGCGCGGCTGCCGGCGCCATCGGCCGGGACCAGCTCGCGGGCCAGCTCGCGCACGGTCGGGTGTTGGAAGATCTGCTGCAGCGACAGGCTCCATCCGAGGTCGCGCACCCGCGCCAGCGCGCGGATGCTCAGGATCGAGTCGCCGCCGAGCGCGAAAAAGTTGTCGCGGGCTCCCACCTGCGGGACGCCGAGGATCTCCGACCAGGCCTGGGCCAGGGCCGCCTCGGCCGCGGACTCCGGTGCGATGAACGCCACCTCGCTGCGCGCCGTGGCCGGGTCCGGAGTGGGGAGAGCCTTGCGGTCGAGCTTGCCGTTGGGGGAGAGCGGCAGGGCGTCCAGCCCCACGAAGAGGGCGGGGACCATCGCTTCGGGGAGGCGCTCGAGGAGGTAGCGGCGCAGCTCGTCGGCCGCGGCGGCCGCGGCCACCGCGGCGGGCGCCACGTAGCCCACCAGCCGGCGCACGCCGCGGTCTTCGCACACGGCGACGGCGGCCTCGCGGACCTCGGGGTGACGCAGGAGGGCGCTCTCGATCTCGCCCAGCTCGATGCGCACGCCGCGCAGCTTCACCTGGTGGTCGATCCGGCCGAGGTATTCGACGGCGCCGTCCGGACGGTGGCGGGCCAGGTCGCCCGTGCGATAGAGACGGGAGCCGCTCTCCGGGGGATCGAGGGGATCGGGGACGAAGCGGTCCGCGGTGAGCTCCGGCCGGCCGAGATAGCCGCGGCCGACGTTGGCGCCGCCGATCCATAGCTCGCCTGCGACCCCCACCGGCACCGGCCGTCCCCCCCGGTCCATGAGATGGATGCGGGTGTTGGCGATCGGGCGGCCGATCGGCACCGCGCGGTCGCCGCCGCCCGGCTGGCAGGGGTGAAAGGTCACGTCGACCGACGCTTCGGTGGGGCCGTAGAGGTTCTCCAGGGCGACCCCGGGCAGGCGCTCGTGGAAGCGGCGCACCAGCTCCGGTGCCAGCGCCTCGCCGCTCGCCACCACCCGGCGCAGTGAGCGGCAGCGGTCGAGCCCGCGCTCCTCCAGGAACACCTGGAGCAGGGAGGGGACGAAGTGGAGAGTGGTCACCTCCTCGGCCGCGATGCGGGCGGCGAGGGCGGCGGCGTCGCGGTGCTCGCCCGGCCGCGCGAAGGCCACGCGAGCGCCTGCCAGGAGCGGCCAGAAGAGCTCCCACACCGACACGTCGAAGCTGTACGGCGTCTTCTGCAGCACCGTGTCGGCCGGTGCGAGGCGGTAGGCCTCCTGCATCCACAGCAGGCGGTTGCGGATGCCGGCGTGATGGACCATGGCCCCCTTGGGGCGTCCGGTCGAGCCCGAGGTGTAGATGACATAGGCGAGTTGCAGGTCGTCCGTGTGCTCGCCCGGCGCGATGCTCGCGAAATCCCGGGACTCCCGGCCGTCCGGGTGCAGGCAGAGGATCGGGGCGGTCGACGTGGGCAGGGCCGGCAACAGCCGCTCCTGGGTGAGGAGCGCGGCCGGCCGCGCGTCGTCCAGCATGAAGGCGAGGCGCTCGCGCGGGTAGTCGGGGTCGAGCGGGACGTAAGCGCCGCCGCTCTTGAGAGTGGCGAGGAGGGCGACCAGCAGCTCTGGCGAGCGCTCCATGGCGATGGCGACCCGCGTCTCCGGTCCGCAACCCAGGGAGCGCAGGTGGCGGGCCAGGCGGTTGGCCCGGGCGTCGAGCTCGGCGTAGGTCAGGCTCTCGCCCGCCAAGCTCGCCGCGATCGCGCCGGGTGTGCGTGCCACCTGCGCCGCAACGAGGTCGTGGAGGCCGCCGTGCTCCCGCGGCCAGGCGTAGGCGGCGGTGGTGTCGTTCCACTCGTGGACGAGTTGCTGCTCCTCGGCGGGCGACAGCAGGGGGAGCCGCGAGACCGGGCTCGTGGGGGCGCGAGCGATGCCGGCCAGAAGGCTCTCCAGATGCCGGGCGAGGCGGCGGGCACTGGCGGCCTCGAACAGCTCGCTGCGGTACTCCAGGAAACCGGAGAGACCACCCGGCGCGTCGCCCAGCGAGACATGCAGCTCGAACTGCGCCCGCCGCGCGGTGAAGGGAAACGGCAGCACGGCGAGCGTTCCCGGCCGTTCCTCGACCGGCGGGAGGTTCTGAAAGGCGAGCATCACCTGGAACAGGGGGCTGCGCGACAGGTCGCGGGGGAGCTCCAAGGCATCGACCAGCCGCTCGAAGGGGAGATCCTGATGGGCGTCGGCGCCCAGCACCGTCTCCTTGAGCCGGGAGAGCAGGGCCGCGACGTCCGGATCGTCCGACAGATCGGCGCGCAGCACGAGAGTATTGATGAAGAATCCGATCAAGCCCTCGATCTCCGGCTGGCCGCGGCCGGCGGCCGGGGTGCCGAGGAGGAGGTCGTCCTGGCCCGTGATGCGCTGGAGGAGGGCGGCAAGACCTCCCACCAGGACCATGAACAGTGTGACCCCGTGCTCGCGGGCCAGCTCGCGGAGACCGGCGGCCGTGCCGGCGCCGATCCGGATCGCCGTGCGGTCGCCGCGCGAGGTCTGGACGGCCGGCCAGGGCCGATCGACCGGGAGGGCAAGCTGGGTGGGGGCACCGGCGAGACGCTGCCGCCAGTAGCGGAGTTGGCTTTCCAGGGCTTCGCCCTGCAGCCAGCCGCGTTGCCAGGTGGCGAAGTCGGAGTACTGGAGGGGCAGCTCGGGGAGCAGCGTGGGAGCGCCGCCGGCGAGGGCACTATAAAGCCGCGTCAGCTCCCGGACCAGGAGGCCCATGGACCAGCCGTCGGTCGCGATGTGGTGAAGGATGAGGAGGAGCACGTGGTCATCGCGATCGAGCTCCACCAGCGCGGCGCGCAGCACGGGGCCGCGGGCGAGGTCGAAAGGCTGCGCGGCGAAGGCCGCGGCGATCCGTCCGGCCTCGGCCTCGCGCCGGGCCGCGGGCAGCCCGCTGAGGCGGGTGAGCGGCAGGGGAACGGGAGCCGGTGGCTGGACGATCTGCCGGGGCTCGCCGTCGAGCGTCGCGTAGACGGTGCGCAGCACCTCGTGGCGGCGCGTGACCTCGGTCAGGGCACGCGCCAGGGAAGTGGCGTCCAGCCCGCCTTGCAGGCGTACGGTCTCGGGGATGTTGTAGGCCATCCCCTCGGGTTCGAGCTGATGGAGGAACCAGAGGCGTTGCTGGCCGAAAGAGAGCGGAGCGGGCCCGGACCCGGCACGCCGCGAGATGGCCGGGCGAGCCCCGGTCACCACCCCCTGCTTGCGCAGCAGCCTCTCCAACAGGAGTTGCCGCTTGGCGGAGAGCTCCAGGGCGCTGGTCACGACGGAACCTCTGTCTCGGCGGCAGCGTCGGCGAGGAGCAGGGCCTCGACCTCTTCCTCCGAGAGGCCGGCTAGGGCGATCCGCAGAGTCGCCGTCTTTTCTACCTTGTCCGCGTCGGGTGAGCTGCGGAGGAGGCTGGCGAGGCCGGCGACGGTGGGCTCCTCGAACAGGCTGCGGAGCTGCAGATCGATTTCGAAGGCCTGGCGAATGCGCGCCAGGGTCTGGGTGGCCATCAGAGAGTGCCCGCCCAGCTCGAAGAAGTTGTCGAAGGCGCCCACCCGCTCCACCTTGAGCACCTGGCCCCAGATCTCGGCCAGGATCTGCTCCAGCGGGTCGCGGGGGGCGACGAAGTGCGCCGAGCGCTCGGCCGCAGCCGCGGGATCAGGGAGGGCGCCGCGGTTCAACTTGCCGTTCGGGGTGACCGGCAGCTCGGCGAGCTGCACGATCCAGGAGGGGACCATGGGCTCCGGCAGCGAAGCGCGCAGGAGCTCCTTGAGCTCCTGGGAGCCGACCTCCCCGTCGACGACGACGTAGGCGGCAAGGCCGAGGCTGCCGGAGGGCTCGCGCCGTCCCACCACGACGGCCTGGCGGACCGCCGGATGGCGAGCGAGCGCCGCTTCGATCTCCCCGGGCTCGACGCGGAAGCCGCGGATCTTGATCTGAAGGTCGGTCCGTCCCAGGAACTCGAGCCCGCCGCCGTCGCGGCACCGGGCGAGGTCACCGGTACGGTAGAGCCGTCCGCCGGGATCGGCGGCGAACGGATCGGGGACGAAGCGCTCGGCGGTCAGGCTGGGGAGGCCGAGATAGCCGCGCGCCAGGCCGAGGCCGCCGATGAAGATCTCGCCCGGCACCTCCGGCGGCACCGGCTGGAGATGGCGGTCGAGGAGGCGGATGCGTGCGCCCGGCAGCGGTCGTCCCAGGGGGGCCGCGGGGAGATCTGCACGGTCGCTCCGCGCCTCCCGGCCGGACAGCGTGAAGAACGCCGTGGTGACCGTGGCTTCGGTGGGTCCGTAGGAGCTGAGAAACCGCGCCTCCTCCGGGCAGAGCTCCGCCCAGCGGCGCAGGGTTTCGGACGCCAGACGCTCGCCGCCTGTCAGGTAGGCGGCGAGGGAGGAGGGAAGCGGCTCGCGCCGCGCCGCCATCTCCTCCACCCACTGGCGCCAGACAGCGCCGGGCAGGTCGAGCACGGTGACCCTCTCGCGCACGCAGAGATCGAGGATCTCGCCGCCCGTCAGCTCCGCCGGCCGCGGGTGGAGAACCAGGGTCGCGCCCGCGATCAGGGTGGGGAAGATCTGCAGCGCCGAGGCGTCGAAGGAGACCGGTGCGAACTGCAGCATCGCGTGGCCCGGGCCGAGCCCCACGGCCGCGACCACCGCGCGCGCGAAGTTGGCGAGGCCGGCGTGCAGGGCGACGACCCCCTTGGGGACGCCGGTCGAGCCCGAGGTGTAGATCACGTAGACCGCGTTGCCGGGCCGGGCGCGCGGGCCGGGATCCGCGGCGCGCTCTCCGGCCAGCGCCCGCTCCTCGGCGTCGAGCAGGACCTGCGGCAGAGCGCCGTGGAGGTCCGGTGCGGCGCCCGCTTCGGAGATCAGGGCGTTGACTCCCGCGTCGCCGAGTGTCCAGGCGAGGCGGTCCGCCGGATGGCCGGGGTCGAGAGGCACATAGGCGCCTCCTGCCTTGAGCACGCCGAGGATGGCGACCGGCAGGCGGGGCGAACGCCGCAGGCAGATCCCCACCCGCACCTCCGGTCCGACGCCGAGCCGGATCAGGCGGTGCGCGAGCCGGTTGGCGCGCAGGTCGAGCTCGGCGTAGGTGAGCCGCTCTCCGCTGGCGGCGACGGCGACGGCTGCGGGGTGCTCGGCCGCCTGAGCCGCGATCCATTCGTGAACGCAGGCGGACGGGCACGGCGCCGCCTCCCCGTCTCCGGCCGCGAGGACCTGGGCCTGCTCCTCCGGCGCGAGCAACGGGTCGAGCTCGTAGCGCGCCTCC
>Ga0307508_10004674_pt1 | contig 13278 bp, 9 predicted proteins | sample 9_EM_MG_FD_203089 | JGI IMG/M metagenome (GOLD analysis project Ga0307508, IMG submission 203089) | Populus trichocarpa ectomycorrhiza microbial communities from riparian zone in the Pacific Northwest, United States - 9_EM | ecosystem: Host-associated > Plants > Roots > Unclassified | place... | reverse complement strand
TTCTGACAAACTTCGACATCATCGGTACGGCAAACGCCAGGGGGGCCGACGGCCAGGAAGCGTTCGGTGTCGAAAAAGACTTCCCGGTCACCGTGAACGCCGCGGGCACGACAACCATCGATTTTACCCGCGACGGCGCGGACCAGCCGCAGGTAAACGCGATCGTTCTGGTGCCCACCAACCCCAACGGCTTGTCCATCGACGTGGGTGGTACCGGTGACAGCACTTTCGTCTCGGACATGTATGGCACGGGCGGTCGGGCGGACACCATCCCCTCTGGAGCGGCGAGTTTCCCGAACTGGGGTGGCACGGTGACCAACCCGATCCCGGCAGCTATCTGGGACACGGCCCGCGTCGGTGACTCGGAGTACGTCATTCCCGGCCTGACCCCCGGTGGCACGTACGAGGCACGTCTGTACTTCATGGACTGGTACTTCACCTATACCGGTCAGCGCGAGTTCGACGTCGCTATCGACGGCACCACCGTTCTGACGAACTTCGACATCATCGGCACAGCAAACGCCAAGGGCGCCGACGGCCAGGAGGCCTTCGGTGTCGAAAAGGACTTCCCGATCACGGTCGACGATACCGGCGCGGTAACCATCGACTTCACCCGCGGCGCCGCGAACCAGGCGCAAGTCAACGCGATCGTCCTGGTACCCACAACCTGACGCCCACGCCACAAGGAACCCGAGCGGCATCGGCCGGTCCCCGTCCTTCGCTTGCCGGATCACTCAGATCGACCCCACACGGCGCCGCCGCTTCGGGCGGCGCCGTTGTCGTCTCCGGCGTATCCCTGTTCTGAGCGAGCGACACGAACAGAAACAGCCAAACCTCCAACAGCCTCCTGGCTGCGATCACCAGCCTGCAGCACCCGCCCTGGCCGCATAACCCCCGAAGGATCACGAACCGGACCACATAGTTTGCGATGCAGCCCCCGGTGTGCCGCCGGGCCTGGCTGAAGGGACGTCGATGCCGGGACTGTGCTTGATTGTTGGCGCGGCAACAATTATTGTTGGCGCGACAACAGGCTAAGGAGACTGCGATGTACACCATCACCGCCGCCGCGAGCATCACCGCCGACCTGGACACCGTTTGGGCGACCGTCACCGATGTCGATGCTTGGCCGGCTTGGGATCCGCACGAGGAACAGGCCCGGCTGGATGGTCCATTCGCCGCCGGTACCACCGGCTGGTCCAAGCCACACGGCGCGCCGGCCGCTACCTGGACCATCACAGAGGTCGTTCCCGGGCGCCGCTGGGGATCGGCGTGTGGCCTGCCCGGTGGCCAGATTGCGGGCATGAACACGTTCGAGCCGGCCGGCGCAGGTCAGGTCCGCTGTACTAAGTCGTTCTCGGTGACCGGTCCGCTGGTACCACTGTTCTGGCTCTACTTCGGGCGGCGCATCCGTCGAGACATGGTTAGGTCGTTCGCGGCGCTGGAGCTGGAGGCGAGCCGCCGGGTCGCGGCTGCGGGCGCGGAGCCCGCGCGGTGAGCGGGGCCGACGCGAGCGTGGCCGACACGGGGCCGCTGCTGTCACCCGGATTCTGGTTGCACCACGCGGCGCTGGCCTGGCGGGCCGAGCTCGCCGCCCGGCTTGCCACGCTAGGCCTCACCCCCACGCAGTTTCTGCTGCTGGCCTCGGCCGGCTGGTTGGAGCAGCACGGAGGACCGCCCACTCAGCAGCAGATCGCCGAGCTGGCTGGTGCGGACCGGACCATGGCCTCCAAGGTGATGCGGGTCCTGATCGACTACGGGTTCATCCGGCGAGAGGCGCACGAGTCGGACGCACGGGCGGTCCGGATCCGGCTCACCGCATCCGGACGCGAGCTGACCCGGCGGGCGGTCACTGCAGCCCAGGACGTCGATGCGCAGGTCTTCGGATCCGAGCCGGCCGACCTGCGTGCCGCGCTGAGACGCATCGCGGAGACCCACCCGCGCCGCAGCCCGCCCGGCTGAGCCTTACACCCGATCGTCCCTACTATCTTGCGCTTCAAGACCCGGCGCCAAGGACTACATCAAACGGGAGACGGCGGGTCCGGTCATTGCGGGTCTTCCACCGGCGGTGAGGTCGGGGTGGACGGTGTGGGTGACGGGTGGTATCCGGCGGCCTGCAACGCGAAGAGGTCGGCGTAACGGCCGTCCTCGGCGACCAGGTCGGCGTGTGTGCCGGACTCGACCAGGACACCGTCGTGCAGGACGTAGATCTTGTCGGCGTGGATGACGTTCGCGAGCCGGTGTGTGATGAGGATGGTCGTCTTGACGCCTTGGCGGCCGCGGATGGCCTGGAACAGGGCGTCCTCGGCGCGTGGATCAAGCGCCGAGGAAGGCTCGTCCATGATGAGCAGGCTGGCGTCCCGGTAGAAGCCTCGGGCTGCGGTGATCCGCTGCCACTGCCCACCCGAGAGGTCCTGGCCCTGCTTGAACGTACGGTCCAGAAGCGTCTCGTAGCCGTGCGGCAGCGAGAGGATCGTGTCGTGTGCGGCCGCCCGCGCCGCCGCCGCCTCGATGGTGTCGCGCCGCGGGGTGGCGGTGATGTCGCCCATCGCGATGTTCGTCGCCGCGGTGTACGGCCACTTGTGGTGTTCCTGTGACACCACCGCGATCCGCCCCGCGAGCGCGGGGGAGTCCCAGGCGTCCAGGGGGCGGCCGTTCCATTCGATCACCCCTTCGGTCGGCGACCGTAGACCGGCGATCATCGCCGCGAGTGTCGACTTCCCGGAGCCGTTCTCGCCCACGAACGCGACGGTCTGCCCCGCCTCGATCGTCAGCGAGACGTCGTCGACGGCGAGCGTGTCGCGGTCCGGGTAGCGCAGGCTCACGCCGCGGATCGTCAACTGCCGAAGCGCCGCCGGCTCCGGCCGGCCGCCCGGCTCGTCGACCGGCGGCAGGTACGCCCCGGCCCGGTCGAGGAATCCGAGGTACTCCTTGAAGAACTGCCCGTCGCTGTAGAGCCGGTCCAGCTGGAACGTCGCTGTCGCCAGCGCCCGCTGGGCGGCCTGGACCGCGACCACGCAGGTCACCGCCGCGGACAGCGGGATCCTGCCGCCGGCCAGCAGCACACCCAGCAGCACCCACACCCCGCCCAGCGCGAGACCGCTGACGACCGCCCCGATGCTGGTGGTCGCGGTGACCCGCCGAGCCAGGGCGAGTTCCTCGACGGTGTGCGCCCGCATGACCATGTCGTACTGCCCGAGCAGGAACCCGCGCAGCCGGTAGGAACGCAGCTCCGGCGCGGAGTCCCGCTCGGCCATCTGCCGCTGCAGCACCCACAGCCGGCGCCTGCGCACCGACCCGGCCAGATACGTCGCGTACCGCAGATGGCCGGCCCGCAGCGCGGCGTACCCGTTCGGCAGGGTCGCCACCAGCAGCGCCGCCAGCAGCAGCGGGTTGATCACGATGACCGCGACCGCCACCGCGAGCAGGTTCACCACCCCGGCGAGCATGTTCGCGGTGTCGTTGACCAGGGCGATCCCGGCGTCGCTACCCCGGGTCGCGCGTTCCATGTCGTCGGCGAACGCGTCCGCGTCGAACGCGTCCAGCCGTACGGCCGTGGTCGCCTCGAACAGCCGGCGCTCGACCGCCTGGTTCACCCGCGGCGCCAGCCCGTTCTGCGCGTACCCCACCGCGATCCCCAGGCCGCCGCGGACCGCGGTCGCCGTGGCCAGGACGGCGATCGCCGGCAGGGCGGCCTTCACCCGTTCGGGCGTCGGGCCGCCGCCGAACAACTGCACCAGCAGTCGCTGGGCCGACAGCAGCCCGAAGGTCGACATCACGCCGCCGCCGAGCGTCGCCAAGGCCACGATCAGCGTACGCGGCCGGTCCGCCTGCCAGGCGACCGTCACCGCGTGACCGATCAATTTCGGCAACTCGGTGAACACCCCGAACACGCCGGTCTCGGCCCGCCGGCGTACCCCGTGCTCCCACCACGCGTCGCGCAGCTCCGGCAGCACCGACTCGCCCACGGGCGCGGCCGGCTGCCGGGGGATCCGACCGTCGACCGAGGAGTCTTCCGTTGTCGCGCTCACCTGGAAACGCCTCCTCGCACTGGGCCGACGCTCCCGCGTTCGCGAGCCGGTCACCAGACATCGGTACCGCACCGGCGGCGGCGGTGACGGACCGGCGCGCACAATCGTCCGCCGGTCCGGGGCCTCCTGTCGCCCAACTGGACGACACCGGCGTATCCGGACCCGCCGGGCCGCCGTTCGATCGACACCGGACGGGTGATCTTTTTCCGCCGGCCGGCGCGGCGGTGGTCGCGTGGCCAGGGCCTGCGACCGGTGTTACCCGGGCGGCCCGCAGACAGATGTGGCATCCTCAGCTCGCGTTCCCGGCCGTCCCGGCCGGACGATCTCCGACGGAAGGACAATCCCTTGGCAGTCTCCGTGAACCTCGACGCGGTCCTCGACAAGGCTTTCGAGACCCGCCCCCTCGCCGAGCTCGTCGACGCCCCGGTGTCCGCGCTGTCCGGCGTGAGCGAAGCCGACGCCGACGCGCTGCTGCAGGCGTTCAACATCAAGACCGTCGGTGACCTTGCGGGCAACAAGTTCGTCCGCGCGGCCATCGCGATCGTCGAGCTTTCCAAGATCGCCGGTTAGAACGCCTGCCGGGCAGCCGGCAGAGCCGTCGCGGGGCGACGGCGGCCCTGGGCGGCCGCCGTCGCACGCCCGGTTCACCGTGGAGTGACCGGGCGTTCGGGCGTTCACCTGCAGCCGCGGCGTCGCGAGGGCGACCGTGGGAACAGCGCGGTCAGCCGGCGGGGACGACGAGCGCGTCCAGCATCCGCGCGGCGGCCCAGGCGAAGTCGTCGTCAAGATCGCGAGTGGACAATGTGAAGCGTCCGGCGGCTTCGGAGGCCGCGAACCCGATGACGAAGGTCGAGAGCATGCGCTCCGCTCGAGCGACGTCCGCCTCGTCGACGCCGGCCTCGCGCAGGGCCTGATAGACCATCTCGCGGACTCGCAGAGCCCCGGGCGTCGCCGCGGGGCGCTGTAGCAGCAGCGGGAAGACGTCCGGGTGGCGACGTGCGGTGGCGCGCATCGCGCTCGCCATCGCTTGCAGGCGATCGCGCCAGGGCAGCGCCGCCTCGGGCAGTGGCAATTCCATCAGCAGCTGTTCGACGAGGCCGTCGAACAGCTGCTGTTTGTCGCCCACGTGCCGGTACAACGCCATCGGTGTCACGCCCAGGCGGTCGGCGACCGCGCGCATGGAGACCGCGGGCAGGCCCTTCGTATCCGCCAGTTCGAGAGTGGCGGCGAGCACGGCGGCGCGGTCGATCCTGGGCGGGCGCGGCATGGACACCTCCTCACGTGACAGGTTAGTCTCCACCGTATATATACATCGTATACTTATGGAGGCTCCGGATGAGGGTGCTGCTGTCCGACGGCTCCGGACTCACCTCGCGGCAGACCGCGAGGCTGCTGGCCCGAGCCGGTCACGATGTCGGAGTTCTCGCTTCCGAGCCGCTGGCGCTGGCCCGGATGACCAGTGCCGTGCGCCGGTGGCACCGCGTGCCCGTCTACGGCGACCACCCGCGGGCCTGGGCCGAGGCCGCGATGCTGGTGTTGGACGACGAGCACTACGACGTGCTGCTGCCGACCCAGGAGCAGGTGGCGATCCTCGCCCTTTTCGCCGAGGAACTGGCCGCCCGAGGCGTCGCGACCGCCGTTCCCACCTTTGCGGCGCTGCGGCGGGTGCAGGACAAGCTCAGCGCCGAGGAGCTTCTCGTCGAGTTGGGTCTTCCCCGGCCGAGCTCGTTCATCGCCCGTACCCCGCAGGAGTTGACCCGGGCGCCGTCGTTGCCGGCGTACCTCAAGGCGCCCATCGGCACCGCCAGCAGCGGCGTGCAGCTTGTCCGCCACCGCGCCGAACTCGCCGCGCCCCGGACCTTCGACGCGCGGCTCGCGTTTCAGCTCGGCGGAGTGCTGGTCCAGCAGCCCGTGCCGGGCCCCTTGTTCATGGTGCAGGCGATCTTCGAACGCGGCCGCCTCCTCGCCCTGCACGCCAACCGCCGTGACCGGGTCGGCGTCGGGGGCGGCGCCAGCCACAAGACGAGCGTCCCCACCGGCGCGCTGCGGCCCGTCGTCGAGCTCATCGGAACCGCGTTGAGCTGGCACGGCGCCCTGTCGTTGGACGTCATCGACGCGCCGCATGCGCCGATCGTCATCGACATCAACCCGCGCCTGGTCGAGCCCGGCAACGCCGCGGCGGCCGGCCTGGACCTGGTGTCCGTGCTTCTCGAGGTCGCCACCGGCCGGCCCCACCCGATACGGCAGGCCTCGCGGCCCGGCGTCCGAACCCACCAGCTTCTGCTCGGCCTCCTTGCCGCCGCCGAGAACCGCGGAAGGTCCGGAATCATCCGCGAGCTGCACGCGGCCCTGACTCACCACGGTGACTACAACGCCAGCAGCGAGGAGCTCACCCCTCTCGCCGGCGACCCGACCGCCGCCGCCGCGCTGGCCGCTACGGTCACCGCGCTGATGATCGTTCCCGGCCTCTACTCCCGACTCGTCGGCGGGTCCGTCGCCAACTACGCGCTCACCCCCGCGGGCTGGCGTCGGCTGCTGGCCGAGGCCGACTGACAGCCTCTCGGCGGACCGCGGGATCACCGCGGTCCGCCGGGAGGGCGGGGGCTCAGACGGCGGCGACCGCGTCGGCCGAGATGGGCTCCAGGGCCGTTCCGAGGATCTCCCGTACGTCGGAGACGATGTGCACGGTCAGCGCGTCCAACACGTCGGCGGGCACGTCGTCGAGGTCGGGCTCGTTGCGCTGCGGCAGGTACACCTCCGTGAGGCCGGCCCGCTGGGCGGCGAGCAGCTTCTGCTTGACGCCGCCGATCGGCAGCACCCGGCCGGTCAGCGAGACCTCGCCGGTCATGCCGACCTCGGCGCGCACGTTCCGGCCGAGCAGCAGCGAGACCAACGCGGTCGTCATCGTGACGCCCGCCGACGGCCCGTCCTTCGGCACCGCGCCCGCGGGCACGTGCAGGTGGATCGGGTGGTCGAGCTGCTCCGGCGAGATGCCGAGCTCCGAGGCGTGCGCCCGGACGTAGGAGAGCGCGATCTGCGCGGACTCCTTCATCACGTCGCCGAGCTGACCGGTGACGGACAGCCCGCCCTTGTCGCCGGGAAGCAGCGACGCCTCGATGTAGAGCACGTCACCGCCCATTCCGGTCACGGCGAGGCCGGTGGCCACGCCCGGGACGGCCGTACGCTCGGCCGACTCCGGCGTGAACCGCGGCCGCCCGATCAGATCCTTGAGGTCGGCGGGGTGGACCGTGGCGGGCAGGTCCCGCAGGGCCAGCTTGCGGAACGCCTTGGCGAGCAGCCGCTCGACGGACCGTACGCCGGCTTCGCGGGTGTAGTTCGCAGCGATCTCGCGTAGCGCGTCCTCGGTGACCGTCACCTCGCCGGCCGACAGGGCGGCCCGCTCCAACTGCCGGGGCACCAGGAAGTCGCGGGCGATGGCGACCTTGTCGTTCTCGGTGTAGCCGTCGATCGTGATCAGCTCCATCCGGTCGAACAACGCCTGCGGAATCGTCTCCAGCACGTTCGCGGTCGCGATGAACAGCACGTCGGACAGGTCCAGGTCCAGGTCGAGGTAGTGGTCGCGGAAGGTGTGGTTCTGCGCCGGGTCCAGCACCTCCAGCAGCGCCGCCGCGGGGTCGCCGCGGTAGTCGCTGCCGACCTTGTCGACCTCGTCGAGCAGGACGACCGGGTTCATCGAGCCGGCCTCCCGGATGGCCCGCACGATGCGTCCGGGCAGCGCGCCGACGTACGTCCGGCGGTGGCCGCGGATCTCCGCCTCGTCTCGCACCCCACCGAGGGCGACCCGGACGAACTTGCGGCCCAGCGTTCGCGCGACCGACTCGCCCAGCGAGGTCTTGCCGACGCCGGGCGGGCCGGCCAGCAGGATCACCGCGCCGGACCCGCGTCCGCCCACGACGCTCAGGCCGTGGGCCTCGCGGCGGGAGCGAATGCCGAGGTACTCGACGATCCGGTCCTTGACCTCGCCCAGGCCGTGGTGGTCGGCGTCGAGCACCGCCCGGGCCGCGTCGAGGTCGGTGTTGTCGGTCGTGCGGGCGTTCCAGGGCAGGTCCAGCACCGTGTCGAGCCAGGTCCGGATCCAGCCCGCCTCGGGGTTCTGGTCGCCTGCGCGCTCCAGCTTGTCGACCTCGCGCTGGGCGGCCTCACGGACCGCGACGGGCAGGTCGGCGGCCTCGACGCGGGCGCGGTAGTCGTCCTTGCCGTCGGGCTCGCCCTCGCCGAGCTCCTTACGGATCGCCTTGAGCTGCTCCCGTAGCAGGTACTCGCGATTGCGCTTCTCGACCGACTCGCGCACGTCCTTCTCGATGGTGTCGCTGACCTCGGACTCCGCCAGGAAGTCCCGGGTCCACTCGATGAGCAGCCGCAGCCGGGCCTCGACGTCGGGGGTCTCCAGCAGTTCCCGCTTGCGGTCGTTCGACAGGTACGCCGCCCAGCCCGCGGTGTCGGCCAGGTCGCTGGGGTCGTCGATGGCGCTGACCGAGTCGATGACCTGCCACGCCTCGCGGCGTTGCAGCACCGAGACGACCAGCTGCTTGTACTCGGCGGCCAACTCGCGGACGTGCTCGCCGGCGGCGGAGACCTCGACCGGCTCGGCCTCCACCCACAGCGCCGCGCCCGGCCCGATCACGCCGCTGCCGATGCGGGCGCGCACACCAGTACGCAATACGGCGGCGGGGGTGCCGCCGCGGAACTTGCCGACCCGTTCGAGGCTCGCCACCACGCCGTAGGACGCGTAGCGGTTGTCGAGCCGCGGCGCGATCAGCAGCTCGGAGCCGGCCGAGGTGCGGGCCGCGTCGACGGCGGCCTGGGCCGCCTCGTCCAGCTCGACCGGGACGACCATGCCCGGAAGCAGGACGATGTCGTCGAGGAACAGAACGGGGAGTCGTTTGCTGGACACTGGGGCACCTCCGGAAAGTTGAGTACGAGCGGCTCAACCGTGGAGGCCCCCGGGATCTTCCGGCGTTCACTGTCAGCGAACATCGGCCGGCCGACTTGTCGCCCTACGTGTGACTGCCGTCTCGGCGGGGTCGTACGAGGGTGAACCGGTCGACCGGGGTGAGCGCGGCGAACGGACCTCCGACCGCGTAGTACGTGACGGTCATCGACGTCGGGCCGCCCGCTTGCGTGCCCGGATCGACGTGGAACGCGGCGAACCCGTACGCGTGCTCCTTGTCGCGGAAAGCCGACCAGGGGGCCTGCTCCTGCACATAGATCGATGGGCGTTTCCCGTTCGCGCCCACCGGGCCGACCCCGGTGATCACCCGGCAGGCGGCCGGCTCGAAGAACAACGCGTTCGAGGGCGCGGAGGTGCCGCCGCCGCCGATCACCATGTGCACCGTGCCCTTCGAGGTGTCCACCGTCGTCAGGTCGGTGGCGACGGGGATCGGGGTGAGGGTGTCGGTGGGCGCGGCGCCCCGGATCGGGTGTGACCGTTCGTAGTGATGTTCGTGGCCACACACGACCAGGTCGACGCCGTACTGGTCGAACAGCGGGATCCATTCCTCGCGGATGCCGCGGTCGGCGCCGTTGAACTTGTCGGCGGTGGAGATCACCGTCTGGTGCATGACAACGACCACCCAGTCGATGTCCCGGTTGGCGCGAGTCGTCCGCAGTTCCCGTTCGAGCCAACGCTTCTGGGCGCCGCCGGAGTAGCCCCGCACGTAGGTGTTGCCGCCGTCCTGGTAGCACACGTCGTCGTTGCTGAGGCTGATCACCCGGACCGACCCGGCCGTGAACGCGTACCACAGGCCCCGGGTTTCGGTGTCGCCGTCGTTGGTGGGAACGGCGAAGTACGACTGGTACGCGCCGTAGCCGATCGGTCCGTTGCCCAGCTCGTTCTCGTGGTTTCCGGCGGCCGGCATCCAGGGCCGGAACCGCGCCGATCGGCTGGTGTTGGTGAACCAGTCGGACCAGGTTCGGATCCGGTCGGTGGCGAGGTTGGCGTAGCAGAGGTCACCGTTGATCAGGTGGAACAGGGGCGCGATGCGTTCGATGCCGACGACGGTGTCCGCGCCCGCCGGGCTGCCCAGATTGTCGTTGACCCAGATCGGGCTGGTCGCTCCGGCCGGTGTGATCTGTTTGCCGAGCGTCGGCGTGCCCTGGTCGCCGAAGCTGGTGAAGGTGAACGGCGCCCGGCCGCGTGGCGCGGTGCGGAAGACGCCCGGCATCACCGTCGTGCCGTCGTGTGTCGCGGCGTAGCCGTAGTCGGTGTCACCGCGCAGGCCGTCCAGCCGAGCGTGATGGATGTACACGGTGGCGCCCGAGGCCCCGTCGCGATAGGTGACGGTGTCCGCGGGCACGCTCTGTCCGTACTCCGAGCCGGCGTGACCCAGCAGCACCCGCGGCCGGGCGACCGCCTGCGGGGTGCTCCAGGACACGACGACCTCCCGGGAGGCGTCGGCGCCGAACTGGAGATGAAGCCCGTGGACCTCGGGCGCGCCGCTGGATCCGGGTCGGCTCCACAGGGTGACGCCGGGCGACGCCGGGGCCACCCCGGGCAGCAGGGCCGCGCCGGCGCCGACGCCCGCCGCGCCGAGTAGGACCCGCCGGTTGAGCTTCGAATGCGAATCGGTCATCCGCTCATGCTCGGCCATGAACGGCGAAGAACGCTCGAAACGAGGGTCAAAACTTTCAACGCCCGCGTCATCCGTGCCGTACGCGGGCGGCGGCCGTCCCGCGGCCGCTCGGGATCTGGACGAAGCGGTGTGGCCGCGACGCCGCGGCCGGCACGGGGGCCCGCGGAGCGAACCGGCGGCGTAGGTCCGCCTCGCCGTAACGGGCGCAGGTCTCGTGCCAGCGCAGGATGCCGGACAACCAGTACATCAGCTCCCCGGCGTAGCGGGTGAGCTGGCGGCGTACCGGCTCACTCAAGCCGTACTGCTCGCACATCGACGGTAGGTCGACTGCCACGAGCCGTTCGAACTGCTTCATCCGGGCGGTCATCAGGCCCGCGACGACGTCGCGGGCCGCGAGCCGGTCGCAGCCGAGGAAACGTTCGACGACGAAGACCATGTTGTGGATCTCGTTCTCGAACTCGATCTCCTTCTGGTACGAGTACAGGTCGTTGATGAAGCACGCGTAGTCCTGCGCCGCGTTGTCGAGCTGGCGCATGACGCGGGTGTCGAAGATCTCGTCGGGAACGAGCTCGCCGTGTGCCAGGCGGGCCAGGCTCATGGTGAGGTCGGAGCCGAACGTGGCGCGGCGCATCTCCACGTAGTCGACCGGGTCGGGCACCCTGTTCAGCACCTGGTTGCCCAGCTCCCACAGCCAGGAGGCGGTCATCGCCTCGACCGCGGCGCGCAAGCGTGCCCGCGCCTGCGGCCTCATCGAGGCGGCCGTGCGGCGCCACAGGTCCGCGAGGCCCGATTCCACCGGCGTGTGTGGGCTGAGGATCGTGCCCATGTCCAACGGCATGAACGCCGACAGGCGTACGTTCTGCAGCTTGGCGCCGGGAAGGTCGCCGGTGCGGCCGTACCGTACCGGGAAGAGGTCGTCGCCGTAGGTGCCCCAGGCGAGCCAGTCCGCGGAGATGTCGAGCTGCTCCGGGGTGGCGTCCGGGTGGATCATCGCGGCGCAGTGCGCGAAGTCGAAGCCGTCGAACATCGCGCGGTTCCACAGCTCGCCGTCCAGGGCCCCGGGCACGGGCGCGAACATCCCCATCGCCTCGGCCCAGGCGGTGCCGTGCCGGCGGGCGCCGTCGAGGTGAGGGCTCGTGCGGACGGGGAACGGCAGGTAGAACTGCGGCAGGGTCAGGTGCCCGGTGGCGCGGCCGACCGGCACGTGCAGGTGTTGGGCGGCTCGGCGGCGCATGCCGGTCGAGGACGGGGTGATGTGGGCCGCGGAGGTGCCCAACCCGGCCGGGGCCAGCGGCAGCACGGGGCGCCGTGGCTCGGCGATTTTGGTGTAGCGGCTCGACCGCGCATGCCACTCGTGGCCGCCGCTCTGCCAATCCTGGAGGCCTTTGACATAGCGGGCGATCGCCGCCTGGTCGCCGGCCGGGACCGCGTGCTCGACGCACATCGCCGGGATCTCGGTGAGGGCGGTGTGCTCGAACTGGTGAAGCCGGGAGGTGAGCAGTTCGTTGACGAGATCCCCGGCCTGTGTGGTCGCAATGTCGAGGAAGCGCTCGAACACGAGCACGGCGTTCGAGTTCTCACCTTCCTCGGTTACCTCTCGCTCGTACGAGAAAAGGTCGTTGCGCAGGTGCACCGCGTCGGAGAAGGTGTCCCGCAGGACCCGTAGCGGCCGCAGCGCGGCGAGGTCGTCGGCCAGTTCCGCGCCGGCCGCCAGCTCGACGAGGTTGGCCGACCAGGGCGCCCCGCCCACCCGGCGCCGCATCTCGAGGTACTCGATGGGGTTGGCGACCCGTCCCTCGGCGATGTTGCGCAGCTCCCACATCGATTCGACCATGAGGTTGCGGGTGCTCTGGACGAAGCGCCGGCGCCAGCCGCTGGACATCGACGGGATCGTGCGGCCCCAAAGATCCGCGAGGCCTGCTTCGGCCGGGTTCTGCGGGGTGGGCGGCGAGTGCCCGGGCTCGGTCATGAACTGCTCCAGCCGGTCCAGGTAGGCCTGCGCGCCGGCGTGGTCGCGGCTGTACTTGAACAGCGCGAGGAAGTGGTCGTCGAAGAAGAACACCCAGACGTACCAGTCCGTCACCAGGTCGAGCGTCGCCGCGTCGCAGTCCGGATGGGTGTAGGCGCACATCAGCGCGTAGTCGTTCTTCCGCAGCTTTTCCAGGTCCCACACCAGATTTCCGTCCGGGCCCGTGGCGGTCAGCATGCCGTGTTGTCCAGCCCATTCTTCAGAATGGCCTCTGGCGTGCTGCTCATGGGGGTTGACCGACGCCGGGTGCGGCAGATAGAAATCCGGAAGAGTGAATGTCGACATGCCTCGCTCCTGCCCTGACGTGCGACTGGGCCAGACCATACCGCACCAGGTCATGCCGTTTCCGGCGAATGGTCGGGCGCGTTCGCTTTCACCGGCGTTCTGCGTTTCCTTCCACGTTCTGTTCCCACGACAAGGTGACAAAATGGCGTGGTCGAATCGTGCCGCGCACTCGCCTGCATACTTGACCCGTTGCGCCGAGCAGCGGCGCTGTCGCGTTCGGGGACGGATTCGGATCCGGTTCGCCGACGCATTTTCTCGTCATTCTTCGCCGTGGTGTCCACGGCGTACGATTGGAACGGTGGTTTTCCGTGACTGCTGTCGATACGAGCCGATCGGGGCGCGA
>Ga0307508_10004673_pt1 | contig 13278 bp, 6 predicted proteins | sample 9_EM_MG_FD_203089 | JGI IMG/M metagenome (GOLD analysis project Ga0307508, IMG submission 203089) | Populus trichocarpa ectomycorrhiza microbial communities from riparian zone in the Pacific Northwest, United States - 9_EM | ecosystem: Host-associated > Plants > Roots > Unclassified | place... | reverse complement strand
GGGATACCACAATGAGGAAGAACCAGATCAAGCTATTCGCCCGGTCGTGTAAAGTCCCAGTTAGCACTTTGTTGTTTTTGCATTTCAAAATTCCTTAGCTTATATTGTACATTGTAATCATGTCTTGGTTATATGCGGAATGAAGAACAGGGCAGAGAAATATCCTCCTCTTTTTTTATTATTACTTGCAAAGTTTAAGGAGATTGACTTTAATTCAGAGAGTTTTGCGTGTCAAATCAAAGGGTTCCTCACCCTTTACAAGTAATGGATGCTTTCAGGTACAGTTTCAAAAAAACAGTTTATATGTATGTTTGGTTACTGAGAAAATAAAGCAGAGGAAAAATTCAATTTAACCGGTTGAGGAAAAACCAATAACAGATTTCAATTCGGTCCTGTTCACAATCTCAGGAAATCACAACTCCTCGTTCGGTTAGATTTTTTGGCCCAAACCAGACCGGACCTTTATACATTACCATTGTCCTACAATGGAGGTCCTGTTATGGTTCTTGTCATTCTGGCTCTTTCGGTGGTTTTACATCATATATGAATATTAATTTGGTCAGATTTTGAATGGCGTAGACCTAAAAATCCCAGGAAAATTCCTCAAGAAAAATTGCAAGGCCCAGCAAGCTAATAAATCAAGACAACTGTTGAATCAAATTTTACCAAAATGAGAAAACAAAAGGCTGTATAGCATATAAATTTCAGACAAGATAACACAGTTTCAAAGTAACAACATTGATTCTGTGACAGCAAGCAATAGCAATTTATAAACCGAAATCAAGGGGGTAAAACATAGAGAAAACATTCCGAGTCACATGAACAGATCGTTTCCACAAAAGAATTATCGCCTGGTTGAGCGGATGGCAACAACTTTGCTCTACTCCAACATCAAATACCCACCCAATTTCGCAGAAATAAAAAAGACACTGTTACTGTAAAACCCAGAGTGAAAGTAGTCTTCGTATCTGTAGCAGCAAATGAAAAGAGAAAAGAAAGCAATATAAAGGAAAAAGGATCCCAGAGTGTTATATACAGTTGGGATCTCCAATATTTCCCATTCAGGAAGATAACGCAGTTTTTTCAAAGTAAAATCATTGATCCCCTCACAGATAGCAACAAGCTATCAAGGAACGCTCCAACCAGCAAAACAAGAAATCATAATGGTAAATGGATCTCAGCGTGTACAAAATTTATCTCCATTTCATTGTTAGATGCAGGAAGATAACGCAGTAAAATCAATAACATCATTGATCCACGATTAAAAATAAAATTAAAATTAAAATCAAATAAGAAGAAAACAGAGAGAAAGAGCATCTCAGAGAAATCTGTCCCCATGATTTTCTTCACTGTAAAATCAAAGTGCAAGGATAACGATTTGGCTAACTCATCACTGATGCTCGTATAAGCAAATTTGAACAATTGAAAGCACTAAACGAAAATCTTGTTGATTAGTCGCATACAATTATGTAAGATACCTTCTTCCAGTTCCACTGTTGTTAGAACAAAACCCTATAATTTGTTAGCGAGGCATGCCCGCTGCCGTGCTTTTAAAGGCGGCTAGGTTTAGGTTTTAAGCTTGGAGTGTGTTTGGTATGAGAGTAAGTCTATCCCGTGCTCCAGCTGAGATCACCCCGCGCAAGCATGAATACATGCCAAAACTCCTGGGCGTTAGCCCCTTCTTATACTATACGACCTCGGAGTTATTATTTATCAATGAGAGGAAATTGTCGGGCGGGACCCGCTAAAAACTTGAATACTTCACAAGTGTTTTACACGCGCGCGCGCCCACGCACAACACAACACAACACTCCTCATGTTGTATTGTTGTTACTATGAATTTAAATAACTTTATTAAATGAAGTACAAATTTGAATTTAAATAATCTTTTTTTTCTTCGAAAAAATTGGTTTTAGTTATTTGAATGGGTTAAGATATTTTTTTTCTTACCCGGGTATTCTTACATCCTTTTAAAGAGTGAGACTAGTCCCGTTCGGGTTTTGTGGTTGTCCTCCCAATAAATACACTTTCTAGAAATCAAACTTGTGTTCTCATCCTTGTAGGAATATAGCAGTATTTTAATTGTTAGACCAACACTTCATTCGTGAATGGGTCAACATCCGAGTATATTCTTAGTAATTAATGATTTTGTAAATCAGTTTTTCTTGTTTTAAAAAAATAAGCTGGCCACTTGATTAGAGTTTACTTCTAATTCCTTTTTCAAATGCAATTTTTGTTTTATTTATAGCAGGAAAAATTGGAGATTTAATTGTGAATGGCATTTAAATGTATTAACACGCACTCACATCAAGATCAAAACAATTTAGAATATTTATATAAGTTAATTAAACATAAATAAATCACTTCGCACCTAGTTAATGTTATTCTTACAACATTAATCAACCCAATGAAACAATGAAATAATTTGCTTAAATAACAATTTGACCTGAGAAAATGTTACGTGCAATCTTTAAAGTATGTTTGATATTGCAATAGTTGTTGTGGTTGTGGTTTGAAAAAAATTGTTTTATAAAAATTACTTTTAGTTGAGGTTGGTTTGAAAAAAATAGGTGTTTGGTTAAAACTGTGATTGAAATTAAGGTTGAAGAAAAAGTAGTTTTAATGTGTTTGGGTTAGTAATACTTTTGAAATTGAGGTTATAAAATAATTTTAAAAAATATATATTAATATTGATAGTTTTTAATTTAAATATTGTAGATTTAACTTTTGTTATTACATCATGAAATAAATAATACTTTATATAAAATATTTTTTATTGTTCCATTAAAATATCTACAATTCCATCACGTATGAAATACATCCGACAAGGACTACAGTTTTTTTGGTTTTTTAAGCGCGCAATAACATCAGGTAAAATATAATCAAGAACGAAATTAGGATTGCGATCAAATTCTGCAAATGCTACCTTATCAAGCGATCTCTGTCTAATTTATGTAGTGTCATTAAATAATGTTAAACACTAGTTTTTCGAATAAAAAACAATTAAAAAATTAAAAATATTTTTTATTTTACTGGGTTGAATCTGATTAATGTATTTTAAGCTTTGAACCGGAATCAGTTTGGCCAGAACCGGTCCAACCGGAACTATATGCATGTTACACTGTTCATGCGAATTAATTAGTATGAACGGTGTAACATGCATACAGTGTACAGTGTATGCAAGTTACACTGTGCATGCTAATTAATTAGCATGCACAGTGCTTAAATATGTGTTGCCCATTGTTTACTGTTGAAACAAAAGCAGCCTCCTGCTGCTTCGCGATTACTGAGTTTGTAACGCAGTAAAAAGTGAGACCCATGAATAGCAAACAACGTTTTTTTTTTGTAACCAAACATATATTTGCTGCGTTTTATTTTAACCGCAGCCGCGTAAACAAACGGATTCTTAATGTGCATTTTGTACGCGTGTTGATAGTTTATTTTTTTCATTGGATTTATTACGAATAAATATTATACTTGCAATTATATATATATATATATATAGAAAAAGAGAGTTATGTTTGCTAAGATTAGACGGCCACTAAAACACACATAGCCAGCTCACAATAAGTGTCATTATCTTATAAATAAATTTTATATTATTTTAGGAGTAGTTGCTTGATAGGAAAGATAGATAGAATTAGAAGATAAAATTAAAAAAGTTCATCCTAAAAATAAAAATATACATATATATATATATATATATATATATATATAAATATTATCCTAGAAAAGTAAAAAATAATTGTTTGAATGAATGGCAACCAACAATTCATTTGCTGACATTTTGATGAAGCTTGGGAGTGAGTTTCAACTTTTTTTTCTTTTTTTTGTTAAAATTTAAATTTTTCTCTTAATTTTTTTAGTATTTTTTGAATCGTTTTGATATGCTGATATCAAATATAAATTTTAAAAAATAATAAAAAATATTATTTTAATATTTTTTAAAGTAAAAAAATATTTTAAAAAAGCAATAGTCATTTATTAAGAACAAATTAATACATTGAAAAGATAATATTTTTTTTATTTTTTAAAATTTATTTTTTAACAGCAGCATATCAAAACGATACAAACACATAAAAATAAAATTAATTTTAAGCATAAGAAAAATTATATTTTTATGAAATGCGGTGCTGTGTTTCCAAATATCATCTAAGTATCAATTAACAGTTTATTTGGTATTGTGGTAGCGGATGTTTTGATATCAACATGTTAAAATAATATAAAAATATAAAGAAAAATTTGAAGAAAAAAATTTAATTATTTTTTAAAAATATTTTTTAAATAAAAAAAATAAACATACTGTAAAGGGATTAGAAAAAAAACAAAAACTAGTCATTCATGGTAACATCCAGCTGTGTCCTCTCGAATTTTGAATTTCAAAAATCTATATGGCGTGGCATCGCATCGCATCCAGCTAAAATCTCCATTCTTAACGTTACAACTCACATTCACTCACTCGCCAATTCAAAACCAGCCCCTTTCACTCCTCACCGTTCATACCCAAACCCACTTCCAACCGTTAGATATATCTTCCTATAAAAGCCCCCCCTGTCCCTACACCCTCCTCTCTCTCTCATTCTCTCCATTTCCTCTGCCGAAATAAAATAAAATATAAACTCCTTCCTAATTCTCATTTCGTTCAAGATGCGTGAGATTCTTCACATCCAAGGAGGCCAATGCGGCAATCAAATTGGTGCAAAATTCTGGGAGGTGGTTTGTGCAGAACACGGAATTGATGCAACTGGGAAATGGAATGGAGATTCTGAGCTGCAGATTGAAAGGATCAATGTTTATTACAACGAGGCAGGTAATGGCCGGTATGTTCCAAGGGCTGTCCTTATGGACCTTGAACCTGGTACTATGGATAGTGTCAGGTCCGGTCCTTATGGCCAGATCTTCAGACCTGATAATTTTGTTTTCGGACAATCTGGTGCCGGAAACAACTGGGCTAAAGGCCATTACACCGAGGGTGCCGAGTTGATTGATTCTGTCCTCGATGTTGTCCGAAAAGAAGCAGAGAATTGTGATTGCTTGCAGGGTTGGTATTTCTTTCTTTCTTTCTTTTTGAAATGGAAATTTGGTTTTGGTCTTGTTGCTAAGGTGGGGTGGGGTGGGGTTTGTTGGATTTGCAGGATTTCAGGTGTGCCATTCTTTAGGAGGAGGGACTGGATCCGGTATGGGAACTCTTTTGATATCGAAGATCAGAGAGGAATATCCAGACCGGATGATGCTTACCTTCTCCGTCTTTCCCTCTCCCAAGGTTTCTGATACGGTTGTTGAGCCTTATAATGCAACCCTTTCTGTGCATCAGCTTGTTGAAAATGCAGATGAATGTATGGTCCTTGATAATGAAGCTCTCTATGACATCTGCTTCCGTACCCTCAAACTCACTACTCCAAGCTGTAAGAACTTTGATGTTCATATGTTTTTAGCTAGGGATTTTAATGTCTTTTATGTTTTTGTTATTTATTTCACTGTTCTTTTCGGCGCAGTTGGTGATTTGAATCATTTGATTTCTGCTACAATGTCTGGGGTCACATGTTGCCTGAGATTTCCAGGACAGCTTAACTCTGACCTGAGAAAGCTTGCTGTGAATCTGATCCCCTTCCCTCGGCTCCATTTCTTCATGGTGGGCTTTGCTCCTCTGACCTCACGTGGTTCGCAGCAGTACAGTGCCTTGACTGTCCCAGAGCTCACCCAGCAAATGTGGGATGCAAAGAACATGATGTGTGCAGCAGACCCGCGCCACGGTCGGTATCTGACAGCCTCAGCAATGTTCAGGGGCAAAATGAGTACCAAGGAAGTTGATGAGCAGATGATCAATGTTCAAAACAAGAACTCTTCATACTTTGTTGAATGGATCCCAAACAATGTCAAATCAACTGTTTGTGATATTCCTCCTACAGGACTGAAAATGGCATCGACATTCATTGGAAACTCGACATCAATTCAGGAAATGTTCCGTCGTGTGAGCGAGCAGTTTACTGCCATGTTTAGGAGGAAGGCTTTCTTGCATTGGTACACTGGGGAAGGAATGGATGAGATGGAGTTCACAGAGGCAGAGAGCAACATGAATGATTTGGTTTCTGAGTATCAGCAGTACCAAGATGCCACAGCCGATGAGGACTATGAGGATGAAGAGGAGGAACTCCATGACATGTGATCTTGATCCATGTTACTATGTTGAATGAAAATGCTTGGAGTTGGGTTGTGATTGAGGTAGTGGACGTTGAAAGAAATGCAAGCCAACATTCTGCTGTCAGTCTCTGGCAACAGAATGGATGATTCCAGGCAGATGGAGGCCATTTTATCGTCATACATATAAATGTTTGTAGTTTTGGTACTTTCTTTCTTTCTTGGGTTTTCAGAAGGGAGGGAACAAGGATTGTTAAACAAGTACCTCTTATATGCGGATACAATTAGAGATGTTAATCTAGCATTAACATCTCTTCTTCAATCAACTGTTGCATTCTAATTATGTTATTATTTCTCTCTAAAATAACTACATGATGTCTGTTCCTCAAGTGATTGATAACTTAAACTTCATTTGCCATTATACATCAATGATACAGCATTGGACAATGTTGCTTTTGGCCACAAAACATTATGCAATCATGTTAATAAAACTTTCCTCAATATAAGGAAGGCTGGAAAGCTAAGCTCAACTCTGTACACAAATGGAAAGAAACGACACGGTTTCTCCGAGCTTAGAGAGTATCTGGGGATCATTCTATTTTCAGCTCTCATGTAAATGACCACCATGGAGCACACAAAACACGGATTCCTGTGAAACTGCACCGCCGCTGTACTTCCACTCCAGCAGATAGCACTAGAAATTAAACCTCTGAAGACAGAGAGAACAAAGGTTGAACTGTAGCAGCTATCAAAGATGAAACGGAGTCTACAATAGCATGGGCCTTGAAGAGAAGCCGAATAAGAAACTTGAAGTTTTGCAGAGATTCACAGATTACTTTTAGCAAGTTCCCGGGCTGTATAACGTTCTGGTCACCTTTAGAACAAAACCTAAAGGTTACAATTTTATCAATAACCACTTAAAACTCAGAGAAAAGGGCTTTCAAGAAAGGAATTTAATCAAAGCAGAAACCCACCGCAACATAGAGTTTTGAGAATAAGGGCTGAAACTGTTTCAGAGTTCTGAAGTTAAACACCAATGCTCCCATCACTAGACAGTGTAACAAAAAAAACCGCATTTGGTCAATCGTTCATGGTACAACAAATGCTAGAAATCTGTGAAGAGCAGCATGAAAAGGACAGGAATTTACACAAAAAATCCAACACAACCCAGAACCTCGCCTCTTACATCCACGGTTGCCCCCTCACAGCTGCTCTTGCCCTCAGAATTATGCAGGTGGGAAAAACACTCCTCTCGCACCAACGGATGCCCCTAATGTCAAAGATCGTTGATTGATGTTAACACAAACAATTCTCCCGGAGTCCACTAGCAGGTACTAAAGAGCACTGCAACATTCTCATAAGACAACTACTCTGAAATACCACAGGGTTCACAGTTTTAGCAAAAGTTAACAGAATAGCTACGAGACACAGACTAGCAATTCCAGAAATCTGCTTCCCAGTAACATTTCTCAAACATAGTAAAACGACTGCCTTCAGCCAACCTTAAATCTGGCAACAGTTCATACCGTATCTAGAGATAAAATGCTATGTTGAGAAAAATCTCAACTCAGAAAAACACCACAGCTATTGACCATCAGGTTATCATTCATAATTTCCACTTTTCACTCATTAAAAGTGATAATTAATTGCAAGCTTTTGGTATGACTTTCACCATGTACATAAACTTAGTCTAGCACCAACTGCCGGTATTTAAATCACTATAAGGATCATAATTATAGAATACTCTTAAACAAGAATGACTACAGTAGCATGTGCCTTTGCGGTTTGATAGCTTGCTCTGTTATGCTAAAAGGCAATGACAATCCAGTGGTCTTGCGCATCTTTGTTCACTGCTAGAAAATTTGGAACATAGAGCAAAGCAAGTAAAAACATGACAGTTGATTATAGAATGAATTAGATAAGTGGGATAAACCAAGCACAGACAAGGTTATAAACATAATAAAGGCTAGATTACGCAAGTGAAAATGGCTTCACAAAATGAATTAATGCAAACCATTACATCAATTCAAAGTTAATTTCAGTGCTCCCGTAATTAGACAATATGCCACAAACTACATTTAGATATTTAACTATCAGTTACAACAACACAATAAAACCTGCTAAAACAATTACCAAAAAAAAAGAACAGGGATTTACAACACAGACTCCAACAGATCTAAGCTCAAGCACCTAATGCTTGCCATCTTCGATGGCTTTATCTACAATAACTTTGACTTTCTTGTATTCGAAATCCACTGGGGGGACAGAACACTCTTCTGGCATGACAGGGCGCCTATTGCCAAAAATGGTCCAAAGATACAACACCATGAACGCCCCCATTGCTCCACAAGCAGTGCCAAAGATCATTGCAGTAAGCATTTTTAAAATACAACCACTCTTCTTCTGAACCACCATTGGTTTCTCATGTTTAGCAAAATCCTGAGGGTCCAGTGGCTGAGAATGCATCCAAAGCGGGACTCGCCTTAGCTTAAAGTTCCATGAATGGAGGAAACATGTCTGGGAAGAATTACCATTTGATGAGGTCAAGCCTATCAACACTTTCTCATCATTCCACGTTTTTGACAGGTCAATTGGGTGAGAGAGCAATGGGTCAATTGGCTTTATATCACCAGAATGACTCAATCTAACCTCTAATGTTTTCGAACCAGCTTCATAATCAATCCAAGAATGCAATCTTTTTCCACTATTCAACACCATATTATTAGATGAAACGTCTCTCACTTTAACTGATACAAAACCACCCACATCAATTCCCACATGGTTATCATTCAAATCACCAAACTTAGCATCCCTCATCGTATCAAATTCAACAGCAACAAATTTAGGACTACTTTTCTCGGGTCCTAAATAAAGCCCAAATGGGGTGTTATCAAACACACTTGCATTAAAACCACTAGGAACCACTACAAAAGCTAAACCATCTCCATTATCAGGTGACATCAAGAATGAGAAATAAGTGGAAAAGGAAACCAAATTTCCAGGATTACCTTCAACAAGCTTGATGGGTTGCTTGTACATGACTCGTCCAGCACTTAAGCTCACAGGGCGAGTGAGTTGAAGAGAAGAACTATTACCAACAACCTTTGCATCACCATAAAGAGCAATGCTGGACTCAAAGTTTGGATCTTTATCAAAACTTCCAAATGAAAAGGAGTAACTTGAGACAGCATGTAGCATTTTCAAGTGGAAAATCATGAAAGTTAACACTGTTAAGCAGGTAGAAATGGAGAGCTTGGCCATGGCTAAAGTGGGTTTCCTAAGCTGAATCTGGGTTTGCTTGGAGTAAGATTTCTAGGGTTTGTGAGGTGAACCCATTTACAAGTAGGTGACTATTTTTTATTGTTGTTGGTTGTTGTTATTGTTGTTGTTTGTAGAATGTAGAAACCAAAGAAGGGAAGTAAAGAATATGCGGAAGGTGGGCTTGGAGGTTGTGAAAATTAAATACGTTTACTCCCTTCTGAAACCCTCTGACTCACTTTCTCTGAGCGGATGCTGAGCGAGGAGACATTAAATTATTAATATTATAGAGTGTAGCTTATTTTGCATCCATACCCCTGGATTTAACTGAGTTTGCAAATGTATACGACATCTTTTTGGTTATTCGCATTCCCATCATTCAATGCAAGTTCTGACGGGCAATCAAATACCAATGGATGGATTAAATCCGTACCATAATCACTTCTTTTTCATTGGGAGCATAATTCCTTCCTTTTAGTATTTGTACGAAGCAATAATGTCATAGGTTGCATAAGATTCTACTGCTATATCATTTATTAGTGTAGATCCTCCTCCTATGTCTAATGAATGGATGGATTAAAAACAAGTTTTAGAAAAATCAATTAAAAGTTTAGATTTCTTGCTACTCAATTCTAGTAATAATTATTACAACTTTCTAATCACAAAATTATAGAACGTTTAAAAGAAAAAAAATAATAATAAACTAACTCTTTTTTTTATTGCTTTTAAAAATACTTTTAGATGCAAATCAAAACTAATTCTCTAAACTTATTAAAAATAACTTAATTCATGCTATGATAATGAAATGGGATAATTGTAAAAATTCTTTATAGTTTGATTTTGAATTTTTATTTTTTCTTTGTATTTTTAAAAATTATATTTTTCATCATGTAATCTATATGTTCAATAACAGTTTGCATGCTCAACAATATATTTTATTTGAATTTTTTATTTAATCTAGGATGTAAAGTGTAATTTATAAAAGTATAGAAAAAAAATGAAGTTTAGATAAAACTATTAAAGGATTTTTGTAATTATCTCTAATGAAATTAAAAAAAAAATTCCACAGTATAAAATGAAATATGAAATCCTACATCTTAACAGCCAACAAATACAAAGCAAAATTAAATAGAGCTTGTTTGACATCGTAGTAGCAATAGTGATTGTTTTTTAAAGTATTTTTTAATTATAAATATTTTAAAATAATATTTTTTTATTTTTTAAAATTTATTTTTGACATCAATACACTAGAACATAGTTTTAAAATCCAGCCCCGCTAGGCTAGTAAACCCTGGACCCGACTGACCCGGGGTTGGAACCAGACCAGGTTTAAGAAAAAATAAAAAAAGTAAAAAACTTGAGTGACCTGGCGGGTTGACCCGGCAAGACCCGGTTTAAAAACTCTGTTGTAACCCATTGACTATTTATTTATTTATTTTTAATCAAAACAACGTCGTTTTGATTCATTAAAAAAGTTATAGTTGATCCGGTGATTCAAGATTTAAGCCGGGTTGATCACCAAACCCGATTTAAAAACTATGCACTAAAATGAAATAAAAATAAATAAATAAAATTGTTTAAAATAAAATCAAATATGTTTAAAAGTACACGAATTGTTAGCACGTAGACAGAACTGTAATGTGATAAGAGATGAAATTAATGAGAAACAGAGGTGGGCATTCGTAAATAAAATAACTAAAGTAAGGAATCCAGTTGTCAAACACCTTAATTAATTCAAAGATAGACTTCAACTGTACTCTCAAGTGCTTCCACGCACTTTTGTCTTTCCTTGAACTGACTTCCAAAAGAGCACTTGGACCGACCGGCTAGCGAGTTGCTTACACCTTACCCTGTTTCTCTTCTAAAGCAAAACCCACTCCTTTATTTCTACGAGTCCTTTCCTTTTCCTTTTTGAATATCTCTCTTCTTTTTTTATATTTTTATTTCTTGTTGATAAAAGGCCAAGAATAAGAAAATAAAAAAGGCCAAGGATTCCCCATCTCACAGGACCACTAACCTGCGCAGTGGGTGGTGATACATCAACCTCGTTGGCTTTAATCCGACACGTAAAAACACACCTAGAATGAGAGAAAAGATAATGGGTAGTGGCTGCTTTAGCAAACTCTTTTCAGGCAAAAACTAATATGCGCGTGCTCCATTGTCTTCTTGGTAAAAAATAAAGTAGGAAAGAGCCACTTAGTAGAGGAATATAAAGTCCAAATACCATTAAACTAAGTGGTTCTGCTTGGAGAACCTTCGGCTATGGCTGTTGTCTATCTTTGAAGAGAGTTTTTGTGTGTGTGTGTGTGTGTTGTTCTTACTGTACATCCTCACTAGCTTGGACAAAGCACTCAATTCACCGTAAAAAGGCTTGGCCTTATATTCTGGCTTGTTTGGCGAAGGGCCATGTACTCTCCTCTGTTGGAATAAAGTTGATGCTGAGATGCCATTTATCACGACTCCAGTGCTTGTGGGTCACCTTTTGATGGGTGAAATTCTCTATGTGTACGTTTAAGATTGGCTAGCTACATGGGAATATATATATATGAACACTTACCTAGCTCATGCAGTTTCCGTTACCATAAAAAGACTTGCTAGCAGGTATTTTGAGCACTGGATCTCCGCTAAACTATTGGTATTTCCTCAATGAACATGAAGGACTTTTCCAAACATATAATAATAACGTATCTATTCATGAATGATGTAGAGCTGTTTTTTGAAATTTTATCTAATATTTTAAGGTTTTTAACTTAGTAGATTTTTGCTTTTTCTTGTAACCAGAGTCATTGTGTTATAATGGACCTTGTAGAATTGTTTCCAAGGACTTGTAAATAAATAATTGTAAAATAGGTCGGCTGAATAGTAGAATTTCCGGTTGAACCATAGAAAATCCGATGAATGATGAATCTAACGTGGATCCACCATTATAGTTTCATTGCCATTTTACGTCAATAATCTCTAACGGTTGTGAGTTTGGAAACGCGTTGAAATCGTGTTTTTTTTTAAATTAATTTTTTTTATATTTTTAGATTATTTTTATGTGTTGATATTAAAAATAATTTTTAATAAATAAAAAATATATATTATTTTAATAAATTTTTAAACAAAAAAAATTAAACCCCAACCACTTTTACATTTTTAAACATACTCTAACTATGCAATTTCTCCCCAGCGTAGTTTACGTCACGTTCGTAGCTTTCTTTTAAAGTATAGTGCAGTAGATATTTGAATAAAGGCGGGGGGCTGCGGGCGGGATGGACTGAGGCAAAAGGGAATTACAAAGCAGAGCTTGTTCTGCTTGCTTGTCTATTTGAATGTCAGCAGAGGTTAATTTTTAAAATATTTTTTTTATTTTTAATATTAATATATCAAAATAATATTAATTTAAATTATTTTAAAAATAAATTTTAAAATTTTAAAAAAATCAATTCATCTGCATTTTTAAATGACACGAGCTCGTTTGACAGTGTGGTTGCGGTTGCTTTTCAAATAATTTTTCGTACCAAAATGTATGCCAATAATATTTTTTTATTTTTTAAAATTATTTTTGACATCAGCACGTCAAAATGATTTAAAAATACTAGAAACATATTAATTTGAAGTTAATAAAAAAATAAAATAAAATTCAAATTTTTTCAAAAACATTTTTGAAACGCAGAAAAAAACATAAAGGATGCAAAATGAAGATAAGCTGGAATTCTCATTGTGTTTGTTTTTGTATTTTAAAAATATTTTTGAAAAAATATAAAGAATTTTTAATTTTTTCTTTACTTTAAATTAATAATTTTTTGGTGTTTTTATATGTTGACATTAAAAATAATTTTTAAAAAATAAAAAAATATTATTTTGATACATTACCGAATGAAAAGCAATTACACTTTC
>Ga0307508_10004671_pt1 | contig 13285 bp, 11 predicted proteins | sample 9_EM_MG_FD_203089 | JGI IMG/M metagenome (GOLD analysis project Ga0307508, IMG submission 203089) | Populus trichocarpa ectomycorrhiza microbial communities from riparian zone in the Pacific Northwest, United States - 9_EM | ecosystem: Host-associated > Plants > Roots > Unclassified | place... | reverse complement strand
GACTGCGCGAGCAGCTCGGTGAGCACGTCGAGGACGTCGACGGCCTCCAGGCCGTGCGCGCTGCACACGTACTCGACGGCCTCCAGCTCGAACTGCCCGGCGAACACCGACAGCCGCGACCACAGCAGCCGCTCCCGGGGCGTGCACAGTTCATGGCTCCAGCCGATCGCCGTGCGCAGGGTCTGATGGCGGGGCAGCGCATCCCGCCGGCTGCCGGTGAGCAGCCGGAACCGGTCGTCCAGCCGCTCCAGCAGCTGCCCGGGGGACAGGGTGCGCAGCCGTCCCGCGGCCAGCTCGATCGCGAGCGGGATCCCGTCCAGCCGCCGGCACACCTCCCGTAACTCCGGACCGTCCGCCACCGCCGGACCCTGCTCCGCCGCCCGGTTCAGCAACAGCTCGGCCGCCTCGTCCTCGCCCAGCGGCGCCAGCGGGAAAACCCGCTCACCCGCCACGGCCAGCGGCCTGCGCCCCACCGCGAGCACCCTGAGCCCGGGCACCTGCCGCAGCAACTCGCCCACCAGCCCGGCACACGCCTCCACCAGATGCTCGAACCCGTCCAGAACGAGCAGGAGTTGACGCTCGGCGAGATGCGCGAGCAGCGTCTCGCGCGGCAGCCGCGTCGTGTGGTCCGTCAGCCCCAGCGCCTCTACGACGGCGTAGTCGACGAACTCCGGATCGCGCACCGGCGCCAGCTCCACCCGCCACACCCCGTCACGCGGCGCGCACCGCACGGCAGCCCGCGCCGCGAGCCGTGACTTGCCGACACCGCCCGCACCCGTCACCGTCACCAGACGCGCGGCGCCGAGCACCCGCGCCAGCCCGGCGAGTTCGGCCGAGCGCCCCACGAACGCATTGAGCTCCAGGGGGAGATTGCCGTCCACGGATCTGCCGCCGCGCTGATGATCCCGCATAGGACACGGAGCGTACTGAACCGTATTCAGTCCGTACAATCGCTTCGCGGAACTCGCCAGCGCGCGGACGGTAATCCGGTACGGAGCCCCGTCACCGGCGCGATAGGCTCGGTCCACTACTTTTCGATGTTCAGGCATGTTTCAGGGAGCGGGTGCACGCGGTGTCCGGTGGAGAGGTGGCCGGGATCCTGGTGGCTGTCTTCTGGGCGATCCTGGTCTCCTTCCTCGCCGTCGCGCTGGCGAGGGTGGCCCAGACGCTCAAGGCGACCACCAAGCTGGTGGCGGACGTGACCGACCAGGCCGTCCCGCTGCTGGCCGACGCCTCCTCGGCGGTGCGCTCCGCGCAGACCCAGATCGACCGGGTCGACGCGATCGCGACGGACGTCCAGGAGGTCACGTCGAACGCGTCGGCGCTGTCCACCACCGTCGCCTCCACCTTCGGCGGTCCCCTGGTCAAGGTCGCGGCCTTCGGCTACGGCGTCCGCCGGGCCCTGGGCGCCCGCCGGGACGACGTGCCCGCCAAGGAAGCCCGGCGTACCGTGATCGTGGGCCGGACGGTCCCGGGTGCGCGGCGGGAGAAGCGCAAGTACCGCGGAAAGAAGGACTGAGCCGACCGATGTTCCGCCGTACGTTCTGGTTCACCACGGGCGTCGCCGCCGGTGTGTGGGCCACCACCAAGGTCAACCGCAAGCTGAAGCAGCTGACGCCCGAGAACCTCGCCGCCGCCGCGGCCAACAAGGCGCTCGAGGCCGGTCACCGGATCAAGGACCGCGCGGTCGGCTTCGCGCTGGACGTCCGCGACAACATGGCCCAGCGGGAGGAGGAACTGGGCGACGCGCTCGGGCTGAACGCCCCCGTCGATCCCGAACTCCCCGCACCCCGGCGGTATGCCGCCATCGAGAACCGCAACAACCCGAAGTACGTCGAGGGCTCGACGTACCAGACGTACTCGTACAACCGGAATGAGGACCACTGATGGAGTCGGCCGAGATTCGCCGCCGCTGGCTGAGCTTCTTCGAGGAGCGCGGGCACACCGTCGTCCCTTCGGCGTCGCTCATCGCGGACGACCCGACTCTGCTCCTGGTCCCCGCCGGCATGGTGCCCTTCAAGCCCTACTTCCTCGGTGAGGTCAAGCCGCCCTTCGCGCGCGCCACCAGCGTGCAGAAGTGCGTGCGCACACCCGACATCGAAGAGGTCGGCAAGACCACCCGGCACGGCACGTTCTTCCAGATGTGCGGCAACTTCTCCTTCGGCGACTACTTCAAGGAAGGCGCCATCAAGTACGCCTGGGAGCTGCTCACCAGCCCCCAGGACAAGGGTGGTTACGGCCTGGAGCCGGAGAAGCTCTGGATCACCGTCTACAAGGACGACGACGAGGCCGAGCGCATCTGGCACGAGGTCGTCGGCGTGCCGAAGGAGCGCATTCAGCGCCTCGGCATGAAGGACAACTACTGGTCCATGGGCGTCCCCGGACCCTGCGGCCCCTGTTCCGAGATCAACTACGACCGCGGCCCCGAGTTCGGCGTCGAGGGCGGCCCCGCCGTCAACGACGAGCGGTACGTGGAGATCTGGAACCTCGTCTTCATGCAGTACGAGCGCGGCGAGGGCACCGGCAAGGACAACTTCGAGATCCTCGGCGACCTCCCGAGCCAGAACATCGACACCGGCCTCGGCCTCGAGCGACTCGCGATGATTCTGCAGGGCGTGCAGAACATGTACGAGATCGACACCTCCATGGCCGTCATCAACAGGGCCACCGAGCTGACCGGTGTCGCCTATGGCGACGCGCACGCTTCGGACGTCTCGCTGCGCGTGGTCACCGACCACATGCGTACGTCCGTGATGCTCATCGGCGACGGCGTCACCCCCGGCAACGAGGGCCGCGGCTACGTCCTGCGCCGCATCATGCGCCGCGCCATCCGCAACATGCGCCTGCTCGGCGCCACCGGCCCGGTCGTCAAGGACCTCATCGACGTCGTCATCGGCATGATGGGCCAGCAGTATCCCGAGCTCGTCACCGACCGCGAGCGCATCGAGAAGGTCGCCCTCGCCGAGGAGAACGCCTTCCTCAAGACGCTGAAGGCCGGGACCAACATCCTCGACACCGCCGTGACCGAGACCAAGGCCTCCGGCGCCGCGGTCCTGCCCGGCGACAAGGCGTTCCTGCTCCACGACACCTGGGGCTTCCCGATCGACCTCACCCTCGAAATGGCCGCCGAACAGGGTCTTTCGGTGGACGAGGACGGCTTCCGCCGTCTGATGAAGGAGCAGCGGGAGCGCGCCAAGGCCGATGCCCAGGCCAAGAAGACCGGTCACGCCGGCGTCGGCGCCTACCGGGAGATCGCCGACAAGGCGGGTCAGACCGACTTCATCGGCTACGCGGACACCGACAGCGAGTCCACGATCGTCGGCATCCTGGTCGACGGCGCCTCCTCGCCGGCCGCCACCGAGGGCGACGAGGTCGAGATCGTCCTCGACCGCACTCCCTTCTACGCCGAGGGCGGCGGCCAGATCGGCGACACCGGCCGGATCAAGGCCGACTCCGGCGCCGTCATCGAGATCCGCGACTGCCAGAAGCCGGTCCCGGGTGTCTACGTCCACAAGGGCGTCGTCCAGGTCGGCGAGGTGACCGTCGGCGCCAAGGCACTCGCCTCCATCGACACCCGCCGCCGCAAGGCCATCGCCCGCGCCCACTCGGCCACCCACCTCACCCACCAGGCCCTGCGCGACGCGCTCGGCCCGACGGCCGCCCAGGCCGGTTCCGAGAACCAGCCCGGCCGCTTCCGCTTCGACTTCGGCTCGCCGTCCGCCGTTCCCACGGCCGTGATGACCGATGTCGAGCAGAAGATCAACGAGGTGCTCGCCCGCGACCTCGACGTCCGCGCCGACGTCATGGGTATCGACGAGGCCAGGAAGCAGGGCGCCATCGCCGAGTTCGGCGAGAAGTACGGCGAGCGCGTCCGCGTGGTCACGATCGGCGACTTCTCCAAGGAGCTGTGCGGCGGCACGCACGTCCACAACACCGCCCAGCTGGGCCTGGTGAAGCTGCTCGGCGAATCGTCGATCGGCTCGGGTGTCCGCCGTATCGAGGCCCTCGTCGGTGTGGACGCCTACAACTTCCTCGCCCGCGAGCACACGGTCGTCAACCAGCTGACCGAACTGCTCAAGGGCCGCTCGGAGGAGCTCCCCGAGAAGGTCTCCGCCATGCTCGGCAAGCTGAAGGACGCCGAGAAGGAGATCGAGAAGTTCCGCGCCGAGAAGGTGCTCCAGGCCGCCGCCGGTCTCGTCGAGTCCGCCAAGGACATCAGCGGCACCGCCCTCGTCACCGGCCAGGTCCCGGACGGCACGACCGCCGACGACCTGCGCAGGCTGGTCCTCGACGTGCGCGGCCGCATCCAGGGCGGACGGGCCGCCGTGGTCGCCCTGTTCACGGTCAACAACGGCAAGCCGCTGACGGTGATTGCCACCAACGAGGCCGCACGCGAGCGCGGCCTCAAGGCCGGCGACCTGGTCCGTACGGCCGCCAAGACCCTCGGCGGCGGCGGTGGCGGCAAGCCGGACGTCGCCCAGGGCGGCGGCCAGAACCCGGCCGCCATCGGCGAGGCGGTCGACGCCGTGGAGCGGCTCGTGGCGGAAACGGCCAAGTGAGCGCCGACGGACGGACGAGCGCGGACGGCCCGGTCATGCGGCGGGGCCGTCGACTTGCGATCGACGTCGGGGACGCCCGTATCGGGGTCGCCTCGTGCGACCCCGACGGGATCCTCGCCACCCCGGTGGAGACGGTCCCCGGCCGGGACGTTCCCGCAGCTCACCGCCGGTTGAAGCAACTCGTTGAGGAGTACGAGCCGATCGAGGTCGTCGTCGGCCTCCCCCGCTCCCTCAAGGGGGGCGAGGGTCCCGCCGCGGTGAAGGTCCGCGGCTTCGCGCAGGAGCTTGCGAAGGGCATCAGGCCCGTCCCGGTCCGGCTCGTCGACGAGCGGATGACCACGGTGACGGCCAGTCAGGGACTGCGCGCCTCGGGCGTGAAATCGAAGAAGGGCCGCTCGGTCATCGACCAGGCCGCCGCTGTGATCATCCTCCAGCAGGCACTCGAATCCGAACGGGTGTCAGGTAAAGCACCCGGCGAGGGCGTCGAACTGGTCATCTGATCGCGATACGGTAACGTTCCGCGCGACTGCGCCGCTGTTTCGAACAGCTGGTGCACAGCAAGAGGCGGATCGGATACCTGGCCATAAGCCGCGTAACCGCCGCCTCGCGGCTCTAGGGGATCGATGACTGAGTATGGCCGGGGCCAAGGCTCCGAACCGTGGCATCCGGAGGACCCGTTGCACGGGGACGACGGATGGGGAGGACAGCAGGCCCAGGTGGGCCGGCAGTCCCCCTACGGCGGTCAGCCACAGCACTATCCGGAGCAGTCGCAGCAGCAGCACTACGGCGACTGGGGCGACGGCGGGCAGTCCGCCTACGGTCAGGCGCAGCAGTACCAGGGATACGACCAGCAGTACTACGCCGGTCAGGGCCAGCAGCAGGCATACGGTCAGGGGCAGCAGCAGGCATACGACCAGGGCCAACAGAACTACGGACAGGGGCAGCAGGCCTACGACCAGGGCAGCTGGGGCACGGGCACCCACACACATGTCCAGTACACGGACCCCTCGGACCCGTACGGCCAGCAGGCCGGCTCGTACGGCGGGGAGCAGCCCGACCACTACGGCACGCCCGACGCGTACCCGCCGCCGGAGCCACCCAGCCGCAGACAGGCCGAACCTCAGCCGCAGACCGACTGGGATCCCGGCCCCGACCAGGGTGAACACGCCTTCTTCGCGGGTGGTGGCGAGGACGACGAGGACGAGGACGACGACCCCCGGGCCGCTCGCAAGGGCCGTGGCGGCAAGAAGCCGAAGAAACGCCGCAGCGGGTGCGCCTGCCTGGTACTGGTGGTGCTCTTCGCCGGCGGCGTCGGCGGCGTCGGCTATTTCGGCTACCACTTCTACCAGGACCGTTTCGGCGCGGCGCCCGACTTCGCAGGTGACGGAGACGGCAAGCAGGTCACGGTCATCGTCCCCAAGGGCGCCGGCGGCTATGTGATCGGCCAGAAGCTCAAGGAAGCGGGTGTCGTCGAGAGCGTCGACGCGTTCGTCTCCGCACAGCAGTCGAACCCCGACGGCAAGAAGATCCAGGACGGCGTCTACACACTGCAGAAGCAGATGTCGGCCGCGAGCGCGGTCGAGCTGATGCTCAGCCCGAAGAGCCGCAGCAACCTGATCATCGCCGAGGGGTCCCGCAACACGGCGGTCTACAAGCTGATCGACACGCGCCTCGGGGTGGCGGACGGCACCACGGCGAAGATCGCGAAGAAGGACTACAAGAAACTCGGCCTGCCCGACTGGGCGCTGGGCCACCCGAACCTCAAGGACCCGCTGGAAGGATTCCTCTACCCCTCCAGCTACGCGGCCACGAAGGGCCAGAAACCCGAGACCGTCCTGAAGGAAATGGTCTCCCGGGCCAACGACACCTACGAGGAGCTCGGCCTCGTGAAGAAGGCCAAGAGCCTGGGACTCGACGGCCCCTGGCAGCTGCTCACGGTGGCGAGCCTGGTACAGGCCGAGGGCACGAGCCACGACGACTTCCGCAAGATGGCCGAGGTCGTCTACAACCGCCTCAAGGCCGGGAACCCCGAGACCTACGGTTCGCTCGAGTTCGACTCGACCTACAACTACGTGAAGAACCAGAGCAAGATCGACCTGAGCATCGCCGAGCTGCGGAAGTACAACAACCCGTACAACACGTACTACATCAAGGGTCTGCCTCCCGGCCCGATCGACAACCCCGGCGAGGAGGCACTCAAGGGCGCGCTCGCCCCGACGCACGACGGCTGGTACTACTTCATCTCGCTGGACGGCAAGACCAGCAAGTTCACCAAGACGCTCGCAGAGCACAACAAGCTGGTCGACGCATTCAACGCGTCGAGGAACAAGGACTGATGGCAGCACCCCGCAGGGCGGCCGTGCTCGGCTCGCCCATCGCCCACTCCCTGTCGCCGCAGCTGCACAACGCGGCGTACCGGGCGCTCGGCCTGGACGACTGGTCGTACGACAGGTTCGAGATCGACGAGGCCGCGCTGCCCGGGTTCTTCGAGCAGCTGGGCCCCGAGTGGGCAGGGCTCTCGCTGACCATGCCGCTGAAGCGGGCGGTGATCCCGCTGCTCGACGAGATCACCGACACGGCGGCCTCGGTGGAGGCCGTCAACACCGTGGTCCTGCGGCCCGACGGGCGCCGGGTCGGCGACAACACCGACATCCCTGGCCTGGTGGCCGCACTGCACGAGCGGGGCGTGGAGAAGACCGAGTCGGCAGCGATCCTCGGGGCCGGGGCCACCGCCTCGTCCGCCCTCGCGGCGCTCGCCCGGATCTGCACCGGCGAGGTCACCGTGTACGTGCGCAGCGAGCGGCGTGCGGACGAGATGCGGCAGTGGGGCGAGCGGCTCGGCGTCCAGGTCCGTCCGGCCGACTGGGCCGAGGCGGCACACGCCTTCGAGGCACCCCTGGTGATTTCCACGACGCCCGCCGGCGGGACCGACGCGCTGGCCGGGCAGCTGCCCGCGCATGTCGGCACCCTCTTCGACGTGCTCTACGAGCCGTGGCCCACGCCCCTGGCCGCGGCCTGGGAGGCGCGGGGCGGGCAGGTGCTCAGCGGCCTCGACCTGCTGGTGCACCAGGCGGTCTTCCAGTTCCGCCAGTTCACCGGCGACCCGCGTTCCCCACTGTCTGCGATGCGCGAGGCCGCCGCCCGGCGGGGCTGACCCGTCTGCGCCCGTCTGTCCGTCTGTCCGTCTGCCGGACTCGGATCGGAGCCGCCTGCCGGACGTGGGAGGATCGGGGGTGGCGGGCCAGGGCCGCGCACCCGGTCGCGCTGTCGCCGTACGCGAGGACGTGCGTACGGCAGTACGAGGGCGCGAGCACTGAGGAGCACCGTTGAGCAGGTTGCGCTGGCTGACCGCGGGGGAGTCCCACGGTCCCGCACTCGTGGCGACGTTGGAGGGTCTTCCCGCCGGCGTGCCGATCACCACGGAGATGGTGGCGGACCACCTGGCCCGGCGCCGGCTCGGCTATGGACGCGGCGCCCGCATGAAGTTCGAGCGCGACGAGGTCACCTTCCTCGGCGGTGTCCGGCACGGCCTGACCCTCGGTTCCCCGGTCGCCATCATGGTCGGCAACACCGAGTGGCCCAAGTGGGAGCAGGTCATGGCGGCCGACCCGGTCGACCCGGAGATCCTCGCCGGCCTCGCCCGCAACGCCCCGCTGACCCGCCCGCGCCCCGGCCACGCCGACCTGGCGGGCATGCAGAAGTACGGCTTCGACGAGGCCCGGCCGATCCTCGAACGCGCGTCGGCAAGGGAGACCGCGGCTCGCGTCGCGCTGGGTGCCGTGGCCCGGTCGTACCTGAAGGCGACCGCCGGCATCGAGATCGTCTCGCACGTCGTCGAGCTCGCCTCCGCGAAGGCCCCGCAGGGTGTGTACCCCACCCCGGCCGACGTCGAGAAGCTGGACGCCGACCCGGTGCGCTGCCTGGACGCGGACGCGTCGAAGGCGATGGTCGCGGAGATCGACCAGGCCCACAAGGACGGCGACACCCTCGGTGGTGTGGTCGAGATCCTGGCCTACGGGGTGCCGGTGGGCCTCGGCTCGCACGTGCACTGGGACCGCAAGCTGGACGCCCGCCTGGCCGGCGCCCTCATGGGCATCCAGGCGATCAAGGGTGTCGAGATCGGCGACGGCTTCGAGCTGGCGCGGGTGCCCGGCTCCCAGGCCCACGACGAGATCGTGAACAGTGACGAAGGCATCCGGCGCGTCTCCGGCCGCTCCGGCGGCACCGAGGGCGGCCTGACCACCGGTGAGCTGCTGCGGGTGCGGGCGGCGATGAAGCCGATCGCGACCGTTCCGCGTGCCCTGCAGACCGTGGACGTGGCCACCGGCGAGGCGACGCAGGCGCATCACCAGCGCTCCGACGTGTCCGCGGTCCCGGCGGCCGGCATCGTCGCCGAGGCGATGGTCGCGCTCGTCCTCGCGGACGCGGTCGCGGAGAAGTTCGGCGGTGACTCGGTGCCGGAGACCCGGCGCAACGTCCAGTCCTACCTCGACAACCTGGCCATCCGATGAGCGCAGTGCCCGTCGTCGTGCTGATCGGTCCGATGGGCGTGGGCAAGTCCACCGTCGGGCGGCTGCTGGCGGAGCGGCTCGGCGCCGCCTACCGGGACACCGACGACGACATCGTGGCCGAGCAGGGCCGGACCATTGCGGAGATCTTCGTCGACGAGGGCGAGCCGGTCTTCCGAGCGATCGAGAAGGCCGCCGTGCACCGGGCGCTGGCCGAGCACGACGGCGTCCTCGCGCTCGGCGGCGGCTCGATCCTCGACGCGGACACACGCGCGCTGCTGGCCGGGCAGCGGGTCGTCTACCTCTCGATGGACGTCGAGGAGGCGGTCAGGCGCACCGGTCTGAACGCGGCGCGCCCGCTGCTCGCGGTCAACCCGCGCAAGCAGTGGCGCGAGCTGATGGACGCCCGGCGCTCGCTGTACGAGGAGGTCGCCACGGCGGTCGTGGCGACCGACGGCCGTACGCCCGAAGAGGTCACCCAAGTCGCCCTGGACGCACTGGAGTTGAAGGAAGCATGAGCGAGGCAGTCACCCGGATCCAGGTCGGCGGCACGGCGGGGTCCGAGCCGTACGAGGTCTTGGTGGGCCGTCAACTCCTGGGCGAACTGGGCGGGTTGATCGGCGAGAGGGTCAAGCGGGTCGCGGTGGTCCACCCCGAGGCACTCGCCGGGACGGGCGAGGCGCTTCGGGCCGATCTGGCCGAGCAGGGCTTCGAAGCCGTCGCCATCCAGGTGCCGAACGCGGAGGAGGCCAAGACCGCCGAGGTCGCCGCCTACTGCTGGAAGGCGCTGGGCCAGTCCGGGTTCACCCGCTCCGACGTCATCGTCGGCGTCGGCGGCGGCGCGACCACCGACCTGGCCGGCTTCGTGGCCGCGACCTGGCTGCGCGGAGTGCGCTGGATCGCCATCCCGACCACCGTGCTGGCCATGGTGGACGCAGCGGTCGGCGGCAAGACCGGCATCAACACCGCCGAGGGCAAGAACCTCGTCGGCGCCTTCCACCCGCCCGCCGGCGTGCTGTGCGACCTGGCCGCCCTGGACTCCCTCCCGGTCAACGACTACGTCTCCGGGCTCGCCGAGATCATCAAGGCCGGCTTCATCGCCGACCCGCAGATCCTCGAGCTCATCGAGGCCGATCCGCAGGCCGCCCGGACCCCGGCGGGCCTGCACACCGCCGAGCTCATCGAGCGCTCCATCCGGGTCAAGGCCGAGGTCGTCTCGTCCGACCTGAAGGAGTCGGGCCTCAGGGAGATCCTCAACTACGGGCACACCCTCGGGCACGCCATCGAGAAGAACGAGCGCTACAAGTGGCGGCACGGCGCCGCGGTCTCGGTCGGCATGCATTTCGCCGCCGAACTCGGCCGTCTGGCAGGCCGGTTGGACGACGCGACGGCCGACCGTCATCGCACCGTCCTCGAATCGGTCGGCCTGCCGCTGCACTACCGCCACGACCAGTGGCCCAAGCTGCTGGAGAACATGAGGGTCGACAAGAAGTCCCGCGGCGACCTGCTGCGCTTCATCGTCCTGGACGGCCTGGCCAAGCCGACCGTCCTGGAGGGCCCCGACCCGGCCGTCCTGCTGGCCGCGTACGGCGAAGTGGGCGAGTAAGTCCGCCGGAGCGTCTTCCGTCCGATTTGCCTTGCGCGCATGGGCACTTCGGGCCGTCCCCGGCCGTTCACCAAACGGCGGCCGGGGAAGGTACCGTTCGGTAGGGAGCGGGGTTCGCACCCCGCTGCCAGCGTCAATTGCCTGTACGAGACGGAGTGGCACCGGATGCAGCACGCAGTGGGTTCTCCGCTGCCGCCGCCCCACCAGCCGGGGCAGGGACCGGCCGTCGGCTGGTCGCCGGCCGCACACCACCCGGGTCCGCATCAGGCGGGCCCGCAGCAGGGCTCCGTCCCCGTGCCCCCGCCGCCCCCGGCACCGGGCTACCCCCAGGCGCCCTCGGCACCGGCCCCGCCCACACCGCGGCACACCCCGGGAGCGCCCCCGGCACCGGACACCACCGGCCATGTACCGCTGCCGCCCGGCGGCCCCGTCGCCATGCCCAGCGCACCGCCCGCCACAGCAGCGCCGGACTCGACCACCACGACCCTCGCGGTGCTGCTCATCGGCCCCGCGGGCGCCGGCAAGACGAGCGTCGCCAAGTACTGGGCGGAGCACCGCCGGGTCCCCACCGCCCACATCAGCCTCGACGACGTACGCGAATGGGTCCGCTCGGGCTTCGCCGACCCCCAGTCCGGCTGGAACGATCACTCCGAGGCCCAGTACCGCCTGGCCCGCCGCACCTGTGGCTTCGCGGCCCGCAACTTCCTGGCCAACGGCATCTCCTGCATCCTCGACGACGCGGTCTTCCCCGACCGTCCGGTGGTCGGCCTCGGCGGCTGGAAGCGCCACGTGGGCCCCGGCCTCCTCCCGGTCGTCCTCCTTCCCGGCCTGGAGATCGTCCTGGAACGCAACGCGGAACGCGCCGGCAATCGCCGCCTCACCGACGAGGAGGTGGCCCGCATCCACGGCCGTATGGCGGGCTGGTACGGCTCGGGTCTCCCCATCATCGACAACTCCCAGCTGGACGTACCACAGACGGCGCAGGTCCTGGACGACGTACTGGCAAGATCGATCGCGAGCCCGCCCCAGTGGTGATCGCAGAGGCCCAAGTCGTCCCGAAGGGGCGCGGGGAACTGCGCGATCAACTCCCACCAACCCGCGCCCGGCACACAACAGGACCTGACACCCCGTCCCCCGAACGGCACCCTTCCAACCGGCACAAATCACCCACCGCTCCTACGCTCGTGTCATGTCCGAGGTGTACGCAGTCCGCCGAGCAAGGCTGAGAGAACGCTGTAAGGCCGGCGGCAGCCAGGCCGCGCTCGTCTCCCGCCCCGCCAACGTCCGCTACCTTGCGGGCACCGCCCCGCAGGGTGCCGTCCTGCTCCTGGGCAAGACCGAGGACCTGCTGCTGTGCTCCGGCCCGCCGGAAGACAGGCCCGCGGAGGGCCGACCGGACGAGGGCTTGCGCGTGCGCGCCCTGCCCGGCAGCGCAGGTGATCCCGCAGTCGCCGCCGCCGATCTCGCCGAGGCCCAGCGTGCCGACACCCTCGCCGTGGAGGAACACCACCTCACCGTGGCCCGGCACCGGGAAATCCGTTCGGTCGTCCCGCGGCTGCGCCTGGCCGACCTCGGCGGCGCGGTCGAGCAGCTCAGGGTCGTCAAGGACGAGGAGGAGATCTCCTGCCTCCGCATCGGCGCCGAAATCGCCGACCAGGCCCTCGGTGAACTCCTGGAGTCCATCCTCGTCGGCCGCACCGAACGGCACCTCGCCCTCGAGCTGGAGCGCCGCCTCGTCGACCACGGCGCCGACGGTCCCGCCTTCGCGACCTCCGTCGCCACCGGCCCCAACGCCGGCCGACGTGCCCACCGGCCCACCGACCGCCGTGTCGAGGAGGGCGACTTCCTCTCCGTCTGCCTCGGCGCGGCCTACCGCGGCTACCGCTGCGAGATCGGCCGCACCTTCGTCATCGGAACGTCCCCGGCGGACTGGCAGGTCGAGCTCTACGACCTCGTCTTCGCCGCCCAGCGCGCCGCACGGGAGTCGCTCGCACCCGGCGCGGCCTGCCGCGATGTGGACCGCGCCGCACGTCAGGTGCTGGACTCCGCGGGGTATGGAGAGGGGCTGCCGAATCTGATGGGCCATGGCGTGGGGCTCGAAATCGACGAGGACCCGCAGCTGGCCCCTGCGGCCATGGGTAAACTGGACGCTTGCGTGCCGGTCACCGTCGAACCGGGGGTCCACCTCCCCGGCCGGGGCGGCGTCCGGATCGATGACACGCTCGTCGTCCGCCCCGAGGCGGACGGCGGACCCGAGCTACTCACCATCACGACCAAGGAGCTGCTCGCACTCTAGGCAGGTGCGCGCGCCGGGGTCGTCCACGTCAGTCCAGGAGATTCCGCAACCGTGGCTTCCACGAACGACCTCAAGAACGGCCTGGTGCTCAAGCTCGACGGCGGCCAGCTGTGGTCCGTCGTCGAGTTCCAGCACGTCAAGCCCGGCAAGGGCCCGGCCTTCGTGCGCACCAAGCTGAAGAACGTGCTTTCCGGCAAGGTCGTCGACAAGACGTTCAACGCCGGCGTCAAGGTCGAGACGGCCACTGTCGACAAGCGCGACATGCAGTTCTCGTACATGGACGGCGAGTACTTCGTCTTCATGGACATGGAGACCT
>Ga0307508_10004670_pt1 | contig 13286 bp, 11 predicted proteins | sample 9_EM_MG_FD_203089 | JGI IMG/M metagenome (GOLD analysis project Ga0307508, IMG submission 203089) | Populus trichocarpa ectomycorrhiza microbial communities from riparian zone in the Pacific Northwest, United States - 9_EM | ecosystem: Host-associated > Plants > Roots > Unclassified | place... | reverse complement strand
TATAGCACGTTTACGGGCCACTGCAGCAGACGTTGTCACGCCACGTGATTCTTGCCCAAAAACAGCAGACGACGGACTCGCCAACACCGGCGCCGGGCGCAATCGAGTTTGACCCAAATGTGAAAAACCCTAAACCCCCCGGTGAAAAAGTCTTCTCAATCAATGTGGCCGAACCCACCCTAGGACCAGGCTAGGACCAGGCTGCTGTTATATCCATTCCAGCCCGGAGTCACCAAATCCCCACAGAATAGCACCGTTTGCTTGGGGCACGTCGAATGACCGGTATATTGATAATAAGATGATTGACCGCCGGGAGCAACTCAATGGGTAAATTGTCATCATAGGTTGTTACCAAAATAGGCGCCAGCGGGGAATTTGGGGAAGTCGCCCCAAGGCTCTAGCATCGCCGAGGGCAAGGGCGGAATCTTTCAGGAGGTCTACGGCTCTCGGATCACTCGTTCGTTATATAAGTGCCAACTGAATTTTGTCACAAAATGCTTAGCACGGGAAACTTCTGTGTACAATGTGGAATATACATCACTAGATGTTTGCATATACGTCGTTTGCATCAGGTGGAGGTATTTCTCCTGGGTCGGCTAACTGCAGCCCCATATCTTTCTGGTTTTCCCACGCGAGAGGAGGAGGACAGTGGCTATGATCACAAATTCCTACCGAAAAGCGAATATGGGAGGTTTAATTATAAGGTCTAACTTGATGGATTGCGCGTGGATGGCGATGGTGCCCACGCAATCTGACCTATTCTTCAATACCTAAATTACTATCAGTCTATGGCACATACCCACAAAAGTGATGCTGACTGCGAAGCGATCACCGGATATAGAAAAAGTGTACTGATCCCCACGAAGGAGTATGTAGCGGCATCTTGGGCGGTTCAATAAGGTATAGTTTCCTGCACCCGAAAGGAAGCCGCGCACTTACTCTAATTCTGGACTAAACCGTATCCAATCGTGTATTCTTACAATCGACTCGGGGTCCCGGTTGAACTCAATCGTTAGTTGACAATAAACAAAAAAATTTATCTTGACCACGATATCGCCATACTGATCTGTAATCACGGTCTTCCGTATTCGGGGCGATTTGACGAAGTATAATGTGTCCCCTTGGGAGTCACGAACATGAGAGCTGGTTTTTGGGTCCTCCGGAACTGTCCATTCAAGTGAGACACAAGCCGAGGGATCTGCGGTCTGTGGAGTCTGTAGTGATGGTCTCTATCGGAACCTAAACACATGGCTACCGGTCACGGAGGAGATTGGGAATGCTGCCTCCAACCCACGCTGCCGTCCAGTGTTTGGGGCTGGCAAGTACGATTGAGGCCATGGTCCTTGGGGGGGTAACTGGCTACTGCATGAATATTAACACGAATTTCAGAGCCTAGACAGCAATGGGAAGCAAGTGCAACGCACGTAGGAGCTTGCAGCATCCACCCTGTGTTCTGACGCCCCGCATCGCCGGAATCCCCGCCGTTTGACTGGGGCGAGATATATATGCGTGTAAAAGACATGGTTATGTGGTAGGAGCTTTAAAATGAGCAGAGGAGTAGTACGGACCGGTCAACGCATGGATCTCGGTCGTGCTGCAATATTTCGTGGTTTCCAAGTCCACTGGGTCAGGTATATATCCTCATGCGCCATGATAGGATTGACGTATAACACCTAGAACGGCGACGATCTCTCAATATTTGCCGCGATCTTGCCAAGGCGAAATCATATGCCGCAATATATCGGGGAAAGACCGGATTTTGCCGCCCCAACTACGGCTTCGACGCGACCCACAACGTTCCGAGTTCACTGCGGTCGCAATCGACCCGCTTCTGTTGCCTTCCTTTACGTTTGGTTATGGGATATTCTGAGTCTGCGCCGAGACACTGACGTCGGACCGTCGGGAACTTTCCTTTGGGTTTAATGCCTGTGAAGGCGGAAAGGCAACGTTGAAAAACGCCTATAGAACTGTTCGGGCGTCTGCCTGGTATCAATTGTCATATCTGGTACTTTCGGCTGCTAGCAGGGGCATCACCCGACCGCTACTACTGTACTACTGCGACAGCCAGAGCACAGCAGTACTATCATTCTTGAGGTGGTAATGAATAATCATTGAGCTACCCAAACATGCCCAGGCTCATGGTCGGTAAGTGCAAACTCTCGAATGGAGGAGGCGGGGCAAATTTCTCTGAGTCGCAAATTATATCAGATCACTGTTGTGCCATACATCGTCACCAGTGACCAGGATGCAAGACAAGATAATATGATGAAGTGGGCGGCCTGTGGAAATCCCAGGATCAAGGAGACGGGGTGGTATCTATATTAGGAAGCCAAAACGTTGCTGACTCCCCGTCCTGCAAAACAAGATCAATTCTCTCGATAACGCGGTGACAACAAATTTGATGGGATTCCTTGTCGGGGACGGCGAAACTATCTCACTTGGGCCAAGGCTGGCAACTGAGCCAGAATTGACATTGCCTAAGGATGAATTGAAATATTCAAAACTCCGTTCACCGCACATTCACCTACCTGATCTCGGACGTCCGCAACGGTTCCTGTGACGCCTGTGGAACGAAACAACCCCGACTGCGGGAATCCTGTGCTTTGAGACACGGCTTGGCCGTGCATAGCGGGAAGCTGTGGTACGTACTCATTCCCGTGCACGGCAACAGTGAAAAGAGCCACTCAGGTGATTCAACGATTCGTATCAAAGTCATTCCACAAGCCTTATTTTCACCCAGGACGTATTCAAGATATACGCTATCGGCGCTTGGCAGTATCTTGTATTTAAACAAGCAAGCAACCGCCGTTTTCACTCCGATATGTTCGCATGATACGCCGGCTGCCGTGTCTGCTAAACGTATCGGTTACGCCGTGCCCCGCCCATCGTGCGGCGACCTACCACCAGCCGCTGCTCTCGCTGCTCGCTCATTGCTATTTCCCCGTTGACTTGCGGAATTCACACTGCAGCGGTGTCAGCCATCTGCCAATGACAAAATCACGCGAAAACAGCTGTTTTTGATAGAGAAACCCGCTTCGGAGATGTTAGACGTCTGGTGAGTTGCGGTCTTAATCGTAGTTAGACGCCCGATTTTCACTTGTCTGATGGGGGCATTGTCTGGACGCCGTACCTCGCAATTCGTTCTGATTGGGAAAACACGCATCGTACGATTCGTTTCCGTCAACAGCACCCGGAAATACCTAGTATTTAACAATATGAATCGGCCCAGCGGGGCTCCGGGGGCCCCGACAAGTGACCTTCCGGATGGTCAAGTTCATGCATGCGCAGTTGGAGACATTCGCCAAACTCTTGCCCAGAGGGATTTCCCTTTGATGCTGAGCCCCGCTTGATCAATGATCACAGTGTTGGCGACTATCGTTTAACCGACTCACACGATTTGAAAAGGTTTTTATACTGCTAAACAGTCCGCAATGGTCTAACATCGTCGCGCCGCTTGCGCGGCTTGGTGTATTGTGTTCGTGTGGCGGCCTGTTTCTTTTTTGCCTTCCTGAATTCCGAGGGCTGTGTCAAGAACGCGTATCTCATTGCAATTTCGCAACGCGCCGGCATATCCCTATCGAAATTGTATAACCCCACTAAGACGTGTTCACCACAGCTGGTTATCTACACGCTTCAATAGCGCCCTGTCGGGGCAGATTACCGCTTGGACCTTCAGAATCAGCGGCACCGCAACGGACAGGCAGTTGCTGTGGTTGGGAATGTGCGAGGGCACTTCTCATACGCTACAGCGACTGATGCTACCCTCCACTTGTCCAAAGACCCCGACTATTGCAAATGGCTTCCTGAAAGTGGGGACAGCTTCTTCGCTTTTAGCTTCATGACACAAGCAATATTCCCTTAGAATCTGGCTCCGACTGCTGGGGCGCGCAATTTGCGCACTAGGTGTCCTTCCCGTTAGGCCTCGCTCTTGACTGGTTCTGGGAGAAGAGGAGCGTGTGTGCCATCAGTTGTTAGATTGTTTGAAGTAGGAATCGATTGCCGACTATTCCGCATCCCTGCCAAGAAAACGGCGTTGTTGCAGATGCTCTCACAACAGCTTGTTTGTCAGGGTTCCGGTGTCCCCATCTTTCGTGGTCGCTCGGACGCTAGAACATAGCACTTCGAATTTCCCTCACATTACGGCGATACTCTGCTTGCTTTTCCCCGCTATCACATTCACCAGTTTCCATGACCCTGCTCGACTGCTTGCCGGCATCTTTGAACCTATCCCCGGGCTGCCGATGCTCACGAAAATGGCGTCTCTTGCCTTGTGTCGCGCGCAGGTTACCTCGAATTTGTGGTGCTTCAAAACAAGCTTCCAAGGCCTTCCCCAACCAAGTGACACTGGTGCCCCTCGGCATTTTCCAGTCCATAGTCGGAGTGCCAACGCACGCAGAAATGGCGCCGCTTTGGCTAATTTTGTGTAGTCCAATAGGTTGTCTCAGATATATGGTTCCGCGACTTCCTGCATGCCACCTTGCCATGTTGGACCTCAAGAATTTCATCGCGACCGCAGAACTCCCGCCTACCCCGTCGATTTGCTTTTCCCGCTATCACCTTCACTGGGTTGGACCCCACGAATTACAGAAGCTCCGCCTGCCACGATGACGTCTTTTGTCACGCTATCACGTCCACTGGGTTTCACGGCTTCCTGCGCTTAGGAAACCTTGATGTGCGACCCCCAAAATATCGATCACTTCGCAAGCTGATCAAAGCACTATTCTGCCCGATGGTTGTCGTAGAGCAACGGGGTTCAAACTTCAACTTCCGCGCAATTATCCGCGGGTATCTGGATTCCCGCGATCAGTCACACTGATGCACCTCTGCTGGCTTCACAAACCAGGATCGTCACCTACTCCCAACATTGTGCATCACGCCCCTCGGACTGCCTCCTGCATGACTTGGCTGCAATACAGTGCACGGGAGCGGACTAACATGTCGCATCGACTAGGCTTTTGATCAAATTCTTCCATCGAAGCCCATCCGAAATATTGCCCGCGACCCCTCGCGAAGTGATCAAGCTCCGTCACAAAGTTCCCTTGCCCAGTTGCATTGGTGGCAACACTTCTGTGGCTCCGACAATCGACTTGCTATCCATGCGGAAATAGGGCATTTATCCACTCCGAGCATCATTCAATTAGAATGTTGCGGTTCACCTGCTGTGTTCTGGAAGCCGCGCTTGCGCTTGCCAATGTCACAGCTGTATGCAGACAATGGTCCCCGGAGACTTTCGAAATTTCCCTTGCAAACACTGGGCCCTCCTTGGTGCGGTAAGGCTTGCTTCAGTCAGGACACGCTTGATCACCGTGGTCCACCATCGCTCTCATCTCACACACCGCCTGTCCATCCCCCAACTTATGGATACCACTCTGGTTACCGTTTGACGGCCCGCGGATGGGGAGGTACCGAATGCCCCATTTCCTTCATATATTGATACAATATACTGTACATTGCATTGTGACCAGCTAAACGATTGGGTTGTTTTGCATTTAGGACGAGGCAGCGACTGCCCCACCGAGACCGCCGATCATTCCCATTTGGAAAGACCGAGAAGTGAACCAGCCGCTCTTTTCGATATCGTGTCCACTTTGAAGAATAGTGGCGATAATGACAAATTCGTCCAGTAGTGGGAAGACGTCCGGCGAAAGCTCGAGATGAAGTATATCGTTGGGGTCACTAATCACTCCAACATGAGAAGGCAAGCTGTTTTTGAAAATCTGACTCGCCAAACAGTCAGTGGATGGTCAACGGTGCGAAACGAAATGCTTGCTCACCCGTACGCTTCCGTTCTGGTCAGCGAAACGATAGGAATCTCCTTGTACATTCAATGTACGGCAGCTGTGATGTGGAAGAGTCAGATACACATTTATACCTCTCAAAACGCTTTGCTCACTCGGTCCGCTTATCGAATGGAATCCAATCCTTGATTTTCATGGCTTTAGCGCCACGCAGGCTGATGGTTGGCGTCGAGCTCCATTCAAGTTTCGCAATAATCTGCCCAGAATTGCTCGAAATCATCGTCTCTTTCTTCTTTGGAGTGTTGATAGTGAATATCTCCTGCCCATTTGGGTCCCGTACTGATGTATTCAACGTGGATGAAGAAGGAGATGTCCACTGGAAGACGGGTCGTTGGGGAACGGGTTGATAATTTTGATCAGGTAGATATTGTTGCGGTGGTGGGAATTGAGATGGCACATAGTTCGGTTCTACGAGCCACAGGAAGGTGAATTGAGGAAGCCGATAAGTATATGTGGCTCTGTGCTGAAAACCTACGTAGGGTGTAGCCTTGAGGTGTTGCATTGCCCCTAGAAATCGTCTCAATGATGGTGTGAAAGTATTGGCGGAACCGCGTGTACATACTGGTTGGGATAGGCCTCCCAGCCTGGGTTTGTTGGTTGCGGGTTAGGTGTCCAGTTGGGTGTCGCATACTGTGCGTGCGGGAGTTCCTGATACTGGCCGTAAGGAGGCTGACCGGAATTTTGTTGGTAAGACATGAGTGCTAGTAGAGACGCGTGATTGTTGAGAGAGCGCAGGCGAACGTTCAGTTATTTATACCCAGAGAACCAATTCTTCGAAGCGTACAAGAGACGGTCACAAGATTCATTGATATGAAAACATCATCAGATGGCTTCGCGATGGAGCTGCGTGGGTGGACTGGTCCATTCTTGATGGGACAACCACCATCAGCCAGTGTTCGAAGAGGTTGTTACCCAGACAAGAAGACATTCAACAAAGGCTCTACATCCATGCATACAGCGTCAGGATAAATATTTGTCACGGGCAAGTTCCACTGAGGCGACTTTATTGATGCATCTGATTCCGTCGCGAGATTCCTCTATGCCCGCTCAACTGTCATAGATACAACAATCATGATTTGATGCGCTGTGGACTAAGGACGGGACTGTTGTGACTTATTTGTTCGAGCCAGCGGCCATTCGATGCGGATTTCTATCCCATCCATCACCCTAGATCCGCTCGTCAAAGTTTTGCCCTTGTTACCTCGAGAAGCTGCCATCGAACGAATAGCCGGATTTCTCTCCCGCGGCAACGTAAGCGTCCTGACTGGCGCTGGGGTGAGCGTAGACTCAGGAATCCGCGCCTATAGAGGGAGAAATGGACTCTATTTGAACCCCAATTACCATCCTATTCTCTATCATGAGCTTGTGGATCCCACTGCGAAAGGGTACTCTTTCCGACAACGATATTGGGCGAGGTCTTACCTTGGGTGGCCTGCTGTGCGCGCGGCTCAGCCGAATCCGACCCATTTCGCATTATCTGCTCTGCAATACGCGAATATTCTCGGAAAGATCATTACTCAGAATGTCGATGGGCTTCACACGAAGGCGACATCTCAACTATGGGAACCTATCGAGCGAGAAAGTCGAATACTAGAGCTGCATGGGAAGCTAAGAGTAAGCCAAGCGCCAATTTCAAACTTGATTATTCACTTACTTTCATGGTTAAAGACTGTAAGCTGTATCAATGGTCACACATCCACTCGCACCGACTTCCAAGAGCGGATTGGTGCTTGGAACCCTGATTGGAAAGCATATGCCGATGAACTGGTGGAAACAGACTCGCAGCCACGAACGAATCCTGATGGAGATGTAAGAGTCATCTTTGATCAGTTTGATGATCTGGATGATTCAGACCTACCGACAGGTCGATCTGATGGGTCGCTCATTCGATGATTTCATAGTTCCGTCGTGCGAAGATTGTTTGAAAGCAGGAAAAGACACGCACTCCGCTTCCATTGTCAGTATCTGCATTGGGATGAACCCTTCCTGACACTCACACACAATTCTTCCAGATGAAGCCAGATGTGATATTCTTTGGCGAGTCTATATCGCCCCGTGTGAAAGATCTTTCGTGAGTGCGTCAACCATGGTGTGATGCCGCCATAGTTGAGATTGCTTCGAGTTTTGAGATTGTAGAGGGCAGTGAACGTTTACTTGTCGTCGGGACAACGCTGGCTACATACTCCGCATTTCGGTTGGTTATCAATGATCTATGAGTTGCATGACATCTAATACATCTTCAGAATCGCCCGACATGCACTTGATCTCAAGAAAGATGTCATGTTGTTAAATGTTGGACCAACACGAGCTGATGAGCTTGGTATTGAGAAAATTGAATGGGCCAGCGGGGAGGTTCTTAAAGATGCATGTACACTTGTTGTGTAAGTTTTGTCTCACCTGGAATCGTCATTCTAATATTTGAACTCCTGCAATAGAGGTGACAGATTGCGGCGAGATGCCGAATTACGGAAATTACTAGATAGCGGAGTGGTGCAACCTCCCCTTCAACAATAGATACTGTAGCTTTCACTGCACGAGTAAATCTCCCATCAAATCACCTGGCGGGGTATCTATAGGTGTAATTCTTGCCACCTGCGGCGGGTCTTGGACAGTGACTTAGCAAGATCACTGGTACGTTTGACTTTATTGGCCTTTACCGTTCGCCGAGCTTTTGCGAGACCCTTCCGCTCCTTTTTTTCGGCTCATCCCCCTATTATTGATCAGTTTCAAACCACTTTCCGAGGCCCTCCGTCCCTGTTGCGCAACGCGCTTCACCATTCCTTGTGCACCCCGACGGCCCACCTTCCCCACGTCTTAAACACTATTCCAACCTCGGCGTATTCTGTTGTGCAGCTGAACATTCGGCCCTGCACTCTCTTAAATCATCTCGATCCAACATGCTCGCGTATCCTCCATCGTGCTTCTGCTTCCCTTCGCAATATCCCCAATGCCGGCCTCATCACTGACAGCCTAATGCCCGCCCCGGTCGATAATGAGGCGCACATCATTCCGCTTCACCCTTATGATTAATCTTGCAAGTTGTCTCCTCATATCCAAAATAACGTTGTGCTGGATTTCGCTATGCCTGAACATTTACAAGCTGCCTCCAGTTCCTCTGGCTTGCAGAGTTTCAGGTATGCACATCAATGCGTGGGAGTACCAAAGCACGACCTCTCTTGTCCTCAACTCTGACCACTTCTGCTCCCAGCCACTCGAACTCTCGCTTACACATGCTATAAATTCATTCTTTGGACATAGGGATTCTCGCACTCAATGATCATTGATTGATACTAAATTTTCGTGTCTTGAAAGAGCGATTTCTTGCCCCTCACCTATCCCAGATTACATTGCCTTTTATTTTATGGAAAAGTGCACACACACTCCGAATTCATGCAGTGCGCCCCATTGGTTTCCATGCAAGGTGACAAGGCGTCTGCATGGTGACCCCCAGTGTGCCGGCAGCGACTTCAGGAGATGGCAATACACCGCCACTTGCTGCGGTGTTTGTTTCCGTTAATGGGAAGGCTCAGTATATAGTCTGTGCAGTGCCCATCGCTCTCTGGGTTACTGCAGTATGACATTAGCACGAGAAATTCAAAACAGTTAACAAGAAAGAACCAGCATCTGGCTGCCTGGCGTCAGACAGCACGATACCGGTGCTACAGCTTAGCCAAGTGATCTCTGGGCAGAGGCAAAACGTGAACCCTAGAATATTGTCTCCCCTGTCGTGTTTTATCGTCGCATGCAAAATTTTGAGCAGATGTGCCGTTATTGTTTTTCATGCATGATTTTTAAGCGACCAAATGCATCGCGTCGCGTAGTTTCAGGATGTGACTGTCACGCGTTTTTTTCCCTGACACCTGCGCACGGATAGACATTTGGCGACACGACCTGCTAACAATCACTGCTGGCTTACCCCCATGCTGATCCTAGTGTGGATTGGTGCACGCAGCCGCGATATCTCCCCGAGTTCGTTTGTTCATCGCGAGAAAACAGCAAAGTTTATCTCGCACCCTCCACCTTACCTCCCCCCTTACACCTCATACAACGACTCAGAGGCTTAGCTCGCGGCACCACAGGCCTCCAGACAACCATAGCTTTCGGTGGACCCACAAATCTTCCGCGAAATCGAAAAAAAGCGCGACACGTACTTTTCATTCGGGGCTCGCTTTCGGGTTGGGTGAGCCAATCTGAAAAATCGCGTCGCGCTTTTTTCAAATATGGGTCTCGGCTCTAGCATCATCGAATAGCGACGCTCCAACTGCATCGTTTCTAGTGTAACACTAAGCCTCTTGTATATCGTGATTGCGCAGTAGGGTATGAATCTTTCCTATTTGGCAAACAAACATCGCGCGAGCCAGCCACAGCGATCGCAATTGCATTGGCCATGGAAAGCCGGTGTCGAGCATAGGTTCCATCGATGTCATTTACTGGAAACGCGGGGCGAGAAACCCGGCCGATACATCGAAAGCAGGGGGTAGACAAAGGAGCTGAAGGCAGAAAACATGAGGCAACACATGAACTCAAGAGATTTGTTTCTACGTATCCGGACGGGCGGGGGTTCTAGGTATCGTACATAGTTAATAAGCGATGAGACGATTTATTCCTGTTCCTTTCCGGGGCTTGTTGGGGGCTTTGAACACCATACCAGGTCGTTTGCTACCAATACCCACGACGTGTGGGATGCGACAGTGTGATATCGTGGCCCACTAACCTGCCTTCAGTACATCTGACACTCTGAATACCCGAATCGGGCCTTTATTGTACGCCATTGCCATAAGAGCTTGATCCTGCGACCATGTAACGGTGTCCACGGTTTGACCTGGTATTGCATCGTCTGTTACGAGTTCTCCGAGTTTCGTACCAAATTTGCGATCCCAAACGTGGATTACGCCGTCTACGATAGAGCCAACACGGATAAATCATCTCATAGCATTGACACATTCACCAATACCATACCTTTTGTGGAGCACATCACAGTCTGACCACCATCTGGGAGTACGCTAGCCAAGAATGATGCGCCGATGAACTCGAGGTCTGCAGAAGCATCGCAAACCAGTATTGGATCGAACCAGCCTCGTTTCTGGGGTGCTTGAAGATTTTTAAGCTCGTAGACCGTCGGAGGACGCTGGAATCATAAAACGTGGGCAGGATGTCTTATGACGGAGTCACGAAAAAAAACCGACCGTTTTCCGGGATATGACAACAAACATGCCACTTTTATGTATGGCAATATGGTTCACATCATTGAAAGTTGCAAGGTACCTGTGAGCGTTGGCTGGTGAATATATGAGTGGTAGGCAGGTTTGCTTTCTCGTACGATTCGATCTCCTTTTTCTTTAGGTTGAAAACTATATGGAACTAGTGACAAACCGAGACGCAAAGTGAGCAGACCGGCTTACTTATTATGCGGTGTTCCGGATTCTGTGCAATATCGTCCTCGTCATCGAAAACTAGGGCAATTGTTAGGATAAGGCTACAAACAAGTTTGGTCAAGGTGAATGCACAATGGTTGTTGCGGAAGTAACTTGCAAGCGATCACCAGGGATTACCAGCATATCATTGATAACAACTTTTGCGCTGTGGGGTCTGCCGCCATGGGTTGCTGTTTCTAAGACATCACGGAAATCATAAAACTTGTTGAATTTGCCATGTCCTTGCTGTGCTGGCAGGGATCCCTGGGGTAATATTGTAAGACACGGAATCGAGAAGGCCGCGAGGGAACACGCACGTCAGTGTGCCCAATGAAAACGTTCGAACCTTCAGACCACAAGAACGAAGGTTCTTCCCGAAGCCAACACATAGCACTTATAGCGCTCTTATCTGATCGCCGCCATACAAGCAAACTGGGAGACGACTGGATTTCTAGGTCACGCGATTGGATCGCATTTAAGATGTCGAAGGGCTCACATTATTGGCGAGATCAATCAAGCGGATGGTTGACCTGTTCTTGCTGCGTAGCAGCAGCATTCGCTCCCCCTCGGCAGACGATTGCGCATCACTGGGATTCTGAGGTCTCCAAGCAATCTGCTGCAACGATCCGTCTTTTGGAGCAACTTCCTTGTATTTCTGCATCGACCGGGTGTCCCACACTCGCACCTTCTGATTAGGACATAATGCTGCAAGGTAATTTCCGGAAGGACTGAACGCCATAACGCGCGGATATGGGACCTCGATGTCGCTGAACTCATGGGCTAGGACAATATTCCTCAATGAGAGCAGCATATCTGCGTGCCGCCATGAATGAAGATTTGGAATGCGATCTTTCTTGCGTGAGGCGAAAGAGGTCCTGGAGGGACCGCGCATCTTGGCAAGAGAGTGAGATTCAGATCCTTCAGCAGCGGGAACCAAGGCTGTACGTTCTCGAGAAGCCGTAGATGGCGAAAGAAGTGTCGAGGAACCCTCTGATACACGGCCTCCTTCTGACTCTGGCGCCGGAAACAACGGAGTAGTGGGGTGTTGAGGCGTTCGCGGCGCTTCTTGGAATACAGAAGGCGTCGGCGTTCTATCTTCGACTTTCTCGGCGTGGGCGGCAGACGTATGGTCAATTTCTGGCAGGGGCGACTCGGTCGGAAGGATGGGTCCAGAGTGGCGGCGTTGTCTGAAGAAGCGGAAAAAGCGACTGTCCGACAGTCCAAGAACCGCATCGACGCGATGACGAAGTCGGCGCCATTCACGTTTGATGCCGGCGAACCGTTCGCGGGCTGGATCATGATGAAATGCAGAACGCAACGACCGCGTCCATGAGAAGTGGTCACCAAACGCTGCCTTGGGATTTGCGAGGATCTCCCGGAACCAGTGATGCCCTTTCGTTTGGGAGAAGGCGATCTTTTCTCCTATCACCCATCCTCCTACGATGAACAACCCTATGGACGCGAGTCCAACGAAAATAGATATCGTAACAGGGATAAATGTCCCCCCGAATGCGGTGAAAGAAAAGCACACCAGGCCTAGAGCGAACAGGACCGCGGAAGCGACAAGTAATAAAAGCGGCGCATCCGTGAGCCACTGACCGAGCCAGGCCGGGACAAGAATATCTGGGCTGCTGCGTGGCGCCACCTGCCAACGGTAGGCGATCTGACTGTTGATTGCGCTAGCGAGAGAGAACACAAGCGCACTGGTCCATAAGAAATTGACCAGTTGCTGCGAAACAGTGACATGAGAGGCAACACTATATTGAAGGGCGGTGGCAGAAACGCCAGAAAAGAATGTTGCAACTGTAGCAGTGTTCAGGAGACCGCTCGCTTTCCTTTTCTGCGCATGTTCAATCATTGGAATGCCTTTGATGGACACCGTTAGGTGGTCGGGGCGGGTCCTTGATGTGACAACACGCACCAACGGAGACAAAACTCGTGATAGAGCGCGACAGACACTCGACATCCAGCTGGATTTCCGCTGAAAGTTCATCTAAGAAGCGTCTTACATCTGGCCAGTTTAGGTCTGAGACAGGTTGGAATGTGTGATCGTGATGGCGCACAACAAGAAAAC
>Ga0307508_10004669_pt1 | contig 13286 bp, 12 predicted proteins | sample 9_EM_MG_FD_203089 | JGI IMG/M metagenome (GOLD analysis project Ga0307508, IMG submission 203089) | Populus trichocarpa ectomycorrhiza microbial communities from riparian zone in the Pacific Northwest, United States - 9_EM | ecosystem: Host-associated > Plants > Roots > Unclassified | place... | reverse complement strand
AAATGGAAAAAACATTTCATTACGACCATTGGCAAACCGATTTTCAGCTGGTCAAAGAAATGGGAATAGATTTCCTGCGGTATGGCCCTCCTTATTATCGCGTACATACCGGGCCCGGTTCATACGACTGGAGCTTTACCGACCAGGTTTTTAACAAGCTGATTGAAATGGAAATAACACCCATCGTAGATCTGTGCCATTTTGGAGTGCCTGACTGGATGGGCAATTTTCAGAATCCCGATTTCCCGTATCATTTTGCTGAATACGCAGGTGCGTTTGCGGCGCGTTTTCCTTCGTTCCGGTTATATACGCCCATCAACGAAATTTTTATAGCAGCTATGTTTTCCGCCCAATACGGATGGTGGAATGAGGCGCTGTCCTCGGATAAAGCTTTTGTAACAGCCCTGAAGCATCTTTGCAAAGCCAATGTAATGGCCATGCATGCCATCCTGAAAGTGCAGCCCAATGCAACTTTTATCCAGAGCGAGTCTTCGGAATATTTCCATCCCTTCAATCCCGATGCGGCCCCGCTTGCACGGTTCCTGAATCAAAAACGGTTTCTTTCACTCGATTTAACGTATGGCTATCCCCTTAATGTAGGGATGTATGAATACCTGTTGGCCAATGGAATGACAAAAGCCGAGTATGAATGGTTTATTACCCACCAGGTAAAAGCGCATTGCATTATGGGAAACGATTATTATGTTACCAATGAACACCTGGTTTATGCCGACGGGCGTACACAGGCTTCCGGGGAGATATTTGGTTATTATGTTATCACCAGCCAGTATTTCCGTCGCTATAAATTGCCCATCATGCATACCGAAACCAATATAAGAATGCCGGCATGCAAGGAATGGCTTTTTAAACAATGGGCCAATGTGCACCGGTTAAAACATGATGGCGTTCCGGTGGTGGGCTTTACCTGGTATAGCCTTTTGCACCAGGTAGACTGGGATACGGCCCTGCGCGACGATGCGGGCGTAGTGAATGAGCTGGGACTGTATGACCTGGACCGTAAGATTATGCCGGTAGGAGAGGCCTATAAGGAGCTTATCCTGCAATGGAAAAATATCATTGTGGAAGAAAGCTACGGACTTATATTCCAGAACTGGTAGCGCCGCTAACGTGGGAAGCTAACTTTATTTTTAATGATGTCCGCGGTAAAGAGTGAAAACAGCTCATGTGCACCCTTCCTGTCCTCCACACCCTGGCCGGGGTCAATGCGTGGTTTTTCTTCAAAAACATGTATTTCTTCCTTCAGCTGTAAGCCAGGAAGCATATTGTTATAGCCGGCTTTTAAGTGCGTTAGCGGGTTGTTTACATCAGATGTAGTCGCCATGGGTTGTTATGGTTTAAAGTGAATAGTACGGAGATAGCCTTATTATACGTAAGCAAACCCCAGACCAGCCCCGGCCGGGGATCCCCAAACGGTTTCCAATAACAGGTAAAGGGAGATAATGGGCTGTGCATATCAATTTACAACATTCCGGCGGCATATTGACGGCCTGTTGAGCAATTTCATGCACGCAAGCGGCGTGGGTTACCGTGGCACGTTTTTTTTCAGGTTGTTATAAAAAACCATTTACTATGCCAACAACTACTCCAAAACCAAAAAGTAAGGCAAAAAAGCCTGCTTCCAGGTCCTCCTCCTCCGCCCGCAAGACACCCGCTCAAACAGAACCCGCTTTAAAAGAGCTTTTTCTTGACGAGATCAAGGATATCTACTGGGCTGAAAAGAAACTGGTGAAAACACTTCCTAAAATGCAAAAAGCCGCTACTTCCCAGGAGCTGGCCAATGCCATTGCCGAGCACCTGGAAGTTACTAAGACCCATGTATCCCGCCTGGAGGAAGTATTTGAGCTGCTGGGCGAAAAGGCCCAGGCAAAAAAATGTGATGCGATGGAAGGCCTGGCCAAAGAAGGCGAAAGCGTCATAGAAGACACCGAAGATGGTACCGCCACCCGCGATGTGGGTATTATCATCGCCGCCCAAAAAGTGGAGCACTATGAAATTGCCGCCTATGGCAGTCTTACGCAATTGGCAAAAACCCTTGGCATGGAAGACGTGGCTGAGCTGCTTGGCCAGACGTTAAGCGAAGAAAAAGAAGCAGACGAAACACTTACCGGTATCGCCGAAAATGATATCAATTATGAAGCTGCCGGTGAAGCCTGATGCATCCTCATTTTGAAAAAAAGGCAGCATGATAAGGTGCTGCTTTTTTTATTGTTTTACCACAGGCGCTGTTTGTGTTTTCCCGTTCTGTGTAAATACCACCAGGTAATGGCCACGGGGTAATGTATTTGTTTCAAGACTTGTTTGCCTGCTCCCTTTTATAACCGCTTTTGTCAGCCACAATCTTCCATCCATTCCTACCAGCTGTATGAAGGTGTTTTGCAGAACATCGGGATAGTTTATCTGCAATGCTGTATTGCCTGTCAGCAGCGTGGGATATACCTGCGCCATGCCTGCCGCCTTGCCGGCAACAGAAACGATGCCACTGTACCGCGCCGAACCATCGGTATGCACCAGCTGTAGCCGGTAATAAGAAACGCCCGGCAGGGGCTGCCGGTCGGTAAGCGTATACTTGTTCATCGCCAGGCCGGAGGCGGTTATACGTTCCCTATCGGTAAAATGCACGCCATCGGCGCTTCTCTCCATGATAAAATAATGGGCGGCCGTTTCATCGGTGGCCTGCCATTGCAATACAATATTATCACCCTGCCTCGTGCCGTCCAGGCGCAGCTCCATGGCAGGCAGCAGCAACAGCGAGCAATAACCCAGTGTAACGGTGCTGAGCGAGCTGTCGGTGCATCCGCCCAGGCTGCTGGTCACCCGTATCGTATAGAGACCCGTATCGGCGGGCATCACGGGATTCAGTACAAGCGTATGGCCGGTAGCAAGGGCGCCATTGGGGCGCTGCCACAGGTAACTGTAAAAAGGGTTGTCGGGCAGCTGCAGCGTAGCGGTTCCGTATTGGCAGGTGCTTCCCGAGGCCACAGGTTGCGGCACTATCAGCGTATCGATAGATATGTTACTCGAATAGCTGTTGCCGCAGGCATCCGCCACCAGGAAGGTATAAGTGCCTGCCGGCAGGTTTTGAAAAACGGGTATGGGTTGCAGGGGCGTTGTCACCGCACCCGATATGACCTGGTATTGATAAGGCATCACCCCCTGGCTGGTATCGGGCAGCAGGGCAATATTGCGGGTGGTGCCGCAAATGGCGATGGCGGCCGAGGAAGAAAACCGCGGTTGCATATAGGGAGGGATCACCAGCGTGTCTGTAATAAGATCACAGCCATAACCGGCCATTCCCTGCAGGTAGCTTACATAGTAATTGCGGCTTTGGTACAGGTAGTGTACGTACCAGGTGCCGGAAGAAAGATTGGTGATGGAATCGGTATAAGGTGAAGCCGCCGGGTAGTAGTCCGTGCCGGCCGGGTCAGTATAGATATAGGCATCGGTGCTGTAGGCGTCTACACCGGTATTCGATGCGGCGTTGAAGATAATTTTATTGGCCCCGGTGCATCCTTTTACCATACTGGCCGAAAAATCCGAATGCCGTAAATCGGATACATCGATCGTAAACGTAATACTGTCTTTCTGCCCGCAGCCATCCACGGCATATACCTTGTAGGTGCCGGCGGTGAAATAACTGATGTTTACACCCGTTGTACCAAAAGGCTGGTTCCTGACGGTATCGGGATAGGTATAATGGTGTACCGAGCCATCGGCAAACAGCGCGGAGGATGGGCCGGAAGCGACGATGATATCGCCGGTGGCAACAGGCCCCACGCTGATATTCACCGACGTCGTGCCTTCCTTGCAAACATTGCCGGGGTTGGCGGTATAACCGGATATTTTTAATGCGGGCATAGAGGCCCAGTTAAAGAGCAGGGAATCTTTCCGGCAACAGTCTTCGCGGATAACCTTGTACCCGTTGCCCGGCGGGAATCCCGTAAAAGTAGAATTATTGATTTGCACGGCCAGTACCGTCCCCGATGGGCTGACCAGCGTATAGGTTACATCGTAGCAATGCAGCGCCAGCTGGTAGGGATAGGCGGGGTTATTGTCTTTGCCCTGGTCGAAAACATAGGTATATCGCCTGCTGCAGTCGGCCACCGGTGTGCTGAAAGGCGCCATATCGAGTAGTATCAGGGCGATACCGGTTGTATACGATGCGCCACAGTGATTGAGTGCGCTTATCGTAATATTATCTACGGCGCCGTAGTTATGATGATAGCTGAAATAAAAAGTAGCCGACACAGAAGAGGTCGATGGCGTGATCATGCTGGCATCGAACACCTGTGTTTCTGTTAGGCCGTTGGGCAATGTCAGCACAACAGTATAGGGAGGACGCAGGTAAGCGCTGGTGGTGGGATACAGGCTGTAGGTAATAGAAAAAGAATCGCAGCCTTCAAAATGAAGGTCGCCCCGCTGTATATAAAAGGGAGCGTTGTCGCCGTCCGGCAATACCACCGTCCGGGTCTGGTAGTTTCCGCAGGAATCGCTTACCCGGTACGTATAGGTGCCGCCGCCAAGACCGGTAAACAGGTTGGCCGGCTGGTCGGCAGCTATAACAGGAGAGGGGCTTATAAGCGAATACGTATACGGAGGCCGGCCACCGGTTACATCTATCTTTATCGAGCCGTCGTTACCGCCCTGGCAGGCAGGCGCCTGCAGCACGGCGGCGGGTTGCGGCACCGAATAGGAACCCCCGATAACAAAACCGGCGCTGAGGCTGGTATTGCAGTTGTCCGTCACCTTTACGATATAATTTCCGGGCAGCAGTGATTGAAACCCGTTGGATGATTGCAACGGCGCCGTTACCGGTCCCGATACGATAGTATAAGTATAAGGAGCGGCCCCGCCCGATACCTGTACCGTGGCGCTCCCCGAGGCCTGGCACCTGCTTTCGCTGGTGAAAACGCCGGTGATGGCCAAAGGGATGGATGCAGGACATTGAGCAGGCGCTACATAAGCGCCTGCAAGTAAAAAAATGAGGGGTATACAGCATAGGACTGGCCGCATATAGGATATTGGTTATGGCGCGCCCGTGCCATCAGCAACGGGTCTTTGCCGGCTGTTCCTGCCGGTTACCTGGGATTCTTAATATAGTTGGCCAGGTCTTCCTTGCTTTTTGAAAAAGCAAATACATCGTTCACGATAAAATAATTATTCTTGTCCAGTGTCCGGCCATAAGCATATTTGGTAAAATCCAGCTTGCGGTCGTCGAACGAAAACAGCCGCGCGATTTCCCTTACCTGCGCTGCCGTGAAATAGTTCCTGTCCGCAATTTGCTGTGCTACCACCAGCTTGCTGTTGTCGAAGCTTTCTTTACGCACTGCTTCGCGTGCCGTGGCGAAAGCATCGTCTGCCATAGGCATGGGCTGGATATCGTGACCGCCGCGGCCACCGCCATTACCTCCGTTGCCGCCATTGCCGCCGTTACCACCCCGGGGGTCGATATTCGGATAGCGTGGATCGTTATAGCGCGGGTCCCTGTTGCGGTCGTCGTCCCAGTTGTAGTTGTCATAATAATCGCCTTTCGAGAAAGGTTGCTCATCCACCAGCGTTTTACCAAACCGGTTTACAACGATATCGGTATAGAACTGCGGCTTCAGCAGCAGGTTGGCATTGTATACCAGCTGCCCGTGGCTGGAATTGCTCCAGCGGTCTTTTTTAACCAGGAAAAGCTTGATGGAATGGTAGCCTGGCGACAGGTCTTCTACCGTTAACGAATTATCCTGGCAGATATAGTGCCTGTCGTCTATCACCATACGTATGGCGGCATTGCCCACCATGGTAATGCTAAGCCTGCTTTGTGCATGCAGCGCAGCGGGCGCGAAAGCCGTTACAATAAAACAGGTTAAAAAAGCAAACCGGTGTAAGAGGGGCTTTTTCATGATATTGGTTTTGTGTTTATTTTTGCCTGTCATTGCAAACAGGATAAAAAAATCAGTTACTTGAAGAAAAGCTTTTGGTTATTTGGCGCCGGCCTGCTCTTTGCCATCCTCTGGTCTTCCGCGTCTACCGCTACCAAGCTCGGTCTGCAATCGGGGCAACCCTTTGTTATCTGCGTTGCCCGGTTTTTCACGGCCGGTACCGTGATGCTTTTCATTACCCATGGGCTGCTGCGCAACCGCCTGCCGCAAAAAAACGAATGGCGGCAGCTGGCGGTATATGGCCTGCTGAATATTTCGCTTTATCTCGGCCTGTATGTGATAGCCATGCAGCAGGTCTCTCCCGGCCTGGGTACGCTGGCCGTAGCCACCAACCCCGTTTTCATCAACCTGCTGGCTGCCATCCTGTTCCGCCAGCCCACCCGGTTAAACAACTTAATCAGCCTTTTATTGTGTACCGGCGGGGTTATGCTGGCCGCCTGGCCCCTGCTGCACAATAGCTCGGCCACTCCCGCCGGCCTGCTCATCCTGCTGGTAAGCATGCTGGCCTATTCGGCGGGCACCCTCTATTTTTCCCGCAGCAAATGGGGCGGTATGCATATGCTTACCATCAACGGCTGGCAAACCCTGCTGGGCGGTGTTTTCCTGTTGCCCTTGCTGGCGCTCACCTATAAGCCGTCTGAAAACATATGGGATCTTCGCCTGCTGGAATCCATCCTCTGGCTGGCGCTGCCGGTGTCTATCGTGGCCGTGCAGCTCTGGCTGTTGCTGCTGCGCGATAACGCGGTCAAGGCGTCTTTCTGGCTGTTTCTCTGCCCCATATCAGGCTATATCATCGCCCTCCTGTTGATGAACGAGCCTATAACCGGCTATACCGTGGCCGGGATGGCATTGGTGCTGACGGGGTTGTGGCTGGTACAAAGGAAGCCGAAAATCTCCCCGTAAATCTCCTATGTGGATAACCTTGGTTTGGCACGCCGCATGCATGGTGTACAGCGACACAAACCCAATTTCTTATGAAACCGGGCATGAAAATGCAAGGTTGAATGTTAAATCGTGACCGATGAAAAAGACCATTGCATTAAACCTGTTGCTGCTGCTGGCCTATGTCGCTTTGGTGATGGTAATGGCTTCGTTTCGCTGATGCGCGGCCGTTCCGGCATTTACCGCTGTTATCCTCCGGGCATATCAGTGTTCCGGTCTTTCCAAATCGGGCCGCCGCTCCTGCGTTCGCTGTACGGATTGATCGTGCCGCCATTCGGCCACTTTCTTAGGATCGCCGCTCAATAATATATCCGGTACTTTCCAGCCCCTGAAATCGGCTGGTCTTGTATATACCGGCGGAGCCAGCAGGTGGTCCTGGAAGGAATCAAACAGCGCCGATGTTTCGTCGTTCAGCACCCCGGGCAGCAGTCGCCCGATGGCGTCTACCAATACCGCTGCGGCCAGTTCCCCCCCGCTCAATACATAATCGCCGATGGAAATTTCACGGGTAATATAATGCTGGCGGATGCGTTCGTCGATGCCCTTGTAATGCCCGCAAATGATAAGAAGGTTGTTTTGCAGCGATAGCTGGTTGGCCATGCTTTGTTCCAGGCGCGGGCCGTCGGGCGTCATATAAATGATATCGTCGTAGGCCGTTTCCTTAGAGAGGGCCACGATGGCATTGGCCAGGGGTTCGGGCATCATCACCATACCGGCCCCGCCACCATACTGGTAGTCGTCTACCTGTCCGTATTCGTTTACCGCCCATTGGCGCAGGGCGTGTACCCGCACCTCCAGCAGTCCTTTTTCCTGTGCTCTTTTCATGATGCTATGTCCCAGCGGGCTCTCCAGCAGCTCTGGTAATACGGTAAGAATATCAATGCGCATCCGGCAAAGATAAGACCTGTTAATTCATTAGCCTGCGGGAGTCGAAAGCCGGGCTTTTCAGCCAGTATTTGCCTTCTTTTACATACACCCGGGCCGGCAGGCCAAAATATTGCCGGAAAAGCGTTTCCACTTCCTTCACCGTCATTTTTCCCTCTATGTCGAGAAAGGTTTTGTGCGACCGGCAAAATTCCCTGAGGCGGACGTGTGGAAACGGTTTCCCGTTGCTGGCATGGAAATGAAGGTTTTCATTGCCATTAAACTGGAACTCGAGCTTGAAACCGGGAAACAGGCGGTGAAAGCTGTCCTGTATGTCGTTCAAATGGCTGCTAAGGTCGATATGGAGTTTCATACTGTTCTTTTTATTCGGTTTAATGAATGACCGGATGGCGGCCGCATCATAGAACAGTTGTATCATTATTCGGTTACCTGGGCAATAGCAAAGGTAAAGTGGGGTAACTTTTTCATACGGCTGCTCTACCGTTAGATAATACAGTAATTATGCCCGCGTTTGACAAAGCTGTAATAGCCGGCCCGCGTAGAAAAAATTGCGCACTCATGGACAACCGAATCTGCGTATAATGAACACATTACATATAGTGTGGAGGGCCTGGTGCAGGTTAGGGCTCTTCTGTAAAGTCGTCGAGGTCGCGGCGTTGTTTTTTGGTAGGCCGCCCTATTTTGCTCTGGCGTTTGCCGGTATGAAAGGTCGCCGCCTGGAACTGCAGGCGTTCCATTTCTTCAGCTGGCGTGATGTCTGTATAGTATTTGATGGCCTCGGAATATTGTACCCGTTTTTCGAGCAGGCCGGTTACTTTAATGCGCCAGCGTTTGGCCTCTGTCTTTACTTCGTATTCGTCGTTAATGGATACGTTCCTGGAGGATTTGGCATTGTCGCCGTTGTATTTCACCTTTCCCTTGTCACACGCATCGGCTGCCTGGCTCCTTGTTTTAAACAAACGGATGGCCCAGAGGTATTTGTCGATGCGCAGCTTTTCTTTTTCAGGCATCTTCAAAAGTAGGATATTTTTTAAATCGGAGTGGATGGTGCCTTCATGTACCTCTGTGGTAAAAAAAAGGGCGCCGAAGGCGCCCATATACTCATATATTTTATTCTCTCTTCTTATTTCATCTCCGCAAAATACTTATGAAAATAAGGTATCGTCTCAATCCCCTTATAAAAATTCACCAGCTCAAACTTTTCATTCGGCGAGTGCAGGTTATCGCTGTCCAGCCCAAAACCCATGAACACAATCTTTACACCCAGCTCTTTTTCAAACAGCGAGCAGATAGGAATACTACCGCCGCCGCGCACCGGTATCGGGTCTTTGCCAAACGTTGTACTGATGGCCTGTGCCGCTGCCTTGTACGCCCTGGAGTCTATCGGCGTCATATAAGGTTCGCCGCCGTGGTGCTCGGCTGCTTTTACTGTTACACCTGCCGGGGCGATGCCTGAAAAATATTTTATCAGTTTTTCGGTAATTGTATGGTGCGATTGATTGGGCACCAGCCGCGCAGAAATCTTTGCAAATGCCTTCGAGGGCAATACTGTTTTGGCGCCCTCGCCCTGATACCCGCCCCAGATACCGTTCAGCTCGATGGTAGGACGGATGCCGGTTCTTTCATTCGTGGTATAGCCTTTCTCGCCCCAGAGCTCCTGTACGCCCAGGTCTTTTTTATACGCCGCTTCGTCGAAAGGCGCTTTCGCCATCAGCTTTCTTTCTTCAGGACTGGCGTTCACTACGTCGTCATAAAAACCGGGAATGGTGATATGGTTGTTTTCGTCGTGGCAGCTGGCAATCATTTTTGCCAATATGGTAATAGGGTTGGCTACTGCGCCGCCGTATACACCGCTGTGCAGGTCGCGGTTGGGGCCGGTCACTTCCACCTCTATATAGCTCAGGCCGCGCACGCCGATATCGATGGAGGGGTTCTCCATGCTCAGCATGGCGGTATCGCTTATCAGGATAACATCGGCTTTGAGCAGGTCTTTATGCGATGAAACAAATTGCGCCAGGTGGGGCGAACCCACTTCTTCTTCGCCTTCAATGCAGAATTTGATATTGGTGGGGAGGGAATCCGTTTTTACCATCGTTTCGAGGGCCTTCACATGCATATAGAACTGTCCCTTGTCGTCGGCCGAGCCGCGGGCATACAGTTTCCCGTCTTTTATCACCGGCTCAAAGGGACCGCTGTGCCAAAGCTCCAGCGGGTCGGCAGGCTGTACATCGTAATGGCCGTATACCAGCACGGTGGGCCTGGAGGGGTCAACCATCCTTTCGCCATATACAATCGGGTGCCCGGCTGTGGGATAAATGGTAGCGGTGGTAATGCCGGCTTCCAGCAGTCGCTGTTTTACCGCTTCCGCACAGGTCACCATATCGTTCTTGTGTTCGCTGCGCGCGCTTACGCTGGGTATGCGCAGCAGTTCGAGCAGCTCGTCCAGGAAACGGTCCTTATTGGCAGCCTGGTAGTCTTTCCATCCTTGCATATGGGTAATAGTTTTAATAGTTAGGGGACAAATGTAAGAAAAGCGGAGTTGACAGATGACAGTTGACGGGAAGGCCGCGTCCTGCAGTCAACGGTCAACTGTCATCTGTCAACTATGATTTCTTAATCTTCTCCTTTGAAAAATTCACAATAATCACCCCTGCCAGTATAATCCCCAACGCCAGCACCTTATGGCCGGTAATCAGCTCCTTGCCAAAAAGGCTGCTCAGCAGCAGGGCTACCACCGGGTTTACATAGGCATAGGTGCCTACCAGCGTGGGCGGGCGAACGCTCAGCAGCCATACATAGGCAATATAGCCAATCAGCGAGCCGAAGACGATAAGGTATAAGGTGGCCGCCAGGGCATCTAAAGAAATATGGCCGGCTGTCACCTGGCGGTGTTCGCCCAGCGCAAAAGCCGGGACCAGGGATACCAGTCCCGCCGCTATCATTTGTATCGCCGCTTTCATGGAGGCCGATCCATCTGCGGTTTTATATTTGGAATACAGGGAACCCACGGCCCAGCCAACGCTGCCTATCAGCAATACAATGATGCTGAGCAGCTGCTTATTGTCTCCCCCGGGCGTAGCCTTGCCGGCAGCATCCTTCCCGATAAACAGGGTAACCACGCCGGCAAAGCCGATGAGCAAACCGATGACGATAAACTTATTGCTGAAATGAAATTTCCACTGGTATTTGTCCAGCACCACAAACCAGAGCGGCACCGTAGCCACGATAATCGCCGCCAGGCCGGGAGGAATATGCTGCTCGGCCCATATAAGGCTGCCCGTGCCTACAAAAAGCATGATAATGCCGGCTACCGACATATGGGCAAATGATTTCAGCGAGGGGCTGGGCTCGCCCCGCAGGCGGCACCAGGCATATAGCAGGACGCCTGCTGTTAAAAAACGAAAAGCCACCAGCAGGAACGGCGGGATGTCTTCCAGCGCAATCACGATGGCCAGGTAGGTAGAGCCCCACAGGATGTACACCGCTGCAAAAGCCGCTATCACCAGCGCTTTCGAGGGCCCTTTGTAAGATGCTGTAAGTGTTGACATATGAGTTTACATTTCAGGAACAGGTAAATAATTCTCCTCTTTCACGGTCTCCAGCACGATGGTGGTTTTGGTGGATACGATATTGGGGATTTTGCTAAAGCGATCCCGCATCAGGTGCACCAGCGAGAGCGTATCTTCGGTGCGTACCTTGACAAGGTAACAATCCTCGCCGGCGATATGGTGCACTTCCAGCACCTCGGGAATCTTCGCTATCAGCCGGGAAGTAGGGGTATCGCCCGGCCCCTCGCTGCTGCGTATGAAAATAAAGGCCAGTAACCTAAGGTTAAGGGCAGCGGGCTCTATGCGCGTGGTATAGGCTTTTATCACGCCTTTCTGTTCCAGTTTTTTAACCCGCTCCAGCACGGCGGAGGGCGCCATACCTACTTTCCGGGCCAGTTCGGCATTCTGCAAACGGGCGTCCGGCTGTAAATACGTGAGGATTTTTAAATCAATATCATCCAGTGAATATACCATAACACCGTATTTTATTCTGCAATTTAGTAATTTTTAGAATTTAATACGGTTTTTGTGGGATATTTCGGAATGCAGCTAACGACTTGCAGCTTCTTCCAGCATATGTTTTTTATTGGATAGCACATTTTCCATGGTCCACTCTACGGGGCGCTCAAAAGCATGCTGCCGCACGGGGCAGTCGGGCTTGCTGCACAGCGGGCATTGGCTGTACAGGCAGCCGTCGGTATGTACAAAAAACTCGATGGCATCGCCAAAATGATGTTGCAGCAGGGTTATCAGGGCATCGATTTCGAGGTGGGCTTCGTTGATATTGATATACCAGGGCACGGTAAGATGGCAGTCTACGTGCAACTGGCCGCCGTATTTTATAACGCGCAGGTTGTGCAGGTCGATCCAGTTGTCGCGCCGGTTGTTGTTGAGCAGGGCTACCAGCCCCGATAGTAATTCACTATCGGCTTCGTCCATGATGCCTGCCAGCGAACGGCGCAGGATGCGATAGCCGGTATAAATGATGATAAAGGCAAAAATGATGGCGATAACCCCATCCAGCCATTTATAGCCTGTAAGCAGTATCAGCGTCAGCCCTGCTATGATGCCCAGCGTGGACCAGGTGTCGCTCTGCAGGTGCCTGCCGCTGGCCACCAGGGCCAGCGAATTGTTTTTCTTTCCTTTTTTGACGGTATACCAGCCGATGATAAAATTGACAAGGGCGGTTACCGCTACCAGTATAAGCCCGCTGTCGAGCTGCTGAATGGCATGGGGCGCTATAAAATTGGCCAGCGATTCATAGATGACGATAAAACCCGCTACCAGCACCAGCGTGCCTTCTACTGCGGCGGAAATAAATTCCGCTTTCCCATGCCCGTAAGGATGATCGATGTCTTTGGGCTTGGCCGCCACCCGCAGGCTGAAAAGCCCGATAAACCCCGCAATCACATTCACTGTACTCTCCAGCGCATCGGTGAGAATGGCTACCGACTGTGTCATATACCAGGCTACTATCTTCACTGCAAAAAGCACCACGGCCACCACGACCACTATTTTCTGGATGCGTACGTTTTCCTGGCCTGGATTCAATAGGTGAAATTTTAATAGTGAAGTTGACGGTTGACAGACGGTTGCGTCGATTCCGGCCAACGTCTTAAAAGCCTGTCAACTGTCAACCATCATCTGTCATCTATATTCCCTCAAACCGCTGCTGCACAAAATCCCAGTTCACCACTTTCCACCAGCTCTCGATGTATTCCGGCCGGCGGTTCTGGTAGTGCAGGTAATAAGCATGTTCCCATACGTCCAGGCCCAGCAGCGGAAAGCCTTTTGTATCGGCAATGTCCATCAGGGGATTGTCCTGGTTGGGGGTGGAGGTAATTTTTAATTTTTTATCTGCCGTTACTATCAGCCAGGCCCAGCCGCTGCCGAAACGGCCTTTGGCCGCATCGCCAAACTGTGTTTTGAAGGCGTCGAATGAGCTGAAGGAGCTGTCGATGGCCGC
>Ga0307508_10004668_pt1 | contig 13287 bp, 15 predicted proteins | sample 9_EM_MG_FD_203089 | JGI IMG/M metagenome (GOLD analysis project Ga0307508, IMG submission 203089) | Populus trichocarpa ectomycorrhiza microbial communities from riparian zone in the Pacific Northwest, United States - 9_EM | ecosystem: Host-associated > Plants > Roots > Unclassified | place... | reverse complement strand
ATCTCGGACGTTTTTGTTGCAAGCTTGATCTCCTTTTAGCATAGGGTGACATCCGCTGGCCAATCTACTTGTGCCCCTGGGGGTGCCACAGCCCGATCACAAGTCGGAATGTCCTCGCTGTTACTCAGTGGATCAGTGATAAACTTGACCTGCAAGCCTTCTGGTCGTGGACGCGCACCCCTCACATATGAATGGAAATAAAAGTTCCTCCCCAAGCTCAAAATTCGAAGGACCGAACAACATACATTGCTTGAATATTCCACACGGATTCTCAGTCGAAATCCACCAAATTCGCTTGTCCCTTGTATGATGATACCCATTCATTCGCGCCACCCGTCATCCAGAACGCTCTCGATTCGGTGTTTCCTTGTTGATCCAAGTATTCTTGGTACCTAACCATGCATTAGTAAATCAAAACAACCTTCAATGTCGTTTATGAACGTACCATTTGGCACACCGCGGCCCTCGACCATGGGAGGACCCACAGTAGAAGATTACCTGTTTCGTTCCCTTGTATTCCTCATAAAACTCGGGCAAGTCGTCATAGAAAGTTTGGGCTGGCTGTTGGACGCTTCCGCGGACATGACCTCCCTAATCGACATGTCAACTTCGGACGATGATCGATGGCAGGACACTCACTGCGTGGTCATTCCTCCTTACGTCAACCACAACAAAATCTTTGCCGCCGAGTTCCGGATTCCTGATGAGATCCGCGACGTCTCCGCACTCCAAGCCACTCACGGATGACGCAGGAGCTGGATATGCATCCCACCAATTCTTGAGGGCGGATTCTGGGGCGGTGTTAGTAGCAGTAGAGCTGTCGGCCTTTGTAGCATAAATTTGGTAGGATTCTTCAGGGGTCGATGTTAGTCAGTGCGAACCATACACCAATCGTACAACACTCACTGGCCCACTCGTTCAAATTTCCGATGTCGGCGAGAGCAGTTTTCTCTGTGGTTGCTGGCGCAGAGCATGTCTCTGTAGCTGCCGGCGCACAACATGTCGCCGTGCTTGCTGGCCCACAACATTCAGTCGAGCCACCGTTGAGGTAGACATTGAGGTCACTTGGGTTCTCGGTGAACAAGACGTCTGCCAACACAACCTTGGTCACCACTGACATCACGTCTTCCAGCGCCAACTCACCCTTAAAGCCCGCGTCTTGCATTAGTGCTTGGTAGTCTTGAAGAAGAATAGCGCCCGAGATACAACCAACATACGCCGCCACATTAGACCGCAAGGAATCCGGAAAGGGTTTCTTGGCAATGATCTGCGTGCGGATGAGAAAGTTATAATATACGACTATGTATAGTTGAACGTACGTCATCGAGGCTGACACGCCCCCCAGGTTTGAGAATGCGATACACTTCCTGCATCACCTTCAGTTTACCCGCCGGGGGTAGCAAGTTGATCACGCAGTTGGAGAGGACACAATCCACCGAGTTGCTTTCGATCGGTAGATCTTCCGTCAACGCGGCCCTCACGAACGCGACATGGGGCGGCTTGAGACCCTTGGTCGCAGCGATGCGTCGAGCCCGAGCAATCATCTCCTGAGACGTTCGTGAGACCAACATATTTCGGCGTCTAGGCTTGTCGGACTCACACTAGAGCCATCTAGCCCGACGACTTGCCCTGTAGGACCAACTTTGGCGGCAGCGAGAAAGACATCTATGCCCCCACCGGAGCCGAGATCAAGCACTGTCTCACCCTATACATATACAGCAGCTCAGTTTCGACATTCGTCTTCTTGTGCCACGCTGATCACCAACCTCCTTTATCGAGGCCGCTGCAACAGGGTTCCCACAGCTCAATCCCATGTGGGCTTCGGCTGAAACTGACTGGAGCTGTTCCGAGGTGTATCCAAACGCATTTGCGACACGGTCAGAATCTGGTAGTTGGAGAATCCACAGTTACCGATGGGCACGACAAGAGAAGGTAGACACGTACGGGCTCGATCAGCACCTTCTCGGGCTACCTTGCTATACGCCTCGTTCACAACATTGATTAGGGCCGCCTCGTCGTTTGGGGAAACTTTGTTACCGCACGGGTTCATGATGATGTTGGAAGACGCGTTGAGAGTAACGAACTGTCACAGGACAGACACGCTTGGGAGTTTGACTTGCCAAAACAACATCTTACCAAGCCAACATGGGAGTCACGAATCCAACTAAAGAGACAGGTACGGGCGTGCTCCTGGACTCGGAAAAGCGACGTGGGTGCCTTAGTAGTGTTCCCACGGCGCAACGGCGACTAGTAGCAGCATGTAGTATGATTGGCTGTCGGTATCTCGAAATCGAACAGATAGCAAACTGACAGCAATCTCGAACCTACTAGGATCCCATGGCTGTCCTTGTCAGGTTGGGCCAACTTATTACCTCGCTGCTGGTCATGGGATACCACCACGGGTTCGTCCCTCGCCATGTCTTCAAACACTTCCGACGAGGAAGTGCTGAGCTTGGTTGATTACGCGGCTCACTCCTCCAATTCGTTAACTTGGTCGTCCTTCTGCAAATAATTAATAAAGTCGCTGGAGTCGCCGAGATGTTCATAATGGACAACAAGAGCGCCAGTGTGCCTGGGGGCTTGAACGATAAAATTGACCAAGGCAACCTAAACGAGGTGAGCCGTGCCGTAGTAATCTCTCCATAGTAGCAGTCGTTCTTTACGGAGATCTCTGAGATGGTACTCAAATTGCTTATCAGAACGCCGGTCGCCGAGGCGTCCGAGTTGATTCCGGCCCCAAGGTGGCCTTCCGCAACGGGATTGACTTATTCAGGCCAGCGAAGTCACCAAGACAGGCAAAATATGCACTGAAGTGGCGACCGAGGTTGTTTAGGATTGCCCCGCAACTTCCGCACTTCGTTTCGTTTAGGCTCACGAGGCCCGCACCGCGGAAGGACTTGTTTGACCGCCGGTTCCCTGGAACCCGTGATGAGGCGGCCCGCCATTGGCGAGGTAGATCATGAATGGCGTCAGCGCGCTCGTGTTACACCCAGAGAGCGTCGGGCCTGTCGGGTTTTCTGAGCGATAAAGTCAGAGGGATTGGCGAAACTGCAGGGAAGGTGTATTTCATGGAACAAGAACGCGCTGAGGCTGTTTTACGCCTTCTAGACGATGTGAGTACTTGAGCTTGTGTCCCCAAGAACTGTACTTACGACCAAGCACGATTCAGCGGCGAAGTTGTACTAAGGATCGTTAGACACCTAAGGATGCGGTTGTCAGTCGAGTTCATATGTGAAACAGATCACTTACTCCTTTGGTGGCAGATATCTCATCCGCTCCCCTTTCCCTGATAATCGGGGCTGAGCACTGTCCGTTAATCCAATGAAATATTACCAATGGATGTATCATATGTCACCGTAAAAAGCATCGATAAATGGAATGGCGTCAAATGGATCTGCTTTGAGGTCGTGCGGTGCATCTCGACCCCCGGTTGATGAGGGTACCGCGCTGCCTGCGCCTCGAACGGAGCCGGTAAAGTAGTAGCATAAAGATTAAGAGAGAGACAAACCGAGGTATTGTGCACAGTTACAAATGAGAGGAAGCATCGGTGAGGAGCGCTGACCGGTCGAAACTGATATATGTAGATAACCCGTGACGCAGGGGTTAGAGTTTGTTATGTTGAGTTGAGATATGTCATCGGGCAAGCCACGACCGTCCTGACAACCCGGCCAGGATAGAGCACCGGTCTCTCTGCCAACAAATGAGGACTGGCGCGCGTCAATTCGCGAGGAGGAACTCCGGCGCCAAACAATGCAACATGGTTCCTCCTGCTGGCTGCGACACCAAAGGTTAAAATGGATGTCACATACCCAAGAAGATAAATGTACGTTTGACGAACATTCGCGGGTAAGTTCTCCAAGCCTCGGATATTTTTCCGGAGGACACAAGGCGGGACTCGTCCAGGTGTGATTAGATCTAATACCTTCTGATCAAGTTTCCCATTTCTCGGAACCTACAATGGAAAAGCACCCAGCAGTTATTTGACGAGCCACTGTACACCAGCTAACATTTAAAGGACGTGACGCCATATTCAAGAAATGAAAGGCGTACCTCACATCAGAGTTTTCAAACATACACCACGAGCACCAGGATTGAATCTGCGCAAGTGAGGCACGGCTGTAACACTCCAACTTCTGAAGTTATTGTTTCCAGGTAGAGCCCAGAGATGAGATAGTATGATGTGAGATGTGAGTTACGCTAGAGCGGGGGAATACAGGTTCAACCTCGCCATGGCGGTAACAACTCACTGTATTCCTGATGGTGCATCTTCACGTGAGTCGGTCAACCCCATGTTGCGGTGAACTACAAAGAAGAGAGACTGACTGCACCTTGTCATGTCGTCTTGGAAAGGAGGGAGTCAAGGATACTGCGCATGACTCCAATTCCCTCCGAGTCCCCGCACTCTCAGAATACCAAAAGCAAGGAGTCGTCCGTCGCCTGCTCGCAAGTTCTCGTATGCGGTCTGGCAACATACGCTGTACACTCGCCGGGAAGTGGCAGAAGCGTCGGTCAGTACGATGCACCAACCTTTGGGATTGTTTAATGTTTCCGAGTCAGCATGTCATAAACTTGAACTTGAATAAACCCACAATTGGACTTTACACAACGTTTAAATTCTTCATAGCGAGGACGAAATCTGAACGCTGTGAGTGACGGTCTGCCAAGTACATGCCATGCACAAACTCATGGATCGCAATGGAGATGGCCCTTTGCCTGTGACGGCATATATAACTTACCTAAATTTTTAAAGCTTAATGCACCACCATGTGGGAAAGCACGGCAACACAAGCATCAGTTCATTCCAACGAACGAAATTGCATTTCATTCAAGTTGAATATGTACAACATCATCTTCGAAACTCCCACACCGGATAGAAGCGTCTGAGATTCCTACCATCACCAAGCCAACCCTCGTGCTTGACTATTTCTTCCGAGTCAGATCGAGTTGTCGCTTGAGCTAATTCGCAACAGGAGATGGACCCTGACGTTCTTCATTCATGATAGTGGTTTCCAGGACATAACATATAAAATTGTGGCGCTCGATCGGATGCCTTGGAGGAACTGTACGGTACAACACCTCGTGACAATGAGTTGAATCTAGACCGGAATATGACAGGGCCGCCGACCGGCTGATCATTGATCAGATTAGCGGATTGCTCTGCTGTTGATCCGGGCGGTTCGCGGTGGGCACAAACGACGACATCTATGCCGGATTTCCTCCACTTCATTCGGCGTCGAAACTCGCAGGAAGCGTCCAAAATGAGTTCGCGCACATGCATGCGCAAGTCGTGTGGCTCAGACTAGTCATTTAGATCCAACAAAAAGTATCCCACTCAGCAGCATCACTCTGTATAATCGACACATAGGACAATGCTTCCAGCTGACGATCAGAGTCGCCGTTGGCTGATAGAGATAGGCCAGTGCAATCTGCAAGGGCACTGTTCAATGTTGAATTTACATGTAAGGAAGTCGAATGAATTTTTTGTACTTTACTATGCACCACTCTAGGTCCACACGAAGAAGATGGAACCTAAATGTCGCGAGTCAGTCTGACTGGTACAGACAAATCAATGGACCGCGTTACATATATAACAATAGAGATTCGGATGGGTTCGCTATGAATCTTCTGCTTGGGACGTAAATTTTGACCGCGGATGGTCCATTCAAGCCAATGGGCTCTCTTGGATATAGATAACGACGAGATGGTGGCGAACCATTTACAAGTGCAGTTAAAGTGTCTTTGGGTCGCCAAGGCCACTGTCTTCCTTGACTCCTCCTTCCGAGTCGGGATGCGGGGTCGTTCTCTCCTTCAGCCAATCCTTCAAGGGACAAGGTCCTCTCCCGTCTTTCTTGCATCCACGGCAAGCACGTCCGTGACGGACCATCATCACGTGTAAACCATATTTGAGTTCAGGTGGGATCTTCAACTCCAAATGAGCCTGCGTGCCAATACGATCTGCAGTCTTTGGGACCCATCCCAGCAGTTTCGACAACCGAAACACATGCGTGTCCACAGCAAACGCCTGCCTTCTGAGACAAAATGACAGTACACATGCGGCTGTTTTTGGGCCAACGCCGTCAAACGAGACTAGCTCTTGCATGGCGCGTTCGTCCGTCACCCCCGGCGCTGCGAGATGTTGGAGATCGTAGCGACCGTGTTTTTTCTTCACCGCAACGAGCGCCTCCTGGATGATCTTTGCCTTGCGATTTGCCAGACCCCCCGACCGAATAGTATCTGCTATCGTCTGTCTGTCTGCGTTCACCATCTTTTCGAAACCGGGTTCGCCCTGGCCAAAGACGCTGTCCAACTCGCGTTTGGCGGCGGAGCTGTTGGCAGACGAGGTATTTTGGGAGAGGATCGTGCCTATGAGCGCGTCGATGACATTTGGCGTGTGCCCACACGTCATCGCAGAATTTGAATCTACGGGAGGTGTATCGAGGACTGGAGCGCCTCCTGGCGTGTGCGAAGCAAGAAGTGCATAAACAGCTCGTACGTCCTCCGTGGATGGGTGAAGGAAATCAGAAAAGGGTGAACAGATACTATGCTCGGCGAGTTGCTTCAGTTTCTTCGAGGCGCGCGTAGAGAGTCTGTCCAAGCCAGTGGTGTTTGCATCGCTGTCGGGTTCGACTGCTGTATCTCGCTGTGATGCAGGTGAACCTGATCGACGACGTTTGTTCGCCATGGAAGATTTATAAGATCCTGTGTGCAAAATTCGTCAACACTCAAAGTACTTTGCAAGTTGCAGTGCAAAACGTGCCTTGTATGGTGGAAGTACTGCAGGCCGCGCACCAGGAACATCGGCTACATCCGTCGGCCAATTCCCTGTTTTTGTCGACGCTGGTCGGCACTTCGAGTACGAATCACTGACTGGAATATTGCAAGGAACCTGAGCAGAACAGAACTGAGCCAGTATCTTCAGCGTAAGTCTCAGTAGCATGTATATACGCATCCGCTAATACATCTATGAGGTGCATCTGCTTTACATGGTCACGAGTAGCAAGTTAGGTGAGTACTTGGCCGACGGAGGGTAATTGTGTTCCCTTCACGACCGAGGGACACGAGGCGGTGGTATGTCCACTGTTATCAGTACTTCTATTCGGAAATAGTATGAACGACTCAGAGGCTGCGCGTTACATAAAGTCCCGTCTGGTTCTATACCAATCAATTTGACACTGGAATCTATCCACGCCTACAACCCCACAGACCTATGGCCCCGCAAGCAAGGTCAGTATGTCGCTTGCGTCCTCTGTGGAGAAGGATCCTCATCATGGGCCTTGTATGACTGCTCAAAGTGTTGAAGGCGTGTTTGCCATGTCGCGGAAGATCGCCCTCACAAGGGCCACCTTTCTTGTGTATATCCTCCCACCTCTAGCATGTCTATACTTGATGGGAGTACTGGTTCAACTCAAGAGAACGCAGTTTTACCGCGTTGCGCTTTTACCTGTCCTCGTGTGGTTTGCTTGGCGCGGAATATTCGTCGACATGTCTGGAGGCGATCCCAGGCAGGCCCAGATGAATACTGTGCCCATCGCGAGTGAACCCGGTTCAGTGTTGCGTGTCACTGAGGTGGTCCATCCTAGACCTATATGTGTTCCATCTCAATGCGGGGTACTGTGTGGGCTGTTGCACGAGAACCTTTTCAGCGGTCGAGTTCTTCGAACAAACATAACAAATCTGAATCTGAGAGCGTCTACACAGCGTTCTGGAATGCCTGGGACTTGATGCTTAACACACGAGGTATCGGGTGGAATTGGCCTCGAGGACTCATCATCCCCAAGCCCGCCTTTGAAACGGATTCGCGAATCACCTTCGTACTGTTGTCGTAAGCCCGAGTGGCTCTTCACGCCTTGGTTTTCGACGCATGCATCCAGGTCATTCGCATGCTATCCCCGGACACGTTTGGGTCGCTCAATGGTGGCTCCCTGTTTGACCACACCCTCCCACCCCTCCTAGAACTCTTGCGCTCTGTATTCGTGTCCTTATTGGTGGTCTGGATGGCGTACTTTGCGATCCAGTGGAGCTACCAGTTTTTAGCGATCGTATGCATCGTCTTGTTCCAGCAACATCCCTCTCAATGGCCACCCCTTTTCGACTCTCCGTGGATGTCGACTTCCTTGACCGAACTTTGGGGTCGTCGATGGCATCAGATGATGCGTGAACTACTTGTGACGCTAGGTTCCCGGCCATTCACCTCCCTGTTTGGCCGGCTTGGAGGCCTGTTCGGAGCCTTCCTTGTCTCTGGCATCTTTCACGACATTGAACTTCGATCCTCTGGAAGAGGTGGAAACTTGGTCGCCATCATCGGATTCTGGGTGATGAATGGTGTTGGGGTGGTGCTGGAACGCATTTGGGTGAAAGCGATGGGAAGACAGGTGGTCGGGGTTTGGGGCCGGATGTGGGCGTTTGGGTGGCTTGCGCTGTGGGGAGTTTGGGTGGTGGATGAATGGGCCAAGGCGGGACGGTTTGGAGCGTCGAGTTTGCCAGGTGAGCTCGAGCCATCGCTGGCGGTGGTGGCGTTTGTTCGGCGATGTCTAGTTTGAACGCATTCAAGGGAGGAGGGAGAATTTCATATTACAAATACTGCCTGTATATGCAACGTTAGCCTAAAACGGGCTCGGCTTGACATGACGAGCAAGCGTTATACCAACCACATGCTCGTCAGCCGCATTCGATAGCATCCGTTTTGCGGAGGGTCGAACTCCAACATCGACGTCAGGCTTACAGTAATTGCAATGCGCCCCACCCGATCGACGACTTACACTCGAGACCTTTTATTCGTCCCACTTTTCATTGGCGGCTGTCCTCAGATGGGATGCCCCGCAGGCGCCCTGCTACCAGCCCAATCCGCGTGGCTGCCCGCCAACCGCTTGACCCCGACGTCCACCATCGCTCCCATCTATATAAGACGGTACATCTGAAACGATCTGCTCGCTGTTCTAGAATCTCCCTCCCGCGGCAAAGAAATGGAGTGGTCCACATCAGCTACTCGTCGTGTGGCGCTAGTACCAGAGTCGTGGGTGTGACTGCACATAATTCGGCGGACCCTTCAAAATCGCATCGACAGGAGGAATATCCTTTTCCCCCTGGCCCTACCTGACTCTTGCTTTTAGGAAATGCCCTCTCTGTTGACGTCCAGCGAATGTTTACAGAATGGGGGGGAAAATACGGTGAGTGGACTGTAGTACAAAATGGGGGTGCGTGCCTCTGATTGTTTCTAGGTGATATAATGTATATTCGACTTTTGGATATCCTGGGTTCAACTTTCGTCGCCACTGAGCTGTTGGAGAAACGCTCACAGATATATTCCGATCGTCCTTTCATTGCACCTGTTGCTGCCCCGCGAGTCTCACGAATCTTCTCAAGATAAATGCATCGGTGACTGAGTGCTGCTGCTGCTGCTGCTGCTGCTGCAGGAATCTAAAGACCACACGAATGTTTCATGGTATCGGACCGTGCCCCTCGGATGGAGAAGACCGAAGGTTCGTATCGTTCTGAATATGAGACGGCTCTCAAGCACGCTTCCGCGACTACTTTGCACGGTAAGAGCTCGCTGTGAATAAATGAGTGTTGGATTTTACCAACTGTCTACACAGGCGCTGCAGACACCGTCTGTACAGGATTACTCAAGTACGGATATAGTACTTACAAAACTCTCAGACGAGTGCGACATTGATGACATTCGCGCTTGCGATGGTTGAGAACCCACATGCATGTGTGGAAACGTGCACAAGCGGAAATTGACGCTGTTGTGGGTACGGACAGACTCCCCGAGTTTGACGACAGACCGTCCCTGCAATATGTCGACGCAATTACACGGGAGGTATTTAGATGGAAGCCTTTTTCCCCCTCAGGTGCGTGTTGGGATGTGAATGTCCTTTCCGAAGTATTTCTAAATACCCTCGAGGTGGCCCGCACGCGGTTACGCGAAACGATATCTACAAGGGTTGCTTCATACCCAAAGGTATGTTCTATACCTGTACGCTATCTACTCGTAGTACTAAGTGTTCTGCCAGGGCAATCATCATCGTAAATGCTTGGTGCGCTCTTCACGCACGTGCGGGGTTCAGCTTGCCTAGGAGCTGATGTAATCAGGGAGTTGCCAACTGCGCAGCGTGCTCGATAGCAGCAGCATCAGTTCAGTTCGAATTCTGCCATTCGACTTGGATCCGTCCAAGGTTTGTTGCCCAGACACCAGGAAGTCATCACATCGCCGCTGTATCCCAAAGTAGCTATGTCAGGAGGTCTGTTGGAGACGCGATCACCATCCCTGACTCTCAGTCCCTCATTCGCTGCTTCCAAGTGAACGATTAGACTTCTGGCCTCAGGCCTCAGGGCGGAGCTTCGGGCTTTGTCAGCAGCAAACTACTTCCGCATAAACACCAAGGTTCTCTCCTGGATGGGGTACGCATTCAATTGATCGCAAATTCCTGCGGTAGGGTCTCGACTTCGGAACTCACACTGACCCATTTCGAGTGGACGAGGTCTGCTGACTCGTGGGTTAGGTGATCGAATCGGTCACCTGCCGCTGGGACACTGCTGCTTTCGTTCCGTTCACCTGACAACCATCACGCCGGCGAAGTTCCTTCATATCCACTTCATACTGGAAGTTGTCATCGTAATGTGGCACCTGCAAGCCCGACATGGTCTAGTCCCTCGGTGGCCTGTGATCACTCTTTTGACACTCTTTCCTCGATGGCGGATTTCCCATTTGAGGTTGGTGTCCTTGTTCCGGATATGGTCACCTGCGCCAACGGGACCAATTAGGTGGTAACGAACCGAAACAACGGTACGACGACATATAGATCCGGCGAGCCCGTTATCACATCGAATGAACCCTGTAATTATCCCATCACCGTTGGGACCACATGGAACGCTCCTATGGCGTTTTAACATTCACTTCAAGAGCGGATTTTTGGCGGATTTTTCATGAAATTGGGCCACAGGGAAATCTGACTCGTCCCCCGCGGAAGTAATTATCGTGCATGTGACCACTCGACAGATAAATTAACATGGAAGTGACATTTCCGAGGACGTAGAAGAGGTGTCATAATTCATTGGGCTGTGTTCTGTATGCATGTGATAATGCGATGTTGTTGCAAGCGAGGAGGTGAAAGTATGACGGAAGGGACTTTTGACTGACCGACATATCATTGACCTGGCGGTAGGAGCACATGTGCTGGTGTGAAGTGTGCTGGTGAACGAAAGGAAAAGGTACCGTCCCTATCGACAGCGGGTAGATTAGTAAAATTTGCAACTGATCCGTGAAACCACTATCCGGAAATATGATGATGCCGTCCAAATGCTTCCAGAACTCGGGCCAGGCTCCGCGTTAGGATTTGGGGTTTTGATGAGGAGAGATGCGGAACGGTGACAGCCGGTGTTACTTTAAATCTTGATGGTGAGAGAAGAAAGGCTATTGGCGGCGTAAATACCAATCAAGCCAACCACGACTAGCGGTGAAGTTCGCGCTAAGCCTGAGGAAGCCGCGGGATCCCGTCAGCTTGTCAGAGGAGAACCGCATTCGCCATTGGTGGTAGAAATTGCGCGGCTCTTTCCGATAACGAGAGAGCGTCGTTGACGTTACACGTGTAACGTCGAGCGGCCTCAAACAGTGCACTATTTCCATAAGTGATGGACCCGTATGCTTACTAAGCAGGGCCGACGATCGCTTGTATGGTATCTGGCGGGCTTCGTGTGCCGTGCCGTTCAAAGTGAGCACCGCAGCAGGTATCAGGCGACTTCTCATCAATTTTTGCCCGAGAGTAACGAGAGGGATACGCACCGGCAAGTTCCCAGTGGCGCGCGAACTCCAATCCATTGAGAAGGGTGACAGCAGGGAAAAGTCGACGTCAGTGTAAGGGTCAGAGGCGGGAAAGAGCTGCTTCGTCGTATACGGTGATTCGGAAGCAGAAGTGCCGAGTCGCTAGGACTTATCTAGCAATGATGACCAAAGGGTGAACGACGACGCCCCATTCATTGGGCTGTGACCTGGGCGCATTCCAGAGCCTTTGGAGGGAAATGGAGCGAGATATGAAACCCTAAGTATGTGAAGGGGAGGAGACAGGGACATGGTCGCCAACATGTCACAGGTGGACCTGCTTAGTCATCAATGGAGCCACCGATTTCTTTCAAGCTGACTTTCACGGAATCCATGGTTATAGTGCCTGTCAGGGTATGATACGCTTCTAGGTAACCCTCCATTCCGTCCCGTAAGTGCGATAACCTACCGAACCACCCACATTTTGACCGCTCTGCGTATGATCGACCGAACGGCCCGAGGAAGGCCGGCCGGACCATGTGTAAGAGTTGAATCCCGCTTTTCATAACATGTGACGCTAGCGGTGTATATATACAGTACGATCGAACAATGTCGCGAAGAGAAGATAACATCAAGCTCGCATTCTATAGCATTCGCACCCCAAGTTGTCGAGATTGAGCCAGGTAAGCCTGATTCCATTTCGCACTCGTGGTTCCCCGTATCATCGCGGAGTAGGTTCCGTGTCCGAGTGTGCTGGTGCAGGGATATACCGTTCTTCACGGAGATGGACAATTGGCGCTTGTGGCAGGCGTAACATGCCACTTCGGCCCCTGTCAAATTGCTTTTTCCCCCATGTGGCGCAACTTGGACGCGCTCCCAGCTTCCGTCCTTTGAGACTACTTATTTCGCATTGTTCGCTTTATAGGGTTAAAGTGGTGGTTTCCACGCATGGAATGGTCGCCATCACTCTGCATTCCTGTCGCAACTGAGCTTCTGTCTGAATGAAAGATGTTCATTGCTAACGCATTCCCCGTAGAACCTGCCGCTGTCCCTATCACTATTACTGCTCACACACAAGCATGACGCAGCTTGACTCGTACCAATCCCCGTTGATCTTGGATCGCTCCTGACGTGACTGGTGAAATACAACCATGCTGGCTGCTTACGGACTCGGGGTTCTGGGCGGCTGGCCTATTTTCAAGTTGGCGTGGGTCGATCCGTTCATTTTACTCCTTTCACATCGTATCACGTGCCCTGATGCACTTCCATGGAAGTTGCGCCTGCGACGGCCCTGCGTTCTGCCATCTGATGGATGAAGTCATATCTCTCAGTCGATTTCCGGATACTGACTTGAAAGGACAAAAAGTTCGGCTCAAACCCGTAGGTCGCTATCCCAATACTGTCACTATCGAAATGCCCAAACGAGCTTACTCTCCGTCTTTCGGTGGACTTAGCTTCGATCTGTAAATCGGCATACAAATGAGGTTGATAAGCTATCTCGTCACATCGCTCCTCTGATAGCCTGAGAA
>Ga0307508_10004667_pt1 | contig 13294 bp, 10 predicted proteins | sample 9_EM_MG_FD_203089 | JGI IMG/M metagenome (GOLD analysis project Ga0307508, IMG submission 203089) | Populus trichocarpa ectomycorrhiza microbial communities from riparian zone in the Pacific Northwest, United States - 9_EM | ecosystem: Host-associated > Plants > Roots > Unclassified | place... | reverse complement strand
CCGAGCTCAACAGCTTGAAGCGCGTGTTGGTGCGGAAGGCATCGCCTTCGCCGGCGAACATGCGGGTCGGGTCTTCGCCCTCGCGCTTGAACGCGAAGCTGCCGGCGGTGTACGGGAACGAGCCGGGTACGTTGTCCAGCGTCAGCCACTTCAGCAGCTCGCCGTGGTCCTCGTAGCTCGGCAGCGCGACCTTGCGGATCTTGTTGCCCGACAGCGTCGTGTGGGTCAGCTCGGTGCGGATCTCCTTGTCGCGGATCTTCACGACGTACTCGTCGCCGGCGTAGGCTTTCTGCATTTCGGGCCACATCGCCAGCAGCTTGCGTGACGAGGCGTCGAGCTGCGCCTCGCGGGTCCGCACGAGGTCGTCGACGGCCTCGACCGCGCGGTGACGCTCGGGCTTGTCCGTCTGCAGCATGCCGGCGGTCGCGCGCAGCTGCTGGATCTCGCGCGCCAGCGCGGCCTGGGCGCGTGCGTGCGTTTTGTAGCCGCGCACGGTGTCGGCGATGTCGGCCAGGTAGCGCACGCGCGCGCCCGGCACGATCGGCACCTGGTGCGTGCTGTGGCGCGTCGCGGCGACCGGCAGCGTGCCGCTCGTCACCGGCATGCCGAGTTGCTTCAGGCGCGGCAGCAGGGCCTGGTACAGCGCGGTCACGCCGTCGTCGTTGAAGCGGCTCGCCATCGTGCCGAACACCGGCATCTGGTCGGTCTTGGTGCCCCAGGCCTCCTTGTTGCGCTGCACCTGCTTGGCGACGTCGCGCAGCGCGTCCTGCGCGCCCTTGCGGTCGAACTTGTTGATCGCGACGAACTCGGCGAAGTCGAGCATGTCGATCTTCTCGAGCTGGCTCGCGGCGCCGAACTCGGGCGTCATCACGTACATCGGCACGTCGACCAGCGGCACGATCGCCGCGTCGCCCTGGCCGATGCCGGAGGTCTCGACGATGATCAAATCGAAACCGCCGGAGGCCTTGACCGCGGCGAGCACGTCGGGCAGCGCCTGGCTGATCTCGGAGCCGAAGTCGCGTGTCGCCAGCGAGCGCATGAACACGCGTTGCCCCGCGGACGCATCAGCGGACGACCCCGGCGTCGTCCACGGGCCGATCGCGTTCATGCGGATGCGGTCGCCGAGCAGCGCGCCGCCGCTCTTGCGGCGCGACGGGTCGATGCTGATCACGGCGACGAACAGCGCGTCGCCCTGGTCGAGCCGCAGGCGACGGATCAGCTCGTCGGTCAGGCTGGACTTGCCGGCGCCGCCGGTGCCGGTGATGCCGAGCACGGGGGTCTTGGCCTGCTTTGCCTGGGCCTGCAGTTCGGCCTTGAATACGTCGCCGACCTTGCCGTTCTCGAGCGCGGTGATCAGCTGCGCGAGCGCGCGCCAGTGCGCCTCGGTCCGGCCCTGGATCGCTGCGAGCGTCTTGGGTGCGTGCACCGACAGGTCCAGGTCGGCGCGCATCACCATCTCGCCGATCATCCCCGCCAGGCCCATGCGCTGGCCGTCCTCGGGGCTGTAGATGCGCGCCACGCCGTAGCCTTGCAGCTCGGCGATCTCGCTGTGCACGATCACGCCGCCGCCGCCGCCGAAAACCTGGATGTGCGCGCCGCCGCGGCTCTTCAGCAGGTCGACCATGTACTTGAAGTACTCGACGTGGCCGCCCTGGTAGCTGCTGATCGCGATGCCTTGCGCGTCTTCCTGCAACGCGGCGGTGACGACCTCGTCGACCGAGCGGTTGTGACCGAGGTGCACGACCTCGGCGCCCATGCCCTGCAGGATGCGCCGCATGATGTTGATCGCGGCGTCGTGGCCATCGAACAGGCTCGCGGCGGTCACGAAGCGCACCTTGTTCGTCGGGCGGTAGGCCGCGAGCGCTTTGAATTCGGCGGACAGGTCGGTCATCGAATGTCTCCTGCAGAGGTGGCTCAGACCACCTTGATGTTCTTCAGCGCCGGGTCGGGCGGCGGGTAGCGCAGCTTGAGGCCTTGCAATACCTGCTTCATGACTGTTGCGATCATCAGGTTGCGGTGGGTCTTCGAATCCGCCGGCACGATGGTCCACGGTGCCCACGGCGTCCCGGTGGCGGCGAGCGCGCGGCTGTAGGCCGTCTGATAGGCGTCCCAGTGCTTGCGGGCGTCGAGATCGCCGGCGGCGAACTTCCAGTTCTTCGTCGGGTCGTCGAGCCGCTCCTGCAGGCGCACGCGCTGTTCCTCTTTCGAGAGGTGCAGCATGAACTTGCAGATCACCGTGCCGGTCTCGGTCAGCATGCGCTCGAAGTCGTTGATGTGGGCGTAGCGCTGCGCCGTCTGCGCGGGCGTGATCCAGCCGTTCACCGTGGGCACCAGCACGTCTTCGTAGTGGCTGCGGTTGAAGATCATCACCTCGCCGCTGGCCGGCACCTGGCTGTGGATGCGCCACAGGTAGTCGTGCGCGCGCTCGGGTTCGGTGGGCGCCTTCCAGCCGACGGTATGCACGCCCAGCGCGCTCATCTGGCCGAACACGCCGCGGATCGTGCCGTCCTTGCCGCTGGTGTCGGTGCCTTGCAGCACCACCAGCAGCCGGAAGCGGTGGTCGGCGTAGAACAGGTTTTGCAGCTGGTCGAGTTCGAGCGCGAGCGCCGCGGTGATGTCCTTGTCGCGCGCCTTGTCGCCGCTGCTGAACGGTTTGGCCGCCGGATCGAAACGCTTCAGGTCGAAACGCCTGGCGTTTTTCGGCGCCGTGCCGTGTTGGTAGTCCGCCAGAACGGGAGTCTTCTTGGCCACGCAACCTCCGGGGATCGTGATTGACGTATACGTCAAGTAGGAGAGTGTAGCCGCAGGGCGGCCGCGGCGGATTTGCGTGATGGTGCGTAACAGCGCTCACCACTGAGCCGCGCGCGCCGTCATACTTCGGCGCATGGAATCTCCGACCCTCCGACACCACGACGTCGTCATCATGGGCGGGGGCCTGGCCGGGCTGACGCTCGCGCTGCAGCTCAAGCAGCAGTTCGCCGACATCGACATCCTCGTGCTCGAGCGCCGCCAGCACCCGGTGCCGGAGGCCGCGCACAAGGTCGGTGAATCGTCGGTCGAGATCGGTGCCCACTATTTCAGCAAGGTGCTCGGCCTGACCGAGCACATGGACACCGCGCAGCTGCGCAAGTTCGGCTTTCGCTTCTTCTTCTCGGAGGGCCGGCGCGACATCGACCAGGTCACCGAGATCGGCGCGAGCCGCTTTCTCACAACGCCCAGCTACCAGATCGACCGCGGCATCTTCGAGAACTTCCTCGGGCTGGAGGCCCAGCGCCGCGGCGTCCGCTTCATCGACCACGCGATCGTGCGCCGCGTCGAGCTCGCGGAGGACGACGCGCCGCATCGGCTGAGCTGCGAACATGGCGGCGAGACCTTCGAGGTGAGTGCGCGCTGGATCGTCGACGCCTGTGGGCGCGCCGGCATCCTCAAACGCAAGCTCGGTCTCGCGCAAGACAACGCGCACCAGGCGCACGCGGTGTGGTTTCGCATCAAGGACCGCATCAACATCGATGAATGGTCCGACAACCTCGAATGGCGTGCGCGCTGCGACCCGCAGGCGCGCTGGCTCTCGACGAACCACCTTGTCGGCGCCGGCTACTGGGCCTGGCTGATCCCGCTCGCGTCGGGATCGCACTCGGTCGGCATCGTCGCCGATCCGCGCATCCACCCGCTGGACACGATGGACACGTTCGAGAAGGCGATGACGTGGTTCGAGCGCTACCAGCCGCGCCTGTTCGACGAGCTCGACGGCAAGCGGCATCTGCTGCAGGACTTCGCGTTCTTCCGCAGGTTCTCGTATGGCTGCAAGCAGGTCTTCTCGGCGCAGCGCTGGGCGCTCACCGGCGAGGCCGGCCTGTTCCTCGACCCGTTCTACTCGCCGGGCAGCGACTTCATCGCGATCAGCAACACCTACATCACCGAGCTGATCGCGCTCGACCGCGCGCACAAGCCGCTGGGCGCGCACGCGCAACTCTACGACCAGGTGTTCCACTCGTTCTACGAGAGCACGCTGGCGCTCTACACCGACCAGTACCCGCTGTTCGGCGACCCCGAGGTGCTGCCGGTCAAGGTGATCTGGGACTACACCTACTACTGGGGCGTGCTGTCGCAGTTCTTTTTCCAGCGCCGCCTCACCGACCTGGCCGCGATGAGCGCACTGCGCGACGAGCTCGCGCTGTGCCAGAAGCTGAACGTCGAGGCGCAGGCCTTCTTCCGCGCCTGGTCCGCCGTCAGCGAGAAACGCAACCCGGCTGTGATGCTCGACCAGGCCGCGCTGCCGTGGTTCGCCGAACTCAACCGCAGCCTGAACGACACGCTCGACGACACGCAGTTCCGCGCTCGACTGCGTGCTTCTACGCAGCAGCTCAAGGCGCTGGCCGGCGAGATGCTGGCGCGTGCCTGCACCGAACATCCGGCGCTCGACGGCTCGGCCTTGCGCGCGCTCGCCGGCATGCCGGCGCCGGCGGGCGCCAGCACGGCACTGCTCGCGGAGTTCGCATGAGTTCCCTGCGCGCGCATCGGGGGGCGTGACATATCACCGCGTCCGCCGATTGAAGCGGCGTCGCCCGCGTCGCCGTTTGACGGCACAATCCTGGCGTTAGCTGTCAACAGCGCCAGGAGGGTGGTGTGGTCGCACGGTTGATTCCGATCAAGACTCCGGAAGGTCAGGCCGAGCTGAACGCGCGCCAACGCCGCGTCAGCCAGCGCCACCGCACCGTGCTGTTTCTCATCGACGGCAAGCGCAACGCCGACGAGGTGCGCACGATGGCGGCGAAGGCCGGCGTCCCCGAGAGCTGTTTTGGCGAGCTGGTCGAGCTCGGCATGATCATGCTGTCCGAGCCGACCTTCTCGCTGCTGCTCGACGAGCCCGTGGCCGTGCCGGGCACGATGCACGTGGACGTGCCGCTGCCCGGCCCCGACAGCGTCAGCGCGGTGTCCGATTCGGTGCTGCCGCCGTCGCGTTCGCTGTTCCCCGAATCGGTGTCGACCGACTCGACGCTGGGCGGCGTGTCGACCGCGCAGGCTTGGCTCAATGCCGACACCACGGATTCCGAGTCGCTCGATCCGGTGGTCGCCGAAGCGCGCCTGATCCTCGTCCGCGCGGTGCGCGCGCAGGCGCCGCTGGCCGGCACGATCACGCTGCTGAAGCTGCGCCGTGCCCGCACCCGAGCCGACCTGGTCGACCTGCTCGACGAGGTCGAGAGCCGCATCAGCAAGCCGCACCGCTCGCTCGCGGCCACGCACACGATGCGGCGCGTGCGCCAGATGCTGGATGGCCGCGCGGATTCGATGCTCGAGCCCGCGTGACAGAATCCCTTCATGACGTTTCTGGCGATCGACATCGGCAACACGCGGCTGAAGTGGGCGCAGTACGCGTCGCCTCAACCGGGTGCGACCTTGCTGGACCACGGCGCGGTCTTCCTCGAAACCATCGACAGCCTGGCTGACAAGGAGTGGCATGCGTTGCCCGCACCGGGCAGCATGCTGGGTTGCGTGGTCGCCGGCGAGGGCGTGAAGCGCCGTGTCGAGGAACAGCTCGAAATCTGGGATGTCGAGCCGCGCTGGGTCACCTCCAGCAGCCAGGCCGGCGGCGTGATCAACAGCTACGACCACCCGAGCCGGCTCGGCGTGGACCGCTGGGTCGCGCTGATCGGCGCCCGCCACCGTGTGCTCGCGCACGGCGCACCCCGGCCGGCGCTGGTGGTGATGGTCGGCACCGCGGTGACGGTCGATGCGCTCGACGCGACCGGGCGCTTTCTCGGTGGGCTGATCCTGCCCGGTTTCGGCCTGATGCTGCGTGCGCTCGAGATGGGCACCGCCGGCCTGAAGGCGCCGACCGGCGAGGCGGTCGAGTTTCCGACCAACACCAGCGACGCGCTGATGAGCGGCGGCGCCGATGCAATCGCCGGCGCGGTCGAGCGCATGAACCGCAAGCTGCTCGCGCGCACCGGCCAGCAGCCGGCGCTGATCATGACCGGCGGCGCGGCCGTCAAGCTCTCGCCCATCATCGACCTGCCGTTCGAGACGGTGGACACGCTCATCTTCGAAGGCCTGCTGCAGCTGCAGTCGCATCGGCTGGCCTTGTAGTCAGGAGGCCGACCATGTCCGAATACACCGCCGAGATTCTCTGGGAGCGCGACCCCGCGCAGGATTTTCTCGGCAACCGCTACAGCCGCAAGCATCTGCTGCGTTTCGACGGCGGCATCGAGGTGCCTGGGTCCTCGGCGCCGAGCTCGGTGCCGCTGCCGATGTCGGAGGCGGCCGCGGTCGATCCGGAGGAAGCCTTTGTCGCGTCGCTGTCGAGCTGCCACATGCTGTGGTTTCTCGCGATCGCGGCCAAGCGCCAATTCGTCGTCGACCGTTACGTGGACCACGCCATCGGCGTGATGGCCAGGAACGAACAGGGCAAGATGGCGATGACGCGCGTGACGCTGCGGCCGCAGGTGACGTTCTCTGGCGCACGCCCACCGAGCCGCGACGAACTCGAACAGCTGCACCACAAGGCGCACGAAGAGTGCTACATCGCGAACTCGGTGAAGACCGAGGTACTCTGCGAGCCTGTCGTCCCAAGCACCTGAACGGGTCGCCGCGCCGGGCCGCCCCAAGCAAGGCCCGACCCTCCCGGAGAGGCGCTCGCCGTACCCGGCGAGCGGGGTGTCGTCGTCATGCCTAGAGGATGTAGCGCGACAGGTCTTCGTTCTTCGCCAGATCGGCGAGCTTCGCATCGACCTCGGCACCATCGACGCTGACGGTCTGCCCGCCGCGGTTCGGCGCGTCGAAACTGACCTCGTCGAGCAGCCGCTCCATCACCGTCGACAGGCGCCGCGCGCCGATGTTCTCGGTGCGCTCGTTGACATCGAAGGCGATCTGCGCGATGCGGCGGATCGCCGCCGGTTGCACGTCGAGCGTCACGCCTTCGGTGGCGAGCAGCAGCGTGTACTGCTTGACGAGGCTGGCATGCGTCTGCGTCAGGATCGCCTCGAAATCGTCCACGCTCAGCGAGCCGAGCTCGACGCGGATCGGGAAGCGCCCCTGCAGCTCCGGGATCAGATCGCTGGGCTTGGCCAGGTGGAACGCGCCCGACGCGATGAACAGCATGTGGTCGGTCTTGACCATGCCGTACTTGGTGTTCACCGTCGTGCCCTCGACCAGCGGCAGCAGGTCGCGCTGCACGCCCTGGCGCGAGACATCGGCGCCGCTCGTTTCGCTGCGTGACGCGACCTTGTCGATCTCGTCGATGAAGACGATGCCGTTCTGCTCGGCGTTGTGCAGCGCCGCGGTCTTGACCTCGTCGTCGTTGACGAGCTTGGCGGCTTCTTCCTCGATCAGCAGCTTGTGCGCGTCGGCGATGCGCAGCTTGCGCAGCTTGCGCTTGCCGCCGCCGGCGTTCGCGAACAGGCCCTTCAGCTGTTCGGCCATCTCCTCCATGCCGGGCGGGCTCATGATCTCGAGGCCGGGCTTCGCCTCGACGATCTCGAGCTCGATTTCCTTGTCGGCGAGCAGCCCTTCGCGCAGGCGCTTGCGCATCACCTGGCGCGCGGTGTTGTCGACCGGCGGCGTGGGAGCGGCGAAACCGAGTTCGGGGTCCGAGCCGCGCGCCGGCGGCACCAGGATGTCGAGCACACGGTCTTCGGCGGCGTCCTCGGCGCGTGCGCGGTGGCGGCGCATCGCGCCCTCGCGCTCCTGCTTGACGGCCGTGTCGACGAGGTCGCGGATGATCGAGTCGACATCCTTGCCGACGTAGCCGACCTCGGTGAACTTGGTCGCCTCGACCTTGATGAACGGCGCGTCGGCGAGCTTGGCCAGGCGCCGCGCGATCTCGGTCTTGCCGACACCGGTCGGGCCGATCATCAGGATGTTCTTCGGCGTGATCTCGCCGCGCATCTTCTCGTCGACCTGCTGACGCCGCCAGCGGTTGCGCAGCGCGATCGCGACCGCGCGCTTGGCGCTGGCCTGGCCGACGATGTGGCGGTCGAGTTCCGAAACGATCTCTTGCGGGGTCATGCTGCTCATGTCAGCCCCTCGGCCGACGAATACGTTGCCCGATCCCCCGAGGGGATGCGGGCCGGCTTGGGGCGGCCCGGCGCTCGGCCCGCCGCGGCGTCACAGGTAGCGATCATTCCAGCGTCTCGATGATGTGGTTCTGGTTGGTGTAGATGCAGAGTTCCCCGGCGATCTCGAGCGACTTCTTCACGACGTCCTTGGGCGCCAGCTCGGTGTTCGACAGCAAGCCGCGCGCGGCGGCATGCGCATAGGCGCCGCCGGAGCCGATCGACACGATGCCGTACTCGGGCTCCAGCACATCACCATTGCCGGTGATGATCAGCGAGGCCTCGCGGTCGGCGACCGCGAGCATCGCCTCGAGCCGGCGCAGCACCCGGTCGGTGCGCCAGTCCTTCGTCAGTTCGATCGCGGCGCGCACCAGGTGGCCTTGATGCTTCTCGAGTTTGGCCTCGAAGCGCTCGAACAGCGTGAATGCATCGGCCGTGGCGCCCGCGAACCCGGCAAGGACCTGGTCGCGGTACAGCTTGCGCACCTTGCGGGCCGACGACTTGACGACGATCGTACCCAGCGTCACCTGGCCATCACCCCCGAGTGCGACGACATTTCCGCGGCGCACGCTCAGGATGGTCGTGCCGTGATAATTTTCCATTGGGGGAAGATAGGGCCGAAACGGTGGGCGTCAAGTGCACCCGGCCGCAAGCAACGCCACTAGTTGGTGCGCACTTTCACCTTGGCGTGCTCGTTGATACCCATCGCACCGAAGAACAGTGCCACCAGCCGATGGGCCTCGATGAAGCGCACGCTGCGGTTCTCGGTGCGGCGGGCCAGCACCCAGTTGAGCAGATCACCGGCAGCGATGAAGTCGACGCGGATCAGGCGTCCGCAGGCGACGTTGATGATGCCGGCCTCGCCGAGCTGCGCGTCCATCTTCTTCAGCGTTGCGCCGATGTCGCCGACGAGCTGGCCCGACAACTCGACGGTGCCGACGTGGACCTCGCCGTCGTCTTCGAGCTGACTCGACTCGACGAAGTTGGTCGACACATCGCTGACCACCGACAGCTGCGACGACACGGTGTTGCCGGTGCCGCTCACACGCACCTGGCAGCGTGCCGGCTCCCAGGAGGGCGGCGAGACTTCGTAGGTGACGCAGTAGTCGATTGCGGCCTCATCGAACTGGTCCGGCCGGTTCGTCATGCGCAGCGCGTCCAGGCGCAGCTGCCAGTAGGCCGGGTCGACATCGCGCACGCCGGTCGGGGCGGCGTCTGCGAGCACGAGCAACAGGTGCTCGCCGCCGAGCCAGCGTATGTCCAGCGTCTGCACGATCCAGCTGCGGAACAGCTCGGACAACTTGGCGCAGGCCTCGGTATCGATGCTGCGCAGTGCGCTCCAGTCGAACACCCAGGGCAGCGGCATCTGCATCGTCATCGAGGCGAGCTTGGCCACCGCATCGGCGTCGATGTGCTCGGGGCTGATCCAGCCGACCTGGCCTTCGATGCGCGCGGTGCTCGGGCGTTCCTCGGCGGCCGCCTCGGCGACCAGCCTGGGCATCGAGAACCATTGCGGTGCCGACCAGCCGAACTGTTGCGCGTAGTCGAGCGCGAGGCTCTCGAACTTGTGCTGCTGGCCGATCGCACGGTACAGGTCGAACAGCACCAGCCAGGTCTCGGCGTGCTGGGCGCGCGCGCCACCGGGGCTGGTGAGGCCGGCAATGGATTGCTCGCACTGCTCGAAATCGGCGTTCGCGAACGCGATCACCGCTTCGTCCAGGTCCGGGTCGTGGGCGACCTGGCTGAGGTCTTGCGTGAACGGATGGGCCAGGTCGGCCGCGCCCGAGTCGATCTTGATCGTGGACAGCGGCGAGACGCCGCCACCCATCACCGCGGCCGAAACCGGCAGGGCGCGCTCGCTCGCGAAACCGTCGACGCGACCACCGCCCCCGCCATTGGCGGCCGCGGTGCCCGGGCCGAACGAAGTGCTTTGCGTGCCGTGCGACGGCCGCATGTCCATCGCGGCCGGCTGGGTCGGCGCGTTGTAGAACTCGGGCGTGCGCTTGGACTGGGGCGCGTAGTTCTGAGGGTCGCCCACCATCTGCTGCTCGATCTCGTCGATCTTGGCCTTGACGCCCTGATCGGCCTTGGCGCCGCTGTCGGGCAGCTTGGCTTCAGAATCGTCGATGCGCGACGAACCGCCCAGCGCGGCGAGCTGCTCGCTCGTCAGGCCTTCGCGGCGCACCTTGCGCAGCATGTCGAATTCGCGCTTGCGCACAAAGTCGTTGCGCCGCTTGCGCTCGATCATCGCCTTCAGCTCACCCTTGGCGAAGTCGCTCTCGCGGTTTTCTTCGGTCGGCGCGCCGAGCTCGGCCCAATCCGTGCTCGGATTGGCCACGAATTTGACGACCTTGCGGAAGAAACTGGTCGAGTCTTTGGGGTCCGACATCGCGCGGGTTGGGTGGAAAAGGCCTGCCGCTGCGTCAGTCGCCGAACATCTTCTGCTTGAGCTCGCGGCGCTGCTGGGCTTCTAGCGACAGTGTAGCGGTGGGGCGCGCAATCAGGCGGCCCAGACCGATGGGTTCGCCGGTTTCATCACAAAAGCCGTAGTCGCCGGCGTCGATGCGCCCCAGCGATTGCGAAATCTTCTTCAGCAGCTTGCGCTCGCGGTCACGCGTGCGCAGTTCGAGCGCGTGCTCTTCCTCGATCGTGGCGCGGTCGGCCGGATCGGGGACGATCGAGGTGTCTTCGCGCAGGTGCTCGGTGGTTTCGCCGGCGTTGGAGAGCAGGTCGTCCTTGAGCGTTTGCAGCTTGACGCGGAAGAACTCCAACTGCTTGTCGTTCATGTACTCCGATTCGGGCATCGCCAGCACTTCGGCTTCGCTCAGCTCGCGGCCGGACTTGGTTTTCCAGGCGTTGGCCAGCTTCGGATCGAATTTCTGTGCGTGGCGCGGAGTGTCGAGTTCCAGGTTGTTCATTTGTCGAGTGGGGGGGCGCGGCGGTGCAAACCGGTCGGCGAATCGGGACGTGGGCGGCGGCAGCGGTGCCTGCACCGCCGGGGCGGCGTACTTGGAGGCACCGCGCCCGGTCTTCTTGGAGGGAATCAGGGGCGCCAGGCCGGACGCGGGCGCGGCCGGGATATCGACGGGAACGGGAGCGGGCGCGGGTTTCATGGGTGTTGTGGGCTTGGGCGAGGCGGCATGGGGGGCCGCTTTGGCATGTGCCGTCACGGGTTTGGCAGATTTCGCGGCGGGTTTGACGGCTGGGATGGATTTGGTGGACTTGGCAGCCGGTGGATGTGCCGGCTTGGAAGGTTTGGCCGACTTGGCGGGCGCTGCGGGCTTCTTGGCCGCGACCGTCTTGCTGGCCTTTGCCGCCTTGGACACGGCGGCGGTGGCCTTGCCGGTGGCGGTTTTCTTGGGGGGCGTTTTCGGGGCCGGTGTCTTGCTCACAGCAGTCTCCTCGCATCGGCGGTTATACCCTCTGCTCGGGGCTCGGGCTTTGGCCGCCGCGGATTGTAGCCACGTTGCACCGGCGCTCAGCGCCTAAAAATCACGCATGCAGCGGGGCTTGACAAGCCGTCAAACGAGGCAGCCCTCCAGGCCTTGCAAAAAGATCTCGCGAGGCAGGTCGAGGCCGATGAAAACCATCTTGCTGGTCTTCTTCTCGCCCGGCGCCCATTTCGGCCCCAGGTCGCTGCCCATCAGCTGGTGCACGCCTTGGAAAATGACCTTGCGGTCGCTGCCCTTCATATGGAGCACGCCTTTGTAGCGCAGCATCTTCGGGCCGTAGACCTGCACGATCGCACCCAGGAAGTCCTCCAGCTTGGCCGGGTTGAAGGCCTTGTCGGCGCGGAACACGAAGGATTTCACGTCGTCGTCGTGCACATGGTGGTGCGGGTGGTCGCAGTGTTCGTCGTGCTCGTGGTCATGATCATGGTGATCATGGTCATGGGCGTGCGCGTCGGCGTTCAGGAACTCCGGGTCGATGTCGAGCTTGGCGTTCAGGTTGAAGCCGCGCAGGTCGAACACGTCGGCCAGCGGCACCTCGCCGAAGTTGACTCGGGTCTGCGGCGCGCGCGGGTTCATGTGCTTGATGCGGTGGATCAGCGCGTCCACCGTCGCGGCGTCGACCAGATCGGTCTTGCTGATGAAGATCTGGTCGGCAAACCCGACCTGGCGGCGCGCCTCCTGGCGGTCGTCGAGCTGCTGGTCGCCGTGCTTGGCATCGACCAGCGTCAGGATCGAGTCGAGCAGGTAGCTTTCGGCGATCTCGTCGTCCATGAAGAAGGTCTGCGCGACCGGGCCCGGGTCGGCCAGGCCGGTGGTCTCGATCACGACGCGGTCGAAATCGAGCTCGCCCTTGCGCTTCTTTTCAGCCAGGTCGCTCAAGGTGGTGCGCAGGTCTTCGCGGATCGAGCAGCAGACGCAGCCGTTGTTGAGCTGGATGATCTGTTCCTTGCTGTCCTGCACCAGGATCTCGTTGTCGATGTTCTCGTCGCCGAATTCGTTTTCGATCACGGCGATCTTCTGGCCGTGCGCTTCGGTCAGCACGCGCTTGAGCAGCGTGGTCTTGCCGGAGCCGAGGAAGCCGGTGAGGATGGTTGCTGGAATGAGTGCCATGGGTTGCCTTAGCGAGCGCTGAGAGGGGGCGATCAGCCCATATGGGGGTGGGCTACGTTCCTTCAAGCTAGCAGATGTGTCAATAGTCTGCTCCGGGCGGGCGCCCGGCGCTTCTTTGCCGAGTAGCGCTTCGGTTAAGCTAGTCGCGTCCAGAACTCCCCGCCCGCAGCGCGATGTCCGACCCGCACCCCAGTCGCCCCTTCCGAGGGGGCGACAAGCATGCCGCTGCCCCGGCCGAGCGGCGCACGCTGTTTCAAAAGCTCATCGAGCTGATCGCCCCGGGGCCGGATTCGCGTGACCAGCTGATCGAGTCGCTTGCCGACGCCGAGCACAAGTCGCTGATCGCGCCCGAGTCGCGCATGATGCTCGAAGGCGTGATCCGCATGGCCGACATGACGGCCGGCGACGTGATGGTCAACACCAGGCACATGGACCTGCTCGACATCGAGGCCGACTACGACGAGCTGCTGCACTTGGTGATCGACACCGCCCATTCGCGCTTCCCGGTCTTCGAAGGCAAGCGCGAGAACGTCATCGGCATCCTGATGGCCAAGGACCTGCTGAAGCTGCAGCGCTCGCCCGACCTGAACCTGCGCACGCTGCTGCGCCCGGCGGTGTTCGTGCCCGAGTCGAAGGGGCTGAACGAGCTGCTGCGCGACTTCCGCTCCAACCGCAACCACC
>Ga0307508_10004666_pt1 | contig 13295 bp, 14 predicted proteins | sample 9_EM_MG_FD_203089 | JGI IMG/M metagenome (GOLD analysis project Ga0307508, IMG submission 203089) | Populus trichocarpa ectomycorrhiza microbial communities from riparian zone in the Pacific Northwest, United States - 9_EM | ecosystem: Host-associated > Plants > Roots > Unclassified | place... | reverse complement strand
GATCCAGGCTGTGATTGACGATGGAGAGCTGCTCGACGGTGCCGTCAGCGATGACCTTAAGGCCGAAATATGCAAGGTATTGGGCGCGCGATCCCGGGGAATGTGAGTCCACCATATCAACGATGCATCGCGGACACGGCTGACAACTCTTCGCCAGGTTCCAACTTGCAGCACTTCAGATCACATACCTCTGCGGCATGGCCACTGAGCGCCAGGTACGAAATGGCCTCCGTGAGCTTCCTATCACCCTTCGGAATGCCTACCAGCAGATATACGGCCGCATTCTTGCGCAACAGCCAGGGCCACGACAAATAGCCCTCAATGCCATCCGCTGGGTCAAGTTCTCCTGCGAGCCAGTACGGTCGCAGACGCTCCTTGATGCTGCTAGTTCTGATATTAGCCCCGCTGGCGAATTCTCTCGCGAACCGATCCAGCCGAACGTACTCCTGAAAGCCTGCCACAACCTGGTCATTCTGGACAAAAGTCTGAACGTGTTTCGCTTTGCACGCCTTTCTGTGGAAGAATTCTTCGATGTCACGCTTTCTACGGAAGATTCACACTCCGAAATTGCGCAAGCCTGTCTCTCCCTGATATGTACAGCAAAAGCGTGGGATGACTATGATCCAAACGTTGGAACACGGGAAGGATGGCACCAGAATCGCCACCTTTTATTGTACTCTGCGGTTTTCTGGCCATGGCACTTCGCGCGAGCCAAAGACAGCACGATTTTAGATATTATTTGGGATGCATTCGTGTGCGAGACCAACCATCAGCGGTGGTGGAAATATTTCGTTGGAAACGTATATGCATATTCGATCGACAACAGTGTGCACTGGCAACGGGTTTTTGCTCTCAGAGCGCAAAAGAATCCCCTCCTGTCGTGCGTATGCGTTTTTGACATCAGCCGGAAATTTCTCCAAATAATCGATTCGTGCGCTCCACCGATGACTGATCTGAATGCTCTGCTTTCTACGGCGTGTTGTTTCGGCGATCTTGAGATTTCGAAGCTGCTGATCGACAAGGGCAGTGACGTCACTGCTTCCGACGATGGTGGACGGACACCACTTCATCTGGCGTTGATGAAGGGGCATGAGGTGGTGGCGCGACTATTGATCGACAAGGGCGCTGACGTTACTGCTGCCGACAAAGCCGGATGGACACCACTTGATCGGGCGTCGGAAAAGGGGCATATGGGGTTGGCGCAACTGCTGATCGAGAAGGGTGCTGATGCTACTGCTGCTGACGAATTCGGATGGACACCGCTTCATGTGGCGTCGAGTTCGGGGCATGAAGAGGTGGCGGGACTCCTGATCGACAAGGGCGCTGACCCTTCTGCCTGCCTCAAAGACGGACGGACACCACTCCATCAAGCGGTGACGGAGGGACATGAGGGGGTGGTGCGACTGCTGATCGACAGGGGCGCTGACGCTACTGCCGCCGATAGCGATGGACGCACACCATTGGTTCTCATTGAGAGCCGAATGCCCTTGATAGCAGCGCAGCTCCTCTCTGACAACGCTCTTGGAAAGCGTCGGAGTTCTTGGGGTTAGCCAACTTGCCATATGTGCTGTATCGTGCTGGTAGGCCATTGGTCTAATGGCTCCTTCTACCTTTTGGCTTGCAGTTCTTCCATTTTTTCTATAAGAAGTCATCTTCGGGATCTTATTTTGTCACTGCTATTTATTCTCTCTGTGACATTAGTGTGCGTTGTAGTTAATGGGAGCATGGGAGAGATTAGTAGTGCTTTTCTACTGGTGGGAATTGATTTCATTCTGTCTCGGACTTTCATATGCGCTATTCCCTTGGCATAGCAGATAGCATGGATGGATGGCGAGTTCACTGGTCTAGTTGGAGGACGTCGGAATGGAAAGTTGGTTGGAAATGTACTACTTTCCACACGGGCTGATAATTTTTTACATCCGAGATGGTCTAATCTGCCACACTTTCGGGATAGTGTACAAGATAGGTAATGAGACAATGGCACGCCACGACGGCCAAGTGACACTGTCCGCTCAACTGCAGTCAGTTGCTCAACCCTGCGGTGACAAATGTCCGCTCAATTTTGGACCGTGGACCCTACAGTGTAGCCTTCGCCGGACTCCGGTCGGCCACCTCCTCAAATTCAACCCCTACAGTTCAAGGGTGTAGAAATTCATTGGTGATGCGTGCACAAAGCCCATGCGGAAGTATCGCGCGGTCATACTCCTATACGGCCCAAATGGCATGAGGTCGTAGGGCAGCTCAGCTACGGCGTGGCGGATAGATCGTCGATCGGGGATCCGTCCAGTGTTCTCCACAGACCAATCCGGAATAATTTCGGGTAAGTCGGGGTCTGGTCGAGATATATCCAGACCGATCAACCGCAGGTCGGGTCTTGTCGGCAGACGTCAGGATAGGTCTAGCTAAAAACGCCGATTTTGCAGAAAAGTTCATGACACCCGTACGGCGGCACCAGTGATTAGAAGCAACTCATGAATGCTTTGACGTTGGCTACCGCTACACCAGATTCTCGTCACAAAGGGCAGCCAGCATCTGCTCACCGGTTTTAACGTCCTGACTCCTCCTTAGTAGATGCGATCATCACTTCGACCCCTCTGCCAGATTTTCAAGCACTCGACAGCCTCAGTATATCGCCCCCCATACGGCAACGGCGATTTGTTCCTCTAGGACGGGGCATGCTGTGATGGGTGAGTATTATGGTATGTTGGCAGTGGTGGTGGGGGATTTATTGTCGTCAAATTTGTATCGACTCTCGTCGCCACGCTTCCACTCGACCCCGTCGGGCTAAGAAAAAAAAGCCTTTTATCTAGCTCATCCCGACGTCTCCAGAACTAGACAGGTGAGGTCGAGATCGGTCTCATTATATCCCGACCGACCAACCCGTAGTCTGGATCGGCTTAATTTTATCCGACCGAGAAACCGCTGGCCGGGTCGGGGACTTGGCGGACCGACTTAGACGCGTCTGCCGACATGTCTGGTCTATGTAGAACACTGGATACATCGACTCCGAAGTGGAAGGGGGAGCAGAAGATCCTCTGGGCGGAGGTGAGGAAGGAGACGGGGCGGTGGAAGAGCCGGTGGAGAATCCGGGATCTCTTCGCCGATAGGAGATGCAGCCAGGCGGTACTGGACTTTCTCACAATGACAGACGTGGGGAGGATTGTGCCGGCTGTGGAAGAGGAAGCCGACGCCGAGAGTGAGGTGGCGGAATGGGAGCTCCGGGAACGCCAGGAGCGGGAAGAAGAGCGGAGGGAGGAGGCGGAGGCGCTGAGTACTGGGGCGGAACCACAGCTGTTCGTACCCACCCCACCCTTCATGGCATCGGCGGGGGAGGAGTAGGGGAGGGCGTGTTTTTCCTTTGTCATTTCTTTGTCATTCTCCTTGGTGCGCACTCATTTCTTCGGGGACAGGGCCGGGCGGAGGGCACTAGGGGAGCTTGCAACCAGCAGCCTCGCGCTGACTGCGGACAGGAAAACCGGGTTAAGACGTACGCCGCCATGATCTACATAGGTCGCATGCGAGTATGAATGAACCAGAAAAAAACTGGATACGTCGACGACGATCGTGGTGATGCGGGCGAGCATAAAACTGCGGAGGGTATCGCCAACGAGCACCACGCTTCCCGACGTGACTCTGTCCCTCATAAGCCCAGAGCGCTCGCCTCGTTCACGCCGGATCGTTGGAGTCGCAGTGGAGCTCTCATGGGAGTCGCGCTCGGTCAGGGAGTGGTAGTGGTTATCGACGGATTCCTTGAAGAGCCTCTCTCGAGCCGCATCCCGACAACCCAGTGAGTCTCACAGAGCGACAGACGAGTCGAGTCCCCACCGTTCGATGTTGGTAATAGTATGTACACATTACTGCGAGCTACGGGTTACGGATGGGGGTCGCGTTTCCTTTATCGTTTCCTTGGTGTGTTTCTTATTCTTGGGACAGGCCTAGCCGAAGAGCCGGGGCGTGCCTGCAACTGGTCGCCTTCGCGCGGACTGCGGAAGAGAAACGGACGCGGCGCGCCTCGCGACGATCTTGGCGTAGATAATACATATTTCACTTATTTATTAGTCATGGCGGCAGGCATGGACCTAACTACATACCCCGTTTCCCTCTCTCTCGAGGCTTCAGCCTTAAGTACGTCTATCGAGGGCGCAAGCGAGTAATGAACTACATAAAAAAAAAGGAGGCTGGCTGCCAGAGTTCATCCAGCGCGTGATTGCCGGCTGGAAATTCTAATGACCGCCTGACGCGTAAAGACTGCACGGCACCCAGCCAGCCAAGTCTCCAGCGTCGCTTGTCACACCTGCGCGGCTCCTGGCGAACTGACAGGATTCCTCGCACGGGCGGCTATCTACGTGCAGGCAGCGTCCAATCGGCGTGCAGACATGAGCCGCACCCCCGCACTGAACCCGACAGTTGAGTCCTCCTCCGCCCTTTCCAATCGCACACACTCTCCAGTACCAACGACGCTGCCGTCAGAGAGATATTACACCAGGTCGCGCGATCGCCAAATTCGGACTCCACAGTGAACCTGCGAGTCTTTCCACCGAAGCACACGATCGGGCTAGTCTGCTCCAACGCCGCAGAAATCGATCCGCTAGGTTTACAAGACAGTCTCTTTCTCCTCCGCCGCAGATCCTCGAAATCCTGAGCGATGCGCTCCAAATCCCGCATCGGAGATAAATTCCGGAGTGTCTTCGGACTGCCGCCGAAGTCGCGGGAGCCGAGCCCGGGACGGCCAACCCCAGTGGCAGGAAGCGCGGCCGATACGTCGACATCAACACCAGCCGTCATTTTTCCAGACGCGCCGCAGGAGCCCCCGCCAAAACCTGCCACGGCTAACGTGACAACGGATCACACGCCGCCTCAGCGGCCATCGAGATCGTCGGTTTCTTCGTCGGATAACTCAATTGCAGTCAGTCTTGATATCACATTAACCACGACCCAAGCCACCACCTTACTCGCCCTGACGCCGTCCGTCACCACCAGTAGTGAACACCCAGCCTCAACTGCCATAGCGAGCGTGATCCCCGACACTGCACCCCCGCCGGAGACCGAGGAAGCACCTCCGTCCTTGTGGCAAAAAGCCTTGCGCAGTCTCGAGAAATTGCCGGAGCACCAAGTACTGACGGAAACTGGCGTTGCGGAAGATTTGAATCAGATAACCACTTCCATCGGTGACATCACCGCTGGGATCAAGAAAGAGAGAGAAGGAAAGGAGTGGAAGATTGCTTTCGGCGAGGATAAGATCGTCATGAAGGATATAGCCATGAAAGTCCTCCGTTGGGTGCACAAGTTCCGCGAGATCGGCGACATCATCATCCAGTTCGACCCCGTACATGCAGCACTTCCGTGGGCAGGGTTCCGATTTCTCCTGAAGGTGAATATGCGCTGCCAGCCCCCTGTGAACAGAACCGGAAAACTGACGATGGTCTTCTAAGGTCTGTTTAGACAAGGCAGATGCACTGGACGCCATCTTGATTGCACTCGAGAAGACCGCCTACATCATTACTCGCTGCACTCTCTACGAGTCACTCTACCTCAACCGTGAACGAACTGTGGCTGCTGATAACTTGGAGGCATCGACCGTCCAGCTGTACGGGGAGATCCTGAAGTTCGTGGCTAAAGCGATCGCCAAGTCGAAAGGTGATCTTTCCCCATAGTGCTCAGTGTTGGTGGCTCTGACTCTTCCATCCTACAGAGGGTCATATCAAAGCAGCTTTCGCGACCGAGGTGACTAGCGACTACTTCAACAATGTCAGGCAATTGGAAGAGACAGTCGACAAGGATGCTGCGGCTGCAGGGGCTCAGTGTAATACCAGTTTAAAATTTGCTCAGGTGTCGCCACTGCTGACGCTAGCAGATACAACGAACGAATTCGCAAGTCTTCGAAGTCTTCTGCGCGAGCTGCCCACAATATCGAGAATCCGGGAACAAGTCGACGGGATGCAACAATCGTTACAGAGTGAGGAAGCTTGAGGACCTACAATATTTTCATGAGCTAACACTGTACTAGAATCCCGGAGGTCCGACATCTTGAGATGGATATCCACCATTCCATACACAGACCACCACAAGCGTATTAAGACGGCACGACTGGAAGGTACTGGGGCATGGGTGTTTCAAAAGATGGAGTACCAGGAGTGGCTAGATTCGAGCGCGTCCAAGCTACTATTGCTGCGAGGCATACGTAAGTTCCGGCTTCACCTGTTTACTAGAACCTGCAGCCTGCGTCTGACTGGATCACCAGCCGGCGCCGGAAAGACTTTCATTGCATCGGTGGCAATCGACTCTTTCGCTTCAGACTCCCGGCTGGGGAAATTGGCATACTTCTACTGCAACCGCGCCGAAGGGAGCCGTCGAGATCCCGAGACGATCCTGAGCGCCCTCATTCACCAGCTCGTCCGGACCGAATCGGATCAAATGACGCTACTAAAGCCGATCGTCGACGCCTACGATTTGAGGGAGACTCTAGGTCAGAGCTCAAGACTCAGCCTCCTTGAAAGTAGGGATCTCCTCGTGCAGATAACGGACGTGTATGAGCAGACCACGCTCTGCATCGACGCTCTGGACGAAGTCGAACCTTCCACCCGGAAAGATCTACTACAGGCACTAAAGGTGGTCATGGAGAAATCAAAGAATCTAGTCAAAATCTTCGCCACGACTCGCATGGATGTCGATATTGTCCGACAATTCGAGATGTTCCCCCGGATTGAACTCCAGCCAGACGACAATGCCAGCGATATTGAGCACTTCATCAAGGAAAGGATCTGGGCTTGCATCGATGATGGAGAGCTGCTTGACGGTGCCGTCAGCGATGGCCTTAAGGCTGAAATATGCAAGGTATTGGGTGCGCGATCCCGCGGAATGTGAGTACATCATATCAACGATGCACCATGGATACGGCTGACAACTCTTCGCCAGGTTCCAACTTGCAGCGCTTCAGATCACATACCTCTGCGGCATGGCCACCGAGAGCGAGGTACGAAATGGTCTTCGGGAGCTGCCAATCACCCTACGGAATGCCTACCAGCAGATATACGATCGCATTCTTGCACAACAACCCGGGCCACGACGAATAGCCCTCAAAGCCTTCCGCTGGATCAAGTTCTCCTGCGAGCCAGTATGCTCGGAGACGCTCCTTGATGCTGCTAGTGCTGATATTAGCCCCTCCGGCGAATTTTCACACGAACCGATCCAGCCGAACGTACTCCTGAAAGCCTGCCACAACCTGGTCATTCTGGACAAAAGTCTGAACGTGTTTCGGTTTGCACACCTTTCTGTGGAAGAATTCTTCGATGTCACGCTTTCTACGGAAGATTCACACTCCGAAATTGCGCAAGCCTGTCTCTCCCTGGTATGCACACCAAAGGCGTGGGGTGACTATGATCCAATCGTCGAAACACGGGAAGGACAGCATGAGGATCGCCACCTTTTGTTGTACTCTGCGGTTTTCTGGCCATGGCACTTCGCGCGAGCCAAAGACAGTACGGTTTTACATATCATTTGGGATGCATTCGTGTGCGAGACCAACCATCAGCGATGGTGGAAATACTGCCTAGAGAAAGTACGAGCATATTCGCACATCGGTAGTGTGCACTGGCAACGGGTTTCTGCTCTGAGAGCGCAAAATAGCCCCCTCCTGTCGTGCGTATGCCTATTTGACATAAGCCGGAAATTTCTCCAAATAATCGATTCATGCGCTCCACCAGCGATTGATCTGAATGCTCTGCTTTCTACGGCATGTCGTTTCGGCGACCTTGAGATTTCGAGGCTGCTGATCGACAAGGGCAGTGACGTTACTTTTTCAGACGATGACGGACGGACACCACTTCATCAGGCGCTGGAGGAGGGACATGAGGGGGTGGCGCGACTGCTGATCGACAAGGGCGCTGACGTTACTGTTGCTGACACATTCGGATGGACACCACTTGATCGGGCGTCGAGCAAGGAGATGGCGCAACTGCTGATCGAGAAGGGTGCTGACGCTACTGCTGCTGACGAATCCGGATGGACACCACTTCATGTGGCGTCGAACTGGGGAGATGCAGAGGTGGCGGGACTGCTGATCGACAAGGGCGCCGACCCTTCTGCCTGCACCAGGGGCGGACGAACTCCACTTCATCTGGCGGTGACGGGGGGACGTGAGGGTGTGGTGCAACTGCTGATCGGCAAGGGCGCTGACGTTACCGTCGCCGACAAAAAAGGACGGACTCCGCTTCACCTGGCGTCGAAGAGCGGAAACGAGGAGGTGGTGCGACTGCTGGTTGACAAGGGCGCCGACGTTACCATCGCCGACAAAAAAGGACGGATTCCGCTTCACCTGGCATCGAAGAGCGGAAACGAGGAGGTGGTGCGACTGCTGATCGAAAAGGGCGCTGACTCTTCTGCCAGCGATAAAGACGGAGAGACGCCACTTCATCTGGCGGTGAAGAAGGGAGGTGAGGGTGTGGTGAGACTGCTGATCGGCAAGGGCGCTGACGCTACTGCCGTCGATAACGATGGACGCACATCATTGTTTCTCATGGAGAGCCGAATGTCCGCGATAGCAGCGCAGCTCCTGTCTGACGACGCTGTTGGAAAGGGTCGGAGTTCTAGGGACTAGCGCTCTTGCCATCTTGAGTAGTTTTGGTAGGCCCTTTGGTTCAGTGGCTCGTTCTAGCGTTTGGCTTGCTGTTCTTCTATTTTTTTTTTGATAAGTAGTCATCTACGGGACCTTATCTCGTCATTGGTATATATTTTCTTTATCGCCCACAATAGCGAGGGAGGTAATTAATGGGAGTATGGGAGAAATTAATATTCATTTCTGCTGGTGGGAATTGATTTCATTCTGTATCGGACTTTGATAGCCGCTCCTCCCTTATCATAGCAGATAGAACGGATGAGTGAAGAATACACTGAGTTGGAGAACATCGGAATGGAAAGTAGGTTGGAAATGTAGTACTTTCTGTTAAAAATGCTTCTCGACGCTGTGTGTGTGGTGCAGTGCTGATCTTGAGTTAAGCTGGCGCTGGTAAGATGTGATACACACAAAGGAAATTATAAAGGAAAAGAATACGATCCAGAGAACGAGAAATGGAAGAAAAGGGGTTCGGAAAGAAATTACAGAAGAGAGGCAAACCCATTCCCCTACTCCTTCTCATATTCCACGGGTGCCGTGAAGGCGGGCGTGGGTAGGGAAAGTGGTAGTCCCTCACCGGCGCCCAATTCCCTTGGAGTACCCAGCTCCTCCGCCTTTGCCCGCCTCTCTTCTCCCCTCTCCCTGCGCTCCCACTCAGACACCTCACTCCCCCGCGTCTTCCTCAGCCGGCACTAGGCTTCCCACGTCTGTCGCAGAGAGGACATCCAATACCGCCTGGGTGCGCCCCTAGTCGGCGGGGATGTCTCGGATCGCGGACCGGTGTTTCCTCATGCTTTCCTTCAGCACCTCCGCCCACAGTATCTTCTGCCAGCTGTTCCACTCAGGACGCGCCCTGGAGAGGTGGTCCCTCTTTTTCTTCTGGCATCGGGACTACCAGCACAGTGGGGTAGGCCGACTGTTCGCCCAGTGGAGACACTGTCTGGTAAAGCTGTGCCCCATCTTCATCTGGTAGCACTACGTGGCGAGCCTGTTGGTGTTCCCAGCCACCGTGCGGTCTGGCCTCTGGCTTTTCGGCATCCTGTGTTTCTTCCTGGAGGTCTGGCCATCCACCCATCGCTGTGCCTCAGCCCACTTTTTCTCCGAGCTCTCCCGCTTGAGGTTCGCGAGGGAGATGGGGAGCGGCATCGCTCGCGCCCCCTGTCGGTCCGTGTATAAGCAGAGCAGTTCGACCCCGCGGGCATGAGGCTCCTTCGCCGCGAGCTTGCCCCACTCGTCGGCCTTCTCGTTTCCAGGGACTCCCGTTGTTTTCTGGGCACCACCGGATCTCGATGGTGATGTCCGGCCTGGCCTTCCTCAGGGCTGAAAAAAGGTCTTCTCGCAGCTCGGGCACGGCGCCAGCGTTTGACTAGGCGCAGGCCCGAGTTGGGGCGTCGCCGTGGCAACGCTGTCGTAAGAGGGCCCGATTGGAAATAGTGTCGTCTAACAGCGGATCTCTTCTGCGCTTAGATACTTAGGGCCTGTTCTTCTCAGCGTATATTTTTTTTATACCACACAAAATCTGACATACGGTATATCAGACATACGGTGACTCGGTAAGCGTTCGGCTCAACGCGTATTTCAAAAATACGCAAAACTAGGCTGAGCCACATACAATAGTATGATCGGTTATTCACTGAGCCACAATAAAAAAGGGGGGTCTCTCTATCGGGTACGACCCCCAGAATTTTCTACACTGTACAGTCAATCATTATAATGCCCGACAATTCCGTTCCGTTACTCACCCCGCAAACACTACTGAACATTGCTGTACTTGTTGCCCAGCACGAAGCTTCTCTTTGGCATGACAGAACTCCATCCCATATATCAGTTTTGACCGGCAGCCAGTATGTCGAGGAACTTCTATCTTCCAGAAATCCCACGCGTATTTTCGATGTTCTCCGAATGCCACTTCCTACATTTTTAACCCTACGCGATTGGTGTATCGAGCACGACTACCTGCGACCGACACTGCACATATCGGTAGAGGAGCAGCTTGCTATATTCCTCAAGATAGTTGGTGAGAATGCATCAAATCGAATGGCACAGGAACGTTTTCAGCGGAGCGGTTCGACAATCAGCCATGTGTTCAACAAAGTCCTCGACGCGATTATGATGCTCTATCCTACGATTGTCACGCAACCCAACGGCGATACTATTCCCTCACGTATCCGCAACGATCCAAAGATGTTTCCCTACTTCAAAGGATGTATCGGCGCAGCAGATGGTACCCACATTCGCGCACATATTGCCGAGTCCGATGCTGTACGATTCCGCAGCCGTAAGGGAGAGATTAGTCAAAATGTGCTGGGGATATGTACATTTGATGAGTTGTTCTGCTACGTGCTGCCAGGGTGGGAAGGGGCATCACATGATACACGCGTTCTTCAAGCAGCATTGGCTGCTGACCTCCGGACACCTCCACCTGGTTGCTACTACCTAGTCGATGCGGGCTATGGCATACGAGCGGGCTTTCTTCCTCCATACCGTGGTGTCCGTTATCATCTGAAGGAGCAGTATCAATCCCAACAGAAACCCGAGAATAAGGAAGAATTATTCAATCTACGCCATGCACAGCTCCGAAACATAATCGAACGTATCTTCGGAATCTTGAAACGACGCTTCCGCATCTTACGAACTCCTCCCGAATACCATTTCTCTACTCAAGTGAAGCTTGTCTTCGCGCTGACGGCATTGCACAATTTCATACGGTTGAACAGTGATGGGACAGAAGATAATACGCGGAAGAGGAAATGGACAGATGTAGAGAATGAAGACGTCTCCCAGCAGAGTGTAGGAATGGATTCGGTTGGAAATGAACCACTTGGGGAGAGGTTTGAGAGGACAGACATTGATGGAGCAAAAGAAATGAGTCAATTGAGGGAAAGAATAGCAGAAGACATGTGGCGTGATTACAACTTGTATCTAGATAGGCAGAGAAGATAAAAAAAATAGACATCCTCCTACTCTGAATCCACACTCTCCTCGCCCAACTGAAAGTCCACCCAGCTATCACGAAGCTCTCCGGGACCCATTCTTAGAAAGTGTGTAGCTTTCATGTTGTTCTCAAGGAGTTGTAGGAGGCGCAACTTCTTCGGTAGCGGGAGGGTTTCGTACTCCTCAAGTACAACTTCCACCGCACGCTCGCTCTTGTCCTGGCCACTGAGAGCTGTCGCACGGTTTCCCACCTCCAGCAATGCTTCTGCGATGGACTTGCCGGCTGACTGTTTGAGAGGTTGGCTGCGGATCCGTTTACGCTTATTAATCCCTTTCATGGCGGAGCGGGAATGTTGTGTACTAGATGACGTTGTCTCATCCTCAGAAGAAAAGGAGTTCGGTCGTTTGCGTACAGAAGAAACGTTGACTGGTTCATCATCATCTGAGCCATTGAGTAGCAAGGTGAGCTGAGACGGTGGGACTGCATCTGCACCAGTTGCGCTCATACCGGTGAAGACATCCCTAAGTTCATTATAATACTTGAAGGGCTTGAAGCGGAACTCCTTTGCCTTTGGGTTGGCTTCAATATACCTCTGCCAGACGTCATTATCTGCTGTCGGCATACCACAGGCTTCATCCCACCCAAAGCCACTGAACGTGAGCATTTCTGCAAAGATATCAAACTTCTTCTTCAGCTATAACCAGTCAGTATCCGCTGAACCCTATCGCCACTGGAATACTTACTTGATGGTACTTGCTCTTGGTTTGTAGTGCATCAACTGGCTTCTGATAGTTCTTGAGGTTGACTGCTTGGGCCATGCGTACAAAAGTATCCTTTTTGAAGCCATTCTCTGCACGCTTCCCCATTTCAACCTCATTGATCACTGTATCGACTAGCGCACGCTCCATGCTATCACTCCAGGATGCGCGTAGGAGTGAAGCCCGTAAGGTAGTCTGTGATTCCGTAGTCTGTGAGGTATGTTGTGATGGAATCGGTGTGAATGGTGGTTCAAACTCAGAGGGTGAAATAGAGGAGTCCATGTCTGCTGGGCCGCTGAGTCGCCGCTGAGGATTACCGATAGGGGGAGCCACCCGCTGAGTTGCCGCTGAGGATTGTGGATATGTGGATTGTGGATACAGCAGTTGCCCACTGAGTAGGTGGATATGTGGATAGAGAAACCACCCGCTCCATGATGGGTCGGTCTTCATGCCAGTAATGGTTCACTTGCGCTCGCTCCCTTCAACTACTCCGGCTAGAACTTCTAGTAGTAGTAGTAGGTGTGGCGTAGTTCAGAGGTCTGGGTGCGGAAACATACGCGCTAGGGAGCGTATGCTCTGAAATACGCTTGGCACATCGAGAGGGTGTACCCAAGTCGAGCACGTATGTAGGTCGAGCGCTAACACACTAAGAGGGCACTAGTGTACTCTTGGCGCGAGTGATATTTAGGTACAAATATTTTCTTTTTCTTTAGCGGTAAAATCAACACGAAATGAGCTGAAAGTGAGCTTCTTTCTTGCAACTACAGCATATCACCATGTCAAACAAAAAAGAGGAGAGGCTTCCGGAAAGCGTTCGATTTCAGGAAGCACTTGATATGCACAACTCAGGAGCCATTTCAACCGATACCGATGCTGCAACAGCTGCCGAAATGCCGCGATCAACCTTCTTACACCGAGTCCATGGAAGACGGTCAGCAGAAGACTACAACAAGGGATACCAGCTGTTGAACACTGCAGAGGAAGGAATCCT
>Ga0307508_10004665_pt1 | contig 13300 bp, 9 predicted proteins | sample 9_EM_MG_FD_203089 | JGI IMG/M metagenome (GOLD analysis project Ga0307508, IMG submission 203089) | Populus trichocarpa ectomycorrhiza microbial communities from riparian zone in the Pacific Northwest, United States - 9_EM | ecosystem: Host-associated > Plants > Roots > Unclassified | place... | reverse complement strand
AGGCAGCGTTGGAGGCGGCGCTCGCTCAAGAGGATTGGAAGGAAGCAGCCACAAGCACCAACAATCTCAGCGAGCTGACCTTGGTCCTGGGGGACGCGCCGCGCGCCGTGGCGTTCAGCAAGCGGAGTGTCGAGCTGTCTGACCGGAGTGGCAATTCTTTCTTGAGGATCGCCAGCCGAACAGCCTGGGCCGACGCCCTGCACCAGGCCGGCCGGTGGGAAGAGAGCGCAGCGGCTTTCTATGAGGCTGAGGCGCTGCAGGTGAAGCGCCAGCCGGAGCACCCTCGGCTCTTTTCGATCCAGGGCTATCGATACAGGGAACTGCTACTGAGCCGAGCGGAGCCGGAGGACGGGTCCGGCATGGGCGGCCTCGCCGCAAGCCTGACCGAGGTGGAGCGGTTTCGCCCAACGTGCGAGGACGTGCTGGAGCGGGCGAAGGAGGCGCTGAGAATCAGTGAAGGAAAATACCACTCGCTTCTGGACGTCGCCATCAATTACCTGTCCCTTGGCCGTGCCTACCTCGGACTGGCTCTGACGGCTCCCTCCGATGAAGACCGGACCGCCGATCTCATCCAGGCCGCCGAGGCGCTGGACCGCGCCACCGAAGGCTTTCGGAAAGCGAGCCGGGAAGACTACCTCCCGCGCGGCCTCCTCGCCCGCGCCGCTCTGCGGCGCTTCCGGTCCGACTTCGCCGGCGCCGCCGCCGACCTGGCCGAAACCCTGGAGATCGCCGAGCGTGGCCCGATGCGCCTGTTTGAGTGCGACGCCAACCTCGAATGGGCGCGCCTCTGCCGGGATCAGGGAGATCTCGCCGCGGCACGGCGGCACGTAGCCCGGGCGCGGGAGCTGGTGCGGCAGACTGGCTACGGACGGCGGGAGCGCGAGGTGGCTTGGCTGGAGGCTCCGCCCGGCCACCCGGCCGCGCCGTAGTCCCACCCGCCCGGGCGGCTGCCCCGACCGGCCATAGCGCTAGATTCTTTTTGAGGCCCCTTCGCTCCGGCCCCTTGCCGGTCTCCTACGCACGTCCCTCGATCGTCCGGTGAGCGGGCCGCCCCGCCGGAGACTCCTTCATCCAAGGAGGACCCATGAGACGCTCCATCCTCATTCCCCTGCTCACCCTCATCCTGACTCTCGCCGCCCCTCCCTCCGCTTCCGCGGCCGGCGGCAACTGGACACTGATCGGTTGGAACAACCTGGGTATGCACTGCATGGACAGCGACTACTCGGTCTTTTCCATCCTGCCGCCCTACAACACCATCCACGCTCAGCTCATCGACGGCTCCGGGAAGCTCGTCCGCAACCCGGCTGGCGTCACCGTCACCTATGAGGCGGTGCGCGATCCGGCCGGCTCGATCAACACGACGTCGCGCGGCAAGACGACGTTCTGGCAGTTCGTCTCCGCCCTCTATGGCGCTTCGCCGGCCCCGGACGCCGGGCTCACCGGCGTCACCATGCCGGGTACCGCCAACCGGCCGCAGCCGATGATCTGGGAAGCGGCCCAGGGCTGGTTCATGGCCGAGGGCATCCCGCTCACGCCCTACGACGACGCCGGCCACAAGAACGCCTATCCGATGATGCGCCTGGTGGCGCGTGACTCCACCGGCGCCGTGCTGGCGGTGACACAGATCGTCCTCCCGGTGTCGGACGAGATGAGCTGCGCCTCCTGCCACGGCTCCGGCTCCGCCGCGGCGGCCAGACCGGCGGCCGGCTGGGTGAATGACCCCAACCGGGACCGCGACTACCGTTTGAACGTCCTCCGGCTGCACGACGACCGGCAGGCGGGGAGCGCCGCGTACACCAGCTCCCTGGCCTGGGCCGGCTATAAGGCGGCGGGGCTCTATGCCACCGCCACCGCCGGCACGCCGATCCTGTGCGCCAAGTGCCACGCTTCGAACGCCCTGCCGGGCACCGGCTACAGCGGCATTCCGCCGCTCACGGCCTCGGTCCATGGGCTCCACTCGCATGCGGTCGACCCCGGCAACGGGATGACTCTCGAAGCCTCCGCCAACCGGGCGGCCTGCTACACCTGCCATCCCGGCTCGACCACCCGCTGCCTGCGCGGCGCGATGGGCAGCTCGGTCGCGGCCGACGGCACCCTGGCGATGCAGTGCCAGAGCTGCCACGGCCCGATGAGCGCGGTGGGCGCGCCGGCACGCCAGGGCTGGCTCGAAGAGCCGGTCTGCCAGAGCTGTCACACCGGCACAGCGACGCAGAACACCGGCCAGATCCGCTACATCTCGGCGTTCTCCGCGCCCGGCCAGCCGCGGCAGCCGGCGAGCGACGTCTTCGCCACCAACCCCAACGCTCCGGTGGCCGGGGTCTCCCTCTACCGCTTCTCCTACGGCCACGGCGGCCTCGCCTGTGAGGCTTGCCACGGCTCGACCCACGCCGAGTTTCCGACCTCGCACCCCAACGACAACATCCAGAGCTCCATGCTCCAGGGCCACAAGGGAGTCATGGCCGAGTGCGCGGCCTGTCACGGCGCGGCTCCGGTGACCGTCAACGGTGGACCGCACGGCATGCATCCCGTGGGTCCTGCCTGGGTGCAGTTGCACGGTGAGCAGGGAGACGGCGGCGGCGGGCAAGGTGGAGATTTCGCCAACAAAGACCTCGTCGCCTGCCAGGGTTGCCACGGCGCCGACTATCGCGGCACCGTTCTCTCCGCCTCGCAGGCGGACTGGACCGTGAACACCGAGTTCGGCAGCTTCTACTTCTGGCGCGGCTACCGGATCGGCTGCTACACCTGCCACAACGGCCCCGGCGGCGAGGGCGGAACACCCAACGCTCCGCCGCAGGTGTCCAATGCCAGCGCCGCCACCCGCAGCCCGGCGCCGGTCACCATCCCCCTCTACGCCAGCGATCCCAACGGCAACGCCCTGGCCCTGCGCGTCGTCTCGCAGCCGGCGCACGGCACCGCCGGGCTCATTGGCACCACCGCGACCTACTATCCGGAGTCTGGCTACGCCGGCACGGACACCTTCACCTACGCGGCCTCGGACGGCACCCTGGAGTCGAACCTGGGCACCGTCACCATCGCGGTGACGGCCGGCGGAGGCGGCGGCTGCACGCTGACCTGCACGGCCACTGTGCCGGGCACCGCGCGCGAAGCCGCGCCGGTCCCCTTCGGCGCCAACGCCACCGCGACCAACTGCGGCAGTCTCCCCACCTACGCCTGGAATTTCGGGGACAATCAGACCTCGACGCTCCAGAACCCCGTCCACACCTACGTCCGCTCCGGCGGCTACACCTGGAGCCTGACCGTAGCCGTCGCCGGACAGACCTGTGCCAAGAGTGGCCAGATCACCGTCGCCGGCCAGCCGCCGCTCGTCACCGGCGTCGCGCGGATGGTCAACCCCTTCCGTGTCCGCATCGACGGCTCCAACTTCCACTCCAACATGCAGGTCACCGTCGCCGGCCAGGCCTGGGCCAACGTGGGCCGTCAAGGCTCCACCGTCCTGGTCCTGCGCTCCGGCAACGCCCTTCAGGCGCTCTTCCCGGCGAACACCTGGGTGCCCATCCGCCTGCTCAACCCGGACGACGGCCAGAACGTGACCGTGCAGTTCAACCGGACGACGAACCAGTGGCGGTTCGCGGCCCGGAAGTAGATCTCAACCTCCCATCCCCGGCTCCCATCGCCTTCGCCTCGCGGCGGGCGATGGGAGCCGCCCGGAATGGCGGCACCGGCCTGGACGGTCCCTCGCCTCACTCCGTCTTCGACGGGGCAGCCCCCATCACCCCCCGCAACACCGCATTCAACAGAATCCCCAGCGTGATCGCGATCACCACCGCATTGCCGAGAAACAGCTTCCCCGTCGGCGGCAGCGCGGCGAACCACTCCTTCTGCGCCGCAGCCGCCAGAGGCAGCGTCAAGGCGGCGATGAGGGTGATCGCGGTGGTCAGCAGATAGACGTCGTCCTTCGGACCGCAGGCGAGGAGGCGGAGGCCGACGGTCGCGATCATGCCGCAGATGACCAGGAAGACGGCTCCCACGATCGGCCGCGGGATGAGGACGAGGAGCGCGCCGAGCTTGGGCGACAGGCCATAGAGCAGGAGGATCAGCGCCGCGATCTGCACCACCCGGCGGCTCGCGACCCGTGTGGTGGCGATGACTCCGATGTTCTGCGCGTAGGTGGTGAGCGGTAGCGCGCCGAAGAGCGGACCGATCGCCGAGGCGAGCCCTTCGACGGTGATGCCGCGGTGGATGTGGCGCATGCGGAAGGTGACGCCGGAGACCGCGCAGGTGCCGGCGTAGTCGCCCACTGATTCGCTGATCGAGCCGATGAAGCCGACGATCACGCCGAGCACCGCGCCGCTTGTCCATTGCCACCCGAGCCCCGGACCGCCGAACAGGAACAATCGCGGCAGCCCGATCCACGCCGCCTTCTCCAGCGCCGAGAAATCGGCGAGCCCCAGCGGTGACGCGATTCCGACACCACAGAGCATCAGGCTGAAGAACAACGCGCCGCGCGCCAGCACGCCGAAGCGGAAACGGTGACCAATGACGGTGAACACCACGATGAGGAAGACCGCAAGCACCGCGAGGCCCAGCATCGCCGGCCGGGGATCGGAGAGCACCCAGCCGCCGGCCACGCGGGCGAGCGACAGACCGATCGTCAGCACCACGATGCCGCAGACGTAGGGCGGCAGGAAGCGGCGGAGTGGCGTGAGGATGCCGGTCACCCCGACCAACGTCTCGAACAGGCCGCCCACGAAGCCGGCCATCCACATCGCCGGCGCTCCGAAGATCGCGCCGGCCGTGGCCATCGCTCCGGTGTCGGTGGCGGACGGCCCGAGCACTGACGGCAGCCGGTTCCCCCAGGTGGCGTTGACGAACGTCGCCACTCCCATGCACATCAGGCACGCCGAGATCATCGCCGCCGCCTGCGCCGCCGTGTATCCCACCGCGCCGGCCACGACGATGGGCAGCACATACGGCGAAACGTCCACCAGCGTGTGCTGCCAGGCATAGAGCAGCGTTTCCCAGGGCGGCGGCACGTCGTCGATACCGTAGTGCGGAGCGGCGACCTCGAGGTCGTCCTCCCACACCCGCTCCTCGCCTCGCAGGTTGGCCGGCGTCATGGTGGAAAGGTGAGAACCAGCTTTCCCTGGACGGCGTTTTGCTCAAGAAGCTCGTGCGCACGCCGCACATCCTTCCACGGCACCCGGGCCATGATCACAGGATGGACCTCGCCGCTCGCCAGCAGGTCGAACAGAGCGGTCAGATCCTCGCGGAACCAGCTCGGATGAGCCTTTTTCATGCTGGTGATCGAATAGAATTTGAACCGGCGGCCGGGCAGGATCATCGCGGTCACGGCGCTCACGATGTCTTTGCTCATCGCGGCCAGCCCACCGGCGACACCGCTCTGCGAGCCGTAGGCCACCAACAGTCCGCCGGGCCGGAGGCACTTGCGGGACCGCAACCAGTGACCGCCGCCGACCGGATCGAAGGCGGCGTCGACGCCGGGTCCGGTGACCTCGCGGATGCGTTCGACGAAGTCGACGTTCCGGTAGTCGATCGGATGGCCACCCAGCCGGGTCACCAGCTCGTGCTTCGCGGCGGACGCCGTGCCGTAGACCGTGACGCCGGTCTCTCCGTCTCGAATCAGGCGCGCCAGCTCCAGGAATGCCGTGCCGACGCCGCCCGCCGCGCTGTGCACGAGCGCGCTCTGGCCGCTCTGGAGCGCCGCCACCCGGTGCAACATCTGCCAGGCCGTCACGTAGTTGAGCACCAGGCAGACCGCCTCGGCAGGATCAACGCCCGCCGGGACCGGCACCAGCTCGTCCTCGGGAAGGAAGACATACTCGGCATAGCCGCCATGGACCAAGAGCGCCGCCACACGCTGCCCCTCCGCGACCCGGCTCGTGCCGGGCCCCCGCTGGTCGACGACCCCGACCATGTCGTAGCCCGGCGTGAACGGCGGCTTCGGCTGTCCAGGGTAGGAGCCGTGGCGCATCATCCGCTCCACCCAGGACACCCCGGCGGCGAGCACCTTGACGCGCACCTCGCCTTGGCGCGCCTCGCGCAGCTCGTCGTCCACAACTTCCAGCACTTCGGGCCCGCCGAAGCGGGAGATCACGACGCGGCTGTATTTCGCCATCGGCCCTCCATGGATTCTTCCGTTGCCAAGAGTACTGTACCGCTCCGGCGGCAGTGGTAGTCTTCCCGCGCCTCTCATGCTCGCCGCCCTCCTCCGCTTCCATCTCCACGTCGGCGCCCGTCTCGCGATGCGGACGTTCGTGCCGGTGCTGGTCGCCGCGGTGGCGGGGATCATGCTGCTCGGCAAGGATTTCCTCGCCTCGTTTTCGGTCCTGCTCTGGGGACCGGATTCGCAGGGCGGCTCGGGGGTTCTGATCGCCACGTTCTGCTATGTCGCGGCGGCCGGCGCGGCGCCGCGGGTGTGCCGCGGGCTCGACGGCTGGCTGCGCCATCTGCCGATCGGCGGTCTCGCGCAGCGGCGCGCGGCGGCGCTCGCCATCACGGTCTCCCAGGTGCCGCTCCTCGCCGGCCTGACGTTCCTCTCGCTGGCGGCTACCCGGCTCGGCCGGGCGTCGGTGGTCGACGTGCTCAGCCTGCTGGTCTGCGCCGGCGCGGCGTCTCTCCTCGCCATGCCGGTGCAGCGCCTCTGGCTCACCCGCCCGCTGGCTCTCGCCGCGGCGGTGGTGGCGGTCTCCGGCGGCTGGCTTCTCCTCGCCGCCGGAATCGGCCTCCTCGCAGCCGCCGATCTGTGCGCGGGCGAGATCCCGCGGGAGAAACATCCCTCACTGGCAGGCCGCGGCACGCGCCGGGCGATCGGCCGCTGGACCGGCGCCTTCGTCGAGGTGCGGATCGCTTGGCGGGCGCTGCGTTGGCGGCTCCTCTCGGCGGCGGCTTTCGGTCTGCTCCCGCTGGCGAGCGCGGCGGCGTTCGTAGCGCACAACGAGTTGGCGCCGCGCCATGTGCGCCTCGCCGCGCTCCTCGGCGGCGGCTGCTCGGTGGTCTTCCTGTTTTCGGATCTGGGCGAGGTGCTGGGCTCCCGGCGGCCGGCGTGGCCGTGGTCGCGCTCCCTCCCCTGGTCAGCCCGCCGGCGGGTGCTGTTCGACGCCGGCTTCCTCGCCGTCCACGCCATTCCGACCCTCCTCCTGACCGCGTGGATCGACGGCCCGTCGTGCCTGGCCGTGCTGGCGATCACCCCGTGGCTGGCGGTGCGGTCCGCCGGAGCGATGCGGCGGGCGCCGGAGAGGCGGACCGGCGCGTCGGGGGAGATCCTGATGGAAGGGCTTCTCCTCGCCGCCGCCGTGGCCCTTCTCCCTTGGATCGCCCTCCTGCCGCCGTTCGCGATACCGTGGGCGCTGCGCGCCGCGGCGGAAAGGGACCGCAAACAGAAGGTCAGCCGGTGGCTGGAGCTGCACCACCTCGCGGTGGGCGATCCGCAGTCGTGGAGCGCTTGACGACCTGATTCTTATGATTCGATTTCACAAAACCTCGTTTTCCTACCGCGCCGGCGAGCCCGTCCTCGCCGGCATCGACCTTGAGATCGGCCCCGGGCTCACGCTCCTTCTCGGTCCCAACGGCTGCGGCAAGAGCTCGCTTCTCAAGCTCGCCGCCGGAGTGGAGGAACCGGATGAAGGACGGGTGGAGATCGACGGCCACGATCTATGGACCGACGAGGTTGCGGCGCGGCGGACGCTCGCCTACGTGCCCGAGCAGCCGGATCTGACGCCGTATGCCACCGTGCGCGAGATCCTCGCTCTCGTCTGCCGTCTGCGTGGCGAGCCGCGGGAAAAGGGCGAAGAGGCGCTGGAGCTGGTGGGCCTGCGCAGCCTCGCTCATCGTTCCGTGCGCGAGCTGTCGATGGGCCAGCGCCGCCGCGCCGTCCTCGCCGCCGCCCGCGTCGGCACGCCGCGCCACGTCCTCCTCGACGAGCCGCTCGAAGCCATGGACCGCGGCGCCCGCGAGGACATCCTCGCCTGGATCGATCGCCTGCTCGCGGTCAATTCCGAAGGCACAGCGGACACCGCGGTGCTCGTCGTGTCGCACGACATCGAGCCCTTCGTCCCGCGCGCCATCCGGGCGCTGACGGTGCGGGAGGGGCGGACGATCACGGTCGATCCGCTGCCTGGAGAGGCGGCGGAACGGCTGGCTCTGATGGAAAGATGGGCGCGGGGGGAGGGCTGATCCGGTTCAGTTCGGCTCGTCGATGACCGCGGCGACCGACGTGGCTACGGCAGCCTTTTCCAGCCAGCGCTCCAACCGCTCCGTATCCTTCTGAGCGAGGATGCGCTCGCGGACGGTGTCCGGCACCGCGATGCCGCGGGCTTTAAGCACGGTCAGCAGGGCACGCGCCGCCTCCTCGGTGCGTCCCTTGGTGAGCCCCTCGGTCAGCCCCTCGGTCAGCCCTTCGGTTCTTCCCTGAGCGACGTACTTTTTCGCGAAATCGGTCTGGTATTGATAGCCCTTCATCATCGCCTCCAGTGAGCGGCGAGCCGCCTCATTCAAAGAATTGTACACGAGGTCGTAATACAGCCTGGCTCTGTCGTCGTCGAGCCCTCGGATCACAGGCAGCACCGTGGCCGCGATCGCCGCTCCCTGCTCGGTTTCGCCGTGCGCGATTGCGGAAAGCACTCCGAGCTCGGGCCGGCTGGCCGCTTCTCCAAGGTCCGTCACGACGGGAACGTCGGCGCTGCGTAGCACATGGGGGCGCAGGACGAAGCCAGGGTGGCCGGTCTCGATCGGTTCCGCGCACCAGACGGCGACTGCCGGATCGGGCGCGACGACGAGGAGAACCGCCGGACAACTGTGGATAGCGCGCGAGACAGTCACATAGGCGGGCCAACTGAAACGCTTTCTGAGGTTGATCGCCAGTTGGACCTCGACGATGATTACCCGGACAGGGATGTCACCATCGAGAAGGATGACGACGACATCGGCGCGGTATTCGGCGGGCTGGATCTCGGTCAAATCGATCGAGGCGAGGCGAGCTTCGGTGTAGTGCGGAAGCGCGATATCCAGCACCTCGGCCAGGATCTCCGAGATTCGTGATACCGGCACTTTAATCCGCCCCCTCCTCCCCGCGCTCGCTGACCGGAATCCGCCAACTCACCGTGAAGCGGCCATTCCCGGCCTCGAACGTCAATCCTTCCCAGCCGAACAGCCGGGCGAGGCGCTCGAGGAGGCGCCGGCCGCCGTAGGGCTCGATGCGAATTGATCCTCCGTCATCTCTGGTCTCATTCTCGACCTCGCAGAGCAGCTCGCGGCGGCCGCGGTCCAGGAACAGGCTGAGGCGCGGCACCGAGCCCGGCCGGCCGTGGCGGACGGCGTTGACCAGCACCTCTTCGAGGAAGAGACCGAAGCCGCCGCGCACCGGCATGGGAAACCAGTAGGTCGCCGGCCAGTCGAAGGCGATGGACAGGACGTCGCCGGTCGATCGTGCCAGGGCTCCATTGTCCCAGCAGAGACTGGAGCGCAGCTCCGGCTCCGCTGCGACGCGGGCGAAGACCCTTTCCAGCGCGGCGAGGGTCTCGCGGGCGTGCGCGGGCTCGATGGCGCAGGCCGGGGGAAATGGCGGCTCGGCGTCCCAGTGGTCGAGGAGCCAGGCGGTGACGCCGATGCGGCGCTCGACGTAGGCGGAGAGCCAGGCGATGAAGGCACGGTCGGCGTCATTCTCGTCGCGCGCCAGGGCGTGGGCGAGGACGCGCACGAGGGTGTCGATGCCGTGGCTCAGGAGGCCGGCGAGGCGGCGCCGCTCTTCGCCGCGGGCACCGTGAACCAGATCCTCGGTGAGGAGCGCGAGGTCGGCGTCGGGCTCGAGCACGAAGAGGACGCCGAGCCGGTGGCGCTCGTCGGCCTGCAGAGCTTCGATGGGCGCGGTCACCGCCACCGAGCGCACCACCGCGTAGCGCGTCTCCAGCTCTCCCGCTTCGTTGCGCACCCGGAGCGGCACTCCATAAGCCCGGCGGGCGTCGGGGCCGGCCATCTGCATGCGCTCGTAGTGCCGGCGCTCCCGCTCGCCACCGGCCACCAGGTCGGCGATGCGCACGCCGGCTTCGATCCCAAGACGGCGCGCGGCCTCGTTGCCGAACACCACCGCGTCCGAGTTGGGATCGACGACCAGCAGCGGCACCTGCATCGTATTGAGCAGGTTCTGCTTCTCGGCCAGCGCGCGCTCGGCCTTCTCCTGCGCCCGCTCGGCGCGCGGCGGTAGAGCTCGAAGCCGCCGAGCAGGAGCGCCATGGGGAGGAGAAGCAAGGCGAGCGACACGATGGGAAAGCCGGCTTCGGTCTTGGGGAAGAGGATGATCAGCCAGTCGTGCGCGGCGACCTGGAGCGCCGCGACCGCCCCCTGTCCTTCAACGACGCTGTGCTGCACGCTGCCGGGAGCGACGAACAGACCCTCGCGCCGCTCCCGTTCGGCGGCGGCGGACACGGCGCGGGCGAGCGACCGGTCGCGGCCGGCGGGCAGTGCGGCGGCGACGTCGGAGACGGCGGTCCACGGCCGCCAGCGGTCTTCGGGCGGCGCCGGCAGGGTGACCACCTCGGCAATCAGCGGCGGCTCGATCTGCCGCGCGAAGGCCCGCCAGTCGAGGTCGAAGGTGATGTCCGTTCCGAGGATGCCGGTGGTGCCTGACGCTGGATCGACATAGGGCACGGTGATCGTCGCCACGACCCCCTGGCCTCCGAGGTCGAGATAGAGGCCGGAGTAGTAGACCTGCCCGGCCGGCCGGCTGAAGTCGAACTGGAAGAAGAACTCGTTGGAGACAAAGCTCGGGAGCTGCGGCAGCTTGCGCAGCTCGCGCCCTTCGTCCTCCGCCGCCCGCCGGCGCGCCGCGGGATCGGCGATCAGCTCGGCGAGCGGCATGGTGACGAGGGTGCCGTCCTCCGACAGCGCATACACCCGCGCCACCCGGGGAGGCCGCGGGCCGGGCACGGCGGGAAGCGGCCGGGCGGCGAGCGCGGCGCCCATCCGTTCGCCGAGCCGCAGCAGGTGCGGCGCAATGCTGCCGAGGAAGCCGGAAGGTCCTCTCCCTCCGGCCTCCGCAACATCAAGCGCCTTGCGCCGCGTCACCACCAGCCATGTATCACCGATCTCCAAAAAGCGCTGGGAACGGAGCTGGAGCGGTGAGCGGCTGCCTCCCGCCTCCGGTCCTGGCGCGATCGGGACCCAGTGGACCGGCTCCGCGGGAGAGACATCCACAGGGCTCGCCAGCAGATTGCGGATTCCCGCCAGCGAGGGAGGCACCGAGCGCCGGTCCTGCCAGTCAGCGATCTCGCCGTAGAGACGGGCGCGCTCGGGGTCGGCGATCTGGGAACGGTAGCGCTTGAGCGCGAGATGGAGCCAGGCGGTGACGCCGGGCGTCTCGGTAGGCCGCGGCGGCGTCTTGTCCTGCACCAGTTGGAAAAGCGCGGCTGCCTGCTCTTCCCCTACCCGCCGGTGCCACTCGCGGCGCACCGAGGCGACCGTCAACGCCGCGAGCGCGACGAACAGGGCGGCGCCGAGGTAGAGGAGATGCGGCGGGCGGGACCGGGAGGAAGACATGGCGGAGGATTGGACCGTCGAGTCATTCTACTGCGCCGGATCGGGGCGCTCGCAACCGCCGGAATTTGCGGTTTTTTAGCGTCAATTCGCTTCGTTCCCTGTGAAACCCACAACCTGCCCCGGCTTTTCCTGGTTGGAGACCGGCTCAGACACCGCAAATGAGAGAATCCCCGTGTGCGAATCCGATCTGGTTGCGGCAAAACCTCAGCACGGAGACAGAACGCCGCGTAAGTTCGCGGCACCAGCCACGCCGTTTGCGGCATCTATCCGCTCCTGGATCTGTTCTACCGAGATCCTGGCGTTGCCTGCCATTTGTTTCGCGGCAGCGGATCGGCAGTTCGCATCTTTTTTGCGTCGGAGACTAGGCGCACTCCCGGGTTCTGCCGCAAACTGCGCGGGTTTCGCGGCAAAACCCGCGGCTGTCGCGCACGCGGCGACAGAGTAGACTCCGCCCATGCCTTGGGAGGACACCCCGGAGACCCTGGAAGGAGCCGCAATCCGCCGGCCGATCGCGGTCGTCGAGGATCACCTGTTCCACATCACCGAGCTGCTCCAGGCCATGGCTGCGGAAGCACCCGAGCTGCTCCGGCACACCGCGATCCTCTGCCTCGAACGGCCCGGCCCGGACACCACCGCGGCGGTGACCCGCTGGCTCGCCTCGTGGCCGGAACTTCGTGTGGTGGCGGCGGTGCCTGCGGGAACGGCCGCGGTCTCTCTCGATCCCCAGATCCTCTCCGTGCAGCACGCCTTCTGCCGCGCCCTGGCCGGAATGCTCCGCCCCGGCGGCCTGCTGCTCCAGGACATCCAGCTCGCCACCCTCTCCTTCATCCCCGCGGACCGCTGGTGGGAGTCGATCTACCTCGCCGCGACGGTGCGCGGCCTGTTCTCCTCCCGTCCGCCGGTCTGCCGCTTCGTCTCCAACAAGAGGGGATACGAGGCCACCTTCGGCCGCGATCTGGTCGAAGCCGGTTTCGATCCGCGCGACGTGATCGAGAAGGGGGATCTGCGGCAGGTGCTGGTGCCGACCCTGCGCGCCTTTCTGGCCCGGCGCTTTCCCTGGGATCTCGAAACCGTCGGCGGCCAGCCGCCGGCCGCGGTCGGCGCGACCGAGGAAGACCGCCGTGAGGTCGAAGCCGCGCTCGACCTCGCCGCCTGGCTCGCCGCCGACGGCGGCCTCGACCTCGGAGGCCGCGCGCTGTCTGAAGACCGTGGCGACCGGGTCCGCCTGCGCGCCGGCAGCCCGGAGGCGGAGACCTGGAGGAGCCTGCTCACCGACCGGCTCACCGGCGGCGAGGGCCTCCCCGTGGTCGCCGTCGGCGAGCGCGTCGCTCCGCCCGGAGCCCTCCGCGCCGAAGCCACCAATGCCGCCGCCCGCCATCTCCACCTTTTGCGCAGCCGCCTCAGCGACCCCGGAGCCATCGTGACCGCGCGGCACGCCTACCGGTTGCGCGAGGAGCTGCGGGTGGGGGTGGGGCGGCTGCGGTAGGCCCTCACCCCCGGCCCCTCTCCCGGCTCCCCCCGCCCAATCCCCGGGAGAGGGGAGACAAGCAAGAAAAAACTTCTCCTGGACTCGGGACCAGGGCTCCCCGAAGTCATCCTGCGGGGAGCCTCGGCGAGCCAAAGGATCTGGGTGGAGGAAAGCTCCGCCCGCCCAGATCCTTCCCGCTCGCAAGGCTCGCCCTCAGGATGACGGAGCTGCGCCAGTTGCTTGTCTCCCCTCTCCCGGGGATTGGGTGGGGGGAGCCGGGAGAGGGGCCGGGGGTGAGGGCCCAACCTCCACCCACCTCCG
>Ga0307508_10004664_pt1 | contig 13301 bp, 18 predicted proteins | sample 9_EM_MG_FD_203089 | JGI IMG/M metagenome (GOLD analysis project Ga0307508, IMG submission 203089) | Populus trichocarpa ectomycorrhiza microbial communities from riparian zone in the Pacific Northwest, United States - 9_EM | ecosystem: Host-associated > Plants > Roots > Unclassified | place... | reverse complement strand
AACAAAAAAAAAAAAAACACAAAAAAAAAAAAAAAAACAACAAAAACCCCCCACCCCCCCCCCCCCCCCCCCCCCCCCCCAAACAAAAAAAAAAAAAAAAAAAAACTCCCAATTTCATTCTCTTCGGATGGGTGCCGGCGCGCCCAACTCGATCCCAAGCTCACTTAACCGGTAGCGCTTCTGGCAGCAGTGCCACATGATGTAGCCCTTCAGGTAGGTTTCGAACGTCTTCTTCAGGTCCGGTCGCTTCGACAGCGTCGCGGAGATGTCCGCCGCCAGCTTCTTCTGCTTTGCGGCGGTTTCCTGGAGGAGCTCCACCGGGCTGATGTTGTGGATCCGCGCCGAGTTCATGAAGAAGTTGTTCTCCTCGCGCCCGACCACGGACTCCTTGTAGAAAGAGAGGATGTCGTTGACCATGTCGGTGATCTCGGTCACGTCGGGCACGGTGGGGAGGTACGTCTCGAGGCAGTCCTTCTCGGGGAAGAGGGCTTCGGGGAAGAGGAAGTAGGCGTATGCTTCGCTGCTGCCTGACTTGAGGCGCAGGTAGTGAGGGAAACGACTGGCGGTGTCTGGAACGCAGGCGAGGCCCCGCGGGAACTTGGATTCGATGAGGCAGGCGAGCAGAAAATCGAGGGAGGCCTTGACGATCGCCGCGGTCGCAATCGGGCCGAAGTATCTGGGCGTATCTTCGGAGATGAGGCGGAAGAAGTGGGCTATGTTCGGGTTCTTGAACTTTGCCTTTGCGCGATCGCCGCCGAGCGAAGTGACGAAGGTGGATAGCTCGGGAACGGTTTGCACGGGGAAGTTCTGGGCGCAGTCGTCGATGTAGAGCAAGAGAGTAGAGTGGACGGTGATGTAGAGTTTGACGTCGAAGGGGTGGTTGTTGAAAGGCATGTCGATGGCGGCGGCGAGCATGGGGACCATGCGCTTCAACGGTTCGAAGAACTCCGGCGTTAGGCCTTCAGCTTCGAAAGCGGCAATTGCGGCAGCCTCGAGCATCGCATTCTGGGGGATACGGGGCTGGCTTGTGTCGAACCCCATATCCACGAGGAATTTTCGCAGGATGGAGACATCGAGATCCAAACCAAGCGGCCTCTCGGGAGAAGGAGCTTTGTTCGAGGCGTTGACCGTAGCAGTAACCAGGCACCTAGAGTCCAGTCCCCGCTTGGTGGCGTGCGCTGAGTCAGGAATCGGTGCGGGAACAAGCTGGGTGTATGCCTTGTTGACTCGACGCATCATGCGCCGGATATCAGCGATGAATTGGTGGATATCGCAGATGATGGACATGATGTTTGTCCATATCACGACGAAGGGATTGTATGTGATTGTGGTAGACATTGTGCTGATGGTGGTCACCATGGTGCGGCTTGAGGAGTGTGATGCTGGATCCAAACTCCCGACCTGGTGTGGATATATATCTGAACTGGTCCGGGAGGAGAATCATTGGTGATTCCGCCGGAGAGTGGGGTATGGCACCTGCCCTCGGTGAACTCTTGACGCGCTGTAAGTCGGCTTCTGAGCCAGGAATGACCAAGCGGGGCGGCGTCTGACGCCGTAAATTGTGCACTAGCGCCCTCCAGCGGGACATGCATATTTTTTTGGGCCAGACGATGGCTGGCATGATCGCGGACGCAAACGGAATTATCGTTCGGTCTCTGCAGCGCTTCATTAGCAGCCTCGAGGAGCCGGGTGGGACATGCTGGCGATGCTAACTTCTAGACGCACGTACGGCTTCCCGCCCACGCAGCGCCACGGAACTGGAACGAAAGCAATGACGTTGCTGGGCCACGGGTGTGGGTTGGGTGCCACCGGACAGCGATTCTGCAGCGATCTTTTGCTGCTCGAGAATATAGTTGGGCTAGAATTCTTCACACCTCGTGTTTCGGGCGGTGCAGTTGGGAGTTAACGCACGTAACCCGCAAGGCAGGGACATTTCCTGGAGACACTGGATCAGGGTCCCAAAGCAGCATCCCTGTTACCGCAGGATGCGCCAGTCGGCAAGCATTGCAGGGCGTCAGAACGACCAACGGACATCCGACAAGGTGGTTGCCTGAACACCAGGAAATCCAATCAGACAATGCATCCACAGGAATGGCTTGGGGCAGGGGATAGCCACGAGCGACCTGCAGATGGGAGTTGACAGCCTTTCCTGCTGTCTCCAAGTCCGCTCAGTTCGTACTTGAGAACGCCCGAGGTGATGGGGTGGCGGCCACTGGCAACGCGCACAAGCGGCCTCGATGTTTCTCCTTGCCCACCGCCATCCTAGAGTCCTTACTGCAGCTAACTGCAGCTCGCCGGCAGAATTTCGGCTATCTTACGCGCTGGAGACGGGTGCCACGCGGTTTGAGAACAATATCGTCGGCCATCTCGCCTTTCCGTCGGCAAAAACTGCTCGACCGCCTATGGAATTTGGTGTACCAACGTATTCTGATATTACGCGTCTGCAGCCGGTGATTGATTGTCCGCGCCGCCTCTCACTGGGCGGTTATCGGGGACGGCTTCGGGTGTTTTCTCTGGCGCGGGAGATACAACAAGCAAAACTGTAGTGGGGCTTTTAGTGCAGAGTACAGCACAGAGGTGGCCACAGTAGGTGGTTCCTCGATAGGGTATCCGCGCCGACGCTCCACCGCATCCTCCAATTGGGGATGGTACAAGAGATTTGGCACGGCGAAAATTAACGCATTGCATTGTACGTCCTCATGCCGGGCGGGCGCGTAATGATCCTGGAGTGGATGTCATTCGCTGTCCTTCGTGATGATATCTGAAGACATTCGGGGAGGCTAGAGCATGCGAATTTGCATAAATGTATGGCAATACGGGCCTGGCTGTACTGGTGACCAGCGATTGGCTGCAGTTGCCCTACTACTGCGTCGTACGACCCAGAGAACTACCATTGGCGGGGCTTTGTTACGACATTTCCTCCCAATCGACCGAGAGCGAAGGCGGGGCTATCAAGACCACTAGTCCTTTCAATGCATGGCCACAAAGTTAGCCGGCGCAATAGGGTTCCCCGTCGGACCGAGGGTGGAGCAATTCCGGGTCCACAAGGTTTCTTGCGCCATGCCCTCATCACCGAGGTGCAGCCCTTCTATCAAGGAACACGTTGTCGGGACGGCGGAGAACTCTCGAGGGAGCTATGCAACAGCAGAAACGGAGATGCCTGGGTGACCGTAGCGGCGTAATTCAATGTAGCTCAAAAGCTTATGTAGTTGCAAAAGAAATACATTCCATGCGACAATCGGGAGAGCGGGCCTGATGATGAGCACCGGGTTGAAGTAGTGCAGGCCTCGCGGCGGACGGAAAAGAAACGTTCTGCCGAATATTGAATGCTGCAAGCGCGTCAGACAGTAGTCTGGAGGTTTGTAGACGACTGCCTACTAGATCATGTTAGGACAGCTTGTACAAGTGGGGAAAATCCATCCATAGAGGAGGTCAATCAGAAAAGGATACATCCTCCTTTGCTTCTTTGGGGGTCCGGAATAACGCAGGCCATGTGATGGCCACCCGAGTTCGCATCCTGCCAGCCACCAAGAGCTGCTATCGATTGCGCTTACGCGTTCGGACTTCCGAGCCTATCCGCTCCCTCACCCTTGGCGGGGTGTCCGCTGGGAGGGGGTTGGTGGTGGTGGTGTGCGGTTTACCGCTGGGAAACGCCGGACTCCAAAATCCGGAATAGGCTCACAACGAACTGGTCGGCTGGGGCGGCCTGCGGAATAGTCTGGATCCTGGTCTGGGATCATTAGATAAGGATCCCAGTAGGTTAGGGCGCTCATGTCGTATACAGTAGGCGCCGCGTTCCCCGGCTGGTCGCAAGCAATACTGCTGTTCCTCACGAGAACACTGCACTGCCCGATGGGTTGCATATCAACAAGAGCCTCTTGGCCCTCCCCTCGATGCACGGAAAACTACGCCGCCGAGTAGAAGGCACCCACAGATGAGGGGAGGTGGGCGGCTAGGTGCATGGCCTTCCCAAGGGCTATTCTTATCCTGATATCGCCGTTCCATCGGTTTTGATGTCCTCTGCAATATCTCTCTCGCAGAGTAGCGCTTCTCGAGTGGAGAGAGGCGATGCTCAGACACCCACGTACAGAACCTCCGACCACACGCACATGCCGACGGCCGATTGAGCCTGACGAAAAGTTTCTATTTGTCAGTTCAGGCTTTATGCACTCATAATTCGTCTCAGAGGTGCTATGGCAAGGCAGACAACAGTCGAGAAACATATGCACTGCTTCGAGCCATTCGTCCGCTTGCGGCCATGAGTGGGACACGCGCTGTGGGTGCATGTTGCCTGAGGCGCTGGTGCTTCTTGATTTCCTTTTCCTTCCGACTTGTTGTAAGCGGTGGAGGTCCAACCACCGAGTAAACGCGACAAATCCAAATCAGAAATCAAGACTTAAAGAGACGACAAAGCGCCAGGTGTCCACTCCATCAAGCGCTGCGTCTCTATTTGCCGGGTCTGAATCCCGGAGATGTGAATGCGCCGCGGGGATCCGCCGCTGAGTAGGTTGGCCCTCATAGATGCGTACGATATGCCAGCTTCCGTGTTCCCAACGTCACATCCGATAGGTTTGTTTTTGCAATACAGAACATCAACTATCGCAACCGAGACCAGATAACGCGCTTCGATCCGATCGGCTGTCCTCTGAAGAGTGTTCCTCGCGGAGGACCTCAGCCGCTTGTCGCGGAGCAGGAAGAGATGTCAGTCCAGTAGCTTTTCCATTTTCGCCAGTTCACCTCACGCCTAGAAATGGGTACATCAGCACCGCCCGTGATATTGTCCACGACAAAGGGAAACCTCGACTTCCGCGAAAGACTGGACGAACTATATTCATCCGACTCGGATTTTCTGTGGTAGCTGGTTGTGGGGTGTGGGTGGGGGACAGGTTGGGTCTGATACGCTGGAGGGCTGTCGAGGCGTTTAGTGACAGTTCTGGGGAGCTCTAACCCGATGCGTCGCCGCATGCTTTAGGGCCGGCACGCGAAAAGCAAATCTGCAACACCGCATACCAATCTGGGGTAGTGACAGGCAGCCTCCTGCCATGGTGGCGGGAAGAAGAAAAAACCGTGCCACGGGGGCTCCGCGGAAGAGCTGCTTACATAATGCTCGATTCCATCGCTTGGAACGCGAGTGGTGCTGTCACACAGAATCTATTATACTTACATAACAGCCAAGGGTTTATATGTACATCCAACCCCCGAGTTCTTGACGCGACCTCTTACTGTCTGCCCTTCCACCGCCCGACCTCAAGTTGCGGCGATCTGCCAAATCTACCCACCCGACAGAAGCCAATTGGCAGCAACGCCAATTAAGCCAATTTAAGCGCCACCGAGCCAGTTATGCATGGACAACACAACCATGTCGCAAAGCTGCATATCGCATACTCACTAGTCGGCGATACATACGCACTTTCCGGGCTAACTTCGCACACCCCCCTCACGACGTCCCACCCACCCACCGCCCCCACGCGTTGACGCCTCTGCAGTTCTCCACCCATGCGAACATCCGGTCCCCGTCCCATCCTCTCGACCAGCGTCAGGACCGAGTTCCCACCGCTTGCGGCTCCCGAAGAAGAAGTGTACGCGCTGTCTGTCTAATTATGCATTCGAAAAGCATAATGGGGCGATCGTTCCGCATAGCTGGCTCACGGTCGGATCGTCCGGAACTGTGCAGATGAGCATTGCTCTAGATACACCGTACCGTACCGTTCGGCCGGGCGGCGGGCTGGCACCAGCATTCCGGGTCGCCGCGCACAGACTGCTGCGCGGAGAATAGCGTTCTTCCCGCAGTGCGGGTGTGATGGCTGAGACGGGTGCAAGATTCGGACCGTGGTTTGGTGCTGGTGGATTCTGGTACGGATCTGCCGGGTCGGGTTTGCGCTATCACTTAACCGCGGGCAAACGCGTAACGAAATCACGGCCCACCTGTAGACTGGCGATGAATCGCCTTCCGCTCCGCGGCGGTGTTGCCTATCGGAGGTGCAGAGTCTTCGAAACGGAGTGCATTCGGTGTTTCTGACGCGCGCCCGCGATTGGTGTGAATATCTGACGGATTCCTGTTTTAGGAGGCTGCGACGATGCGCAGCAAGCTGTCGTTTGGCGGGGAAGGACGACCGGCAAGCCCCTTTGGGATGGTAGCGCTGGATCGCTGATGTTTTGCGCGCGCCAGACGGCCACCTTCCGAACTGGCACCATTGTGCCCGCAGTCTTACATACGATTCGCGCCAGAGAGTGTCTATCGTCGATACAGCTCGATTCTAGATGCGGCACGCAAAAGCAAATGCGGCTATGTACGAGGGGCAGTTTTCTCAGGGAAGCGCAGCCGACTCACTCTATATTTGCAAACGGAGTGTTGGACGGTGGGCTGACGGCAACAACCCCGCGGGCCGGCCACGCACTATCCTAGACGCAGTCGTCTCCCCGGCATCAGCCGCCCTGGAGAGTAGCTCCAAACTTTTTATTTTTTATCCGCTTGCAGCGCTACAGCTCCCTTCGAACCTAGCAGCGGCTTTGTGTTATTTTGCAGACACATCGGTCGCGCAAGAAGAAATTTCACGAATGAATGTCAGCTCTTCCGGGGTGAGGCGTTCGACCATCGCCGTTCTCGGTGTCGAGTGGGGTTGCTGGGGCCGGGGATACGTTGTCCGCCATGAAATCTGTTCGGATTGACGACCTGCTCCTTTCTTGGTAGCGGATGGATTGGGCCAGCGAGTGTCTTGTGGGCTTATGTAGAGAGCACCGGTGCGCGGCTGTGAAGCTCCCGAAATATTTGGCGGCGATAGGCATCGACGGTACGCACGCTGCATATTTCATATCTACCGAGCTGCCTGAACCATGAACCCCAATTGCTGCACGGCGCGCACTGGTGATCAGCACCAGACAACACTATTCGGGCTTCGCTGGGGAAGCGTGACAGCGTGTTCCTCATTGGACCACGGCGGAATTCCACAGGCCGTGACGAATGTGCGTCTGGGCTACATAGCTAGTCTTCGCACTCTCGGCTCCGGGTGACGCTCTTGAGTTGTTCTACTGCATGCGGCTTGTCCGACAACCTCGCAGCTCAAATCGTATGGGTGGTCAGTTGCTCGCAGTGTCGATAGCCACATCATGGATCCTTCCTGTCATACATAAGCATCTGGTAGATAACCAACCGGCCCACCCGACCTCCAGCGGAAGCATTTCCTCGCAGACAGCAGCAATGGATTATCTATCAAAGATAAACCATCTCCCCATTACCAACTTGAAAGCCCCTTCTCTTCAAGCTCATAATGGCACCGCAATCTCATTTTCCAGGATTAGAGCGATCCTCTACATCGCTATCGCCGCAACACTTGTGTACCAGGTGGCGCGGGCTATCTACCGTTATTACTTCCACCCGTTGCGGAGGTTCCCTGGGCCTAGGATCGCCGCTGTCTCCGATGTATTTCCGCTCCTATTGGCCCTTTCACCGAACCTACTTGTACTTACTCTTGTGTCCAGATCTGGTTTGCCTACGTCTCAGTGACTGGACGGTCCACGAAGATCATGAAGAATGTCCACGAAAAATATGGCCCTATCGTGCGCATCGCCCCGAACGATCTCTCCTTCTCTACCCCCTCCGCCTGGCGTGAGATCAACGTCAAGACCGGTGACCGCAAGGTTTTCCCGAAATCAGAATTCTACGACGGGCTCGCCGAGGGCTTCGGTTGCCATGGAGTCGCCTCCGAGCGCGATATCGAGAAGCACGCACGTGGCCGTAAGCTTGTTGCACCCGGTTTCAGCCCCCAGGCCATCAGAGACTACGAGAAAGTCATCCTGCACCATCTGGACCATTTCCGCACCCGCATCGAAGGCGTCGGCATTATCGACGCCGCAGAATGGTTTAACTTCCTGACGTTCGACACAGCCGGTGATATGGTCTTCAGCGAGGACTTCGGTGCCATTGCTCAGGGTAGAACATATCTTAATGGGGTGATTCCGTGGGCTCAACTGACGCAGAACAACAGGATTCTCGCACCGCTGGATGAGCCTCATCTCGGACAACATTGATATACTTGCTTACCTAGAGGCGATCCGGCGATTCCCCGTCGTCAATTACATCGCGGACAAGCTCTTTCTTTGGAAGCTCCGCGCCGCTCAGCAACACCACTTCGCGTGGACGAAGGAAAAGACCAACCGGTAAGCTCGTCAAATGTCTCCGCGCGGCATCTCGCTGACTCACAATTATTTTGAAGTCGAGTGGAAGCTTCTGGATCGCCTAGCCACAAGGACATGCTTGGCTACATTCTAGCCCAAAAGGAGAGCAAGAACGTCAGCCACGCGGAAATGACTGCACACGCCAGTCAGTTGATCTTCGGCGGCTCCGAGACCTTGAGTACCTTCCTGGCCGGCACCCTCTACCACCTGTTGCGCACTCCTCGCGTTATGGCATGTCTCCGTGCTGAACTCGACGATGCCTTCACTTGCATTGGTGACATCACGAACGAGGCCTTCGTCTCAAGTCCCCACAAGTTCAAGTATCTTGATGCCCTCATCAAGGAAGGCCTTCGCATGTTCCCACCGGCACCAACATCACTCCCTCGTCACTCGCTCGGCGAGTACGTTGATGGTGTTTTTGTCCCCGCGGGCGTAAGTTCTCCTGGTGGCTCGTTCGGACTCCCATCTGACCACATCTCCAGGTACGCGTCTCGGTTCCGCCGTGGATGATGAATCGCTCTGCTTTATTCTGGGAGAACCCCGACGAGATGCGCCCAGAGCGCTGGCTCGAAGAGAACTCAGACGCCAAGGACGCCAGCCAGCCCTTCATGCTCGGCGCGCGGGGATGCAGCGGCAAGCAGCTGGCCTGGGTGAGTATGAGACTGAGTGTTTCCACTCTATTCTGGGGGATGGATTGGAGTCTCACAGAACCCGACTTCGACTGGGAGGGCGAGTGCTCTGCATACACCACCTGGATGAAGCCGCCGCTCATGGTTAGTGTTAAGAGGAGGGATGGTGTCAAGTTCCGATAGCTCTATGGTAGGAGCCGACAGGGGCAGAGGAATAGCTGGCATCGCAGGAACAGATTGGGGCGTACGATGCGAGTGCTTCAGACGATCTTGGAGGAGATATGAATAATGATCTCACTTTGTACAAACGTTTTCTTTTTTTTTTTCTCTCTTTCGCCTCCTTGTCGCGGTGGACTTCTATAGTGTCTCGTGATAACAATAGGAAATCCTTGACACTTTCATTCCTGGCTCTCTTGCAACCCAGAAACACCAGATCACCAGCAATAGTCACTGGTGCTGCTTCCTTCGTCAGTATGTTGTGCGGGGGTGGAGGGGAGAGGGGGAGAGGGAGGGGGGGATGCGGTTATGGCGGCTTTGGCCTGTCAGCTCTTTTTCGGTCCGTCATCTGATAGCATGCGAGCTAACTAAGATGATAGCGCCTATACACACTGTCCCCATAGTGGCTACTCCGATAGCCATCAGCGGCTTGTGGCATCCGGGACACCCGCGCAAGCCTCATCCTCCGCACTGTTCCTCTAGGGTTGACACGCTAAACTTCCTGCCCGACCCATCCCCCGCGGTCTCCTGGACTGCCCGTCACCTGCGCGCCCTGTTCCTCTCCCTCCCTGCCGAAGGGGGTCGCCTGACTCGCGCCTTCGTCTGCTGGCAAAGCCACCCCCAAAATTCGCTGACCAGGGGAAAGCGAGTATGCACGTGCGATGAGCACCAGTCATCGGAAAAGGTGTCCTTGATAGCGGCGGGGCGACTGCGCCGGCTTGTGTCCCTTTGCATCTGCGCACGCAAGATGATCTGGGTGTTCTCCCGACTCGGGCCGTTCTTAAAGAGGTGATCGTGGGGTGGGTTGGGTTCTGTGGTCGTTGGTGGGGCCGCACCATCGGTAATGTTTGTCCTCCACTGGAGGTGCACCATGGATGCCGAGAGGAGCACCAGCGTGCGCAGCGCGCGTGTAGCCAGCCGGAGGATGCCGCTGTGTGTTGAGCGCCACCTTGTCTTCGCTGTGAATCCTGGTTCTGACTTCCGCAGAGCGGTCGAGTGTTGGCGGGCGCACGCCTACGTCACCATCTTCCGGCTGGTGATATTTCACTGATCGCATGTGACCTGTCAGATTGTGGCGATATAGATAACAAAACAAAACTGGTTCCCGCCAGTCCGGACGTCCGCCTCGACCAGGCTGCAGACATCCCGTAGCGGCTCCCCTTGTCCCCCCCACCCTGGCCCATCCCAATAAAAGAGAGACAAATGAAAGAGGAAAAACAAAAGAAGCCGCTGTGCCCTCCTCTCCCAGGTGGGTGTGAGGACCTCTCCACTCTCTTCTTGCTCTGAAACCTTGTTCTCCGCCTCTGCCTCCGCCCCCGTCTTCAGCGGGTAGAACCGGTCGGCTAATCCCGCTGTAACTACTATCTGCCACCATTTTGTTCGGGCGCTGTTTGTCCGGCATCCTGTATTTGGCGGTGAACATCTCCCGGCTGGTTTTATTTTATTTACCGGCAGACTTTTTTTTTAAAATGCCATCGTCTTTGGCACCTTTCTTTAAAATGCCACCAGTTTCGGGCTAGGCAGCTACCACCAAAAAACCTCACCCCAACACACCGCATGCATCTGAACCCAACAACCCTCAAGGCGGCGGCAACCCAGCAGTTAATCTGGAGCCAGGAATTCAATGATTTGAAGTCTCTCCAGCAAGCGGTCATAGATTGCGCGATTGCAATTCACTTCAGCGCCCGCACAGTCAGGAGTGTTAAGTAGGAAATCACATTTAATACTCAGCCAGTCAGCTTACTAACCGTCTGCATACTATACTCAGGGAGCGGGCAAATCGGAAGTGCGCTGTCAAGCAGTGTCCACTCCACATCCTGGGTATCTGGAACGAGAAGAAGGAGTGCGTCGTGGTAGGGTCAGTCCAACCAAAGCACACATGCATTGGGAGTCACCGTCGAGTGCGGGAGTATCGCACGAACACAGAAGTGGTTGCTTCGGAAAGTGCCTGTCTCCATCTATGTCACCAAGTCGACGTCAGCTCAGGCGATCGTAACATAGATGCCTACAGGGAGACCTGTGCGGAGAACCGGTGGCTGTCAATACGTCCGTCTCGTCAGAGAAAGCCACACGGTCGGCCAAAGGAGAAGCGGCTGCGTAAACGGGAATGCTGCCGCCGGGAAATAGCTGCCAGAGCTGCTGCCGCCGAGGCGCTTGCAGAGGCCCCAGAAAACACTGAACAGCGGGCGCAGTAGCCAATGTCGCGGTGTGGGACACAACCGCACCACTTGCCGTGAGGTCGTACAATTCCCAATTGTTGGTTTGCAGATACCTACTAGTAGTTCTCCGATAGCTAAACAAGATTTGTGCTGTGGTCAGGTTTTTTTGGTGGTTGTTGCTTACGCCCGAAACCGGTGGCATTCTAAAGCAAAAGCGCCACTTGTGGTATTTTAAAGGTTTGCTGTTTATTTGATCACTAATCGCGTGCGACCTCTACATATGTCAGTATATCTTGGCGATAACTAACTGTACGTCCGGATCCCGGCTATCTAAGTACTGCTGTCCGAACCCCTATCTCGATCAGTCTGCACGCGGTCCGTTGCATAATTCCCCTTGCCCTCCGCGCAGGCGTGTCCCGAAAGTGATAGAACACACCAAGGAAGATACAAAGAGGATGACAAAGGAAAGCCGCCCCCAGACCAGGGGTCTCAACAGTCCAGCCGCGCCAGTCGTGACCTCGGCCTGAACTGGCCTGTGTGAGGCAGTCGAAGCTAGTCCGCGGCCCGCGGGCCAGCGGGCTTTTATGGAGGTGGCCTGGACTGAATCGGGTCGGCCGGCGGGCCGAGAAAGCGAGTAAGATCTCATGATCCGTCATCCAACATATCTTGGGCGTGGGTTTCGACTACAACCAGTCCATTGCTGAGAGCTTTGGCCATCACCACAACAGAAAAAAATAATCGTACATACGCAGGACAGCCACGGGAAGAGAAGGGGACCAAGATTATCTAAATATTCTGTTGATCTAAGAAGAGATGATGGAACTGTAAGCGAAATACGGTGGGCTTTCTTGGTTTCCGGGTTTGCACTACATAGGCCATTACTGGGAGCTTTCGTCCACCGCCACAACAATAGACAGAAATCCTCCACACACGGTAGACCATCGGAGAGGGAAGGAGAGCAAGTTCATCTAAAAATTCTTGTGATTGGAGAAGAGATGGCAGATATCGTGCACACAGAGGAAAACATTGGAAAGAGAAGCGGAAAGCTGTCCGGATGTAGATGCTGCACCAGGACGCAGGGTACCGAAATGCGGCGGAACCTCTAGTGGCTCTGGGAGTACCTTGGAAAGGTATTTGTAGTCTGGACGACACTTGTCAGTGGCAGCCCAAAGATGCCCACCACTTGCGGAGTAGCCGAGTGACCGAACGGGCGAGCCTTCAGGCAAGCCGCCGCCGAGCAAATCGATCCTGTCGACAAGCCACCGGGCAAGCCGGCGAGCGAGCCGATGCAGCGTGCGAACAAGCGAGCTGTTAAGGAAGCCAGCCCGGGGGGTGAAAATCCCGGATACCCTACAGTACCTGATAACATTAACGTGCTCCGCTAGTCTATATTTGCCACAGTGGCCATGGGTTGGAACCGGGAATGGGCACAATGAAGAGAGGAATGAGGCGGGGCCGGAAAGGTACATACGCCAGAATGTACAGGCAAGGGGTAATCGGAACGGGAGTTTTTGGTATGTATTTTGAGCTTTTCACAGTGTTTTCCTCTCGGTAGCCGGATAAACTAGCTATTTTTAAAGAAACCCGAGGAAAATCCGGTATTTATCGTTGGGTGAATAAGGGATCAGGTAAAAGTTATATACTTAGGTAGGATGTAGTAGTGCAAATCTTTCTTTTCGTTTCAGTAAATATATTATTTTAGGTATTGATAGATTAACTTCAGGTGGCGGCGGAAGACTCCAAAGTTTTGAAGGTGGCGGCAGCAATTCTTGTATTGGACCAGTGTTTTTTACTCGTTCATTGACATGTTTGCTGAAAATATATAATTTGTTTATGTTAATAGCGAAAAAATAATAACTAGCCCCAAGCATCGTGACAGTGCAAAGCAGTAGTCAGCACACTGAAACTTTCGGCCAGGCAGGACCGATACCACAGAGATCAATTGCTTGGCTAAAAACTACGGGTTCCTTGGTATATGCCTATAGCAGTGGTTCCCACCTGTTGCAATATCTCACTCGTTGCTTAGTCACGGCAGGCATGGGCCTACCCCTATATTCTCCTTTCTCTCGAGGCTTCAGCCTTACTTAGACAATACACACGTTCATCACTTTCAACAGGTTAT
>Ga0307508_10004663_pt1 | contig 13301 bp, 10 predicted proteins | sample 9_EM_MG_FD_203089 | JGI IMG/M metagenome (GOLD analysis project Ga0307508, IMG submission 203089) | Populus trichocarpa ectomycorrhiza microbial communities from riparian zone in the Pacific Northwest, United States - 9_EM | ecosystem: Host-associated > Plants > Roots > Unclassified | place... | reverse complement strand
ATGAGACGGGGGATAGTAACTGGAGGGAGGGGGGGGTATGTAGGCGTTAGGGGTGGAGGGGCTAGAGAAAGGGAAGGGGTCAGCGCGGCGGGATTGGAGGGAGGGGAGAGTACAGACTAAATGCTATCAGCCATGGGGCTTGCGATGAGAGGTAAGTTTTCGGGTGGCTGATCCTTCATTGTTTTATACTAGCCTGCAAGGAAGAAGCAGGGAAGGTCCAAGGGTGGAAAATGGACGGAGACGACACCATTGTCACGGACCCGGAAATCGGTCTGGATCACTAAATTCAGATCTAAGGGTCGTGTTGCGTTGTAACAGATGGCATTTTCAGTCTGCCATAACAATATTTCGTATACGGAAGGTGGGGGGTTTTTAATAAAATTTCCACCTGGACTTCCACGTCAGGTTTTCCTTGCGCGGTGCAAACAGTGGGAAAAATACAAAATATTCAACAAGGCGCACCGCATGCACATGGACGAGTCCGTCCCGCCCGTTCATCCAGCAGCAAGCCTGGCGCGTTCTTGCAAATTTCGACGATCCCTGCCATAACGGGGGGTACTCTCCTGTCAAAACGCCGCCTTGTGCTTCGGAGAACCCCAAAACGAGTGATTTGGCTGGGATTTGTATGATTGATCGCGGCGCATCTTTCCGCTTTAGGAATCCCGTCGGCGACATATCCCCCGACATGTCACCCTGCGCACACTGGCACAGCCCGCCCTCGATGTCGAAACGTCACTGTCATATTCATGTCCGCCGCCATTGATTCCTGCATCCCCGTAACATGCACGACTGCGATAGGCCAACAATTCAAACTCACACTCCTCGTCCGTACAACTTCCTCACCTTTCCGTAATCAGAAACGCGCACATGTGAATGCCGCTATCAGCGCCATGGTGCTCCGGTGTGATCAGGACACATGTACATGTAAGGTTTCACACCTCACAGTCCACACACCCCAAGGTCCCCGTACCATCAGTCGTGTTTGTTCACGTACATGTACTGTCTTTTCCGGCGTGTCCTCCGCCTCCACCCCAATCTCCATCCCCGCGGCATTTTATATCATTTCGTCAGGACCGGTCAGGTGTTCTCAATCAAATGCCAAGTGCCACAAATTCTATTTACCCTGATTACTCGGGTACCACTTGCTCAGTCACCAAAATAATCGCGGCACTGCGGCTTGTGACACAACCAGTTTGATCGCCCGATGTACATCATTATTCGATCGACATCCTCGTCTCGTCTCACCCAGCTCTGACTTGACATGTCCTGACTAGCAACGCATGCACTCTCAGTACTGTGCTCAGCGCATCCTCCAATCAATTCAAACATGTCATACGCTCACAGGAATCACCATCCCTGTGAGTAAACAACCGGAACAAGACATGCATCATATCATAATAGTGGATGACCGCGATCCTTTATGGTGTGACATCACCTTGCCCAGCTGAGACCGAGGTCTTTCGCAGTCCAGTCCAAGATACAATAGCCATGCAAAGTCTCTCTTCATTCCTCGAATTCAAGTCCAGGCGTCGGCCCTTTCAATCCCAGGAACCATTCGTCCAGGCTTGTTTCCTATGCAAGGGCCTCTTTGTATAACAGATCACGTACGGTTGGATGTTGTTCTTCTTTGCAACCAACTTGAAGGTTCCAACAGGTTGATTGCAGGATTCTCTCTCTCAGGCTTTAGACTCCGATCAGCACGGAACCCTGTATATGCATACATTTTTCACTCGAAATAAAGCTGGCTTTGACAGCGTGTGTACCAACTTGTATTTCTTGTACCTCCGCCCGTAATTTACCGGCAGTCTTCTGCCTAATACATGAACTTCAAATGCAACCGTGTCGACAACTATCGGAATGGGCTCAGAATTTGTTGCAAGTTCTGATATGCAGCTAATGTGTAAATTCTCACTCGGTGGCTCCAGAGTTCACGTAAAGTTCCCGTTTCACCACACTGGCCCGGGGGGAGTTTGATAGGGTAATAAAAGCTGACTCGCCCGGAACGAATTTGGCCGGTGACATCTGCTGACCCGGGATCGAGCCCAAATCTGTTCGGTCGCCCTGTAGAAATTCGCGCTCAATTGATAGGTTGATATCGAGTGCCGTAACGTCGTGCTTCGTTTTATTTTATTGTTTTTGTGTTCGCTTTCGTCTGGAGAGACCTTTCGTTATTCTGTCGCCCCTTCAGTGCTAGCTTCCCCCGGCCGCCGCACTTCCGCAACCAAATTGTTGCAGTGCAAACAGGGGAGATTATCGAATAATTTAGCCCCATAAGCACAGGCCACCGTCCAGCGATACGTTTCAGCCGCATTAAGCCCTGATCGAGTGAGTGACTTTTAGGACAAGATGAAACTTACCTGTGTTCGTTGAAACCTGGGAAACGGAATGCTGGAGGCGCCAGCGAAACCCCCAGGACCGAACAACTTGTGACGGCGAGGAACCTGAAGAGTACAGCAACGACAGCTGGAATTCGACGTGGTTGTTTGGCAGAATATCATTTTTTTCCCACATACCAGGGTCATGGGGCGGCGAGTGCAAAATTCAAGGGCGGGACTCAGGCACAAGTTGAGGTCATACCTCAACACTAGATATCCGTGTCTTCTTAACCGATCCGGATGTATCTACGGGCGTTGAGGTTCGGAACAATAGCCTAAGGATCACGATGAAAGCGGGATTTTCAGCAACGAGGGCTCGTATGGGGGTCCTTGTGTCCAAACAGTTCGCTGTCCAGTGGACCCGGAGCGATCGGCCGGTAGCAAAAGGAAGGGGAATTCTACTATTCCGGGGCTCCTCTGCTCAAGCGATTCGAGGATCCCGATCATCATGGTCAAGGCTAAAGGTGTCGCCGCTTGTTGCTCACTCGAAGTTTAGAACGCCGACCGGCAAATGTTCGCGGGATCGCTTATGATGTTTTTGAAAACAAACAGTTTGGCTTTTGGAGTGTACCACTCATGCGGCACCAGATGTCCAACGGTGTATATTCGCACTGTTCCATACAGGCGGGGCCCGCCATGGGGCCTCTCTCAGTTGTCGCTTGTACACTTTGTGATCTTGACGGGATCCTTTCTCTTCCAAAGCAGATCTCGATCGGTGTTGCACCTCTGACGTCGCAGCGCCGTGCACAACGGAGGCACCAATTTTCCTCTGAACACGAACCGTCACGAGCATCTGCTTGGATACATCCAGTATAGTTCGTATCAATGATGTCTTGGTATGTCTCCCTTTGTCCTGTGAGTCTCGACTCACATTTACGGTGAGCTACGGATTGCAACAAGACGGGTCACCTTTTTATGGCGTCGTTTCCTGTAGCGCAGTTAAGGGAACGACGCGGAGGCGATCGCTCAAATGAGAATCATGCTTCAAGGGGTGGTGGTAAGTCGCCGATCTACTCCAGTTGCACCGCGGCCGCACTGTACAAGTATAGGCGAAAAACCGCGGGGCCTGTTCGTGGGACGAACCCTGTCGCTCCTGTTTTGGGAGTCCCTTCAGTGTCGGGCAATAGATCCGACCTGATACAGCATGGGACTTTTCGTTCCAGTCCACTGCTACCTAAGTCCTCCGATGATGGGCTGTCGATCCTTGGAAGATCATGCTCTAGGTTATGCCGCCGCCGTGATCGGAATAGTGACCGGCGACGTTTGTGGGATAATTCTGATAACCCCGTTCACCTGTCTCAGGGGATCGATCGTGGTGTTCCACTCGTCTCATGCGTCGCCATCCCTTGTACGAGTGTCCCACTAGAGGACAAGGGTCGTATGTTACAACTTGGTTGAGCAGCAAGACACATATCCCCGATTGGCGAAGCAATGAATGGATGTACGTTCTTCCGGCCATCTTGTGGCCCCCGATCCACAAGTATTCATCCCTTTGGTTATTCCCATAATGTTCAGAGTGCGTCGTGTGGAGATAGGTAAGTTGGTGGAGACATAAACCGCGGAATCTGAGGCGGTTTGTTGGGAGGTAGAAGTGCTTTCGAAGACTTCCTTTTGGATAGCATCCCATTTCCTGTGAATTCTTCATGAACGAAGATGTCGTGACTTGATATCATCTAGGGACTGCTCCGGCTCTCTGTATGTTCCTCAGGATGGACTTCAAAGTCCAGCACGCACACACTCATCTTGAGTAAAACATCTTGATCATACTTCCTGGATTATTGCATTGGTCTCCGTGGTAGCCATACCCACTCATTTCTGGCCATGGGGCTACTCACGAGTTCAAACTAAGAACATCAAAAGACCATTGTATTTGATTGCTACATCCTCATGATATTGTGAGTGGGGGGAAGCGATGAGAGAATGTAGTCATGTAAATTGTTGCGACAAACAAGATTGGGGTGGCAATGGAACGACTAGAAGCAGATGAGTAATTGCTGTACACACAACACAGAGAACTGGCGACAAAAGAGGAGAGCTATGTTGAGAAGTTTCTAGGGTGTTGAAGTGCGAGGACCTCGACTAGAGCCAGGTCTAGAGCCAGAGCTAGACGGTGAACAACCATCAGTGAAGTATCGCAGGAAGCACGAGAGAGTACGTACACACTGGTGGACTGAGTAGAACGCCATCCCCAAACTTCACGGATCCACCTCCCCATTGGGACTTCTTTCTTCATAACGCTGGCGATCCACGGGTGTGTCAGCATCTCTTTGGGGGTTGGGCGGAGGGTATGGTCTACGATTAAACTGGAGGGTGTACAATTCAGTGAATGCATGATGTAACGATTAATAGTGGCCATACGTTTGCTTTACGAATTCTTTCATTTCGTGAGGCCATCTCACATCAGCTTCATCACTGAGCTGTGGAGGCTGAAAAAGGGTATATTAACAAGCAAGAAATGCGATTGAACCTGCGTTCTTACCTCGCCTTGAGTAATATAGACCAGCAACTCGATCGTGGTCAAGTCCTCTGGAAATGGGTATCGATTTTGCAGAAGCTCCAAGAGCGTAATACCCGTCGACCAAACGTCAGCGCGGATGCTATACTCTTTTCCACTGATTCTCTCAGGCTGTGTGGCAGATGAACAACATGGAGATTTGTTCGACATATAAACTTACGGCCATGTAAAAGCTAGTACCAGTAAAGGTCCCTGCGAGGGACTTGACAAGCTCCCCGGAAACCCCGAAATCGGCAAGGCGGACTACACCTTCTCCAGTGAGGAGAATATTAGAAGGTTTGATGTCCCTATGGATTGTTCGGAGAGAGTGGAGGTACGCAAGGCCCTGTAAGACCTGAGATGCATGTCAAAGGGTGAGCAACGAGAGTTTGAGAACAAGCTCACCCCCTCTGCTAGACGACCTGCGACACCTTCACCGATACGTGCGCCACGATCTTTGATGCGTTTGCTGACGGCTTCCAAGCTTCCACCAGGACAGTATTCCATCATGACCTTGACTTCGCTGGAAGAGGGAGACATGTAGGCGCCGTAGAATTGAACGATGTTGATATGTTTGGAAGAGGAGGAGATGGAGAGTTCCCGCTCGAGCTGCTTCAAAGGCGCCTCGCGAGTGGTGATTGTTTTGCGCGCAAAGATCCTATTTGTCCGGATATCTTTAACTTTGTGGACTGCACCACCCTGACCCTCTCCCAATCTAGACAGCTCTTCCAATATGCCATCAGACCACCGCTCAAATGCCTGGTGGGTCGTGGTCTCTTCGGTAGGAGTATACGAATCGACGGTGGCTCTATCGAAACTAGCGACGAGCTGGTCGATGGAGCTCTCGCTGATGTCGTTTGAGCCAGGGGGGTGAGCGGTTTGGATCTGGTCTGAAGCGCGGACGGTAGCGCCGCCGGGGTTCTCACCGTCCAAGCCAGGTGGGATTAGGGAAGGGCCTGTATAGTACTCGCTGACTGCGACTGGGAGGGGGAGCTGTAGCTTTGGGCGTGAGCCGTTGGCTCTGGGCGTGAGGGAAGCGCCGGGGAGAAGGGGACGGGAGGGGATGGGGGAGGAGGAGAGGGCGACTGATGCGGGCGATGGGGGACGGAGGGATGGAAGATCTACAGCGGCTTTGCGAATGAGGAGTGGGCGGGTTTCTGGGATGGACGGGGACTGGGAGCGGGGGAGAGTTCGAGGGCCGATGGGACGGACGTGCGTGTGCGTCATGGTCGTCCTCGTCTTGCTTGACCCCGCCCACAACCCGCCGGCAGTCAAACTCGAGTCCCAATACGGACGTCCACCCCCTTCCCATTGTCCACGCATCCACTCTTCCACACGGCAGTGTAGCCAAGTGGTTACGGCGTCACGTTTAGGTCCATCCTCAATCCGTGATGGGTTTCCCGCGCGAGTTCGAATCTCGTCACTGTCATTCTTTTTTCGTCCATTGTCCACTGCATGTGGACCCCATACCTATAACTTCCCTCCATGCACCATGTCCAGCCCAGAGCCCAGTTCTGTGGGCAGCACTCCCCCGTCCCCAATGAAGCCCCGACGTCGTCCCGTCCCGCTGCGCCTAGATAGCGTCGGCGTCGACCCATCCATCCTTGTTGGAAAGGTCCTTACACATATTCACCGCTCATCCAGACACCCGAGCATGCAACTGCACTTCTCAGATGACACCTCCTACCAGATCCTCGTCGACGGTTACGACCCGGTGCATCGGTGAGCCCACTGACATGCTGCCACCAGTTCCATACCAATGCACTCCAGCGGTCTTCCCAAAGTGCTCGAAATGGATCCCACTCTAGCGTCGCTTCTCGACGCTGCTGAGGGTCAACTCGACCTTGCCTTCACCATCGCGGACTGCGTTCTCATCACGTTGACCGACAAAGCGTTCGACGCGAAACAGAGAATGCAGCGATGGGATCAAAATCACATCGGCGTGGCACTCAAGTTTCGTGAAGATCGGTCCTGGCATTGCGTCTGGGCCACCCTCACTGACCGCGAAAATGGTCAATGTGTTTTCCGCAGCTACGACGACGTGTATCTGGACCAGCTCCAGCGTCCGCCTCGCAAACGCCGGGCCCGCGCCCGTGCGCCCTCCTCCCCGACGAAATCACGTTAAAATTATTCTTACGGTGTAACAACAGGCGGTGTTTACATACCATGCCAACTCTGTGGACCTGTACTAACAGCCATCCTGATTCTTTGCTTTGTACTTCTTCGTCTTCTTCACCCCATTGTTTCCATTTAAACACTGACTTGTTGATGTTCCGATATAGTAGCCATCGCGCGCCACAACTGCTTATGCCCAATTCTGTACTCTAGGCTAGTCATCCGAGGTGTTTGGTATACAACCCACGGTCACTTCGTGCAACAGCACAAGCAAGTGACAACCTGATCCTTCACCGTTTACATCGTGCAATCAAAGCTAGAAAGGGCCTGGCACTGTCACAGAACACGTACCAAACTCCCCGTACTTCAAGTTGTCATATGACCCGCTTCCCAGAAATCTGATGCGCCCGCGGTGGGAGATCTTTCGAATTCTCTGCAGACGTGATATATTCCCGCCACGTAAGTTCTTCCTGATTTCGTCACGGCGGGGATTTCCACGAAACATGTTTGGATATTGGACACACTGGCGCCGCCCGGTGTGTGCTTCGCAACCGATTGTCTTGACCGTGCTTGATCGCAACTTCCAGTTGCGCCGTTACGAGCGGCGAGGGTGAAAATTCTCAATGGCCAGTCTGAGAAAGTCTTCGAGGATCCATTGCAGTCGATAATGTGTCCGATAATCCGATTTGGACTGTGATGCTGTTATTGGTCTTGACTGGATGACTGCTTGTGACTCTAACTTGGGTGGCGAGCAACGTTTCGCCATTCTGCTTGATCAGGTCTTGCAGCTCGATGTCGAACAACTCCCTTGCCGAGCGATGGTTGCATGATTCCCACTGTTTCTCAACGGAAGCGCAACATTACATTTCGTGCGGGGGGCATATCTTTTGCGCGAGATATATGGACAAACATTCAATGAATGGTGACGCATGATATCCATACTTGCTTCAACTCTTTACTAACCTATTTGATTCCCGGTGTTTGTGCGACCTGGACGTAACTGGGGGAGACCGTACGCCCTCGTCATTCACATACTCATTGGATACCGTCACCTCTTCATCTCGTCCCAAGGACACAACAAAGCTCCGGTCATCTGGCGCTTGGCGGAAGCTTGGATCGCAATGCGGTTGCTCTTGAGGCGAGGCCTAGAACACGAGTCCCTAGAGTAAGCAAGCACGTGAAATGCAACGGATTGAGCGGGTGGCCATCGCCATCGCGAGAAAGTGACTATGGTCCTCTCTCTTTAAAGCTTTGCGAGTCAACCGCTCCCCTGCACTGTACGTTACATTTGATGCGCCGGTGGCGATGTTATAGCTCACTTTGTCGGCAATCGACAAGTGCCTGCGACGGCCGCCGCGAATGTGGCCCGTCATAGGCTGTTCTAAATCGCACTGGATATATTTCATGTGCATGCTTGGCGCACCGTTTCAAACTGCGTCGCACGCCCGTCCTTGATGATATGATGAGACAACAGGTGGGTTACCCAAGCAAAGCCGAGTGTACCAAACTTTATGTTTTCCGTGCCATGCGTGATCCGGGCCCAAGCGGACTCTATGGGGTGATCACGATGACAAAAACAAGACTAGAAAACTTGCTCCATTGGAAGGTCCTCCCTCGATTGGTTACCGTATGCTTGGCGTCCAAAGCACCCGAAGAGACCACTGCAATTGGTAAATAGGGTTATAGGGCCAAACCTAGAAATCGCGAGGCTGTGGTGTCCGAGAGTGTGCCACAAAGCGGCTGAAGCATCAGCAGGACGTCTAAGCATATGAAAAGAATCCCTTACGGGTAGAGAAGCCGGCCTGATCGTCCGAGATGTATTATAGGAACGTGAGGTTGATTTTTCCCTGATTGGAGGTCTTGGTCAGAAAAGTAACGAACGATTGGTATCGGAGTATGTATGATACCAACCAGGCACATCGAACAAACCGGTATTGGGTTGCCTATTCAATCACAACATTCCGGCAGGGCGTTTGAAGTCCTGACTGTCGCATGCGGAGGAAAGGCTGCGAAAAGAGGAAAACCACAACTCAGAACACACTCCAACCGTGAGCCCTGCAAAGGTCGGGAATAAAGTGACACTCAACTATCAACTCGTGTTCGAAACTGACCGACAATCGGTGCTGCCTGAACGACGGGGGTCCATCAAAGCGTGCGCTAAACCCGAAGAATGCTAGAAAGGGAGGATACATATGGTTACTATGAATTGGGTTAACAAGGTTTAAAATGTCTAGTCCGTTATCGCAAAATCAAACCGATACGGCTCACACAGCGGACTTACGTGGGTGACCCCCTCGATTTTAAAAGGGATTATGGAATTATTAGTGCTGTCAAACCTTGATGAGCGCAGCGTAGGCGATTCTCCTGAGAGCCATCAGACAGCTGGACCCTGTTGAGTTGCGTCAAGTGATTCATACTTACGGAGGTTGATAAGAAAGAATTGAACACGATGCTAAGCACTGAGGCTGTATCCCTCGTTCTTGGACATAGCGGAGCATTCCCACGGACACTCGTCACGTTGCGCCCAACCCCCAGCTACACCGCCCACTCCCTCGTACTCTCTGCAGAGGTGCACCATGGCAAGCTCAGAGCCTCCTGTTCCGGCAGTACGCGTGTCATTCGCGTCGTTGACTCATCAAAATATAGGGACGGTCCGCAAGCTCAATTCAGTCCTGTTTCCTGTCAAGTACAGCGACAAGTACTACCAGGACATCTTGCAACCCGAGGTTGAACCCTTTTGCCAGCTCGGTCCGTCTACTCGTTGAGGTGGCCGTTTGGGACCACTTTCTCACACGATCAGGAATGTTAGTTTACTACAACGATGTTCCCGTCGGAAACATCTGCTGTAGGCTCGAGAACAAAGAGTTGTACTTGACGACCTTGGGCATTCTCGCTGTAAGTCATCATCTCAACCTAGATAGATCAGGTGGGCTGATGATCACGTCACAAAGCCCTACCGATCTCGAAAACTAGGTTCTCAAGCCCTGCAACGCATCATCAAGGCTGCGTCTCTCCACAATAAACCCAAAATCAAGCGTATATCCCTCCACGTACAGGTCTCCAACGCAGATGCCAGGAGGTTCTATGAGGGCCACGGGTTCAGCGAAGCTGGCATCCACAAAAATTACTACAAAAAGATCACACCCCGTGATGCGTGGATATTGGAGAAAATCATCGAACACGCACCAGAGCAATAGTTAAACACCCAACAGATTGTATTACATGAGCAAATGCAAGGCTTCGCCTTCCCATATGTGACAGACCTCGAATTTGGAAAATACGTATGTTCATATCTTACAGTACGTATGCAAGGGTAAGCATGGTTTTGTCCGCCACTAAGGGGCCTCGGCGATCAGACGAGATTAATATGATACGAATGAAATAGCAACTCAAACTGGCAAAGCGGCCGGCCCATCAGTCACACACGGATGACATGTTGTTGAGAAACTGACCTGTTCATTAAGCCGCTTACGACAATTGGTTGTTAAGATGCCTCCTCGTCGTGTCCGCAGTGTTTCACCAACTGAAAGATGGTGAGCGGCATATCCGATCGCGGGATAATTAACATGCCTGGTGCCTTTTCAGCGCGTCCTTACGGGTGAAGGTCTTTCCACAGCCACCATTACACAAGAACGGCTTCTCCCCTGAATGCGTTTCTCTGTGGCGCTTCAAATCGTGCTGTCTATTGAATGATAATGCACATAGGTCACATGAAAATGGCCGCGATGGTGATGCTGGATATTGTGGTTGTTGGTACTGAGAATCGTCACGCCCATAATACGGGGAGGTTTGGTGAATACTGTGTTGCTGATGCGGTGCAGCATATTGATGCGATGCTACCGTGTAATGAGGCACGGCACCTGGTGCCTGATGAGCGTGAATCGGAGGTGGGTAACTTTGCCGTGGTTGATGGTATGCGTTTGGCGCGGCGGCTATATACTGAGTTGACGCCGATGGCGGGAAAGCTCCAGCGTACTCGTTTACTCCATATTGAACGGATGGGTGCACTGGCGCCATACCGTGTGCAGCGCCAGCCATCGTTGGATAGGCACTGGCTGGCACTCCTTGGTAGGCGCTTGATTGTGCAGGATAACGAGGGGGTTGTTGGGAACCAGCCGCCCATTGACTGGCCCGGTCGAGATCTGCGACGGGAAAAGAGTATCGTCGATCACTCATGGTGAGAGGGAGGGAGGGGCTGAAAGTGTGTCGCAAGGCGCTGGAGAGCCCTCGGGTTCATAAGCGTTTTCGGGACCGCTTGATCCTCACATAAACAGTGCATTGAGCAAGCAATTTGCCGGCGTGGCAACAGGGCAAGCACGGCACAAGCAAACATAACTAGTCGTAACTGGGTGTACGAGATCTCGTCTGAGGTTGCCCGATCGGAGCGTTACTCCCTATGTGCCTGATAGTGGACCAGATCTGGGTGTATAGCAAATGTCTGGTTGCATAATAACTGCTGCAATCAGCTGTCTAACCAAAGTGAGGTAGAGTGGGGGGATTACTTTCTCATCAATGCTCTCTGGCAACCATTCGTCGATTCAACCATCAAAGCGGAACCAATTCCAATACAGTAGCTAGCCGGGGATATAACACCGTGGCGATGCTAGTCTGCATTGCGGATTCCTGCTGACCAGGCTCTTGGTACGGTCTGACAATTAGGACTGGCTTCCCAAGATCCCCTATGTGATAGTTGACACAAGTCTGGGTACTTCGGCCGGACTGGTGCGACTGACTATGGTTGTTTAGCATAGCCCAGTTCCGGCATGATCGAACCTTTAGGTTTTCTTCCCCAGTAAGTTTCACTCGGACCGTACCGCTCCCAGGGCCAGCCCCCTTAGGCTCGCCTCACACCCAGGACATTCAACGCGCATCATGCCCATTACGGAGTGGGCCTTGCCTCGGCGCGTCACGCAGGACGGATCTTGCAGGCACGACGAAATCACGTTCTGAGGAACCAACCATCGTCCTCGAGGGCTCCCTATGCGGCTCCTACTGGTCCAGGATCAGGTACACCGGGCGACATCGCCGGAATGAGTGATAGGGTTGCGGAAGGCACTGACGGTGACACAGAGCCTGGTCGTGGCGTACCACAATGATCAGTGCGAGCAATGCGCAACGTCGGCCCCTGATATGTTTTATTCTTGTTGTTGTCCCTTTCATCGCGACCTTTTTGCATGTTTACCGCTGTCGCATCGCCCACGCAGAAAGTCTGGAAATGAGTCGGATTCCAAGCAAGCAGAGTATCCCGAAAAGGGCCTGTCGATTGATCGACGCATGACGTACTCTGATACGACCTCCCCGCTCTATCCGCTGCGCTGGCCATCATGTCGAAACGTGCCCCACCCACCCCGTCAATCTCGAGTAAGAAAAAGACTAAACTTGCTTCAGACCAGGCCGTTTTGGACGCTTATTTCCGTGCCGCAGGTTCCACCAACGGTAGGCAGACTGCGACAACAGCACCGTCACGGCAGATTCGCAAGGATGGGTCTTCGGCGGGTGTCTTTTCGGAGGAGACGTTTGCCTCTCTTGAGACAACCAACGATGCTATATCATGTCATACGTTATGGAAGGACGGACATGGGACGCGGGAAAACCCCATCCAGCTTGATTTAGGAGACGAACACAACGGGGAAGGTTCGATGCAAGTATCAATACTGCCATCCTCTCGCGATCGCTTTCCACCTCCTCCCGGTCCGAGCGGGACTCCTACGGCATCTCTGCCGTCAACGAGCCAGACGAATTTGGGTCTGGCTCTTCGCCCAATGGAGCTAGATGTCGCCTACAGTCCAGTGGCAGTCGACCCGCTGGTCTATCCCATCCAAAAGTGTCCCTGGCCGACTGCTTCTTCACCGCCATACTCATTCCTCGTCCATACCCTCGTTGTCTTGGTAGACACTCGCTCCCGCATCGCCATCCTTGATGCGCTCACTAACACTCTGAGGTGTCTCATATTATATCATCCTGCGTCCCTGCTGTCGGCAATCTATCTCTTATCCAATTCACTCTCCCCCGCCTATTCTCCACTCGAACTCGGCATTGGAGCCTCTGTCATCTCAAGAGCTATCCAACATGTATCCGGTCTCACGTCTGCGGCGCTCCGGAAGCTATACAATTCGTCAGGCGACCCAGGAGATGTCGCGTTCGAGGCCAAATCCAACGTTCGCACACTCGTGGCCCACCCTCCTTTACTTATCGAGGATATATATCAATCAATGTTGAAAATTGCTCACATCAAGGGCCAAGGAGCAGCGAGGCAAAAGCAGTCCATTGTGGAGCGCCTGCTTGTTGCTGCGAGGGGTGAAGAGACAAGATTCCTG
>Ga0307508_10004662_pt1 | contig 13303 bp, 9 predicted proteins | sample 9_EM_MG_FD_203089 | JGI IMG/M metagenome (GOLD analysis project Ga0307508, IMG submission 203089) | Populus trichocarpa ectomycorrhiza microbial communities from riparian zone in the Pacific Northwest, United States - 9_EM | ecosystem: Host-associated > Plants > Roots > Unclassified | place... | reverse complement strand
GATTGGGCCCGATGAACTGGCGGATACGCTCATGGCACTGGCGCCGGGCGGCACCGCTGCGACCTCTATCGCCCAGCCGTTCGCACGCGCTCCAGATCTCGAACGCGACAGCGGCGGCGCGGCGGCGGTGCTCGGACAGGCCTTGTCGGCAGCCAAGGTTCTTGGCGCCCACCATATTTATGTCGTCAGTGGCGGACGCGGCGGGCTTGACTGGGAAGGCGCCGCCGCGCGTTTTGCCGAGCTGATCGCGCCGTGCCGCGATGCCGCCGCAGCGCAGGGCGTGGAACTTTCGGTCGAGACCGCGAACCTGTTCAACGCCGATTTCCACATCGCACACACGCTCGACGACACGATCCGCCTCGCGGAAATGGCCGGGATCGGGGTCACACTTGATCTGGGCGCATGCTGGTTCGAAAGTGGGCTCAAGGCCAAGTTCGCGCACGCCATGCCGCTGACCCGGCTGGTGCAAGTTTCAGATTATGTGGCGGGCGACCGTTCGACCCCGTGCAAGTCGGTGCCGAGCGATGGCATTGTGCCACTCGAACGCATCCTCGGCGACATCCTCGAGCTTGGCTATGCGGGTGTATTCGACCTTGAGCTCATTGGCCCACGAATCGAGGCCGAGGGCCACCGCGCGGCATTCACCCGCGCGGCGGAAACGCTCTCGGAACTGCTGGTGCGGCTGGGCGCCTAGCTGACCACGCGCCCGCCGTTCACGCCGATGGTCTGGCCGTTCACGTAGCCCGAATCCTCGTGGCACAACCAGGCGCAGGCGTTGGCGATATCGTTCGGCTCGCCCATCCGACGCACCGGAATGGTTTGCAGCAGAACTTCGGTCGGGATCTGGAACCGGTCGCGGTTGGCCTCGGACATGATCGTGCCCATCACCGAACCCGGCGGGATGTTGTTGACCGTGATCCCCAGCGGCCCGAGTTCCTGCGCCATCGAGCGGGTCAGCGTGACCACCGCGCCCTTCGACGCACTGTAGGTGCACATGTTGACCGCGCCGGTCTGCGCCGAGGACGAGGAGATGTTGACGATCCGCCCCCAGCCTTTCGCCTTCATGTCGGGCAGGACTTCCTGCGCGACGATGATCTGGCCGAGCACGTTGATCTTGAAGACCACCTCCCAGCGCTCCTCCTTGATCTCCTCGAACGGCACGAAATCCGTGACTCCGGCATTGTTGACGAGGATCGTGACAGGACCGAACCGTTCACGCAGCTTGGCCAGCGCAGCCTTGACCTGCGCGCGGTTGGAGATGTCAGCGCCCAACGCAATCGCCTCGCCGCCAGCGGCCTCGATCGCCGCGACCGTATCGGCGCAGCGCTCCGCATCGAGATCGAGCACGCCCACCGCCACACCGTCGCGCGCCAGCCGCTTCGAACAGGCCGCGCCGATGCCGGCGGCGGCGCCGGTGACCAATGCTATCCTGTTTGCCATGTCCTGCTCCCGAGCTGTTGCTTGCGCTCAGCTAAGCACGTCAGCGGGGGACATAGCAAAGCCGGATGGTTCGCCCCGCACGAGGCATCCCACGCGCGATGAGCCCCCGGGCGCGCGGGAGTGGCTAGGCCTTGACCAGTTCGTAGTCCCCTGCCGCATCGACGTGCGCTTCCCAGCCGGGATAGACGACGATGGTGGTGAAGGTTTCCTCGATGATCGCCGGCGCCGACACCACGTGGCCGGGGGCAAGGTCGCTGCCGAGGAACACCGGGGTTTCTGCAAAGCCCTGCCCCAGGTTCGCGCGGCGTGTCTTGGCGGCCACCGGCTTGCCCGGCCCGGAAGCGCGGCCAGAGCGCGCGGTCGGCGAAGGTGTGACCACATGGCTGGCGAGGCGCACGCCGGTCACCTCGGGCACCTCGTGGTCGCGAATATGGTTGTATTCGGCCAGGTGCCGCGCGTTGAACGCAGCAATCGCGCGAGCGCCCAATCCTTCATCGATGAACGCGAGGTCGCCGAGCTTGCCTTCAGGAGCGATGTCGAAGGTGAGCGAGAAGTTCTGCCCGGCGTAGCGCATGTTGATCCGGTAATTGGCGACGACTTCGTCTGCGGCGAACCCGGCGGCGGTGAAGTAGTGCGCCGCGCGCGTTCCAAGCTCAGCCCACAGCGCGCGCAGCTTGGGCAAATCGAGCACATTGGCCTTGGCGGCAAGCGAGCGTTCCTCGTCGATTGCAGGGTCAGCGATCAGCGTGCCGAGCGCGGAGAAGGTCGGCGAGGCCTTGGGCACCAGCACGCGAGTGATCCCCAGGTCATCCGCCTGAATCGCGGCAAAGGCCGGGCCGTTACCGCCATAGGCGAGCATGACGAGGTCCTTGGGGTCGATCCCCTTGCCCGCAGTGGTGCGGCGCACGCCCTGGCTCATGTTGGCATTGACCACGCGCCAGCTATCGAACGCGGCCTGTTCGGCAGAAGTGCCCAACTGGTTGCCAAGCGCGGCGAAGGCTTCCTCCACCCCCGCGCGGGTCAGGCGGAACGAGCCGCCGGCAAAGCCCTCGTCGGTCGAGAGGATGCCGAGCATGACCAGCGCATCGGTCACCGTCGGCTGGGTCCCGCCGCGCCCGTAGGCAATCGGCCCCGGCTCCGAGCCCGCCGAACGCGGCCCCACCTGCAACGCACCGCCGCTGACGTGGCAGATCGAACCGCCGCCCGCGCCGAGCGTTTCGACCGAGACCATCGGCACGCCGATCAGGTAGCGGTGGTGCATGTTCCACCCGGCCTCGGCCGGCGCGGCGCCGTCGATCACCAGGCTCATGTCGTAGCTTGTGCCGCCCATGTCGACGCACAACAGGTTGGCGCAGCCCTTGGCCTTGCCCGCATGCGCCGAGCCGATCACGCCGCCAGCCGGACCCGAGGCGAGTACGCGGATCGGCGAGCCTTCGATGTAATCGACGCTCATCACCCCGCCCGAGGCCTGCATCACCATCAACTGGCGGTCGTAGCCCGCGTCCTTGAGCCGGGTGACCAGCGCTTCGAGGTAATGGCGCACGCGCGGCGCGACGAAAGCGTTGACCACGGTGGTGCTGGTGCGATCGTATTCGGGCGCACGCGGCAGCACTTCGTGGCTGAGCGAGATGGACACGCCGGGCAGTTCCTCCGCCGCGATTTCGCCCGCGCGCTGCTCGTGCGCCGGGTTCACATGACTGAACAGGAACGAGATCGCGAGCGATTCCACCCCCTGCTTCTTGAGCTGGCGGCAGGCATAGCGCACCGATTCTTCGTCGAGCGGCTGATGCACCGTGCCATCATGTAGTACGCGCTCGGCCACGGTCAGGCGGCGGCGGCGCGGGGTGATCTGCCTGGGCGGGGCAAGGCGGACATCCCAGATGTCCTCCTTGTAGCCGCGGCGATATTCGATCTCGTCGCGAAAACCCTGCGTCGTGATCAGGCCCGTCAGCGCGCCGTTCATCTCGATCAGCGTGTTGTCGGCGACTGTGGTGCCATGGACCACCGCATCGCAGTGGCCGAGGAATTCCTCGAGCGAAAGTCCTTCCTTTTCGGCCAGTGTGCCGAGCCCTTCCATCACCCCGAGCGAGCGGTCCTCGGGGGTCGAGAGGTTCTTGTGGAGCACCACCCCGTCGTCCTTGAGCCCCAAACGCATCAGCGCGAAGTCGGTGAAGGTGCCGCCGATGTCGATGCCGACTCGGTAGGTCATTCGGCTGCCTCCCGGAGCAATTCCCCGCGCAGCGCGGCGGTCGCCGTCTCGTCGACGGTCAGGTCGTAATCCTCGAGCCTCCCGGTCAGCACCACGCCGTATTTCTCCCGCGCAGCCGCCATGCTGACGTATTCATCGAGCACGTCCTCTTTCACCGCCTCCGGATCGCGCAGCAGCGGCGGGCCGAAACCCGCGCCGCCGCCGTGCTGGTAGGCGATCACCGCGTCCTGAGGCAGCTGCGCCTGCGCGGTGCGCTCGATCTTGTACTGACCGGGCGAGCCCCACTCGAAGTGATTGCTATAGGGGATCGCATCGTCGCCGCCGCACATCCCGCGCAAGGGGTGATCGGCCGAAACCATCCACGCCATCGCCGTGGTCGGGCCGAGCACTTGCTTGACGTTGAGGCTGCCGGGCGAACCGCGCCACTGCCCCGCGCCGCCGCCATCGGTGGTCATCTCGCGGCTGATGTTGAGGATCGGGAAGCGGCTTTCGGCATCCTCTGCCTCGCTCAGCAGCAGGTTGCCCAGGCTGACCGGACAAGAACCCCAGCCGTCAATCCCCTGCACGCCCGACGAATCCATCGAGCGGCAATCGACCCCCTGGTCCATCCACATGCCGTTCGCATCGAAACCGATCACCGCGTTGGGCATGCCGATCTTGTAAAGCTGCGGCTGGGCGCGTTCGGGGACCACTGCGGAGAGCGCAATACACACCGCCTCGGTAATTTCGCAGGCCGGATGGAAGCTGCCGAGCGCGGCGGGCTTGTTTGGCGGCGGCTGGGCGATACAGCCTTCGGGGATGACGATCTCGACCGCGTCGAAGCAGCCTTCGTTCTTGACGATAGTGGGATCGACCATCGCCACCACTTGAGTCATTACGTAGCTGCGTGAATTGGCGAACGTGTTCCACACCCCGACCAGGTCCTGGCGATCGTCGGTGCCGGTGAGGTCCACCGTCAGGCTGTCGCCCTTGACCGTGCAGGTAACGTGGACCTTCACGTCCTTGGTTCCGACCGTATCGGCGTCGATCAGCACCGTGGCGTCGTAGGCGCCGTCGGGCCAGGCGGCGAATTCCTCGCGCATCCGGCGCTGGGTGTGCTCGATCGAATGATTGATCGCAGCCTTGACCACATCGGCGCCGTGGCGAACGAGCAAGGCTTCGAGCCGCTTCACCCCCTGCTGGACCCCGCCGATCATCGCGGCAAGATCGCCCGCAATCGTGGCGAAGCGGTTGTTGCGCACCACCATGTCGAACACGTCCTTGCGCCGCTGGCCCCGGTGGACGAGCTTGATGCAGGGGAACTGCACACCTTCGGTGAACACGTCGGTCGCCTCAAGCGTGAATCCGCCCGGATCCTTGCCGCCCGTATCGCCCTGGTGTGCCTGCAGCGAGATAAACAGGATCAGCTCGCCGTCAGCGGCATAGACCGGCGAATAGACGCAATAATCGGGCAGGTGCCCGCCGCCGTGATCGGGATCGTTCGAAAGCAGAACGTCGCCCGGGCCGATGTCGTAGTCCTCAAGGTTCATCAGCGCCCAGCGCACCATCATCTGGTTGACGAAGGTCAGGTGCGGCGTGCCAATCGCGCCCATCGCAAGGCGGCCGTGAGCATCGACGATCGCGGCGTTGCGCTCGTTCGAGCTGTTGATGATCGGCGACGAGGCGGCGCGGCCGAGGTGCGTTGCGCTTTCGAAGCACACCGTTTCGAAGGCGCCGCGAATGATATCGGCGGTGACCGGATCGATTTGCGCCGCTGTCTGCAGCGGGGCGCGGCGCGCGGCCAATTGGCGATTGAGTTCGAAGGACATGACCGTCCTCTCCCGATTATGTGCTTGGACTTTGGATAGGGTTCGGCCCGCGCCGCCGCTCTGCAGCGCGCGCGGCAGGGTGTGCAGCAGGCGAAGACGGAACCCCATAACGGGCGGCACAACCGTCACCAAAGTGCAACCCACCTGTCACGCGCCCGCAATCCTCACCGGCTAGGATTCTTCAACGGTGGATAGGGTATGACATGATGTTCAAGGACGCCTCTGGGCTACTCGACCTTCCCGCGAATTCGACGATTGGACCGCCTGCGGGCACCAATCTGCCCGATTGGCTGAACTTGCCCGAGCCGCGTGCGTTTCGGCCCAAGCGGCGGTTTCGCACGGTCTGGATCTCGGACATTCATCTCGGCACGCGCGGCTGCAACGCGGCGCTGCTGGTCGATTTTCTCGCCTCGGTCGAATGCAAAACACTCTACCTGGTCGGCGATATCGTCGATGGCTGGCGTCTCAAAAAGGGCTGGTACTGGCCCGACGCGCACAACGAAGTCGTCCGCCGCCTGCTCAAGATGGCCCACCGCGGCACGCGTGTGGTGTTCGTTGCCGGCAATCATGACGAAGTGCTGCGCGACTATGCCGGGCTCAGCTTCGGCGGGATCGAGCTGGTGCTTGAGGCAATTCACGAAACCGCCGACGGGCGCCGCCTGCTGGTCCAGCACGGCGATGCATTCGACGCGGTGGTGCTCTATCACAGGTGGCTCGCGTTCCTGGGTGACCAAGCCTACACTATGATGCTGCGGCTCAATATCATGGTGAACCTGTTGCGACGCAAGCTGCGGATGCCGTATTGGTCACTCGCTGGCTATCTCAAAAAGCGCGTAAAGAACGCGGTCCAGTTCGTCGGCAACTTCGAAGAAGCGGTTGCTGCCGAAGCCGCCACGCGCGGGGCCGATGGAGTCGTCTGCGGCCACATCCACTGCGCCGAAATCCGCAAGATCGGCGCGATCACCTATTACAACGACGGTGATTGGGTCGAAAGCTGCACCGCACTGGTCGAGGAAGCCGACGGGGCGATGCACATTGTCGACTGGATCGAGGAAACCCGCACGCGAACTACGCAACATGTCGTGCGCGAGGCCGCAGTATGAAAACCGGGCCGCTCAAGATCGCGCTCGCCACCGACGCGTGGTTTCCGCAGGTCAATGGCGTGGTCCGCACGCTGGCGGCCACGGTCGCCGAGCTCGACCGGCGCGGGCATGAGGTCGAACTCATTACCCCGCAGCGCTTCACCACGGTGCCGATGCCCGGCTACAGCCAGATCCGGCTGGCGCTGGCGCCGCGGTTCAATGCACGGCGGATGCTCGATACCTTTGCGCCGGATATCGTCCACATCGCCACCGAAGGCCCGATCGGCTGGTCGGCACGCGGCTGGTGCAAGGCGCGCGGGGTTCCGTTCACCAGCGCGTTCCACACTCGCTTTCCCGATTACCTCGCGGTCCGCACCGGGCTCGCTGCCGAGCATTTCTGGCCGCTGATGCGCCGCTTCCACGCGCCGAGCCGGGCGATCCTGGTTTCGACTCCCGGTCTTGCCGAAGAACTGGCACAGCGCGGACTGCCGCAAGCGGCACTGTGGGGCCGCGGGATCGATCACTGGACCTTCCGCCCCGATCATGCGCCGCTCCCGGCGATGGCCGATCTGCCACGCCCGATCCTGCTCAATGTCGGGCGGATCGCAGCGGAAAAGAATCTCGAAGCATTCCTCGGCGCTGCCGTACCCGGAACCAAGGTGGTGGTCGGCGATGGTCCCGCGCTGGAAAGCCTGCGCGCGAAATATCCGCAAGCGGTGTTCCTCGGCTCGCTCGCCGGCGAGGAGCTGGCCTCGGCCTATTGCACCGCCGATTGTTTTGTCTTCCCGAGCCTGACCGACACCTTCGGCCTCGTCCTGATCGAGGCGCTCGCCTGCGGCCTGCCGGTGGCCGGCTTCCCGATCGCCGGACCGCTCGACGTGGTCGGCCGTCATGGGCGCGGGCCGGATAACGACATGCCGATGACCGTTGGCGCGCTCGACGACAATCTGGGGATCGCAATCACCAAGGCGCTGCGGCTCGATCGCATGGCCGCAGCGACCTATGGCGCGCGCTTCAGCTGGGAGCGCGCGACCGACCAGTTCGTCGCCGCGATCGAATCAGCGCTTGAGCCCGCAGCCGCGCTCGAACCTGCCTAAAGCCCGAACCGGTCGCGGTAAAACGCGAAGCGTTGGCGCAGCTCAGCTTTGTCGAGCCCATAATCGGCGGGGTCAATCGTGCGCTTGCCGTGCTTGTCCGCCGGCGTCTCGGCGCGCCAGTGCTCCATTCCGGCGCGCGCTTCTGCGGTCAGCACCTCGCCCAACCATGCGTACAGTGCGGCGATCGCCGGCCACGGATCGGCCTGAAACTCCGCGAACTTCACATCGAAAAACCGCGCATCGTTGCCCTGGTCCCGAAACGCGATGACACGCTGCATACCAAGCTCGCAGAACTCGATATTGACCGCGCCCAGCCAGGCCTTGTCGACTTTGGACGCGAACGGCTTGGTGTATTCATAGTAGAGATCGGCGACCGATGTGATCACGTCTGCCGGATCGCGGTGCGTCATCCAGTAGCGCGCGTCGGGAAACACCGCGTCGAGGTCGCCAATCCACAGGATGTGGCTCGGGTTCTTGAGCCGCCAATGGGTGTGCGGGCCAAGGTCAGAGGGGCAGCGCCATTGCAGCAGCTTGAGCGTGCGCTTCAGCCATTGATAGGTCGGCTTGAGGTCTGCTTCGAAATGAAGCCAGTGCACGTAGCTGGGCACCTGATTCATCGCCTGGAAGATCTGGCTCTTGAAGTCCATCCCCATCAACAGCTGACACTCGGTCGGCGAGGTCGCGGTGGAGGGCAGCATCTGTTTCGCACGCGGGAAGCGCTCGTTGCGCAGTTCCATCGAGGCTTCGGCCAGCGCGATGCGCGGATCGGTATCGTATGTCGCCTTTTCGGGCGGCGGACAGACCCGGATCGGCTCCCACGTGCGCAACGTCCGCACGTGCGGGTCTTCACCGAGCATGTGCGAGAACGCAGTCGAGCCGGTGCGCGGCAGGCCGAGCCCGATCAGCGGGGCGACGATCTGCTCGTCGTCGATCTCGGGATGGCGCGCGAACCAGTCCTCGATCTCCAGCCGCTGACGCAACAGATCGACCACCATGCCCTCGAACACTGCCGCGCCCATTTCGGTGTGGTGCGCCTCGGCGCCCGCGGCGTGGACCAGTCGTTCGAGGCCTTCCTGCCAGCCATCGGCGCCGAAGTGGTCCGGCCCGGCCTGGGTCTTGGCCCGCTCGATCAGCGTGTTCACGCGGTCCATCGCGGCCCCTCCTCCGTATCTGGCCCAGACTTGTAGTCACGACCTGCTTAGCCCATTGGTTTGCTGCATATGAGCCGCCCCGCCGATATCTTGCCAACCGGAATCCTGATCGCGATCCTTGGCGCCGGCCGCGCCAGCCGGTTCGGCGCTGACAAGCTGAACCAGCCCTGCGCGGGCAAGCCGCTGGGACAATGGTCGCTGGAGGCTGCACGCACGGTTGGCTCGCCGGTAATGTGGATTGCGGGCGATGCCGCGCCCAGCTTCGTCGATTGCGAAGTCGCGCTTAACCTGCACTCAGCTCAAGGGATCGGCACCTCGGTTGCGCTGGCGGCGCGATGCGCAGCCGCGCGGGATGCGTCGGCGCTGGTCATCCTGCTCGCCGACATGCCGCTGGTTTCTGCCGCGCTGATCGCCCGCCTGATCGCCACCGGAGCGCCTGCCGCTTGTCGCTACCCGCAAGGACACGCCGGGGTGCCAGCACTGGTTCCGGCAAGCGCCTTCGCCCAGTTGCAGCGCCTGACCGGCGACCACGGCGCCGGGGCGGTGCTGCGCGATTTGCCCTGCCTGACCCTGCTTGATTGCGTTCCCGCCGAACTGTTCGATGTCGATACTCCGCAGGCTCTGGCCAAGGCCGAACGCCTGCTTTTGCGTTAGTTCGTATCGAACAGCGCCACCGGTGCACCGCGGCCATCAAGCATCCGCGCCAGATTGCGGTGGAGATTGATCACCTTCTGCTCCTGGTGCGGATTGGGCAGCGTGCCGCGGAAGCCAGAGCTCTTCATCCCCTTCTGGACGAATTCCATGTTGGAGAAATCCTGCGCCAGCACCGAACCCCAGTTCTCGCCAGTGGCTTCGGCATAAACCCACTCGGTCTTGGGCTCCTCGCCCTCGGGGAAGCGTTCGAGCGCATAGCTTTCGAACACGCATTTGTTGGGATCGTCGCCATAGGGCCGCACGCGGTAGCATAGCGCGAAGGTCACCCCGTGGAGGATGTTCTGGTTGGGGAACAGCCCCCAGGCAAGCCCGGCCTCGGCCATCACTTCGCCCGGAATCTCGGGCCAGATCACGCCGCGCTCCGCATCATCGGCCTTGGCCGAAGCCATCCAGTGCGCGATCACATCCTGCACCGGGGTGCCCTCGGGCAGTTCCTCGACCAGCCGGCTCGCGGCCTTCACCAGCGTTTCGGTGCTGGCGGAGAAATTGACCGTTTCGTAGTTCTCGCGGATCAGTTCGTAAGTCGAACTGCGCGGATCGTCACCTTTGCCCGCGCGGGTGGTGCCCGATGCTTCGTTCATCTGGAACCCGGTGTCACGAGTGTCGTAGCTCGACACCGAATGCCAGCCGTACTGCTTCGACAGCGCATAGTAGTTGCCATAGGCGAGCAGCTGGGTGTGCGTGCCCGCAACATGATAGGGCTCAAGGAACGCCTCGATCGCGGTCTTCCAGTTGCACGGATAGATCGCCCACTGACGCCACTTGTAGCGCATCTTCGCCAGCTCGAAGTGGCTGAGGATCTGCCCCGCACGCCCCATGAACGCCTCAAGGCTTTCGCCTTCGGGGTCCATGCTGATGTAGATGTAACCGCCCCAGGTACCGACCCGGACCTTGGACAGGCAGGTCAGCTCGGGGGTCAGGCGGTGCTGCCAGTCCTGCGGATCGAGGATGTAGGTGTTCTCGCCCTCAAGATCGTAGGTCCAGCCGTGGAAGCCGCAGATGAAATTCCTGCGGTGGTTGCCGCGCACGTCGTGCACTTTGCCCGGAAGCATGTCGGGCACCGAGACGAGCTGGCGGCCGCGGTGGGGGCAGACGTTGTGAAAGGCGCGGAAGGCATCGCCGCCCTCGCCCTCGGCGACACGCACCACGATCACCGATTCCTCGGCAACGTTGTAGGTCAGCCAGTCACCGACATCGGGCAGGTCCTCGAGCCGCTCGACCATCTGCCAGACCTTGGGCCACAGCTTCGCCTTTTCAGCCGCAAGGTATTCCTTCGAGAGGAAGGCTTCATTGCCGTAGGTCGCGAGGACTTCGCGGTCCATTTCAGCATCGGTAATGACCCGCTTGGTCATGCCTCGGCTCCCTCGGTCAGCGCCATGCCTTCGAACGTTCCGGCCTCGCGCCAGTCCGTCACCAGCTTTTGAAACGCATCCCAGCCCGGCCCGTAAGAACGGAACAGCTGCCACGGCGCGTCCTTCTGGCCCTCATTCGAGAAGTAGCTCGGGGTGCATTCGGCCTGGAACGCCGAAGTGTCGTAGGCCACCGCGTCGTAGTGCTCGCAATAGGCGTTCATGCCGAGTTCGGACGGTTCGACCACCTGGGCGCCGCGGCGCATGGCCTCGGCAATGATCCAGGCGGAATGTTCGCCCTGCTTGCCGAACTGTTCGGTCACTGAGCCATTGAGCCCGCCCTGAATGTAACCGATGTAGAACATGTTGGGGAAGCCGTGCGTCATCGTGCCGTGCAGGGTCTTGGGTCCCTGACGCCAGTGATCGTAAAGCGAGACGCCGCCGCGCCCGGTCACCTCATCGAAGCCCCAGCGCCGCTCAAGGCTGCTCGAAACTTCGAAGCCCGAGGCGAAGATGATGCAGTCCACTTCGTATTCGACGCCGTCCTGGACGAAACCTTTCTCGGTGATCCGTTCAAGTCCCTGCGTCTCGGAGGTATCGACCAGCGTCACGTTGTCCTGGTTGAGTGCGGGGTAGAACGTGTCGCTCGACAACGGACGCTTGCACAGGAAACGGTAGTAGGGCTTGAGTTTCTCGACCAGATCGGCGTCGACGATCAGGTCATCGACCCGCCCGCGGAAGCGTTCCATCACCTGGTAATCGACCACTTCGCGCCATTCCATGAACTGCTCGGGCGTGAGCGCGGGCCAGCCTTCGGCGGCCATCTTGGCGAACAGGTTGCGGTTGAGTTCGGTCCAGAAGTCGCAAACCAGATCCGCCTCGCCGGGTTTGGGCGCTTCCATCGCAAAGCGCTGAAAGTTGGCGATGCGTTCCTTCTGCCAGCCGGGCTCGAGCGTCTTGATCCATTCGGGATCGGTCAGCGGATTGGGCCGGGTGTCGACACAGCTGGGAGTGCGTTGAACGACGTAGAGATGCTTGGCGTGCTTGGCGAGAAACGGCACCGCCTGAATCGCGGTAGCCCCAGTACCGACGATGGCGACGCGCTTGTCGGCCAGCTTGTCGAGCACCGGATTATCGCAAGAGCCGCCTGTGTAATCATATTCCCAGCGCGAGGAGTGGAACATCTTGCCCTTGAAGCTGGCGATGCCATTGATCCCCGGCAGCTTGGGCATGTTGAGCACGCCGCAGCCCATGATCACGTGGCGGGCGCGGATGTCATCGCCGCGATCGGTGCCGATCCGCCAGCGCTGGATGCCCTCGTCCCACTTGAGCGACTTGATCAGCGTGTGGAACAGGCCCTTCCCGGCAAACCCGTTCTGCTCGGCGATCAGGCGGATATAACCCATGATCTCGGGCCCGGGCGCGAACCGGCGCGAGGGCATGTAGCCGGTTTCCTCGAGCAACGGCATGTAGCAGTAGCTCTCGTTATCGCACTGGATCCCGGGATAGCGGTTCCAGTACCAGACCCCGCCAAAATCGCCGGCGTGGTCGATGTTGCGGAAATTGGTGACGCCCTGCTGCGCGAGGTAATAACCGGCCATGACCCCGCCGAACCCGGCGCCGAGGATCGCGACGTCGAGCTCTTCGGACAGCGGCTCACGCGGGGCGACCGGCATGTGCGGGTCGTGGTTGTAGAGGTCGTGAAGCGCGCCCGGACCGTCGTGGATGTATTGCTCGCCAGCCTTGGCGTTCAAGCGCTTGTCGCGCTCGGCATAGTACTTCGCGCGCAGTGCCGGGATATCGATTTGGTCGGCCGGCGGAACGGCGGTGGGCGAGCAGTTCATGAATTCTCCCGAGTGTCTGTTCGTGCGCCCACGTTATCGCGAGTCGCCCGCACCTTTAATCAACAGCAGTGTTCATTAACAGCGAATTCTAGCCAGATCGCGGCGGTGCGAAAGGTACCTGCGCGAACCACGCCCCGGCGATGGAATTGACCCGCTTTCTGCACGCTGAACATGTGTTCGGCAAGCCGGATGGCACAGGCCTCCGGAGCCTTGGCAATTGCCGCGTGCAGCGAACCCGCGCAAGACTGGCGCCAACGACGACAAGGGAAAGGACTGCCATGCGGATCTGCCGCTACCAGCTTGCCGGCGAGGCTGAGGTTCGCGTGGGGATCGTGCGCGGCGATCTGATCCATGATGTGACGCCGGTCACCCGGCGGCTGCCTGCGCTGCGCTGGCCGTTCCCGCCGGGCGACCAGCTGATCGCTCACCTGCCCGAACTGCGCGGCGAAATGGAAACGCTGGCGGATGCCGCGCCAGGGGTTCCGGTGGCCGAGGTTGCGCTCAAGAACCCGGTCGCCAATCCGAGCAAATTCCTGTGCGGCGCGGGCAATTACGAAGATGTCCTGGCGATGGGCGGCCATCCACGGCGGCTGGGCCTGCTGTTCAAGA
>Ga0307508_10004659_pt1 | contig 13305 bp, 12 predicted proteins | sample 9_EM_MG_FD_203089 | JGI IMG/M metagenome (GOLD analysis project Ga0307508, IMG submission 203089) | Populus trichocarpa ectomycorrhiza microbial communities from riparian zone in the Pacific Northwest, United States - 9_EM | ecosystem: Host-associated > Plants > Roots > Unclassified | place... | reverse complement strand
TTTATTTTATTCCTGCAAAAAATCATCGGGACCAACCGACAATACCGGCAGCTCCAAAGACAGCGCCACGGTAACCGTGGTCAATGGCTACGGAAGCGGCACGTATAAAGTAGGCGATACGGTTAATATCTGGTCGGCCGCCATCCCGGATAATATGGTATTCGACACCTGGACGGGCTACGGCAGCCTGCTCCAAAACAGCGGCGAATGGCATAACCATTTTGTGATGCCTGCGCAAAACGTGACCGTAACCGCCGCGCAAAAATCCTTTGCCGGCTATACGCTGAAATACGAGAAAATCAAGGGCGTCAACATCCTCAAAAATGTATACTACTATTTCCCCGCCTCCCATAAGGGCATGGTATACCTGCTGCATGGCACCGGCGGCAGCGCTACCAACCTGGTAACGACCTTTGAATGGATACAACTGATAAAGGACCTTATATCCGCCGGTTACGCAGTAGTGGTAACGGAAGCAGAAGAGATATCCCTGAACACGGATATCAACGGCGACGGGAAACTGCGGTGGAACCCTTCCCCTTACGACAGTACGACCAATGTGGACCTGCGCAATATCAAGGCGCTCCGCGATACTTTCTATGCACGCGGCTATACCAATGCGGCTATTCCGCAGCTCTCGGTGGGCATGAGCAATGGCGGGGCTTTTTCGTGCGCCCTGTCTGCCCTGTATAAGTTTAAATCGGGCGTTGCCTATTGCGCGCAGGGCTACCAGCTGGTGTTCAATACCTCGGTTACCCCGTTCCAGTTTTGTATGGCGGGCTATGACGACAATGACCAGGTAGGGCCGCAGGGCAATGCAGACGCATTGACCTATTCGCAGCTGCTGACCGGTCGCGGCGTATGCAGCAAATACTTCAAAAACGATAAATCACCCGTTTATCCCGAGCGTTTTGCCCGGGGCGCAGGCATCAGCCTGGGCACATCGGCCGCGTTTTTCAACGAGCTGAAAAACAATCACTGGCTGGACAGTAAAAACTATTTAAAAACCGTTTCCGATACCCTGGTGCCGGTGTTTACGGCTACTCCGTCGGTATACCCCACCTATAATAGCTTTACGATAGCGCAACGGCTTTTCGTGACCGGTGAAATAGATGACATGTATGCGGCGCACCAGTTCTTTGGTGATTTTAACCGGACCACGATTAAATTTCTCGACTCCGGCTGTCAATAGCGGTATGAAGCGTTGTGTCCGGTAATTGTATAAATTACAGCATGACCTTTTATCACACCCGGGTATTGGAAATAGCAAAAGCTGTTTATCCCAATGATGACTTGTGCCGGCGGGTTATCCGGTCAAAACATTTTATCGATCATCACTTCGCCCATTCCATTAACCTGCACCAGATGGCGGGCAATGCATTTTTGTCGAAATACCATTATATCAGGGTTTTTAAAAGCATGTATGGCAGAACGCCGCACCGCTATCTTATCGAAGTAAGGATCGCCGGCGCCAAAAAACTGTTGCAATCGGGTATGCCGGTTACACAGGCCTGCTTTTCGGTGGGCTTCGGGAGCGTGACCTCCTTTACCGCCCTGTTTAAAAAGATAACCGGCGTCACTCCACAGACCTGCCGTAGAAAGGCATTGCAGGAAAAGCAATTTTGAAGAGGCAGAATTGGGCTACAAGCCTCATTTTTGCAGTATAGATCATTGCAAAAAACATCCAGATGACAATTAAATTAACCAGCGTACTGGTAGACAACCAGGACAAGGCCCTTGCGTTTTATACGAATGTCCTCGGCTTTGTAAAGAAAACAGAAGTACCCCTCGGGGAGCACCGTTGGCTAACGGTAGTGTCGCCGGAAGAGCGCGACGGCGTTGAGCTGGTGCTGGAACCTATGGGCTTTGCCCCGGCAAAAGTATACCAGCAGGCGCTGTACGAGGCGGGTATACCCCTGACGGCTTTTCATGTAAGCGATGTACAGCAGGAATACGAAAGACTGCTTGCGCTGGGCGTACAGTTCAGCCTGAAACCCACGAAAATGGGGCCGGCCACACTGGCCGTACTGGACGATACCTGCGGCAACAACATACAGCTGGTGCAGGTATAGCGGTCACCCGTGGGCCTTCCTGTTCAAAACCACCTCAAATCCTGTATTTTTGCACCCCTTACGGCCCCCGCCGGGGGTCAACTTTCACAACGATATGAGTACACAGCATTTATCAGAACAGGAAATCATTCGTCGCAACAAATTACAGGAGCTGCAAAAGGCGGGCATCGATCCTTACCCGGCGCCGCTTTACCCGGTATCGCATTACTCGGCCGATATCAAGGCGGCTTATACGGAAGAAAAAAAAGAGCAGTTTGCCAGCGTAATCGTGGCCGGTCGTATCATGAGCATCAACGACAGAGGCAAAGTGTTTTTCTTTAAAATACAGGATAGCCAGGGGCTGATACAGGTATACGTAAAGAGGGACGATTTATGCCCTGGGGAAGATAAAAGCTTTTTTGACACCGTGGTAAAGCATGGGCTTGACCTGGGCGATATCATCGGCGTGAAGGGATATGTATTTACTACCCGCACCGGTGAAACATCCATCCATGTGCAGGAGCTGACGCTGCTCACCAAATCGCTGAAGCCATTGCCCGTAGTAAAAAGGGACGAGGAAGGAAATGTATTCAATGAAGTAACCGATCCTGAATTCAAATACCGCCAGCGCTATGCCGATTTGATCATCAACCCTGCCATAAAAGAGACCTTCCTGAAACGCACAAAGATGGTCAACACCATCCGTGATTTCCTGAATGAACAGGGCGCTATCGAAGTAGATACCCCCGTACTGCAATCTATTCCCGGCGGCGCTGCCGCCCGGCCCTTTATAACACATCACAATGCGCTGGATGTGCCGTTTTACCTGCGCATCGCCAATGAGCTGTACCTGAAGCGCCTGATTGTGGGCGGGTTTGACTGGGTATACGAGTTCAGCCGCAATTTCCGCAATGAGGGCATGGACCGCACCCACAACCCCGAGTTTACCATCCTTGAATGGTATACGGCTTATAAGGACTACTACTGGATGATGGAGATAACCGAGCAGCTGCTGGAAAAAGTAGCCATTGCCCTGCACGGCACCACCGATGTAACAATTGGCGATAACACCGTCAGCTTTAAAGCGCCATTTAAACGCATCCCTATTTTCGACGCCATCAAAGAACATACGGGCTTTGATGTAAGCAATATGAACGAAGACCAGCTGCGCGACACCTGCGGCAAGCTGGGCATGCATACCGAGCCCAGCATGGGCAAGGGCAAGCTGATTGACGAAATCTTCGGCGGCAAATGCGAGAAGTTCTACGTTCAGCCGGTATTCATTACCGACTACCCGGTAGAAATGAGCCCCCTCACCAAAAAGCACCGCAGCAAACCCGGGCTGGTAGAGCGTTTTGAGCTGATGGTAAACGGCAAGGAAATAGCCAATGCCTACAGCGAGCTAAACGACCCTATTGATCAGCGTGAGCGCTTTGAAGAGCAGATACAGCTGATGAAAAGAGGCGACGACGAGGCGATGTTTATCGACTACGATTTTCTGCGCGCCCTCGAATACGGTATGCCGCCTACTTCGGGCATCGGCATCGGCATAGACAGGCTATGCATGATGATGACCAACCAGGCCTCTATACAGGATGTGCTGCTGTTCCCGCAGATGCGGCCGGAGCAATTCAACAACGAATAGAACCGGGTGGGTCTAATCTCTGTAATTCAACGCCGGCTTCCGGTCGCCCAGCAATGCTTTGTACTGGTAATCCCCTTTTGCGCTTTTATATTCTTCTGTGGCTTTTTGTATCAGCGCGGGAGTAGTATATAAATCGATGGCCGTAAGCGCCATGGTTTTGGCGGCTACCATCAATCCCTTAACGCCTATATCGGTGCCGCCGCAGGCAACCGCCTGCCAGCTATGGGCTGGCGTGCCGGGTATCCAGGTAGCGGCGCGGAGCCCTACGGTGGGCACGGCATAGCTTACATCGCCCACATCGGTGCTGCCACCGCCGGCATCGGCTTCCGCTTTAAGCGGTTTTACTTTTGCAGCGTCTTCTACAGGCGGGGCCTTATAGCCAAAAGAGGCCTGTAGCTTTGTACCAAACGCTACTTCTTCGGGCGTTAAGCTGACGCCGCCTACTTTCTCAAGGTTTTTCTGCATTGCTTCACCCAGGGTTCTGTTGAGCAGCAGGTCGTGCGTGCCACCGATGATTTCATACTCCATCTTTGTTTCGGTACCCATGGCGGCGCCGCTGGCGGCTTTTACCACCCGCTCGAAGATGGATTTTACCTGGTCGCGCCGGGGATGACGCACATAATAATATACTTCTGCAAAATCGGGTACTACATTGGGTGCTTTACCGCCATTGGTGATGACATAATGGATGCGGGTTTCCTGGGGTATGTGCTCGCGCATCATGTTGACCATATAATCCATCGATTCTACGGCGTCCAGCGCGGAGCGCCCTCTTTCGGGAGAGGCGGCGGCATGGGCAGACACCCCGTAAAACCTGAATTTGGCGGAGGTATTGGCCAGGGCGCTGGTCATGGTAACGCCGTTGCCATCGCCGGGATGCCAGTGGATAACGGCATCCACGTCGCTAAACAGGCCGGCGCGTACCATATATACTTTACCGGAACCGCCTTCTTCGGCCGGGCAGCCGTATACGCGTATAGTGCCGCTCAGCTTGCCCTGCTGCATAAGCTTTTTTATTTCGATACCGGCGGCCACAGAGGCGGTGCCAAATAAGTGATGGCCGCAGCCATGTCCGGCTGCTTTACCGGCAATAGGTGTTTTTTCAGGAGTGGCTTCCTGCGCCAGGCCGGGAAGGGCGTCAAACTCGGCCAGGATGCCGATAACAGGTTTGCCGCTGCCATAGCTGGCTACAAAAGCCGTGGGGATATCGGCTACGCCGGCCTGTATGGTAAAGCCATTGTCTTTTAAGGTTTGCTGCAGCAGGGCGGTGCTTTTTACTTCCTTATACCCTACTTCGGCATAATCCCATATCTGGAGGGCTATCTTTTTGTAATCGGCGTACTGCGACTGGATATCGGCTATCGCATCATTTTTAAAGGGGTCATTGGTAGCGGTAACTTTCTTTTGTGCATGTAAGGGAGTGGTGCCTGCCATCAGTATGCTGGCATAGCAGAGCCGCAGCCATAATTTTCTCATGTCAACTTTGTTTTGGTTGACACAATTTAGGAAATAAGCTTCTACAGAAACAAATCGCTCATTAATTTCTGCTGCGGGTTAACGGCATAATGCGCAAAATCGGTGATGCCTTCGCCGGCCAGCACTTCTTCGTCGATAAAGAAATTGCCGGTACACTCAAAAGACGGCCGTTGCAGTATATGCCAGGCGGCATCGGCTACGATGTCGGGTGTACGGCTGCGCTGCATCAGGAAATCGCCTCCCAGCAGGTTTTTAACAGCGGCAGTGGCAATGGTAGTCTTTGGCCAGAGGGCATTGGCGGCAATGCGGTCTTTGCGCAGTTCTTCCGAAAGGCCCATGGCTACCATGCTCATACCGTATTTGCTCATGGTATAGGCCAGGTGGTTGGCAAACCAGTTGGGGTCCATATTGAGCGGGGGCGACAGGTTAAGTATATGCGGGTTATGCGCTTTTTTGAGGTGTGGTATGCAGGCCTTGCACATAAAAAAGGTGCCGCGTACATTGATGTTGTGCATCAGGTCCCATCGCTTCCATTCGGTTTGCTCGGTATGGGTGAGGCTGATGGCGCTGGCGTTGTTGATAAGGATATCGATACCCCCAAAGGTTTCAACGGCAAGCTTTACGGCTTCGTTGATGCTTTCCTCGAAGCGTATATCCACCTGCAGGGGCAATACGTTACCGCCTGCCTGGGTAATTTCTTCGGCCGCCGTAAAGATGGTTCCTTCCAGCTTAGGGTTTTCTGCGACGGATTTGGCTGCAATGACAACATTGGCGCCTTCCCTGGCCAGCCGCACGGCGATGGATTTCCCGATTCCCCTGCTTGCACCGGTTATAAAAACCGTCTTGTTCTTAAAATACATCGTAACAGATTTAGTAACAGATTAGGTGATGGCAAAACAACTGTCTGCAACCAGTTTAGCTTAAGGTATAAACTACAAAATGCCCTGGTTATGATGCGCGTGCAAAAAATTGAGGGTTACTACCAAACCATCTGTATCGTAAATTTACGATATGATCCGTAAATAGTGAAGAAATAAAATCCAGCGTTTGTGCGCTTGCAGGCCGGGCGGACGGGGAGTATGTTTGTATCGTCGCTTGACTGGTACGGGAACCTTTGATATGGCGCCAATATCCTGAAAGAGAAACCAAGTCCCGAAAAAATCCAATATCTGAACAACCACAACGCTACAAGGCCAATATCTTTCAAGCAGACAAGAAAATCCAATAACCTAACTGAAGTCCAATCCTGTTGAATGATCTGAAAATTTGTACCTATTGAAGACCGAGCTACTGATGGTATAGGGTTCGTACAAAACATTGAAGGCCCCGAAGTCACACTTCGGGGTTTTTCTATTTACAGCATAAAAAGGTATGGCATACCTTTTTACTTCAGCAAGTGATCCCGCATCAGCTGCCGGATATGACCGGTAACGCGGTCCCTGAACTGCTGGTCTTCGTAAGGTATATAGCTCGCTTCCTTATTGAGCAGCTTATTGCACATCATACGCGATAGCAGCACCTGGTTAATGGTGCCGATGAGCGTAGCAATGACCATGGTGGAATCTACCTGTTTAAACTCGCCGGTTTGCATGCCCTCGTCGAGTATCTGCCTTATTTTAAGGGTGTTGGGAAAAATAATGTCCACGATGGCCTGTTGCAGGCTTTCGCGCTGGTTCAGCATCATTTCCTGGTGGATGACGCGGTGGAAGATGCGGTTCGAAAACAGGCGGCTTACATAGGTGTCTATAACAGCGTCTATTTTGCCGATATAGGAAAGGGAGGTATTTTTTACAATTTCATCCAGCACACCCCGGGTATAGGAAGCTTTTTGCTCTACCAGGCTTTCAAACAGCTTTTCCTTGGTGCCAAAGTAGTAGTTGACCATGGCTACGTTTACGCCGGCACGGGCGGCCAAATCACGGATAGAGCTGCCTTCGAAGCCTTTCTCGGCAAAAAGCTCCATGGCCATGTTGAGGATATGCGTTTTTTTATCTGTCATACAGGTAGCGCGCTAAGACCGGCTAAGCTAAATTTAAAAACGGTTTGTTTTGCAGGATATTTTCTATTTTCTCCATTAGCTCCGGCGTGAGCTTGCTCAACGCGTCCAGCGCCTTCAGGTTTTCCAGCAGCTGCTCCTTTTTGGTAGCGCCCAGGATGGCTGTGGTGACATGCGGGTTTTTGATGGTCCAGGCGATGGCCATTTCCGCCAGGGAAATACCCGTTTCGTCTGCCAGCCGGCCCAGCTCTTTTACCTTTTTCAGCTTGTCTTCCTGCAGCCATCTTTCCTTAAGCCAGTCGAAGCCCTGTATTGACAGCCTTGAGCCTTCGGGGATACCGTTGTTGTACTTACCGGTCAGGAAACCAGCAGCCAGCGGGCTCCAGATGGTGGTGCCCAGGCTTACATTCTGGTAAACGGGCAGGTAGTCGAGCTCTATCTTATGGCGCTCGAACATATTGTATTGGGTTTGCTCCACCACGGGCCCGATAAGCCCGTTCTGGTAAGCTACCCGGTGGGCTTCCATAATTTCTGCACCACTCCACATACTGGTGCCCCAGTAGAGTATTTTGCCCTGCTGGATGAGGTGGTGCATGGTCCATACCACTTCCTCTATGGGCACATCGGGGTCGGGGCGGTGGCAGAAATACAGGTCGAGGTAGTCTGTTTGCAGGCGCTGCAGGGCCTCGTGGCAGGCCTCCACCAGGTGTTTGCGGCTGAGGCCCGACTGGTTGGGTTTGTTGTGCTTGCCGCGCCAGCCGAAATAGGCTTTGGAAGAAAGAACATAAGACGTACGGTCCCAGCTCTTCTTTTTCAGCACGCGGCCCATCATCTTCTCGCTCTCGCCCAGGGCGTATACTTCGGCATTGTCGAAAAAGTTAACGCCATTGTCGTAGGCAATGCCCATGAGCTCGTCGGCGCTGTTATCGCTTATTTGCTTATGAAAAGTAACCCAGCTGCCAAAGCTGAGCACGCTAAGCTGTAATCCTGCTTTTCCTAAACGACGATATTCCATGACGATAAAGATTGAATGATATAATGTACTGCTAACAACTGTGCTGAAAAACGGTTCGGGTATTACTTCAGATGCAGCGAATCGCGCTTAATGCCCTGTGCCGGCCCGGACCCCGGTGGCGCGGCCTGTAGGCTGTCTGTACCGGCGGCGGTAGAATCGCCTGCTTCCTTGGGTACAATACCGCGGCCCGTACCCTTGTAAATGATATAGGAGCTGAAGTTTTGCGGGGCTTCCATTCCATCCTGCCCGTCTATGATAGTGCCATCCCCTTTGCGGATATGAACGGGTTTATTGGTATAGAATTTCTGGGCGTTCTGGTCCCACCACAGCTCATCGGTTTTGAGCGTATCCCTGCTGGTGAGGTTGATGGCCACCACGCTGTCGCGCAGGTATACCTTGTTCTCCCATTGGCGGAATTTGCCGTAACGGGCGTCTACCTGGCTTTCTTTCTGAAGGGAGTCGTTAAAAAAATCAACATGCAGCGTACGGGGAAACTCAATATAAGACGAATCGGCGCTGTAGGTATACATCAGCGGGGCGGTGAGCTTAGCCTTTGTTTTTCCACCCTGGCTTTGGTAGACCGTAATATTATGCCCTTCTTCGAGCGCGGTACGCTTGTTGCTGAAATTGGGGATCGCCTTTTCATCGTTCTCACAGGCGGTGAAAACGAACAAGCCTGCTAACAGGGTAGCCCACCTGCAATAATGCGCCATTTTACCGGTTGTGTTCGCTGATAGCATAGAGTCCTTTGAATAACAAATCGGGGTCTGCAAATATCCTGTTTTTAAGATGGGGCACAAAACGGGTACAATTACCCCCTGTTAAAAGCACATTAAAGTTGTCGTAGCGTTCCTGGTACGCATCTATAAAACCATCTATTTCCTTGGCCATACCCAGCAAAACGCCGCTGAGTATATTGGTGCGCGTATCATGGCCCACCAGCGGAAAATTCCAGTCTTCTTTTATCACCGGCAGAAATGCCGTAAAGGTATTCAGTGATTTAAACCGCATGTCCATACCGGGTGAGATGCCCCCGCCGAGGAACTCATGAAACCTGTTGATGAAATTATAGGTAATACAGGTGCCCAGCGCAATGACCAGGTTGTTTTTGCCGGGAAAGAGCTGCACGGCGGCGGCTGAGAGCGCCAGCCTGTCGGCCCCGATGGTTTCGGGCTTGCCTACCGGCGCGATAAAAGGCAGGCGGGTAAGGTGTGACAGCTTGTGAAACTGCGTGCGCGCAGCCAGCAATGCTTCTATGGCCGGGTTGTGAACGATGACAGAGGAAAGAATAGACCGGTGCGGCTGGTATTGGTCCAGCACGGCTTCAATGGTGGCAGGCTCGTCGTCGGGCAGGCTGTCGCTGAACCGTTGCGTGTCTGCATCGAAAATGGCGTATTTCCTTCTTGTGTTGCCGAAATCAAAACAAATGGTAACTGGAGCCAAGATGATATTTTTTCTGGTTAATCTACTCCTTTGCGGGACCGGGCAAATCGAAATCCATCGACGACAGGTTTTTAAAATGCCCGTTTAGTTTTATCTTTTCTTTCAGCTGCTCCATTTCGGCAATCACCGGCAACACTTTACGCAGGTGGCGCTTCAGGTATTCCTGCCGCTGCACTTCCTTTAGCAGGCCCAGCAGCTCATACTCTTCTTCCAGCGAAAGACCGGCATGATGGGCTATATCATAGCTCGTTAATTCGTCGTCGGGTTTTTTAAATTCCTTCTGCACCTTCAGCAGGCGGTGAAGCTCCCGTATGGCGGTCACCACCTTTTGCATATTGGCGCGTTTGCCCACATCCACGATGTTATCGGGATAGTTTACAATAGCGCCGCTGTACAGCTTATCGGGCACCTGCTTGATCACTTCCAGCGAACGGAATATTTTTACACCCCGGGTCTTGATATCCATTTCGCCATTGTCGTATTTCGTTGTTATCTCGTCTATTTCCACCAGCGTGCCCATCTCATTGAGGTGGTTGTTGATAACAGTGGGAATGCCAAACGGCTTCTTATCGGCCGAGCAGTCAGTCACCAGCTGGATATACCGGGGTTCAAATATGTGCAGGTTCAGGCTCTCTCCGGGATATACTACTACGCCAAGGGGAAATATGGGAATAAAATTCGTCATACGCGACGGTGAAATTAGCAAAACCTTTGATAACCTGCCGTCCAAAAAATCAAAAAAAGCAGCCGCCTGTACAACCAGGCCGGTTTTAGATAATTTTTAGTAATCTTGCAGCCTCCCAAGGCTATTCCGCGGGCCATTGTATCATGAAGATATCCGGGTTTTCATATGTAAGAAACGGCTTCGACTATGGTGTTCCTTTTATGGAAGCCATTCAATCCGTTCTACCCGTATGCGATGAGTTTATTGTTGCAGTAGGCGATTCAAACGACGGCACCCGCGAAGCGATCGAAAACCTCCGGTCGGATAAAATAAAAATCATCGATACCGTATGGGATATGAGCCTGACCAAGGGCGGGAAGATATTTGCGCAGCAAAGCAATACCGGCCTCGACGCCATTACGGGCGATTGGGCCTTTCACATACAGGCAGACGAGGTAATAAGCGAAAAGGATATTTTTAAAGTAAAGCAGGCCATCGAAAAACACGATGCCGATAAGAAGGTAGAAGGATTTATTCTTCCCTTTCTCCATTTCTGGGGCGGATACGATCATATCCGCACCTCCCGACGGGTACATAATTACGAAATACGGGTATTCAGGAACCACCTGGGCGTTCGCTCATACGGCGACAGCCAGGGATTCAGGAAATACAGCAGCAAAGAAGCCTATGACTCCGGCCGGGAAAAAGGTGAAAAGCTGCATGTAAAGATCATAGACGCCGCCATCTTTCATTATAACGGCATACGACCTCCGCAGAAGTTCCAGGAAAAGGCGGACACCATGGGAAGGCATTACCAGGCCGATCATCCCGGTAAGCAAAAGCCTGCCCGGCAGGGCGGTACGCATGACCGGGTAGACAGGGCGGAAAAATTCACCGGCGCGCATCCTGCCATTATGATGGACAAGGTAAATGCCCAGGACTGGGAATATGTTTTTGATCCTTCCAAAGCCGTCTGGGTAACAAAAGACAGGTTTATACAGCCCATAGAAGACCTGCTGGGCTTTAAAATAGGGGAATACAGGAATTATAAGCTACTTCGACCCAAAAAGGCGTAAGACCTTCCCCGTTACTTCACCTCCTGCATATCAATCAGCCGCCTGTAGATACCGTTTTGGTTAAACAGCTCTTCGTGCGTGCCGCGTTCTGCAATCTGTCCTTTCTGGAATACGATGATTTCATCTGCATGCCGTACGGTGGACAGGCGGTGGGCAATAACGACCGAAGTGCGGTTCTGCATCACATTATTGATAGACTCCTGCACCAGGCGCTCGCTTTCGGTATCCAGCGCCGAGGTGGCTTCATCAAAAATAAGTATCGGGGGATTTTTTAATACCGCGCGGGCAATGGTAAGCCGCTGGCGTTCGCCGCCGCTGAGCTTGCTGCCCCTGTCGCCTATATTGGTATCGAAACCCTCTTCCTTGGCGGTGATAAAATTATACGCGTTGGCCACTTTGGCGGCCTGTGTAATGGCCTCCATGCCGATATCGGGATGGCTCAGGGCGATGTTGTTGGCAATGGTATCGTTGAACAGGATGGGCTCCTGCGTTACAATGCCTATCTGGTTGCGTACCGACTCAAGCGTGTAGTCTTTTATGTTGATGCCATCGATGAGCAGCTCGCCGCCGCTTACATCGTGAAAGCGGGGAATAAGGTCCGCCAGCGTCGATTTGCCCGCGCCGGAAGACCCCACCAGCGCCACGGTGGTGCCCTTCCTGATGGTCAGGTTAATGTCTTTCAGGATAACGATATCATCATACGCAAATGACACATTCCTAAACTCGATGCTGCCGGAAAACTCCTGCAGGGTTTTGGCCGACGGCGTATCTTCTATTACAACGGGCGTTGACAATATTTCCTCGATACGTTTGATAGCGGCGCTGCCGCGCTGTGCATTGTAAAAAGCGGTGGATAATGATTTGGCCGGGTTAATCACCTGCGTAAAGAAAACGATATACGTCATGAACGTTTCGGGCGAAATATGACCAAAGGCAGAAGTGCCTAATGCCATCCTGCCGCCAAACCAAAGTATGATACTCAGCACCAGTACGCCGAGGAATTCAGACATGGGAGAGGCGAGGTCACGGCGGAAATTCATTTTATTACGCAAATTGTTCAGCGACTGGTTGAACGAAAAGAACCTGTTCTTTACCAGCTTTTCCGCGTTAAACGCCTTGATAACCCGTAAACCTGTCAATGTTTCATCAAGAATAGACATCAGCGTACCCATATGCTCCTGCGCCGTATTGGATTGCTTTTTTAAGCTGCGGCTTATCCTTCCAATGATAAAACCGGTAAGCGGCAATAATACCAGCAAAAAAAGCGAGAGCATGGGGCTGATAAACACCAGCATAACGAGTATGATAAGCAGGGTAATAGGCTCGCGCAGCAATCCTTCGAGCGTACCCATGATGCTCCATTCCACTTCACTCACATCGTTGCTCATACGGCTGATGACATCGCCTTTGCGCTGCTCGGTAAAAAAACCGATGGGCAGGATAAGTATCTTGCTAAACAGGTCGGCCCGCAACCGGGTCATGACACGATTACGAACCGGTGATACGGTCCTTAGCGTGAGGTAATAGAAAACGTTTTTCAGGAAAATAGACACGATGATAATGATACAAATAGCGGCCAGCGCATATTCCTGGTTATGCTCACGGATAAGCGTGCTTATAAAATATTTTAGATAATCCAGCAGGGCGCTGACCGTAAAATGCAGCGGCGGCAGCGTATTCAACAGCTTCTCGGGGTTGAATAATAACTGTAAAAAAGGCCCCAGCATAGCCAGTGACACGAGTGAGAAAAGAACCGAGAGCAAATTATAGATAAAATAGAGGGCAATATCCCTTTTTTCATTCCGGAGGTAAAAAAGTATCCTTGAAAATTTGTTCATTCTTGGGGTGGTAATATCTTTGGACCTGCAAAAGTAACTATTTTGCCGGTAATGCCCGGTAAACCACTTTGTTAAGATTAATTATACGTAAAACGGCCGTT
>Ga0307508_10004658_pt1 | contig 13306 bp, 9 predicted proteins | sample 9_EM_MG_FD_203089 | JGI IMG/M metagenome (GOLD analysis project Ga0307508, IMG submission 203089) | Populus trichocarpa ectomycorrhiza microbial communities from riparian zone in the Pacific Northwest, United States - 9_EM | ecosystem: Host-associated > Plants > Roots > Unclassified | place... | reverse complement strand
GGCGTGCTGGTGGCGGCGTCGGCGGCGCTGTTCGGGGCGCTCTTCGTCGGCACGTACTTCCTCCAGGACGTCCTCGCGCTGGACCCGCTGGAGAGCGGGCTGCGGGTGCTGCCGCTGGCCGCGACGACGGTGCTGGGCGCGCCGGTCGCGGCAATCCTGGCGCGCCGGTACGGGCCACGGCGTACGGCGGTGGCGGGGATGGTCCTCCTCGCGGTCGGCATCGCGCTCTTCTCCCGGCTCGACGAGGCGGCGACCGCCCCGGAGACCGGCGGCTGCTTCTTCGCGATGGGGGCCGGTTTCGGCACGGTGATGGTCACCGCGACGGCCGTCATCGTGCGCCACGCGTCGCTGGAGCACGCGGGGGTGGCGGGCGGCCTTCAGCAGACCGCCATGAACATCGGGCCGACGCTGGGGGTGGCCGTCGCCACGATGCTGCTGCGGCTGCCGGGCGGCGGGGCCTTCGCCGCCGCGATGGGGCCCGCCCTGGCGGCCCTCGCGGCGGTCGCGGCGCTGGGCTCGCTGCTCGCGGTGGCGCTGCCCGGCCGGACGGCGACCCCGGCGAAAGGCCGGACGGCGACCCCGTCGGAAGGCCGGACGCCGTCATCGGCAGAAGGCCGGACGGCATCCCCGGCGGAAGGCCGGGCCGCATAGCATCGGCGGATGGCCATGTTCGTGCATCTGACTCCGGCCGTGAACGAGGCCCGCGTCCGGCGGGCGGGGATCAAGGCGGTCGGCCGGGGAGGCCGGGGCGGGGGCGGACGGGGAGTGTTCTGCTTTCCGGTGCTGCCGTCGTACACGCTCACCCACCAGTGGTTGCGCGAACTCGCCCGGCGCGAGGGGCCGCGCGGCCTCGTCGCGGTGCATGGGCGGCTGCCGGACGACGAGCGGGTCTCGGTGGGCCCGTACCACGGCACCCCGGTCGAGCTGTCCGCGAGCGACGCGGTGCGGCGGGTGGCCGCGCTGGCCGACCCACGGGGGGTGGGAGGTGTTCCTTCCGCGCGCCGTCTCCCGGCAGGAGGTGCACCGCGTCCGGGCGGTCCGGCAGGTGACCGGATGGCGCTACTTCCCCGGCGCGCATGGCGTCACCCCGTGCACGTGTGACGGCTGCCGGGTGCGCGGGGAGTACGGGTCACGGCGGCTCCGCGAGCGCCGCCCGCACCCGCTGGACGGGCCGCCGCCCCCGATCCCGGTGCTGCTGGAGCGGATCGGGGCGGCGGCCGGTGAGCCCGGCGCGCTGTGCGCGGCGCTGCGCTGGTTCCGGCTGCGGCGACGGGGCCCGGTGGAGGCGCTGGCAGGGCTGGCCGCCCATCCCGACGCGGACGTACGCATGGCGCTGGCCGAGGCGGTCGCGCGATGGCCGACGCCGGGAGTCGACGCGCTCCTCGCCGGGCTGGCGGCCGATCCGGACCCGGAGGTCCGGGAGGTGGCCGGGATGATCGAGGAAACCAGGAGCGGCGGGGGCGGCGGGGACGGCTGAAGGCCGTACGGCGCCCCTCGACGAGCCAGCCCTCAGGCGCGCTCCCCGTGCTTCGGTGGGTGGCGGGGCCACCAGGGGGTCCAGGTGAACTTGTCGCCGCCCACCCAGCGGACCACGTCCGGGTCGTCCAAGTCGATGTCGTGCATGCCGAGCTGGCGGGCGATCTCGATGATGTCCAGGACCGAGTGCGCCTTGCCGACCAGCTCCCCCGCGACCTCCACCAGGCGGTACGGGGTCTCGCCCTGCTGGACGCCGAGCACCACCATCGTCGGCCGGGTGACGCGCGGGCTCTCGCTCTCGGTCATGGCTCCACGCTGCGGCCCGGGAGCCGCCGTCGCACCCCGGAGGCCCCGGACGGGCGACTCCCGCTCGCCCGTCGGCGAGCGGCGCCGGACGATGAGCCCGTGGACCGCAGGCACTTCCTCGGAGCCGCCGCCGGGGCCGCCGGGGCCACGGTGGCGGGCTGCGACGCGGACCGGCAGGAGCGGCCGACGCGCAAGGCCCAAGCGCGCCGGGCCCGGGCCTCCCGCCGCGCGCGCGAGGCGGCCGAACGGGCGCTGCCCGGCAGCCCGGACTGGCGCATCCGGTCGTCCGGACCGGCCGCCGCCGTCCAGGGATACGCGGACCGGGTGAGCGTGCTGCCGGGCGAGGAGTTCGGGCTGTACGTCTCGACGACCGCGCCCGGCTTCCGGGTCTCCGCGTACCGGGTGGGCTGGTACGGCGGGGCGCAGGCGCGACGGGTGTGGCGGTCGGGACGTATCCCCGGGGTGCGGCAGGGCGCCCCGGCGTTGCTGGAGGCGACCCGCACCGTACGGGCCGACTGGAAACGGTCCCTCACCGTGGCCACCACCGGCTGGCCGGAGGGCGCGTATCTGCTGCGGCTGGACGCGGACCACGGCCACCAGCGGTACGTGCCGATCATCGTCCGCTCCCGCGAGGCGCGCGGCCGGACACTGCTGACGCGCGCGGTCGCGACGTGGCAGGCGTACAACACCTGGGGAGGGTTCAGCCTCTACCAAGGGCAGGACGGCGCGTACGGGACGCGTTCGCTGGCGGTCAGCTTCGACCGGCCATACGCGGGCGACGGGGCCGAGAAGTTCCTGGTGTACGAGCGGGCGGCGGTGGTGCTCGCCGAGCGGCTGGGGATTCCGCTCGCGTACACCACCGGGGTGGACGTCGCTCTGGACGCCTCCGTGCTCGACAGGGCGACGGCCGCGCTCTCGCTCGGCCATGACGAGTACTGGACGCCGGAGCAGCGGGAGCACGTCACGCGGGCGCGGGACGCCGGGACCAATCTGGCCTTCCTCGGCGCGAACGCCTGCTTCCGCCGGATCAGGCTCGCTCCGGGCCCGGGCGGAGCGCCCGCGCGCACGGTGGTCTGCTACAAGACCGCCTACCGCGACGACCCGTATCTGGTCGGCCATCGCGACATGGCGACCACCGACTTCCGGCTGCCCCCGGCACCCGACCCCGAGTCGTCGCTGATCGGCCTGATGTACGAGGGCTATCCGGTGGACGCGCCCTATGTCGTCCTGGAGGGCGGCCATTGGCTGTTCACGGGGACGGGGGTGGAGCGCGGGACCGCCTTCGACCATCTGGTGGGCGTGGAGTACGACCGGGTCACCCCGGGCGATCCCACCCCGCGGCGGCTGGAGATCATCGCCCACTCGCCGCTGGTCTGCCGGGGCAGGCACAGCCATTCCGACTCCGCGTACTACACCGTGGAGAGCGGGGCGGGGGTGTTCGCGAGCGGCACGATGCGCTGGGTGGAGGCGCTGATGGCGGGGACCCGCGAGAACGGCCGGAACCACGGCATGGACGCCCGCACCCGCGTCTTCGTCACCCGCACCACCGAGAACCTGCTGCGCGCCTTCGCGGCGGGGCCGTGCGGGAAGACGCGGCCGCGGCCGAAGGACAACGTGCGGAGCGTGTACGGCGCGTCGGCCACGGCCTGACGATCTCCGGGGGCCGTGGATCTTCCGTATGGGCGAAAAACGTCCGAAGATCAGGCTTGAAGGACCAGGGCGGTGCCCTCGGCCTGACACGGAACGGGAGGAACTCCCATGCGGAGATCGTGGAGATCAGAGAAGACATCACGTGGCGGCGCGTTACGCCGCCGGGTGGCCTGGCCGGCCGCCATCGCGGCGGCGGTGGTCGCGGCCGGTGCGACGCTGTTCACGGGCGCGGCGCCGCAGGCGCGGGCCGCCGTGGCCGACAACCCCGGTGCGCTGAAGCCGCTCACCGCCTCCTCGGAACTGGCGAAGCTGACGCTCACCGAGAACACGGTGTCGCCGGACAGCATCGCCGAGCTGGACTCGCGGCTGCCCAACGTCGGCGTGGACACCGTGCTGAAGAGCGCGAACCACCCCATGACCCGCACCTCGTCGGGATGTCGCGCCTCCGAGAAGGCCGCGCTGCCGATCAGTCCGCAGGCCGCCTCGGCGTACTGCTTCGACACCGGCGACGCGCTGACCCAGCAGTGGCTGCCGCAGTCCGTCACCTCTTCCGGGGACGCGGACGACGACGGGCTGTGGGGCACCAACAAGGTGATCCTGTCGGGCTGGACGCACAACGACCACCTCAACGACGAGTTCCCCTCCGAGCCCGACGAGGACAAGGCGCTCGCCCGGCTCGCCTTCATCGACGCCAACGACCCCGGTGACCTCAAGTACCGCTGGGTGCTGCTGGCCGTGCCGACCGAGGGCGGTACGAACTTCGCCAAGATGGGCTCCCACCTGGGCGGGATGGTCTGGTACGGGGACAAGCTGATCGTCACCGCGTCCAACGGCGACTCGCGCAACAACGCGCTGTTCGTCTTCTCGATGAAGCACATCCTCCAGGCCACGAAGAACGATCACGCGATCGGCAAGGTGGACGGCGGCTACTCGGCACACGGCTACCAGTACGTGATGCCCGCCATCGGCTCGTACAGCCTGAGCGGGAAGTGCTCATCGGAGAACGACGACGCCATCCCCTGCTTCGCCTCCCTCTCGCTGGACCGCTCCAGCACCCCGCACCGCATCGTGGCGAACGAGTGGTTCTCCTCGGGCGGGACGCAGCCCGCGCGGCTGTTCCGCTACGACCTCGCGCCGGTGACCAACGACATGCCGCTCGCGGTGAACAGTGCGCGGAAGGCCACGGCGGCGGACGCGTACGAGACCAAGGCGGTCGGCGTCCAGGGGACGCTGTCGTACCAGAACACCTGGTACGTGCCCAGCGCGCGCGGCGGGCCGGGCCAGCACGGCATCATGTGGCGGCAGGACACCGGCGGGGCGGCCTCGACGAGCTGTACGGGCACGAGCCCGGCCATCGCGTGCTGGGCCAAGCACTCGGAGTCCATGTCGCTGTGGTGGCCGACCAAGACGGTGTGGTCGGTGACCGAATGGGCCGCCGACGCGAACGGGAAGTGGCAGGACCCGGCCTCCAGCGGCTGGGAGGACCGGGTGGTGCCGGAACGGGTGCTGTTCTCGGTGCCGTTGTCCTCGCTGGGCTGAGGACGCGCGTGAGCGGTGGGGCCCCGGAGCACGGGAGCCCCACCGCTCACGGCGGTCATTACTCGAAGAGCTCCGCGTACGAGCCCATCGCCAGCGCGATGTCCGCCTGGGCCCAGAAGCGGTGATACGTGAAGCTCGGCACGGCGCCGCCCTTCAGGTACGCCTCGACCTTGGACCAGGCCGGGTCGTTCTTGTAGAAGGAGCGGATCGACAGGAAGGTCGAGGAGGAGTCGATCTTGTCACCGTTGGGCATGGTGCCGGTCCAGCCGCTGGGGACGTAGACCGGGTCGTCGAAGCGGTTGTAGTCGGCGCGGGACTCGGGAACCGCGATGCCCAGCGCGTCCTGGTAGTGGTCCCACATGCCATCGAGCAGCGCCTTGGCGGTGTTCTTGGCGGCGGTGTGGCCCGACTTGGCCGCGTAGTAGGACAGCGTCTTGGCGTACGCGGCGGCCACGCCCACGTCGTTGGTGTAGTCGGCGACGGTGACGTGCAGGCCCGTGTTGGCGCCGGGGCTGGAGGCGTTCCAGGTGTCGGGCTGGCCGGACCACTGGAGGGTGGACGGGAACTGGTAGGTGCCGTCGGGGTTGATGGTGGTCTTGGACAGCGCCCAGGTGACCCACTTGTCGAGGACGGCCTTGGCCGAGGCGTCACCGGTGCGGTTGTAGTACTCGGCGACGCGCTCCATGGACCACGCCTGGAAGCCGAACCACTGGTTGGACGGCGGGTCGTGGTAGACGGGCGCCTCGTCGTAGTACATGCCGTAGAAGGTGGACTTGCCCGCCGGCGGGGTGGCGTAGCGGCCCTGCCAGCTGTTGGTGGCGCCGCCCGCGATGGCGCCCTCGCTGGACTGGAGCCACCGGTAGAACTCCAGCTGCCGCTTGAGGCTGGTGGACCAGTCGCCCGCGCCGGTCGCCGACTTGGGCTTGAGGTCCGCGTAACTGCTCAGCGCCCAGGCCGCCATGGGGTTCTGGTAGCCGCCGTGGGCGTAGGAGGAGCCGATGCGCCAGGCCCATCCGGCGGAGGTGTCGGTGGCGCCGCCCCAGGCGTAGTACCAGGAGAGCAGATAGCTGGAGCTGTTCTTGCCGCTGCCCGCCGCGCAGGTGGTCTCGCCGACGCAGTTGCCGACCTTCTTGAAGTACTTGTCGTACATCGCGTAGCGCAGATAGTCGCCCATCTTGGCGGCCTTGGCGATGTTCCCGGAGATCTGGCTGCCCTTGCCCTGCGCCTTGGCCCACTCCGAAGCCCAGTAGGCGGCCTGGACGACGCGGGCGTCGGCGTCGGGGGCGTTGGTGAACTTCCACTGCTTGGAGTAGGAGGCGTCACCGGTGAACAGGTCCAGATAGCCGTTCTTGCCGCCGTACTTGAAGCCGTCGCAGGTCGGCTGGGTCACCGTCTCCCAGACGGACTCCTGCGGACCGCGCTGGAAGGTGTTGACGTAGGACGGGCCGGTGTCGGACGGGCCCGCCTCGCACTTGCCGGGCGCGTTGCCGTAGCCGTAAGTGTTGTCGACGTCCTGTATCCAGTGCATGCCGTAGACGTCGTCGGTGCCGTACGCGCTCTTCAGCTCGGCCGCGATGGGGTCCTGGCCGACGGACACGTTGCCGTCGAGCTTCGAGGGGTACTGGGAGGGCTGGTCCCACTCGGGCGCGTAGGTGGCGGGCTTGGAGGCGTTGTAGAAGCTGTTCGTGGGCTGGTCGGCGTGGGTGGGGATCATGTACTTCTCCATGATGTCCCACGCGGAGTTGAACTTGGCCCAGTCGCCGGTGACCTTGCCGTACATCGCCTGGAGCCAGATCAGATAGCTGTACGCCTCGGACGTCGTCTCATGGCCCTGGTCGGGGGCCTCGACGATCAGGGTCTCCACGGAGTGGTACGGGATGCCCTCGGGCGAGAAATAGCCCGCCGAGGGAGCGGTGATCTTGTTGTACAGCTCCAGGAAGCGGGCGTCGTAGGTCTTGGCGGCGGCCAGCTGGGTGACGGTGACCTCGGCCTTGGTGTGACCGGTGGCGGTCGCGGTGAAGGTCGCGGAGCCGGTGCCGGAGCCGGCCGCGGCGACGGTCACCTGCTGGGCGGTGTTCCAGTTGGCCGGGGTGAAGGTGAGGCTGCCGCCCGAGGAGATGCTCAGGCCCGTGTTGCCGGACGTACGGGCCACCGCGACCGTCACATTGGCGGACGGCTTGGTGGACAGCCGCAGCCCGAAGGTGCCGGTCTTGCCCTGCTCCACGCCGAGCTGGGCGGGGCTGGCGACCAGCGCCGGACCGGACGCGACATGGATGCCGACGGGGGTGGACTCGGCGGAGGCGCCCTGACTGTCGTAGGCCTTGGCGTACAGCGAGAAGTCGCCCGCCGGGACATCCGTGTAGTCGAAGGTGTACGGCGAGGTCGTGTCGGTGCCCAGCAGCTTGGTGTCGCTGTAGAACTCGACCTTGCCGACGGTCGCGCCGTCGGCGGCCGCGGCGGTGGCCGCCATCGGGACGGTGCCGCCGGACGTATAGACGGCGCCCGGGGTGGGGCTGGTGAGGACGGTGATGGGCGGCTGGTGGGCGCCGCGGCAGGTGACGCCGTTGACGGCGAAGGCGGTGGGCGCGGTGTTGGTGCCGCTGTAGGTGAACTGGGCGCCGGTGGTGACGTTGCCACCGGCCGCGATGGTCGCGTTGTGGGCGGCGTTCTTGACCGTGACGGTCTTGCCGGACTGCGACCAGGTGCCGTTCCAGCCGTTGCCGAGCTTCTGGTTGCCCGCGTAGTCGTAGGTCAGGGTCCAGCCGTCGATGGCCTCGGTGCCGGGGTTGGAGATGGTGAGATCGGCGGTGAAGCCGGAACCCCAGTCGTTGGTCTTGTAGTCGACGTTGCACTGCACGGCGGCGTCGGCGTGGGCGGGGGCGGCGCCACCGGCGGCGGTCATGGCCACGGGCAGCGAGAGGGCCGCGGCCAGCGCGGTCACCAGCCGTCTCATCCGCCGACGCGCCCCTGACAAGGGTGAGCCTCGCTGTACGCGCATGGGGGACCTCCACGCGGGTTCGGAAAATGGGGGGAAGTGCGAACCAGTGGGAGCGCTCCCAAGCGTCTGTTCCCTCTGAGGAAGTGTCAAGTCTTTGAACAAGATGGGCCGTTCGAACGTCTTCGACCGATAATTCTCTGAACGACTCTGTTGACATGTACGCCTCTAGCGCTACGGTCACTTCAACCAGTGGGAGCGGTTCCAGCAGTCAGCGCCGCACGGGACGGCGCGCGAGGACCCGAGGAGTCGCTCCATGCGAGCACCACCGCGCCTTTACGCCTTGGCGGCCGCCGCGTCGCTCACCTTGGCGGGTACCGCGGGCACCGCGGCCGCGTCCAGCACCTCCGTCGCACCGCGGGCGGCCGCCGCCTGCACCGTGGCGTACACCGCCACCAGCCAGTGGAGCGACGGCTTCCAGGGCAACGTCACGATCACCAACAACGGGGCCGCGCTCGACCGCTGGACCCTCACCTTCGACTTCGCCGCCGGGCAGAAGGTGACCCAGGGGTGGAACGCCACCTGGTCGCAGTCCGGGACGACGGTGACCGCGGTCAACGCCTCCTGGAACGGGAAGGTCGCGACGGGCGGCAGCGTCGGCGCCGGGTTCACCGCCTCCTGGTCCGGGTCCAACCCGGCGCCCTCCGCGTACAAGCTCAACGGCGTGGCGTGCGACGGCGGCTCCGGCCCGACGGACCCCACCGATCCCACCGATCCCCCGCCGGGTCAGGGCAGCACCCCGCCGAAGCTGCGCGTCTCGGGCAACACCTTCGTGGACGAGAACGGGGCCACCCGGCGGCTGCTGGGCGTCAACCGCTCCGGCGGCGAGTTCATGTGCGTCCAGGGGCGCGGCATCTTCGACGGCCCGGTGGACGACGCGTCCGTCAAGGCCATCGCCGGATGGAAGGCGAACGCGGTCCGCGTGCCGCTCAACGAGGAGTGCTGGCTCGGTCTGTCGCACATCGACTCCGCGTACCGCGGCGCCAACTACATCAACGCGGTGAAGGACTTCGTCACCCGGCTGGAGGCCAACGGCATCACGCCGATCCTCGAACTCCACTGGAGCCACGGTAAATACACCGGCGGCGATGCCCACTGCCCGGACACCGAGTACGCCACCTGCCAGAAGCCGATGCCGGACGCGCAGTACACCCCGGCGTTCTGGTCCTCGGTCGCCCAGACCTTCAAGGGCGACCAGGCCGTGGTCTTCGACCTGTTCAACGAGCCGTTCCCGGACCGCGCCACCTCGGACCTCACGGCGGCGTGGAAGTGCTGGCGGGACGGCGGCAGCTGCCCCGGCATCGACTACCCGGTCGCCGGGATGCAGAGCCTGGTCACCGCTATACGGAACGCCGGCGCCCGGAACGTGATCCTGCTCGGCGGCCTCGCGTACTCCAACGACATGCGCCAGTGGCTGACGTACAAGCCGAGCGACCCGGCGGGCAACCTCGCCGCCGCCTGGCACACGTACAACTTCAACACCTGCTCCAGCGAGAGCTGCTTCAACGAGCAGCTGGCCCCGGTGATCGCCCAAGTCCCGTTCGTCGCGGGCGAGATCGGCGAGAACACCTGCTCGCACGGCTACATCGACCGCGTCATGGCCTGGCTGGACGCCAAGCGCGCCTCGTACCTCGGCTGGACCTGGAACACCTGGGACTGCTCCTCCGGCCCGTCCCTCATCAGCGATTTCAACGGCACCCCGACCGCCTTCGGCATCGGACTCCGCGATCACCTGAAAGGACTGTCATGAGCCGCATCACCTCACCTCCCCCACCCGCCGCTCGCAGGCCCCGTACCCGTACCCGCGCGGTCGCGCTGGCGGGCGGCGCGCTGCTGGCCGCCACCGCCCTGACCGTCGGTTCGCTCGCGGGCACCGCCTCGGCACAGACCGACGGGGCCACCAAGGCGGCGGCCAAAGTGGACAACCCGTACACGGGCGCCAAGGTGTACGTCAACCCCGACTGGTCCGCCAAGGCCGCCGCCGAACCCGGCGGCTCCAAGATCTCCAACCAGCCGACCGGCGTCTGGCTGGACCGCATCGCCGCGATCAACGGCACCTCCGGCGCCCGCGGCCTGCGCGCCCACCTGGACACCGCCCTGACCCAGTCGGGCGGCAGCCCCACCGTCGTCCAGCTCGTCATCTACAACCTGCCGGGCCGCGACTGCGCGGCGCTCGCGTCCAACGGCGAGCTGGGCCCGACGGAGATCGACAAGTACAAGACGCAGTACATCGACCCGATCGCCTCGATCCTGGGCGAGTCGAAGTACGCCAACTCCAATCTGCGGATCGTCACCACCATCGAGATCGACTCGCTGCCGAACCTGGTCACGAACACCAACGGCCGCCCGACCGCCACACCGCAGTGCGACACCATGAAGGCCAACGGCAACTACGTGAAGGGCGTCGGCTACGCGCTCAACAAGCTGGGCGCCGTCGGCAACGTCTACAACTACGTGGACGCCGGACACCACGGCTGGATCGGCTGGGACGACAACTTCAACGCCACCGCCCAGGTCCTCAAGCAGGCCGCGACCGCCGAGGGCAGCACGGTCGACAAGGTGGCGGGCATCATCGTCAACACCGCCAACTACAGCGCCCTGAAGGAGAACAACTTCACCATCAACGACAACGTGGCCGGAACCTCCGTCCGCCAGTCCAAGTGGGTGGACTGGAACCGCTACGTCGACGAGCTGTCCTTCGCCCAGGCCTTCCGCCAGGAACTGGTGAACGTCGGCTTCCCGTCGAACATCGGCGCCCTCATCGACACCTCGCGCAACGGCTGGGGCGGCTCCGCCCGCCCGTCCGGCCCGGGCGCGACGTCCACCGTCGACACGTACGTCAACGGCGGCCGCTACGACCGCCGCATCCACATCGGCAACTGGTGCAACCAGTCCGGAGCCGGGCTCGGTGAGCGGCCCAAGGCATCACCGGCCGCCGGGATCGACGCGTATGTGTGGATGAAGCCCCCGGGCGAGTCGGACGGCTCCAGCTCGCAGATCGCGAACGACGAGGGCAAGGGCTTCGACCGCATGTGCGACCCGACGTACACGGGCAACGCGCGCAACGGCAACAACATGTCCGGCGCGCTCGCGAACGCGCCGCTGTCGGGCCACTGGTTCTCGGCCCAGTTCCAGCAGCTCCTGAGGAACGCCTACCCGGCGCTGTAACAGCCCGGCGCTGTAACAGGCCGTCCCCCGGTGGGGCCGGTGAACCGCGGCCAGCGGTCCACCGGCCCTTCCCGCGTTCACGACGACTCGCGGCGTACCAGCTGGGTCGGCAGCACCACCTGGGGGCACTTGGCGGGGCGTTCCGGGGCGCCTTCGATCTCCTCCAGCAGCACCCGCACCATCGCGCGCCCCATCTCCTCGGTCTGCTGCCGGACGCTGGTGAGCGGCGGGTCCATGTGGCGGGCGACGGCCGAGTCCTCGAAGCCGACCAGCGCGACGTCCTCCGGGACCCGCCGCCCGGACTCGCGCAGCACCTGGCGGGCGCCCGCGGCCATCACGTCGGAGGCGGCGAACACCGCGTCGAGGTGGGGCCGGAGCTCCAGCAGCCGGCGCATCGCCCGGCGGCCGCCCTCCTCGGTGAAGTCGGCGGAGGCCACGAGCTCCGGCTCCGGCTCCCGGCCCGCCGCGCGGACCGCGGCGCGGTAGCCGTCCAGGCGGCACTGGGCGACGTACATGTCCAGCGGTCCGGTGATGGTGGCCACGGTGGTGCGGCCGCGCCCGATGAGGTGCTCCACGGCGGACTGCGCGCCCCCGGTGTTGTCCGAGTCGACGTACGGCACCGACTCGTGCGCCGAGCGGCGCCCGCTGAGCACCGCGGGCATCTCGATGCGCTCCAGCAGGTCGGGCAGCGGGTCGTCCGCGTGGACGGACACCAGCAGGACGCCGTCGACCCGGTGCGCCGAGAGGTAGTCGGCGAAGCGCTGGCGCTCCTTGGGGGTGCGGATGAGGGTCAGCAGCAGCTGCAGATCGGTATCGGCCAGCTCGGCGCCGACGCCGCGGATGATGTCCGAGAAGTAGGGTTCCGCGAAAAGCCGGGTCTCCGGCTCGGGTATGACCAGCGCGACGGCGTCGGCCCGGTTGGCGGCCAGCGCGCGGGCCACCCGGTTGGGCACATAGCCGAGTTCGGCGACGGCCTGCTCGACGGCCGTACGGGTGCGGTCACTGACCCTCGGCGAGCCGTTGATCACCCGGGAGACGGTGCCGCGGCCGACCCCGGCGCGGGCCGCGACCTCCTCAAGGGTGGGCCTGCCGCGCCCCGCGCCATGCCGCCGGGTTCCTGCCATCTCGCGCCTCCAGCCTCCGTACCCAGCAGATCCACCCACGTGGGCGGCTGCGGTGGACATTCAACAGCAGTGCGGTTTCCGGAAGTTGTTCCGCGCTGTCCCTTGACACCCCAGCGGGGAGCCGCAACCCTTCAACACATCAACCTGGGAGCGCTCCCACGGTACCTGAGTCATACACAACCCGCACACTGCCCGCCCGTGCCGATGCATCTCAAAGTCCCATGGATTCCCCCTTTTTGGCCGGGAGCGGTACGTCAGGGCGCTAGGAGGACGGAATGCACAGGACCACTGGCACGTACGGCAGCAGAGCCATGGCCCTCGCGGCCATCGCCGCGTTAGGGGCCGGACTGCTCAGCGGCTGCGCCGACGACGGCGACACCGACAGCGACAAGTCGGGGGGCGGCGGCAACGAGGGCAAGACGGTCGTGACCGTCGGCACGTACGGCGTCATGGGTTTCAAACAGGCCGGACTCTATGACGAGTACATGAAGCAGCACCCGGACATCAAGATCGAAGAGAGTGTGATCGACCCGGCCTCGAACTACTACCCGCAGCTGCTCACCCATCTCGGCTCGGGCAGTGGACTCGCCGACATCCAGGCGGTCGAGGTGGGCAACATCAATGAGGTCACCACCACCCAGGCCGACAAGTTCGTTGATCTTTCGAAGGCGGACGGCGTCAAAAAGGAGAACTTCCTCGACTGGAAGTGGGCGCAGGCCACCGCCAAGGACGGTAAGACGATCGGCCTGGGCACGGACGTGGGCCCGATGGCGATCTGCTACCGCAAGGACCTCTTCCAGCAGGCCGGGCTCCCGGCCGACCGTGACGCGGTCTCCGAGCTCTGGGCGGGCGACTGGCAGAAGTACCTCGACGCCGGCAAGGACTACGCGAAGAAGGCGCCGGGCGGAGCCGCGTTCCTGGACTCGGCCGGCGGACTGTTCAACGCGGCGGTCTCCGGCAGTTCGGAGGTCTATTACGACAAGAGCGGGAAACCCATCTACAAGGACAGCCCGGCCGTCAAGAAGGCATGGAAGCTGGCGACCGACGC
>Ga0307508_10004657_pt1 | contig 13306 bp, 9 predicted proteins | sample 9_EM_MG_FD_203089 | JGI IMG/M metagenome (GOLD analysis project Ga0307508, IMG submission 203089) | Populus trichocarpa ectomycorrhiza microbial communities from riparian zone in the Pacific Northwest, United States - 9_EM | ecosystem: Host-associated > Plants > Roots > Unclassified | place... | reverse complement strand
GCTATTCCTTCCAAACCATTCAAGGAACAGAGCTGCCCCCGGCCAAGTGGAAGGTTGCCGCGGTAAACCCGCCAGCGCCGGAACTAGCCTCCGGGAAACGGAAGAGAGAGGGCGACGAAGGAAATGCGATGGCAAAATAGCAGAAGGTAGCAGCAGTGGAAGAAATGGACATCGAGCCACCAGCATGGGCGGACGCAGAAGACTCGGAGTTTTGAGAAGTTCCTTCCCGGCGCCGAAAGGAACGATCGAACTAATATGCGGCGCCACCAAACGGAAAACACCACCAGAAAGGAAAGATGCTTCAGATAACAAGAAACGACGGAGAGATGTTCGGCCAGTCATCCTGATGTTGCTACACTGGCAGGGTAAAAGCCACCCAGTCCGAGTCCTCCTGGACACTGGGTGCTCAATCAACCTGATGAACCAACAAACAGTCGAATGCTTGCAACTGGCAAAGCGACCCCACAAAAACCCAAGAAGCATCGAAAATTTCGCAGGAGAAACCATCGAAAACGCAGGAAAATATCAAACAGAACCCCTGCGACTGCAACACCGAAAGCACTTCACGACGGAAAAATTTGAAATATCTCCGATGGAAAAAGGGGTGGACATATTTTTACCGTTCAGATGGATAGAACGGCACCCACCCCAAGGAGCATGGACCCAGGACGAAATAAGGTTCAACAGCGCCCCGTGTCTGGAAGCTTGCACCAAATACGAAAACAACGACTTCTCCCTGAGCTGGGACGAGTCGCTGTCAATGGACGAAGATGCCTGGGTCATAGGACACGCATTCGCGGTATCAGACGACCCCCTAAGCAACATCCCAATGGGATTCCGTCAGTATCTGGGGATAATGGGAAAAGAGGCAGCAGACGCACTACCTGAACACCGCCCCTACGACTGCAAGATCGAGCTCAAGGAAGGGGCAACGGCGCCTTGGGGACCCATCTATCCACTATCCGAGGAAGAACTACGAACACTCCAAGAATGGCTAAAAGAAATGGAAAAGACGGGGAAAATAAAGAGATCCACATCCCCCGCGGGATCTCCAATCCTCTTCGTTCCAAAACCCAATGGCCGAGGGTTAAGGCTATGCGTCGACTATCGGGGATTAAACGCGGTAACCATCCTAAATCGATACCCACTTCCGTTAATGCAAGAACTGCAGGACCGAGTACGCGGCGCCCAATGGTTCACAAAAATGGACCTAAAAAACGGATTCAACCTTATCCGAATCCGAGCCGGAGATGAATGGAAAACGGCGTTTAGGACGCGCTACGGGCTGTTCGAATTCCAGGTTATGCCGTTTGGTCTAACCAACGCACCGTCCACATTTCAGGATATGATGAACCACGTTCTCTCAAACATGTTAGATGTGGGTGTACTGGCATACATGGACGACATACTGGTATACGGCGTTACGGAAGAAGAACACGACGAACGAGTCAAAGAAGTACTCAAAAGGCTCACAGCGAACGGACTAGCCGTTTCTCCCGAGAAATGCTTCTGGAAAACCCAGGAAGTGGAGTTCCTGGGTTACATAATAGGAAGAGAAGGAGTCAAAATGTCAAAAGACAAGGTGGACGCGGTCCTAAAATGGAAAACCCCCGAATCCTTGGCGGAGGTACAGTCCTTTTTACGATTTGCTAATTTCTACCGACGGTTCATCAAAGACTATTCCCGAGTCGCTAGGCCACTGACGGAATTGACAAAAAAGACTGCGGGAAAATGGTCCTGGAATCAGGAAGCGGAGGCGGCCTTCAAGGAGTTAAAAGAACGATTCACCACCGCCCCCATATTAGCCCACTTCGATGCCCAACGAGCAGTCATCATCGAGACCGACGCCTCAGACTTCGCGATAGGAGCAGTGCTGTCCCAGCGGGACGAAGAAGGACGCCTACACCCGGTGGCATTTCACTCGAGAAAATTCACACCGGCAGAAATCAACTACGAGAACCACGACAAGGAACTTCTCACAGTGGTGGATGCCTTCAAACACTGGAGACGGTATTGTGAAGGAGAAACCCAGCAAGTCCAGGTGTTCTCGGACCACCAGAACCTGAAATACTTCACGAACACAAAGGTAGTAAACCGTCGGCAAGCAAGGTGGGCACAGGAGCTAGCAGGAGTCGATTTCAGAATCTACTACCGACCAGGTAACCAGAACGGCAAACCAGATGCTTTGTCTAGGCGTTCGGAGTACCGCCCAGAAAAAGAGGGGACAGAAAACCAGCCGATAAAGACGGTTTTGGGAAAAAAACACTTTGGAAGCTTCGAAGAAGAAACCAAGGAAAGAAGGGCAAGTTTGTTCATCTGTTCATCGGCCAGACTCTCCTTAATCCCAGCAAGAAAATGGAGTCCAATGTTCCTCGAGGGAATCCGGGAAGTGGCAAAGAACGACCCAGCGTATCAAGCAGCGCTGAAGGACCAGGGGACCAAGGAATGGGAAGCAAAAGAAGGGTTACTCTACAGAAAGAATAAGCTGTGGATCCCAGAAGGAAGAATCCAGTCGGTTATGGAATCAGAACACGATACAAAAGTGGCCGGGCACATGGGCCAGGATAAGACCATCGAGCTAATCCGACGAAATCTTTGGTGGCCAAAAATGAACGAACGAATCATTGATTTCGTCAGAACCTGTCCGGAGTGCCAGAAAAATAAGGCAGCACGATACCGACCCTACGGTCTATCATCGCCACTGGAGCTTCCGTACGCACCATGGCAATCAATTGCCATGGATTTCATCACGGAACTACCGGTCTCAGAAAAATGTGACCAACTGTGGGTGGTCATCGATCGCTTCACCAAAATGGCCCATTTCATACCACTACCACAGGACAGAAAGACGACCGCTGACCTGGCAAGAGGCTTCGCGAGAGAAGTATGGCGCCTCCACGGTCTTCCCACTGATATCGTGTCAGACCGAGATTCCCGCTTCACCTCGGAAGCTTGGTAAGAATTTTTGAGCCTACTAGGAATCCGACCCAGGATGTCGACAGCATTCCACCCGCAAACGGACGGTCAGACAGAACGACTCAACCAGACGATTGAATCTTACCTACGAGCCTTTGTGGGGCAAGAACAAGACGACTGGGTACGCTTGCTGCCAATGGCAGAGTTTGCCTACAACAACTCCGTTATAACGGGAAACGGAATCTCCTCCTTCTACGCCAATTACGGGTTCCACCCCCGAACACTGAATCCCCCGGAAGAATCGGAGGAACCGGTCAATCCAGCCAGCACCGTATATGCACCCTGGATGAAGGCCATTCAGGACGAGGCCCGGAAAAGTTTGGAAGCGGCTCAGGAACGAATGCGCCGATATACCGACTCGGCCAGGAAGGAATCCCCGGCCTACCAGGTAGGGGACCTGGCAATGCTCAACGGACGCAACATAAAAACGCGCCGACCCTCTAACAAGTTGGACCACAAGAATCATGGCCCCTTCCAGATCGAGAAAATCATCTCCCCCTTCGCGGTACGCCTGACGCTACCCAGGAAATGGAAAATCCATAACGTCTTCCATGTGTCCTTATTGGAACCCTACAGAACCAGCGAACACCGGTCGCCGCCGGACCCCACCAAAGTGCTGCGAGAAGCCGACGACATCGAACAATCGGAGGAATATGACGTCGAGGAAGTAATGTCGGCCCGGAAACAGGGACGACGGATCCTCTACCTGGTCAAATGGCTTGATTATCTGGAACGGAAGGACTGGACGGAAGAACCATACGACAACTTTTCGGTAGGCGGTCTGGAGAAACGCCGGGAGTTTCACCAACGAAACCCAGACGCGCCGAGGGACTACCGGCTCACCGAGGGCTAGACCAGATCCACCGAGGACCTGGCGGTAGTGGGCTGAAGGGGCGGAGGACTTCAGCACCAAAAACCGCACGACCGACAAAAGGACCCGCTTCACGGGCAACCACAAGAAGCCGCCAACTGGGCACCCGGCGAGGAGTGCACGCGACCGGAAAACCGTTCAGAGTCAGGAAAACCATTCAGAACAGATGTATCGACCCCTCGGCGACCGACTTGGACCGGCGGAACCGGTGCAGATGGCACAAAATCAGTGAAGTGAGTCCCCGACAGCGCGGTCACTGCTCCAGCATACTAGTCTCCCCCCGGAAGGACGTGGACGCGGTCACTGCCGAGCATACCGGTTACTAGCACGAAGGACACCATGCCTGTCCCGATTCCCTGTGCCAAACTGTGACCCCGGAACCCCACCAAATCGGCCAAAGCCTTGGCGCAGCACGGCGGCGAGTACGACTCAATATGACACGACAAGTATGAGTACGCATCGGCCTACTCAGAGGGCCCAGCCGTTCCGACGGATTACAGAGAAGGATGCCCTGATCCGGCGGCTGGGAGGGCTGCAGAGGTGGAGGACTGCAGTCCGTGACGCTGCAAGAAACTCAGCGTTGAAAGAATCTCACGATCCAAGAAAGAGACTGGCTACTTAGATAAAAACAAAAGATCAGCACTCGGGACGAGGCTAAGTGGGAGGGGAGGTAGTGTTACACTTGAATATTTCGCGGAGCACATAGAGTATCTAGATTACTTAGCGACAGGGTAGTAGGAGGACTATCGGGTGACAGACGAAGGATCAAGAGTCTAGGCCGGAGTTAAGAAGCCCGAGACGAACTCTCGGCCGAGAGATCGAACCCCGCGGGGAGAGATCGAACCTTGCGGGGATCGGCCCAGAGACCTCCGAGGTGAGTGCAAACGAGCTGAGGGAAAATGGCTGAACTAGTCCCCTTGTGGGGGGAGGACACGTACGCAGAGAGACTGAGTCCTTGCGGGGACTGGCTTGGATCCTTGCGGGGGGAGCCACGTACGAGGTCTAGACGCCAGTTCTCCGCTCAGGCGCATAAGACAGCTCATCTCCCTTATCATCACCCCGGCCAGAACCAATGATCCACCCACGGGGTCCATGCACCTCGGGGGAATCCAAACACGAGTCACCACTTCTCACGCTGAGTCCTCAGATCTCACGACGACTCTTTCGCTACAAAAGAAAGAAGATTTCTCCCCTCGACGAGAGAAATTAGGACGAACACCCTCACCAAAACACTACCCCCCGAACCCACACACAAGATCTAAGATTATTCCGTTGTGAATTATTGAAAGTAGCCTGATTACCTTTGATTCTCCCCACACTCCGGTTACAAGACAACCCCAGTGTCACAGATATGACCCAATACGCGCTTGTTACACCCGAGGGTAACAAGAGAAAGAAGTACAAGGAGAAAGGTAGCCGAACGGTAAGTCACGTGACTAGGATCTCTGGTAAAGTCTTGGGGCCTCAGAAAGCAGTTCGGCAAGAGTTAGTAAAAGCAGAGGGTAACCTCGGCAGGTGATGGATCTTAGGCCTGCCTGACGGGTAGAGCCAACGCTCTACCGATCCTTGTAGCCGCTGCATACGAGAACGTGATAAGGGAAAAACTAGCTTACTGCAGGTCGCACGCCATAAGTGGGGCCCATGTTGCAAGACAGGTCTGGGAGACTCTAGACGGGAGATAAGACCCGGAGTTAGGACCTTACGGCCGAGACGAACGGACGGAAGCATAACTCCGGAGAGGGGCCAGCGGCAAACTAGGAGAGACGGCGGACTCCAGAAGAGTTACGACCGATCCTGACTAGGACCTCGATACGAAGCCTGCATAGTCCGGAAGACTAGTGCTTGGAGAGTACGAGGTCGCTGACTGTTAAGCCTCCACCCTTATCGCTAGAACCGGTCAGGGCCAACCTCACCTGTGCGCAGAGCTCTGTGGGGTCGCGCGCCTTGAGACTGGGATCCCCGACGTGACGATGGGAAAAGAAAGGAAGAAGAACCACGTGACGAGAAAAAGATTGGCATATATACCGCACAAAAACTCCACCGACCACCTTCTATTCCCCATCCTCGGAACACACTCATGAAAACACCCCGACATGATGAACCTAAGATTATTCCGTTGTGAATAAAGAAATCGAACCTGACTCTACAATATCTTTACCTCCACCTCTGTAATCGCGTACCCAGGTGTCACACTATAATCTTAGTTCCTAAGTCACCTTCGATTCACACACGCCATACATGCCCTCGTTCGAGCAAGACCACTTCTTTCTTCTCGAGTTAGCAAACATCTTCAAACCAGTCTCCACCCAGCACTTCGATCAGAGCTACCAATCGATCGAAGCCCTGCTCTACGAGGATCCTTGGGACGAAACCATTGACGGTCCCATCCCTTCGGAAGCGATCGACTGCACCCCCAGGCACTGGTATATGCTGTACTGGTACGACTGTGCATTCGCTCATCAGTGCGCAAACCTCTCTGGACTTGACTTCCGAGACATTTGCGACAACACGTTCTACTACGACGAAACCATCTACACAGGACACCTTCTGGACCTATACTAGAAGATGACCGAATCAAACGTTGACATGCTCTGGTTAGAGTATCCACGAACCGCCCTGAAAGTATACAATGACACCGTAACCGATCAACCAACAATCGACCTCCCAAACCCCACTGCTTGGGTCCAACTGCTGATTACGCAGCACCAGCAGGCTCAATGGGACCTAGAGCAGCTACACGGAATATGCGGCGACGCCTACAATCGGGCCGACCGACGAATCGTCGCAATCGAGTGGAACTACCACCTGCTCACGCAAGCCCTCGAATACGTCTACAAGACGGCCGAGGCCAACACAACGGTATCCCACGAGTGGATGCAAACCGAACTGATGCGCACCGCAAGCGCCGCTCAGAAGTTTACCATCGATGTCTGAACAGCCATCACTGCCTGAGATAAGAACCAGGCCGAGAAAGATGGGCACCAGGTCACCCGAATCACGCGACTGAACAATGCCATCCAGTTTCTCCAGGTTGCGGACCGGAAACGAGCGGAGGAACAGCAGACCTGGAACACCAACTGCGAAAGGTGGGCACTGAACCAGCAGCAGGAAACTGAGCGACTGGTCAGCGAACAGCAACGGCTGCGCATGGAGGTGAGTGCCATCAAGCGCGCGACCACCATGCCCACTTACCTACAGTCGGCTCTCCCAAACGACGTCCCCCTCCCGCCTTCAAGGGAAGGAACCCCGGAGGCGGCAGCGGGTGGGGGCAGAGGAGATCCCCCAAGACGGCCCCAAACAAGGTTGGTACTCCAGTCCCCCTCCCCAGAACCGGAGAACCCCACCGAGAATGCAGGTCCGGGCAATGACGACGATGACATGTATACGGTCCTTGTCAGGCCACGGAATCCAGTAACCGGAAGGGCCCCGCCAAGAGCCACGCCACTCCAAGAAGGGCACATCGCCACCATGCTCACCCCAGAGGAGATTGCACGACTGGTAGACGTAGGCATTGCGGCAGCCTGGACCGACCAGAGGGCCCCGGAGGTAAGAACCAATACTTCCCGGCTCAAGCTGAAGAACCCAGAATCCTTCGACGGGAAACCCACCACGGCGTTTAATGTCTGGTGGGAATGGGTTCTCGAATACATCAGGTTCTACCCGGAAACCCTCGATACCCAGAAAATAGCTTGGGTAGGAACACTGCTGTCGGACACCGCAAAAGCCTGGCACCAGCACCGGCGAAGGACAATGGCGGAGCGAGACACCTGGGCCCGTTACACTGTGGCAATCCGGGCCGAATTTAGGGACACCAGGGAAGCTGCGAATGCCCAGCTAAAACTCAGCCAGCTGCGGTACAAAGGCGACATCAAGGCATACTTCACCGAGTTCTGCGCCTTAAACGTATACGTCCGAGGTACCGGTGAAGAGTTAAGGGAGAAAATCGACCAGGCAATGCCCAACAACATCCTGGACATGCACTTCGCCCACTACATGGAGGAGTTCATAGACGATGAACACTTTCTCACGGCCACCTACAAGGCCGGTCTTCACGTAGAACGAAGAAAGGCCCTGAAGGCGGCCCGCAAATCGCAGCCACGAAACGGCGCAGGACGAAAGGACGGCCCGGATGGGAATAATCCAGGCAATGCCCGAAAGGGCAAGCTGAGCGGTGGCCCCAAGCAGGCTGGGAAGTCTGACTCGGGGGGCAAGGCTGAAAAGCCAAGGAAATCATGGGCGGAGAGCCATTGGGGAAGCGGTGGCAACCCCTTCAAGGGGGTCCCACCAAACGAGATCGACTCCCACAAAAACAGCAAGGCCAACTGCTGGAGATGTGGCCGGGACAACCACACCACCCAGGACTGCTACACTCGAATAACAGTCAAGGGCACAGAGCTACCAGAAGCCCCAAAGCTAGCAAGCTCGATCCAAGGGAAGAGGAAGAGAGGAGAGGAGGCCGAGGAGGCTCTGGCCCCCAAACAAGCCAAGGCAGTCCATGTCAAAATCGAGGATGAGGAAATGTGGGAAGCTGCAGCCATAACGCTTCAGTCAGCCTGGCAAGATGACTCGGATTTTTAGAAGGACGGGGCTCGCCGCCCCCCAGGTCCTTCCCAATAAGTTGTGGGACAAATCGAAAACGAAAGGGTCCGGAGGAACCAAGTGCTGGAACCTCGCAGGATAGACGACGAAGAATGCTGAACCCTAACGAAGCCTCACCCGAAAAGTCTACGAACAAACCACAGTGCGGCAAAAGACCAATCACCACCATGATCATTTCGTGGGGCCCGACCCAACACGCGGTACGGGTCCGACTCAACACCGGTTGCTCATTACCTCTGATTAGCACGAGAATCACTGAGCGGCTCGACATACCCCGAATCTGCAGAAGGGAGGCGGCCCCACTACTAAACTGTTCGGGGGAAGAAGTGAAAGGGGCAGGAGTGGAGTACACCGAGCCGCCTATGCTTCAGCATCGGAAGCACTACTCCTGGGAGGTGTTCGAGGTCGTGCCATTGGAACCAGAGATCGACCTCTTCCTACCATTCTGGTGGATAGCGAAGCATCCCCCTCAGGGCGCATGGGACTCCGAAGAACTCCGCTTCAGCAGCCGCAACTGCCTGGAAAAATGCACGTGATTCGAAACCGCGGAATTCGCTGTATCCTTGGACGAGGCGGTTGCCCAGGAGCCGGAAGCCAAAGTCATTGGGTACGTCTCAGCGATAGCAGAAGACCCTCGGGACCAGATCCCTAAGGAATTCAGGGGATATCTCGACATCATGGGCCAGGAAGTGGCAGAGGCACTGCCGACACACCGGCCATATGATTGCAAGATCGACCTAAAAGAAGGGGAAATCGCCCCCTGGGGACCGATCTACCCCCTCTCGGAATACGAGCTCCAGACCCTCAGGGAGTGGCTCAGGGAGATGCTGAGGACAGGCAAAATCCGGAGGTCCACCTCACCGGCGGGATCCCCGATTCTGTTCATACCAAAGCCCAACGGGAAGGGACTCCGGCTGGGCATCGACTACCGAGCCCTCAACCGGATAACGATTCCCAACCGATACCCCCTCCCTCTGATACAGGAACCACAGGACCGAGTACAGGGGTCCAGATGGTTCACCAAGCTGGACCTAAAGAATGGGTTCAACCTGATCCGCATCCGAGAAGGCGACGAATGGAAAACAGCCTTCCGAACCCGTTATGGGCTGTACGAATTCCAAGTCATACCATTCGGACTGACCAATGCTCCGTCAACCTTCCAGGACATGATGAACCACGTCTTCTCCGACATGATCGACTTAGGCCTCCTAGTCTACATGGACGACTTCTTGATCTATGCAAAAACTGAGGAGGAGCATGATCAATGGGTCAAGGAAGTATTAAGGAGGCTGCAGGAAAACCGGCTGGCGGTCTCACCGGACAAGTACCTATGGAAAACCCAGGAAGTGGAATTCCTGGGATATGTCATTGGGCAGGAGGGAATCCAAATGGCAAAAGGAAAAGTGGAGGCAGTGCTGAACTGGAAGACTCCAGCATCACTGACAGAAGTGCAGTCCTTCTTGGGGTTTGCCAATTTTTACCGACGCTTCATCAAGGACTACTCCCGAGTTGCCAGACCCCTAACAGAGCTGACAAAGGTAGGAAGAAGGGAATGGGAATGGAACCCACAGGCAGAAGAAGCCTTTTGGGAGCTGAAACGGCGATTCACGATGGCTCCAATACTTGCCCATTTCGATGCCACCAAAATGGTGATCATCGAAACCGACGCCTCCGACTTCGCCATCGGCACCATCCTGTCGCAGAAGGATGAAGAAGGGAGACTATACCCAGTCCCCTTCCACTCCCGAAAGTTCCAGCCGGCAGAAATCAACTACGAAATCCAGGACAAGGAACTCCTGGCGATCGTCGATGCCTTCAAACACTGGTGCCGTTCTGCGAAGGGGCAACGAACCAGGTCCAGGTGTTTAGCGATCACCAGAACCTCGAGTACTTCACAACCACAAAGGTACTCAAGCGACGCCAAGCACGATGGGCACAGGAATTGGCCGGCATCGACTTCCGCATCTACTACCGACCAGGAAACTGAAACGGGAAACCAGACGCTCTTTCAAGGCGTTCGGACTACCGCCCTGAAAAGGGGGGGAGTGAAAACCAGCCGATCACGACAGTTTTGCGGAAAAGTAACTTCACGAAACCAGACCTTGCGGAACCCGACAGACGAGGAAGAACGTTCATCTGCTCTTCGGCAAGGTTGGCATCACTCCAACCACAACCATGGTCGGAAGAATTCGCGGAAGCAGTCAAAAAGGCAGAAAAGAAGGACATCGAATATCAAGACGCGGTAAAAGAACTGGAAGCAGTGCTGGGGAATGCGGCACTGAATGACCGAAGGGTTGAGGAGGAAGCTGCCCGCCCTCGTGAGGTGCGGCAGAGGGACTGAAAGGTCAGGACGGAGGAGGTCCTCGAGATCAATGAGGGGCTACTCTACCGAAAGGGTATGCTCTGGATCCCGGAGGATGGCAACCTCAAAACCCTGATTCTCAAATCAGAACACGACACAAAAGTCGCCGGCCACATGGGCCAGGACAAGACGATCGAGCTAATCCGACGCAACTTCTGGTGGCCAAAAATGATCGAAAGAATCATCGACTTTGTCCGAAGCTGCCCCAAATGCCAGAAGAACAAGGCGACCCGGCACCAACCGTACGGACTTTCCTCTCCCTTGCAACTACCGTATGCCCCCTGGCAGTCCATCGCAATGGACCTCATCACAGAGCTGCCACTCTCGGAGGAATGTGACCAATTGTGGGTGGTTATAGACCGATTCACAAAGATGGCACATTTTCTTCCCCTTGGGAAAGAAAAAAAGAGGGCAGCCGACCTGGCGGTCATTTTCGCCCAAGAGATCTGGAAGCACCACGGGCTACCCTCGGACATCGTCTCGGACCGGGACTCATGATTCACCTCCGAGACATGGCAAGAATTCCTGTGGCTATCCGGTATTCGCCCAAGGATGTCGACGGCCTTCCACCCCCAAACCGACGGGCAAACAGAATGCCTCAACCAGACAATCGAGGCGTACCTCCGAGCGTTCGTCGGCCACGAACAAGACAACTGGGTAGGCCTACTACCGATGGCGGAGTTTGCCTACAATAATTGGGTCACCATGGGCAATGGGATGTCCCCGTTTTACGCCAACTACGGATTCCATCCCGTGTCCTCCGACCCAGCCGCTTCGGGCCCCTTGAACCCCGCCAGCAAGCTTTACGCCCACTGGATGCACGCGGTACACAAGGCGTCCGCCAAAGAACTGGAAGCAGCACATGCGCGGATGCGCCGCTACACGAATCCCCAGCGCACTGAGCCCCCCAAATACCGGATCGGAGACCTGGTGATGCTCAATGGATGCAACATCAAAACGCGCCGACCCTCTCGGAAGCTGGACCACAAAAATCATGGCCCCTTCCAGGTAGAGAAAATCGTCTTGCCCCTTGCAGTCCGACTCACACTACCCCGGAAATGGAAGATCCACAACGTCTTTCATGTGTCACTTCTCGAACCTTACCGAACCAGCGAACACCGAACCCCGCCGGACCCCTCGAAGATTCTCCGAGAGGCTGATGACATCGAGCAAAGCGAGGAATATGACGTTGATGAGGTCCTTGGGAGCACCAAGAAAGTACGCCGCGTCCTGTACCTCGTCAAGTGGCTTGACTACCCAGACCGAAGGGACTGGACAGAAGAGCCATACGATAACTTTTCGGTAGGCGGCCTGGAGAAACTTCGAGAGTTTCACCGACGGAATCCAGACACGCCGAGGGACTACCAGCTCTCCGAGAGCTAGACTCTGATCCGCCCCGGGCACATTTGGAAGCCGAAGGGGTTGAAGCACGATCGGGGGGTAGTAGGATGAAGGGGAGGAGGACTTCATCCAACAAAGACTTTTTCAATGAGCAGAAGAGCAAGAGGTATTGTAATCCCAGGAAGAAACAGTGGCCGTCCTTTAACTGTGGCGAGGCGTGGTTGGCCGGTTGAGAGCCACTGGTTTTGACCGGCTCTGGTGGGGAGACTACCGTATGGTTGGCTTGATCCCCTGCTACACCGGCGTGCCAGGTCAACCCGTCTTCTGATGACCTCTTCAGGGGAACGCCACTGTTCCCTGGTTTCCTCTGCACCACTCCGACAGTAGGATCCTGGACCGGTCAGAAGACCACCCAGATCTGAGGGCCGGCTGGCAAACGAATTGGTTCCGAAGTTTTTTCCCGCAGCAGGGTTTTCTTCGGGGCCAGGCAGCCGGAGGGATGCAGGGGCTGGAGGACTGCATCCCACCGTTCAACAAGGAGGAAGGAGAAGTCAGAATAAAATCAGCTTCGGGCCAAAGCTAAGAAAGAGGGGGAGTAGTGTTTCACCCGAGGGTAACAAGAGAAAGAAGTACAAGGAGAAAGGTAGCCGAACGGTAAGTCACGTGACTAGGATCCCTGGTAAAGTCTTGGGGCCTCGGAAAGCAGTTCGGCAAGAGTTAGTAAAAGCAGAGGGTAACTTCGGCAGGTGATGGATCTTAGGCCAGCCTGACGGGTAGACCCGATGCTCTACCGACCCTTGTAGCCGCTACATACGAGAACGAGATAAGGGAAAATCTAGCTTCCTGCAGGTCGCACGGCATAAGCGGGGCCCATGTTGCAAGACAGGTCTGGGAGAGTCTAGATGGGAGATAAGACCTGGAGTTAGGACCTTATGGCCGAGACAAACGGATGGAAGGATAACTCCAGAGAGGGGCCAGCAGCAAACTAGGAGGGACGGCGGTCTCCGGAAGAGTTACGACTGATCCTGTAACACTGGGGTTGTTACGTAACCGGAGTGTATGGAGAATCAAAGGTAATCAGGCCACTTTCGATAATTCACAACGGAATAATCTTAGATCTTGTGTGTGGGTTCGGTGGTAGTGTTGGTGAGGATGTT
>Ga0307508_10004656_pt1 | contig 13311 bp, 17 predicted proteins | sample 9_EM_MG_FD_203089 | JGI IMG/M metagenome (GOLD analysis project Ga0307508, IMG submission 203089) | Populus trichocarpa ectomycorrhiza microbial communities from riparian zone in the Pacific Northwest, United States - 9_EM | ecosystem: Host-associated > Plants > Roots > Unclassified | place... | reverse complement strand
GCTCCTGCTCGTTAGCACGACGTGAGCACGACACCACCTGTACTCGCCGCAGAGCTGGCACAGGCGTGGGCCGATATTCAACGGCACCACCCCGAGCTGCCGGATCTAGCCGCGCCCGAATCGCTGATCGGAGAGTCGTCGTCCGCATGTGGCGCCGAGCTCTCCTTCGAACGGCTGCTGCACGAGGCAGTCCATGGCATCGCCGCCGCCCGCGGTGTCCGTGACACCTCGCGCGCCGGCCGCTACCACAACCGCCGGTTCCTGGCGATCGCCGAGGAGCTGGGGCTCGACCACTCCGAGGAGCCGCATCCCAGCAGCGGCTTCTCGCTGGTCACCCTCAGTCCCGAGGCGAGAAAGCGCTATCGGACCACGATCGACCGGCTGCACCGCGCCCTCAAGGCGCACACCGTCGCGACCGCGGCCGAGACCTCCCGTGCCTTCCGCGGCCCCGCGGCACGGCACGGCTCGTCCGGGGGAGGTGTCCGGGTCAAGGCCGTCTGCGACTGCGGGCGCAACGTCCGCGTCGTTCCGTCGGTGCTGGCCCAGGCGCCGATCATGTGCGGGGGCTGCGGGAAGCCGTTCCGCATTCCGGACGCGGTGGCCGCGGTCGGCTGACCTGTCACGGTGTGGCAGAATGGTCCGCTGTACTCGACAGCCGACCAGGACCCCTCTCTCCTCCGGCTGACGCGTCCATCGGGCACTCGGGTACCGCAACCCCACGCGGCACTTCGCAGTGCTCAACCACGTCAAGACCAGGAGACACCACTTCCGTGGCAGTCAAGATCAAGCTGAAGCGTCTGGGCAAGATCCGTTCGCCTCACTACCGCATCGTCGTCGCCGACTCCCGCACCCGCCGTGACGGCCGGGCCATCGAGGAGATCGGCCTGTACCACCCGGTGCAGAACCCGTCGCGCATCGAGGTCGACTCGGAGCGCGTGCAGCACTGGCTGAAGGTCGGCGCCCAGCCGACCGAGCCGGTGCTCGCCATCCTGAAGGTCACCGGCGACTGGCAGCAGTTCAAGGGCCTGCCCGCCCCGGCCCCGATGAAGGTCGCCGAGCCGAAGGCCGACAAGCGCGCCCTCTTCGAGGCCGCTGCCAAGGACGCTGGTGACGAGCCGAAGGGTGAGGCCATCACCCCGAAGGCGAAGAAGTCCGAGAAGAAGTCGGACGAGGCGGCCGAGGCCGCTGAGTCCACCGCGTCGACCGAGGCCTGAGGATGCTCGAGGAAGCCCTCGAGCACCTGGTGAAGGGCATCGTCGACAACCCCGACGACGTGCAGGTCGCCTCGCGCAACCTGCGTCGCGGACGCGTGCTCGAGGTCCGGGTGCACCCCGATGACCTGGGCAAGGTGATCGGTCGCAACGGCCGCACCGCCCGCGCGCTGCGCACCGTCGTGGGCGCCATCGGCGGCCGTGGAATCCGCGTCGACCTCGTCGACGTGGATCAGGTCAGCTAGAGGCGATCAATAGGAGCACCGGCACGGGCCGGGGAGGGCTTTGCGCCGTCCCCGGCCCGTGTGCGTGAAAGGGACATGCATCGTGCAGTTGGTTGTCGCGCGGATCGGCCGTGCCCATGGCATCAAGGGCGAGGTCACCGTCGAGGTGCGTACGGACGAGCCCGAGCTGAGGCTCGGCCCGGGCGCCGTGCTGGTCACCGAGCCCGCCTCGGCCGGACCGCTGACCATCGAGACCGGCCGGGTGCACAGCGGCCGGCTGCTGCTCCGTTTCGAGGGGGTGCGGGACCGTACGGGCGCGGAGGCGCTGCGCAACATCCTGCTCATCGCGGAGGTCGACCCCGACGAGGTCCCCGAGGACCCCGAGGAGTTCTACGACCACCAGCTGATCGACCTCGATGTGGTCACCGTGGACGGCACGGAGGTCGGCCGGATCTCCGAGATCTCCCATCTGCCGTACCAGGACCTGCTGATCGTGAAGCGGCCCGACGGCAGCGACGTGATGATCCCGTTCGTCTCCGAGGTGGTGCCGGAGATCGACTTGGAGGAGCAGCGCGCCGTCATCGACCCGCCGCCCGGGCTGCTGGACGAGGCCGAGGCGGAGATCGCGAGCGGCCGTGAGGACGCGTCGTCATGAGGCTCGACGTCGTCACGATCTTCCCGGAGTACCTGGAGCCGCTGAACGTCTCGCTGGTCGGCAAGGCGCGCGCCCGCGGTGTGCTGGACGTCCGCGTCCACGACCTGCGCTCCTGGACGCACGACCGGCACAACACGGTGGACGACACCCCGTACGGCGGCGGCCCGGGCATGGTCATGAAGCCCGATCCCTGGGGCGAGGCGCTGGACGCGATCATCGCGTCGGGCGAGGGCGAGGGCGAGGGCGAGGGCGAGGGCGAGGGTGAGGGCGACGGGCTGCCCAGGCCGACGCTGGTGGTGCCCACCCCGAGCGGCCGCCCGTTCACCCAGACCCTGGCGGTGGAGCTCTCCGAGCGCCCCTGGCTGGTGTTCGCGCCCGCGCGCTACGAGGGCATCGACCGGCGGGTGATCGAGGAGTACGGGGAGCGGCTGGAGATTCACGAGGTCTCCATCGGCGACTATGTCCTGGCGGGCGGCGAGGCCGCGGTGCTGGTGATCACAGAGGCCGTCGCCCGGCTGCTGCCCGGGGTGCTGGGCAACGCCGAATCGCACCAGGACGACTCCTTCGCTCCGGGTGCGATGGCCGATCTGCTGGAGGGGCCCGTCTACACCAAGCCCCCCGAGTGGCGCGGCCGGAGCATCCCGGAGGTGCTGGTCAGCGGCCATCACGGCAAGATCGCCCGGTGGCGCAGGGATGAGGCGTTCCGCCGCACGAGCGCCCATCGGCCCGATCTGATCGAGCGCTGCGACCCGGCGACGCTCGACAAGCACGACCGCGCACTCCTGGCCGATCTCGGCTGGGAGGAGCTGCCCGGGGCGAGCGAAACCGGGGGCCGGGCCCGATTTGGGCGGCCGGACCGGGCCATGGAACAATAGGCCGCTGCCGTACGTCCGGGTGGGCGCCCCTGCCACAGGGGGACCGACGCTCGCCCGATGAGGGCGGCACTCCGAATCAACATCCCGATATGCCGCTGATGACCTGTGGCATCAGCGAAGAAAGCAGACGATCATGACTCACCTGCTCGACAACGTCGACTCCGCGTCGCTGCGCAGCGACATCCCGACCTTCCGCCCCGGCGACACGGTCAACGTCCACGTCCGCGTCATCGAGGGCAACCGCTCGCGTGTCCAGCAGTTCAAGGGCGTCGTCATCCGCCGCCAGGGCTCCGGCGTGCGGGAGACCTTCACCGTCCGCAAGGTGAGCTTCAGCGTCGGCGTCGAGCGCACCTTCCCGGTGCACACCCCGATCGTCGAGAAGATCGAGGTCGTCACCCGCGGTGACGTGCGCCGCGCGAAGCTGTACTACCTGCGTGACCTCCGCGGCAAGGCCGCGAAGATCAAGGAGAAGCGCACCCGCTGACTTTTGCGCGACTACTGAGCTCCCGTCGGATGCCCCGGCCGGGCCGGATAGGCTCTGGCCCGATGGACATCGAAGGACGGCTCGCGGAGCGCGATCGCTCCTCCTGCTCCGGCCCGGAGCACGAGGAGCGATCGCGCTCTTCGCATACCCCGGAGCAGCTCCCGGCGGGGCGACCCGCGACCGAGCAGGCTCCCGAGGAGCAGTCCGCGGCGGATCAGCCCCCTGCCGAGCGGCCCCGCTCGCATGAGTGGCCGTGGCGGCGGGCCGCGCTCCTCGCGGCCACCTCCATGGCGCTGGTCCTGCTGGTGAGCGGGTTCGTGGTGCAGCCGTTCCTGATCCCCAGCGGCTCCATGGAGAACACCCTGCGCCCCGGGGACCGGGTGCTGGTGAACAAGCTCGCATACCGTTTCGGGGACGATCCGCGCCGGGGCGACGTTGTCGTCTTCGACGGCACCGGCTCCTTCCTGCGGGAGGAGCCGTCCGGCAACCCGGTGACCGGTGTGCTGCGCAAGGCGGCCGCGGCGGTCGGACTCGCCGAACCGGCCGCGACCGACTACATCAAGCGTGTGGTGGGCGTCGGCGGTGACCGGGTCGTCTGCTGCGACAAGCGGGGGAGGATCGAGGTGAACGGCCGGCCCGTGAACGAGGACTATCTGTACCCGGGGGACACCCCCTCGCGGGTGCCGTTCGACACCGTCGTGCCCGAAGGGCGGCTGTGGGTGATGGGCGACCATCGCGGCGCCTCCCGGGACTCCCGGGACCACCTCGGCGAGCCGGGCGGCGGCACCGTCCCCGTGGAGCAGGTGATCGGGCGGGCCGACTGGATCGGCTGGCCGTTCGGCCGGTGGTCCCGCATCCGGGGCCCGGAAGCCTTCGCACACGTCCCCGGCCCCGGCGGGGCACCGGGCGCCGCGGTCCCGGGCGGTGCGCATGGGTAACCGCGGACGCCCCCGCTCCGGCACCCGCCGGGCGGGACCCGCCCCCGCCCCCGCCGCCGACGCGCCATCGCGGGAGCCGGGGCAGCGCCGGCTCGCCACGCGTGCGGAGCGGCGCCGGGTGCAGCAGCGGATCAAGCGCCGAAGGCGCCGCTCCGCCGTGCGGGAGATACCGATCCTGATCGGTGTGGCGCTGGTGATCGCGCTGGTCCTCAAGACCTTCCTGGTGCAGGCGTTCGTGATCCCGTCCGGCTCGATGGAGCAGACGATCAAGATCGGCGACCGGGTGCTGGTCGACAAGTTCACCCCGTGGTTCGGCTCCAAGCCGGAGCGCGGGGACGTGGTGGTGTTCAAGGACCCCGGCGGCTGGCTCGAGGACGAGCGGAAGCCGCCCAAGGACGATCCGCCGGTCATCAAGCAGGGCAAGGAGTTCCTGACCTTCATCGGTCTGCTGCCCTCGTCGGACGAGCAGGACCTGATCAAGCGAGTGGTCGCGGTCGGCGGCGACACGGTGGCCTGCTGCGACACGAACGGCAAGGTCACGGTCAACGGGACGCCGCTGAACGAGGCGTATCTGTACCCGGGGAACGCGCCCTCGCAGCGCAAGTTCAAGGTGACCGTCCCCGCGGGGCGGATGTTCATGATGGGCGACCACCGGGCCAACTCGGCGGACTCCCGGGTGCACCTCGGCGAGGCGCACATGGGCACCGTCGCGGACGCGAGTGTGGTGGGCCGGGCCGTGGTGATCGCCTGGCCGTTCGGCCATATGCGGCAGCTGGAGGAGCCCGGAACGTACGCGTCCGTGCGGGACGCGCCGAGTGGGGCGACACAGGCGAGCGGTGCGCCGCATAGGCTGTCCCCCATGGATCAGCAAGGAATGATCCAGCTCCCGACCCCTGCGGAACTCCCGCTCGTTATGGGAGTGGTGGGCCTGCGCCGTTCGTGGAGCAGGCGGCAGCGGCGTGAGGAGTGAATGTGGGGGACTTGGCGGTCGGCGCGCGATCCGGTCACGAAGAGCCCGAAAGGCGGCCCGGGGTGACGGGAGAGGGAACCGCGGACCAGGCACCGGAATCGTCCGGGGCGTCCCCGGCACCGGGAGGCGCTCCCATGGCCGGACCGGCTGACGCGCCGCCCTCCGGCCCTCCGGGACCGCCCCGGCCGGGGCCCGGGGCCGGGCCCGGCGCGGAGCGGGAGACCGGTTCCGAGGAGGGAAACGAGGAGGCCGGGGCACCCGGCTCCGGGCGGCGGCCCGCGAAGGGGCGGAAGGTGCGCTCCTTCTGGAAGGAGCTGCCGATCCTGATCTTCATCGCGCTGGTGCTGGCGCTGCTGATCAAGACCTTCCTGGTGCAGGCGTTCTCGATCCCGTCCGACTCGATGCAGAACACGCTGCAGCGGGGCGACCGGGTGCTGGTGGACAAGCTCACCCCGTGGTTCGGCTCGAAGCCGGAGCGCGGCGAGGTGGTCGTCTTCCACGACCCGGGCGGCTGGCTGGGGGAAACCCAGACGCAGGACTCGGGTCCGATCGCCGAGGGCATCCAGGAGGCGCTCAGCCGCGTCGGCCTGATGCCGTCCGCCGATGAGAAGGACCTGATCAAGCGGGTCATCGCGGTCGGCGGGGACACGGTCTCGTGCCGCCGCGGCGAGAAGGTGATGGTCAACGGCAAGGCGCTGGACGAGCCGTACATCTTCCCCGGGAATACTCCCTGTGACGAGAAGCCGTTCGGCCCGGTCAAGGTGCCCAAGGACCGGATCTGGGTGATGGGCGACCACCGCCAGGACTCGCTGGACTCCCGCTACCACCAGAACCTGCACAACGGCACGGTCTCGGTGGACGACGTCGTCGGGCGCGCGATCGTGGTCGCCTGGCCGGTCAACCGCTGGTCCGCGCTGTCGGTCCCCGGCACCTTCGACCAGCCGGGGCTGAGCGCGGCGGCTTCGATGGCCCCCTCGGCGCTCGGGCTCGCGGGCGCGGTGCCGCTCGTGCTGTGGCGTCGTCGCAGGCAGGCGGCGAAGGTGCGGGGGACGGCTGACTGACGCCCGTACCGCGGGTAAGGTGCGATCCCGTGCCCCAGGGCATGCGGAACAGGACCTTCTATGTCTGCTGGACGCGGCGGGAGCACTGGAATGAGCGATGCCCGAGAGGCGGGGGGCAGCAGGCTGGGCGTCGTGCTGTCCGGGCTGGTCGTGGCCATCGGCTGTGTGCTGTTCCTGGGCGGTTTCGCCTGGGGCGCGGTGCTCTACAAGCCGTACAGCGTCCCGACCGACTCGATGTCACCGACCATCGGCAAGGGCGACCGGGTGCTCGCGGAGCGCATCGACGGCGGCGAGGTGCGCCGCGGTGATGTGGTCGTCTTCCAGGACGAGATCTGGGGCGCCCTGCCGATGGTGAAGCGGGTCATCGGGGTCGGCGGTGACAAGGTCGTGTGCTGCGACAAGCAGAACCGCCTCACCGTGGACGGCAAGGTGCTCGAAGAACCGTATCTCCAGGCCAAGGAACCGGCCTCGATGACCAGGTTCTCCACCACCGTGCCCAAGGGAAGTCTGTTCCTCATGGGCGACCACCGCAGCGACTCCCTCGACTCCCGGGTGCATCTCACCGACAGCAGCCGTGGAGCCGTCCCCACGGACGCCGTGACGGCCCGGGTGGACGCCACCGCCTGGCCGCTGGGGGCCTTCGGCATGATGGGGCGCCCTGAGGTGTTCGAGAAGTTGCCGGGCGGGGTCTCGCAGCCCGGCCCGCTCCGGCTCGTATCGGTCTCGGTCCTGACCGGCGCCGTGCTCATCCTGGGAGGTGCGGCCTACGGGCCGGTCGCGCGCCGGATGGGAGGCGGCACCACCCGGCGGGACGAGACGCGGGAGAAGGTGGCGGCCAGTGGCTGACCGGGCTGACAGGACTGACGGGACTGACCGGGCTGACGGGACCGGCGCGGAGGGCACGCCCCTGCGCAAGGTCGCCCGGGTGGTGCTGCTCGACCCGCGGGACCGCATCCTGCTGCTGCACGGCTTCGAACCGGACGACCCCTCGCGGACCTGGTGGTTCACCCCGGGCGGCGGGCTGGAGGGCGACGAGAGCCGCGAGCAGGCCGCGCTGCGCGAGCTGGCCGAGGAGACCGGGATCACCGATGTCCGGCTCGGCCCGCTGCTGTGGCGGCGCACCTGCTCCTTTCCCTTCTGTGGCCGCCGCTGGCACCAGGACGAGTGGTACTACCTGGCCCGTACGGAGCAGACCACGACGCGCCAGGAGGGGCTGACGGAGCTGGAGCGGCGCAGCATGGCCGGGACGCGCTGGTGGACGGTGGAGGAGCTGGCCGGGGCCACCGAGCCGGTATACCCGACCCGGCTCGTGGGACTGTTGCGTACGCTGCTCGACGAGGGACCGCCCAGTACACCGGTGATCCTGGAGACTGAGCGCGTCTGACGCACAATGGGGGGACGCACGGCTGAAGGGGAACATGCCATGAGCGCCGAGGACCTCGAGAAGTACGAGACCGAGATGGAGCTGAAGCTCTACCGGGAGTACCGCGATGTCGTCGGGTTGTTCAAATACGTGATCGAGACCGAGCGCCGCTTCTATCTCACCAACGACTACGAGATGCAGGTGCACTCGGTTCAGGGTGAGGTCTTCTTCGAGGTGTCGATGGCGGACGCCTGGGTCTGGGACATGTACCGACCGGCGCGGTTCGTCAAGCAGGTCCGCGTACTCACGTTCAAGGACGTGAATATCGAGGAGCTGAACAAGAGCGACCTCGACCTGCCGGGCAGCTGACCTGCCCGGTGTGACGTCCTGCGGCCGGCTCACTCTTCCGGGTGGCTGAGTTGTCCACCGGCGGCTGGTCGTCCACAGAAATCCACCAAGATCCCTGAGTTCGGGGCGGGGGCGTCACAGTCGGTGCCGGAGGTGGTGCCGAATGAACGCCAGGGGAGCACTGGGCCGCTACGGCGAGGATCTGGCGGCGCGCCGGCTAGCCGAGGCCGGAATGACCGTCCTGGAGCGCAACTGGCGGTGCCGGGACGGCGAGATCGACATCGTCGCGCTGGATGCCGGGGCGCTGGTCGTATGCGAGGTCAAGACGCGTCGCGCGGAGGGTTACGAACCTCCGGCGGCGGCGGTCAGGCCCGGCAAGGCCGACCGGCTGCGGCGGCTCGCCGAATGCTGGCTGGAGCGGCACGGCGGGCCCCCGCCGGAAGGCGTGCGGATCGACCTGGTGGGTGTGGTGCTGCCGCGGCGCGGCGCGCCCGTGGTCGAGCATGTGCGGGGGGTGGTCTGAATGGGGTTCGCCCGCACCTGCTCGGTCGCCCTGGTCGGGGTCGAGGGCGTGGTGGTCGAGGTCCAGGCCGATCTGGAGCCCGGCGTGGCCGCCTTCGCCCTGGTCGGCCTGCCCGACAAATCCCTGGTGGAGAGCCGGGACCGGGTCCGCGCCGCCGTGGTCAACTCCGGTGCCGCCTGGCCGCAGAAGAAGCTCACGGTGGGGCTCAGCCCGGCGTCCGTCCCCAAGGGCGGCAGCGGCTTCGACCTGGCCGTGGCCTGCGCGGTGCTCGGCGCCGCCGAGCGCATCGACCCCCGGGAGATCGCCGATCTGATGATGATCGGGGAGCTGGGTCTGGATGGTCGAGTCCGGCCCGTGCGCGGGGTCCTGCCCGCAGTGCTCGCGGCCGCCGAGGCCGGATACCGGCAGGTCGTCGTCCCGGAGCAGACGGCGGCCGAGGCCTCCTTGGTCCCGGGTGTCTCGGTGCTCGGCGTACGGAGCCTGCGCCAGCTGATCGCGGTCCTCACCGACGAACCCGTGCCCGAGGAGGACGAGCCGCTGGAGGCCGGGCGGCCCGATCCCATGCTGGCCGGGCTCACCATGCCCGGCGCGGGCATGGGCACCGGAGTGGCCGCGCTCCCCGGTGCCGGGGCGGGGCGGCCCGATCTGGCCGAGGTCGCCGGGCAGCGGGCCGCGCGCGCCGCCCTGGAGGTCGCCGCCGCCGGGGGCCACCATCTGTTCCTCGTCGGACCGCCGGGGGCGGGGAAGACCATGCTCGCCGAGCGGCTGCCCGGGCTGCTGCCGCCGCTCACCCGGCAGGAGGCGCTGGAGGTCACCGCCGTGCACTCGGTGGCCGGAGTGCTGCCCCCGGGCCAGCCCCTGGTGGAGACGCCCCCGTACTGCGCACCGCACCACTCGGCGACCATGGCCGCCCTGGTCGGCGGCGGCAACGGGCTGCCGAGGCCGGGCGCGGTCTCCCTCGCCCACCGCGGGCTGCTCTTCCTGGACGAGGCCCCGGAGTTCAGCGGCCGGGCCCTGGACGCCCTGCGGCAGCCCCTGGAATCGGGCCATGTGGTGGTCGCCCGCTCCGCGGGCATGATGCGCATGCCCGCCCGCTTCCTCCTCATGCTGGCCGCCAACCCCTGCCCGTGCGGGCGGCACGGGCTGCTGGGGGACGGGTGCGAATGCTCGCCCTCGACGGTCCGCCGCTATCAGTCGCGGCTTTCCGGCCCGCTGCTGGACCGGGTCGACCTGCGTGTCCGCGTCGAGGCGGTGAGCCGGGCCGAGCTGACCGGGGCGGGCGGCGAGAGCACCGCCGCGGTCGCGGCCCGGGTGCGCGAGGCGAGGGAGCGGGCCGCCGCGCGCCTCGCGGACACCCCCTGGCGGCTGAACAGCGAGGTGCCGGGCCATGAGCTGCGCACCCGCTGGCAGGCCTGCCCCGGGGCGCTCCGGGAGGCCGAGCGCGACATGGAGCGCGGGCTGCTCACCGCCCGCGGTCTGGACCGGGTGCTGCGGGTCGCCTGGACCGTCGCCGACCTCGCCGGGCACGACCGGCCGCTGGCGCCCGACGTCGCCCAGGCCCTCCAGCTGCGCACCGGCGTGACCCGCGGGGTGCCCGTCGGCGCGGGGGAGTACTGATGACGGTATGCCCGGTGGAAGGCCCGGTCACGGAGCCCGGGATGTCATCCGCCATGGACCCCGGGCCGGGCGTGGCCGACGAGGAGCGGCTCGCCCGGGCGGCCCTCACCCGGCTCGTGGAGCCCGGCGATGAAGCGGTGGGGCGCTGGCTGCGCCGGCTCGGGCCGGTCGGCCTGCGGCGGGCGCTCACCGGGCAGGCCGCGCCGCCGACCGGGGCGAGCTCGCAGCGGCTGGCCGGATGCGCGCTGCGGGCCGCCGGGCTGGACCCCGCGGCGGACCTCGGCCTGATCGCTGCCCGCGGCGGGCGGTTCATCTGCCCCGGGGACCTGGAGTGGCCCGGTCAGCTCGACGACCTGGGGGACGCTCGCCCGGTCGGGTTATGGGTGCGCGGCCCCGCGTCACTGCGCATGTGGGCGCTGCGCTCGGTCGCCGTGGTGGGGGCCCGCGCCTGCACCGACTACGGCGCGCATGTCGCGGCGACGATGGGCGCCGGGCTCACCGAGCGGGGCTGGGTGGTGGTCTCCGGTGCGGCCCAGGGAGTGGACGGCGCGGCACATCGCGGGGCGCTCGCCGCGGGCGGGGCCACCGTCGCCGTGCTCGCCTCCGGTGTGGACACCCCCTATCCGCGGGGGCACGCCGAGTTGATCGAGCGCATCGCGGAACAGGGTCTGGTACTGGCCGAGTTGCCGCCCGGAGCGCATCCCACCCGCAGCCGCTTCGTGCTGCGCAACCGGGTCATCGCCGCGCTCACCCGCGGCACGGTCGTCATCGAGGCCGAGTACCGCAGCGGATCGCTGGTCACCGCGCGCCGGGCACAGCAGCTCGGCCGGTCCACCATGGGAGTGCCCGGCCCGGTCACCAGCGGGCTTTCCGCGGGGGTCCACGAACTGCTGCGCGGCGAGGCCGTCCTGGTCACCGACGCCGACGAAGTCGCCGAGCTGGTCGGCGCCATCGGGGACCTCGCCCCTGTCCGGGAAGGGCCCCTCGTCGAGCGGGACCTGCTCGATCCCGTGACGGCACGGGTGCTGGAAGCGTTGTCGGCACAGGGCGGCAACGAGGGACGTGAGGTGGCCAGGGATTCCGGGACGAGCTGTGAGGAGGCCGTGGGCCGGCTCTACGAACTGCTCGCCCTGGGTTTCGTCGAACGCCATGGCGACCGCTGGCAGTTGGTGCCGCCCACGCGCCGTAGTGACCGCACACGGCGAGGCGATCCCCCAAATCGGGGCAATCGGGTGAAAGGGTTGAGGCGATGACCGTATCCGCACACCGCCGAGTCGATCCCCTTCGCATACCGCGACGTCGCAGTCACGCTACGCTCACAAGGTTTCCGGTGGAAGCGTACGTCCTCACCCATGTCATGGCAGAACGGCTCAAGGCGACGAATGCCCCAGCACATCTCCGGGTCTGACCGCGCGGCGCCGCCCGCTGCCCGCGGCGCGGTGCGCCCCGCGGCACCGTCCTCGCTCGACGAGCTGTGGCGGTCGTACAAAGCCACGGGCGACGGGCGGCTGCGGGAGCAGTTGATCCTGCACTACTCGCCACTGGTGAAATACGTGGCCGGGCGGGTCAGCGTCGGGCTGCCCTCCAACGTCGAGCAGGCCGACTTCGTCTCGTCCGGTGTCTTCGGACTCATCGACGCCATCGAGAAGTTCGACCCCGAGCGCGCCATCAAGTTCGAGACCTACGCCATCACCCGCATCCGCGGTGCGATGATCGACGAACTGCGGGCGCTGGACTGGATTCCGCGCTCGGTCCGTCAGAAGGCCAGGGCGGTCGAGCGGGCCTACGCCACGCTGGAGGCGGCGCTGCGCCGCACCCCCTCCGAGGCCGAGGTCGCCGCCGAGATGGACATCAGCGTCGACGAACTGCACGGGGTCTTCAGCCAGTTGTCGCTCGCCAACGTGGTCGCCCTGGAGGAGCTGCTGCACGTCGGCGGCGAGGGCGGCGACCGGCTCAGCCTCATGGACACCCTGGAGGACACGGCCGCGGACAACCCGGTCGAGGTGGCCGAGGACCGGGAACTGCGCCGGCTGCTCGCCCGGGCCATCAACACCCTTCCGGAGCGGGAGAAGACCGTGGTCACGCTCTACTACTACGAGGGGCTCACCCTGGCCGAGATCGGCCAGGTCCTCGGGGTCACCGAGAGCCGGGTCAGCCAGATCCACACCAAGTCCGTGCTCCAGCTGCGCGCGAAACTCGCCGACGTCGGCCGCTGAATCGTCCCGCCGGGACAGCCACAGCCGTGACGCCACCGTGACGTCTCCGTACAGTGGTGACGTGCCCAGGATTCGAGCGGCCTCAGTGGCCGAGCACCGGACGATGCAGCGCGGCGCCCTGCTGGAGGCCGCCCGTTCCTTGCTGTCCGAGGGCGGTACGGAGGCGTTGACCTTCCCCGCTCTCGCCGAGCGCACGGGTCTCGCCCGCTCGTCCGTCTATGAGTACTTCCGCTCCCGCGCGGCCGTGGTCGAGGAGTTGTGTGCCGTCGACTTCCCGGTCTGGGCCGCGGAGGTCGAGGCCGCCATGGAGGAGGCCGGTACGCCCGAGGCGAAGGTCGAGGCGTATGTGCGCCGACAGCTCGCCCTCGTCGGCGACCGCCGCCACCGTGCCGTGGTGGCGATCTCGGCCGGTGAGCTGGACGCGGGCGCGCGCGAGAAGATCCGCGCCGCCCACGGCGGACTGATCGGCATGGTGGTCGAGGCCCTCGGCGCGCTCGGCCATCAGCAGCCCCGGCTGGCCGCGGTGCTCCTGCAGGGCGTCGTGGACGCGGCGGTCCGCCGCATCGAGCTGGGAGCCGCCGAGGACCCCGAGGGCATCACGGAGGCAGCGGTCGCCATGGCACTGAACGGCGTCCACGGCTGACCCCCGGTGTGCCGGGCTTGGCCCTGCGGCCCCGCTCTCCCTGCGGCCCCGCGCCCCTCAGCTCCACGGACCCCACGGCCCTGGTGGCCCTGCGGACTCCACGGCCCTGGGCGAACACCGAGGCCCCGGCGGCCTTTGCGGCCCCCGCGCCGGTCGCGGAACCTGGGCCCTCGCGCTGTGCGG
>Ga0307508_10004654_pt1 | contig 13313 bp, 9 predicted proteins | sample 9_EM_MG_FD_203089 | JGI IMG/M metagenome (GOLD analysis project Ga0307508, IMG submission 203089) | Populus trichocarpa ectomycorrhiza microbial communities from riparian zone in the Pacific Northwest, United States - 9_EM | ecosystem: Host-associated > Plants > Roots > Unclassified | place... | reverse complement strand
AGTGAAAGTCATAGACTCACATTATTTTGTGCTTAATTTTTATCAAATAAATAGGGATGGTGAGATTCGAATTTGTGACCACTTGGTCATTAATGCTCTGATACCATGTCAAATAATCATCTCAACCCAATAGCTTAAACTGTTAGATGAGATCCAAAGATATGATTTATATTATTCTCTAATATTTATTTATTGTTTTTTTCTTCAACTTATTTTTTTTTCTTTCAGGGTTCTCACTACTACATTTATTTTTATTTAAGTACTTGTATTCATTTTTGTTTTTCATTGAAATGTCTGTTATTTTATCTATTTAAGTATTTATTTTATCTATTTTTTCATTTATTTATTTTTAAAATATAATTAATTATTCTTCAGAAACAAAATAAAAATCTCAAATTGGTCACAACTAATTAATGTCTTAATTAATGAATTTTACTAAAAATACAAAAAAAGAAAAGGAACAAATGTTCTTCACTCCTAGCAACCACTCTAATTTTGTAATTAACTCGAAGAGAAGGATATTAAATAAATAAATAAATCCAAGGACAGTAATTTCAAGAGTGAAGTACACATGGAACTGCTGCATGTTGCAATAAATTAGCACTCACATCATTACACGACCATATCAAAAACCTTAATAAGCAAAAAAGCAATCAAATCATTCATTGATAAAGGGAAAAGAAAGAAGATCAGAGGTGGTCTTCAGGGCCAACCATCTTCTTCTCCTGAATACAAAGCGTTAAAATACTCCTCAACTCAGCTGAAAACAACGTGTTAAGAACTTGATTAGAAGAAGGGACATTATAAGACTACTACTATCTAGCAAGAAGCATGTGTGTTGCAGAAATATCACCTCTTCAGAAGATATTTGTCTGTAGATCCTGCATTCCAGGATCCACAACTTTGGCTTCCTTTTCTTCTCCGGACTCCAAAAATGGTGCCTCGAGCTCAGGAGGATTCTGGGAATCCATGAATCTGTCAGTGCCTAAACTCTGCTACTCTAGGATACGAAGTGATACAAGGACAGGCTTGTTATTATCTTACCAAGCAGCGAACCAGTGCCCAGTTGACACCCTTGAAGAATGGATGCCGTTTAATATCATTCGCTCCTTCTCGCGAACCCAACCTGTTTTTGGGGTCCCTATGCAGCAAACGGTACATTAACTGCTTCGCGTTGAGGCTAACCTGCTCCATGACAAAGTTAAGAATTCTATGTTATTCTCCTTGTCGTAAATTCTTGTGCACAGTGACTAACGCTCCCATGAAGACATGCGCGCATACTCAACAAATTATCTCACCGGTATACTTCCAGGGAATTTGAGATCCTTGTGAAGAATGTTGGCGAATGTCTTTTGCCTGGTCTTTCCCCTGAATGGTGTGTATCCATAAAGCATTTCATATAGCAGAATTCCTGCGACCAAAAAGAGAATCAAATGAAAGAAGTTAGAGAGGAAGAATATTAAAATCCTGAAAGCTACAGTTTTGCCAAATTCAATGTCTAATTGATCGAAGCATAATGATGGACATGGCATCAAACATTTAAGACATTTCAAAGATCAAAGTGGTAGATAATTACCTAGAGCCCACCAGTCCACGGCACTGGTATGGCCTGCCCCAGTTATGATTTCCTGCAATGACAGAAGACAATTCAAACTCTGTAAAACAGGAGAAGAAAAGCATACGCATGAAAAGAAGTAATAAAACCTACATACAACTTCAAAAAAAAAAAATTACAGGAAAACTGTCCATTGGTAGGACATTAGAAGACAGAAAATGAAAAAATCTCTGTTTTCAGAATTCAGTGACTGATCCTCAACCAAACCATGGTTTAAACCTTTCAAAACTAAAATTTTCTGTTCACATGAAAAAAGTTTTGGCTTTCAGCATGACTGAAATACCAAACTGGAAGCAAGAGAATCTTGAAGAGCTGGAAGTCATTGTGCAGCTTATACTTATATATTGAAAAGGGATTTGACTTCAAGGTTCATGCTGGTGACTTTGGACAAGTTATGAATGCAGTGCTGAAAAAAACAATAACAGAAAAAAAAGAAATGAATGCTGCACATTGCTGCTTGCCCTCTCACTCCCTAAGGAATGAAAGTCCACATCTACCTCTGTCCAAAAAAACTAAAACACGAATAAGATCAAATATATATATATATATGAAAAGCAGGTTCAAGCAAGAAAACAAACCGGAGCTATATACTCTTCAGTTCCAACAAAAGAATTTGAAGCTCTCATTGGTTCAGCCATAAAGACTGGCGGCGCCTGCTGATGTTTACGGTGCCTTTTCTTTTCATTTGTACTTGGAATCAAGAGCTGAAGAGAGCATAAAAAAAATATTATGTTAATGTCAGTATTGAGTTACAGGTCAGAAAAAAAAATCAAAACTGAGTACATACTCTAAAGTAGCCAAAAAAAAAATTCTTAAACAAAACATTCCAAGGCATATAGAAATAGAAGAAATGATGTCAAGTGGGAAAAAGGATAAAGTGCAGCTGGGATACCTGGGGTTTGCAGGATGTTAAACATGATAGATCAAAATCTGTCAAGGCCACATGCCCATTGCTCTGAAGTAGAACATTCTCAGGCTTTAAGTCCCTGTAAATTATCCCTGCAAGAGAAACAGCTGAATTCAGTAATGAATGAAACCAAGGGAAGAACATAATAGCCTCGTAATCCTTTTATTTATTGGATTATAGTTTTGGAAATTATGTGACTCCAATATTCACTGAAAAGTTCCTAGTAGAAGACACTGCTTTGTCTAGACTCTTTATTCACCTAAGTTAAAATCACTCTTCTGAGTTTACTAGGAGAAAAGCTTCAAGAGCCAGGACAAAAATAGTTTAATATAACTGCTGATCAAGCAAGCCACATAGAAGAAGGGATATCTAGGGAGAGGCAAATCAGAATAATACAAAAAAAATTCTATGCAACTCAAATTAGAAATTACGTTCATACTTCCAAATATATATTAGGGATAACGTAGGAGACATCTCTATTTCCCCCCGGAGGAATCTTTAGAATTACCACTGCTTAGCTTGCTAACTTAGAAGAAAAGGTAAAAGGGCAACGGAATGTTCTTGTACAAGTCAGGGCCATCATTCATATGGATTCAATCATCGCTTAGTGTCAGTTTTGGAAACTTTAAATATTAAATCAACTCAGTTCTTACAATAATTACATATTGATGATCAACTCAAATATCTACCTTGACAATGAAGGTACTCCAATGCAATGACTACCTCTGCAGCATAAAATCTACAAAATCATAAAGAATTTCTCAGGTATTTCATAGTTATGAGTCCCAAAAGTGACTAGCCCCTTATGGACAGCACACACATTTTCAAAATGATCTGTCCTCCTTTGGGAATAAAATCTGCATTTTATTGAACTAAATTGAGAGTAATGAGTATCCAAGTTTCTTGCTTCATTTATAGTGAAATTGTTTTTACCATTATGAAACTATTCTTTGTTTTTACCTCACAGCATCTTCCTTCAGCACCTTCTTTGGCTGTCTGTCCAAAAGCAGGAAGAGCTCGCCACCAGGGCAGTAATCAGTTATCAGACAGATATGTGTTTTCGTCTGAAACATTATCATTAGAATTTTAATAATCTACATATGACTCAAGTAAATGAATCTTAAATACAGATTCAAATACAATCACAGGACAAGCACCTAAACTTTAATGTTCACCATTGCAAAGATTAGGCATTCTAGAAAAAAACTGTTAGTTCAACCCATGCCCATTGTCTAACCTGAAATGAAGCATACAACGCAGGAAGAAAAGGGTGGTCCAACATGTCAAGAATTTCTCTCTCTGCACAAGCTCTATGCACCTGCATTGAAAGACAGCATGAATGAACATCAGAGAATAACAATGACATGTAATTTATTGGCTAACAAGCAACTATAACACTCAGGACATTCAACTTATCCAAAGATACTCAAAACTTTAGAGTCATTAAAACAAGTTTGTGGAAACCAAAATGTCATAATCTAATTTTAGTGAAAAAATTATCAACTGTAAACATGAATTGCTGAATGTGAAGGAAAGTAAGCTAGTTGACCAGCAAGAATCGAGAAACTATAGATATCAAACGTCAACATTAAAGATAGTTAATAGTTACCTTATTGCGGTTGAGCATAGCAGCCTTGTCCATAGTCTTCATGGCAAAAAACTGACCAGTTCCATACAATTCTACCAAATGCACGCTGCGTGCCGATTGACAAGTCAGAAAACAATTTTCAAGATTAATTCAGCGTGAGTATAACAAGTGAAAGGAAAATGATCTTGGTTAACAAAAAGACCGATTAAAAATCTATTTGAAAAAGCAAACTATCAGCAACACGTTTTTATGATTTCTTGCTACAGGTGCTGGAGATAAACCAAGGAAATGGAAATCCCTCTACTATGAATCACACAAGTTCAGTGATCTGAGGATTCAGTACAGAAATGGAAAGACAAACCTGCCAGTGTCACCGGATCCCAAGGGCTTTACTGGCCTAAAATGCTTTAGGCCTAATTGTTCTCCACTTTCTAGAATCTGCAGATAGGTGAGCAAAAAAAAAAAGAGATAAAATTGGCATGTGCACATTGAAGAAAAATTGAAGTCCGACAATTTGCAGAACGATGCCAACGATTTGTATATCACATCATAAAATCAGCTTTGGATCACTTGACAATGAGATTGTAATCTATTGTCATTGTTACACATATTCAAGGATCCAAAGGATAATACCTTTTGAATCGCTTTCCATGATGGGCTGTCCTTTCTGTGAGGCTTTGGATAAACCACTTTTGAATGATTAGCCCACAAATCTTCTGGTCTCTGCAGATAGGAGAACTTTTTGCTAGAATCAAATCACAAAAGGACTATTTAAAGATAGGATTACTTTTTGCCGTTTAGGGAGTTACCATATTAGCATCCGGAAGTTCTCTCGCTGCGTCATCAACATTTTCTGCAGTTTGTTTCACCTGATAGTGGACACCAGTCCAGCTCGTTAGGGGAAAATGTATACCTCTAGAGAGACATTGTTAACGATGTGGATGAAATAAATGATCGTGACAATATTAAACCACTGCTTCTTCAGGAAATGGGAGGTGAAATTTTAGCATTCTTGAGCTTTGAAGTTTCAGAGAACTAATTTAACATGTATATTAGCAGTACTGTTGTTTGAAAATCTTAGCTTTACAGGGATTTAAACAGAGAAAAGAAGAGAATTTAGACCAGTTGTTCACTCTCTATAGCTGTTGCCTCTGGGATACTATTGGTACGTGGCTCAACATGCTCACTGCCATCTAATTGCACTCCAATAAAATACTGCACTTCTCCCTGTTCACAAGAAGATAAAGCTCATAAAGAACCTTTCACTTTTGATTTCCATGAGGATTCATTTCATAAAAATAGTGATTTACGAGATACAACATAATATTTTTTGGTTTGAAGATGCAGGTAATGTACCTTTTGGTCACGCATAGGCTGCAGATGGAACAGGTTCCAGAACTTCTTACCTGGATCAAGTGTGGAAGGCCATGATTAACTTAAAGGAAAAAAAAAAAGAAAATTACAGGTTTTCTTTTTATGGTGTCAACAAGAACAAGGAGAGGTGTTCATTTCAGAATTAGCATTACAGTAAAAAAAAAATAATGAGAGAACCTAAGAAGGAATGTTCTCCAGATTTGTCTTGAAATGCTTTATACTTGATTAAATAGAACAGATCAATGTATGAAAATAAAGGAAGTAGCAAGACGCATAACAGCAGTACTATTCACTTTGCTTTGAAGGCATATAAATACTACCATGAGCATGTAAGAAGTAATCTAATGCTACATGCTTTTGAGTTAGCTATCCATTCTGAAATGTCACAGAGAATTCAGACTGCAAAAGTTGGCTTACCACTCTTGGTATAGTTAATCAGCTGAACGGTGACATCTGTCTGGTTATCAATTGCTTCCCTTATTTTCCTCACAGTCGCTGGATCGGTTTCAGGCCCTTGCAAGAATCTACAAAATCAAAGCATGAAATAGATTGCAATATATTCATTTGCATTTCATTTTATTTATAGACTTTAAGAATGTTTACTGCACAAGTCTTCTTTTAATACAGGGCACTGATGTGGTGTCAACCTGGCAGTTTTAATGTCTCCTATGAGCATAAGGAAAAGGAGGAGGTGGAAGTCTAAGATTAGCATCTAGCGTTAGTGAAAAGAAAGTCATGTTCGGTTTTCTCTGATTACGGACCTTCTCGATCATGCTCATAATGCTGTGAAGGAATGACTGATTTGGGTGAAAAAGGTCTGAGAATTTTGGGAACTCAGATAGGGTTAGTAACTTCTGGTTACAATTAAGAAATTAATCTAATGTTTTCAGATAAATTCAAACTAATCACAGCATTTCAGAAATGCATCAGTTCAGGAGCGTACCTGCAATTTCTTCCCAAGATTTCTTCACGACTGTACTCTGTAAGCTCTAAGAAGCTATCAGAGGCAAATATCTGAAAATTTTAAACAGTTAGGAAATTTATACATCTCAGTTTCCTACTACATCATTCAGAATGAATAACATAAAGGCAAAATAGATGTATCTTGTTGAAGTAAGAATCTTACAATGGGATTATCAGGCAGCCTTGGATCAGTGATGACAAAGTTTTTCTCTATACGTTCAAGAGTGGTAGCGAGATCAATACCCTTTCTCATTTCCTTCTTCCTCACCTTGTCATCAAGGCTATCAAGCCTTGCGTCATCATCGTCGTCATCACTCTCAAAATCATCATCGAGAGTAATTCCAACGTCAAAGCTCTCATCATTGGAATGTGTACTTTTTCTCATGAGACTAAATCGAATTACCAAACAATATATGTCAAATAGTAGAATAGGAAGATATGCCAACCAAAAAAAAAAAAAAGAACGAATCGCATGCTGGTGTCTACTGCTACAATGGCCATCAAAAAGCAGTTATACCCCATGAAAGAAAGGCGGCTAGATTTTCTTGGTTTCTTTTCCGGCAACTCACTGATACGTTGCATTGAGTTTCGAGTACCCCCGTGAGAATTCCGTCTATTTGGAGCCACATTCTCCGAGTTTCGCCTTCCTATAGCTCCTTTTCTTTCCCCTTCTCCACCACCTTCTGATTTTCTCATCAACGGACGATTGGTTGATTCACTGAGTGCACGGGGTCTGTTCACTGCTTGAACAAGTTCTGTTACAGAACTTGTAGCCATTTCTTTTTGACGTGCTGCAAAGCAAGATATTGGTGTAGCTCAAATGTACGTAAGACAAAAAAATTGAGCTACCTAATCAAATGAAAAGAAAAGGTAAATCATACAATAAGTTATCTGCTTATTTGCGTATCAGTTTATACTTTCAAATGCCATTTGTTAAGGAGCCAACAACTTTGTTGCATTTGCGCAACTCAACCATATTTTTTCGATATTTCATCAAAAACTCAAAATGAACAGGTTTTATATTAGTTATCACGTGGAGAATAGTTAGTCTGCCGAGCTGCTCCAGTAGTTGCAGCAAATTTACTCGTGTTGGACGGTTCACTAACGAGCTCGGGAAATAAAATGGAAGCTATTTTTGCCGTCTAGAAAACAGAATTGGTTGCATACAGGGACTACTCTATTTTTTACTCATGTACGTAACAGCAGCAGTATGACTGCTCTACCTGAAGGCCTCCTATCAGTTCGATAGCAGCGAACCTCAAAACCATTTAAGAACATAAATAGGTGTCTTGTTTCATTCGATGTTGCAGCAATTTGCATGTCTTTAGTTTTTGAGACTTGAATGTAATGCTAAGATTTTATCATAATCTTCTAAATCTTTTCCTTCTACCTCAGTCCTCAGTTATGGTATTTAGCTTGATGATTACTTGACTGCAAAGGCAACTCCTCTCCTAAAAAAAGAAGAGAGTTGCTTTTGCAGTCAATTAATCATCAAGCTAAACAACAAGAAGCTAAGATTGGCTCCCTCATGATACCGAAACAAAATCTACTTTAGGAAGTTAAATAGTCTATGGATGTCAGCTAAAACACAGAATAGGGTTTTAACCTTCCTTTCAAAATCCCAAGAAAAGGGAGAAAAAAAGAAAAAGTTTATTGTCATTATCTGAAGAGGCCATGAATCCTACTCCATGTCACGTCCAATGCTAGCCACTGAAGTAAGATCAATAATAATTGCGTGACATATAGTCGAATGAACAGTAATAATAATTGAAGGGAGATAAGAAGCTTAGAGTACCGTCATATCGGATCAAGGATCCAGGCAATCCATTGGGACGCAAGGTCTTATCCTTGGACCCCTCAGTATGCTTGCTAACCTCCACTAGCATTCTGCCAATTAATAAGCAGACATAAGAACATGTAAACTAGCAAGATGATAGATATATCTACCATTTTAAATTAATTGTCATATATTCTCCCCTCTAATTTTCATTTTCAGACCATGCTCTTCCCCCCATCAAAGGGGTCCAGAGTCCATCACTGTCAAGCATTGAATCTCAGTAGCAGGTGGCCATTAAGAGTATGGCTAGCTAAAACCCCAGTTGGCACATCAAAAACAATTTGAATTATTGGGTTGGGCATCTTATTCTCACGGGATGGGACGGTGCACGGGGCATTTCTTCTTCCTTTTCTCCTCCTTACTTATCATGTTGCGTGTGTGGGATACAACCATGCTCCTAAATTCTAGATCTACCATTGCCATGTGTTTTATTAAACCCTTGTTGAACGACAAAGCTTAAAGCTAGAACATGTGCCAAGGTTGAATATTAAACTCGATAAAAAAAATATTATTTTATTTTTTCTAAAAGTAAAGTTAAAAGGGAATATTATTTTTTTAAAATAAATCAAATTAAGTTTTGATTAAATCAGTTCACTACTACTTAACCTGTCTGAGTCGTCACGATTTGACTGAGTGAACTCATATTTTTTCCTGAGCATATAACCCTCATATTTCATGCGCGTGCTTTCACTTGTGTGGTGATCTCGAAAACATATTAAAAAAATGATAAATCTAAAACCTCATGGATATGGGATGTCACTTTTGATGATTACGACGATATAGGATAATTTAAGAAAAGAAAAGAAAGTAATTACCCAATGAATTTGAGGACTTTGCCAGAATCGTCCTTGATGGGTGCAATTGTAAGAAGGTTCCAAAAGGGAGAACCATCTTTCTTATAATTCAACAATCTCCCACAGTAAGTACCCTCTCCTCGTAAAGCCTCCCTAATTTTCGCTACATCTTCTGGGTCGGTGCCTGCACCCTGTAAGAACCGACTGGTCCAACCCACCATATTCATACACACATGATCACCATTAATACACCACTGATAAAAACCATTAGTACGTTGAGAAATATGCTTACCAATTCCTGCCAATGACCTCCTTAGAGGTATATCCTGTCATTTTAAAGAAGCCAGCACTTGCATACAAGATTGGATAGTCTGGTTTTGTGGCATCTGATACCACAAATGTTTGTTGGAAGGTGGACAGTGCATTTCTTATGTCTTCAGACACTCTTGGGATATTACTGTTGTTACTAGTCCCTCCGTCATCTGATAACTCGCCAGAATTTCTCACCGAGTTGTTCGAGTCCCTTCTTGATGTACCCGGTTTTGCATTCGGGTCATCCCCACCCGAAGTTCGCACGCTAACCCCTTGTGGTTTGCCTGTCTCGTCGTCGGTTTTTAGCACCAGGCCCCACTCAGCCGCTCTTTTTGTTGCCACCCCAATTTCACCCGACAGTTGTTGTTTCGGTTTTTTCTCTTCTTGCTGGGATTGCGGTAGGGGTGGTGGGGTAGGGACCGGGTCCTTGAGGGCCATCCATGAGGTGGTGATGGGTGCTTCTTCGGGTTCGGGTTCATTTTTAGCACTTGAATCAACCCAGCTTTTCCAGGTGGGGTTTGATGAACGAAATGCTGGGTTAGTGGGTCGGTTCAAGTAGGCACTGGAGGGGTTGAATACTTCAAGTGATCCCCGGGAGTCTCTTGGCAGTGGTGGCACGTTACCAGAAGATTGCTTGGATGACTTGTCCGTTGCTTCCATTTTATGACGATGACCTGCATGATGTATTAGTTGATGAAACAAACTAACACTTATATACTAATAAAAATACAATTCTCGATGTATTTAATAATTTTTCATAGATCCCTTATTTTCATTATGCTAAAAGATAGATATTGTGCATAGCATGTGGAGCTAAATCCACCATAGAACTGCACATAGGGTATGAACTGGATTGACGACGACATGGAGTGCGATATCTCTAGCAACGCAAAAGTAATCTAAAATGAAACATCTAAACATGAGGTGAGGAAGAAGTGTAGAGTCAATTGGGGAGGGTGGGGCTGGCATGTCATGCATGTTCATCTACTTGTGGCGCCGTTTTAACTCATGTCAGCTAGCTGAAGTCTAGTCACTATAAAGGAGAACCTTCATCCTTTTGGATTATTGCTTTTTTTTTCCTCAACAACAACAGCAACAAGACACGGATAAACACAAACTTACTTTAGATGAATTAATGCAGTCTGGTCGATCAAGAAAATAACGGGAAAATTAACAAAATTCAATTTGGTGTCCGAAAAAACAAAATAATGTTCGGGTAGTTTGATAATTAATAGCTGTCTGTCTCCAGCAGTAGTCTTCGTTTGCTGGCCCGTGAGAGTGAGTGGTAGCAGAGGTGGCACAATATTCATGACAAAACACACAAGTTTTTGAGTTTGTGAAAACTGAGTTCAGAAACTTACAGCCACAGAATATTACTGTTTACTCTATTTTTATCAGAAAACGAAAAGAAAATTACCATGCAAAATTGTCACAAGGAAAACAACACTACGCCTTGAACTAAACCCGCTGGTAAATCAGCAGTCACTCGTGACCATGTCAATAATTGGACGTCGCACAGAAAATTGGATCAGCTAGCTAACAAATTTAGACAGAACAAGGAAAAAAAAAGGATTCTGAATTGATCGAACAAAAACAAGGACATATCCCAATATACAATAAAAAAAAAAACAAGAATTAAGTATTAGATTTTTCTGATGAAAATGTATAGCCAGCTGCAGAAAAGAGCACTGATATACTAGTAGTAAAAGCAATGAGAATTCTTGAACAGAAGATCGTTTGATTTGTGAGCAAGGATATGAGTAACCGTATGTAATGAGTGCGTACCTGGAGCTGATAATCCAAGTCTTTCTTCAATGTCTTGAAACTAACTAAAACTGCTGAGCCTGGAGGTTGTATTTGTATATATAGTAATGATCATAGACAAGGAATGACTGTACTGAGAGTGTGGGAGAAACGACGAAAATAATTGAACAGAGAGAACTTTTAATGCAGAAAGGCCATGATAACACAAGGAATGATTGTCGAAAAAGCTTGGCTCTCCCCCATCCCTCGACACCTATAATTCACATGGCACTTGCTCGTACCCCTAGAGTTCTTACCCTTATTTTTTCCGCAAGAAACAGATCCTGTATGGGCCATATAATATTGTGAAACTTGCTACTTCTGTTTCTATACAGCTAATCACTCGCACATCCCCGATTTCGGCTGTTGCTATTTTTGCTTTTAAGGGAGGAAAGGGGCTGGCAACGAAAGCAGAAGCAGGATAGATGAGATGAGACGTCTTGCACGTTGGGGGTTGCAGCTTCTACCGACCGGGCTTTCCTGGGACAATGCTTCTTCTCTGTCTTCGTGTCTCACCGGTGAAAAGTTTAGATCAGGATAGAGTCATGATTCTTGCAGCTGCTTTATGTCAGAAAAGAAAAACATAGTTAGCTATATATATATATTTTTTTTATGAATTTTACCAAATAAATTGGGATATAGTTTAGAGACTTGTCATAGTGGCACTTTTGTGTGCGTATTGAGGATAGGAAGGAAAAAAAGAAGGCCCTCTTGGGCATGGATATTAATTAGAGGTGTGGACATATGCCCAACTGTGTCAGGATATTTGCCCATTAACCAGTTGATATTATTGTCATAATTATCATGATAGTTATATATACGACCGAGTAGGAGGAGTAAAAAATCCAAAAAATCAATTAAAGTAAGAAAATTAGAAAAAAAATTTGAAAAATCGAACCGTAAAAAAAATTAATCAAACCGATTAAAATTTTGAAAAATCAGCCGGTTCGGTTCGGTTCGATTATTTTAAAAAAACTAAAAAAACCGAACCGAACCGAACCCAAACAAAAAAAAAACGGAAAAAAACCGAGCCAAACTAGAAAAACCGAGCCAAAACCGGAAAAAACCGAGTTAAAACCGAGAAAACCGAGCCAAAACAGTTTAAACCGGTTTTTATCCTAAAAAACCGAACCGAACCGAAATCGGTCGGTTTGAACCGGTTTCGGTTTTTTTAAAAAAAAATTCAGTTTGGTTATTTTTAATTAATAAAAACCAAACCGAATAAAATGATCACCCCAATGACCGAGTTAAATTTTTCTTTCCACAGCCACTAGTTTTTAAAGAACTACTTGCCATTAACGGTTTTACATTACTTTTTTTCAAGTTCGAAACTTGTATAATTCTGTACTATTAATTTTATATTATAAAAAAAATAAAATAATAGTATTTAAACTCGTACTTGTTGAGTAGAATGGAATTTTAATATTATATAAAAAATCTCTATAATTATAAAATTTATAAAAACCCTTAAAATTGTTTTGTTTGTATTAGGACATGGGTAGGTCCACAATGGTTGCACATAAATAAATCTAAAGAAAACACATGGAAAATGAACCCTCACAATATGTTTTGTACGTTTAAGGGTTTGGTTTTCTCTCGTTAGTATTATTAAATTAAGAAAAATAAAAATAAATGAGTGTAGTGTTTCATTGGACATCAAAATATTGTTTAATTCATTACAATGTTCATTTGCAATGTTCATGAACAACTTTTTTTTCGGTAATTTGTCACTATAATTTTCAAAGTTTACATTTCCATTATAAATTTTATTTATGTCACTTTATGGTAGTTGAGAAAAGAAAATGAGATGTTGAAAAGGGAGAGGAGAGAAAAAATCTTGGGCGCAAGTCACATTCCACTCATAAAAAATACTAATCTTGGTGGCATTACATTCACCATTAATACGAGAATTTATTAATACTAATCTTGGTGGCACTACATTCACCATTAATACGAGAATTTATTAATGTAGATGGCTTAAGTCTTAAATCATTCGAGAAAATATAGATTAGAATCCAAAAGGTATGTTTTGATTTAATTTGATTTTGAGTGTTTAGATTAATTAAAATGTGTTTTGAAATTGATAATAGTTTACTAGGGTTTTTTTTCGTGTTTTTAGG